>JAABUR0100002790.1_pt1 | contig 25791 bp, 26 predicted proteins | sample 5560091 | NCBI WGS metagenome assembly JAABUR01 (sample SAMN10711879, study PRJNA513375) | rock metagenome | isolation source: Antarctica rocks | place: Antarctica: Victoria Land, University Valley sud
GCGACCACCGCAGGCGCGGGCGCGGGAGCGACCACCGCAGGCGCGGGCGCGGGAGCGACCACCGCAGGCGCGGGCGCGGGAGCGACCACCGCAGGCGCGGGCGCGGGAGCGACCACCGCAGGCGCGGTATTTCCGGCGGCTGAGACCGCCGGACCGAGCGCCGCCTGGGCCTGGGACTCCAGGGCACGCGCCCCGTACTGCCGGTTGACGCCGTACCAATCAAAGGTCAGCGCGGGCGGAGCCGTCTGCACCAATTGGATATGTGTGCTGTCGCTCTGGCGTCCGGGGCTGACCACGGCGTAGAAGGCCACGCCCAACGCGCGGGCCAGGGCCAGGCGGGAGTCGTCGGAAAGCGTCCCGATCAGCCATTCGGAATGCGAAGTCTCCGCCGCCGCCCGCTTCACGGAGGCGGATTCTGGGTCGTAAGTGAGCGCCTGGAGGACGCCGTCCAGCCTGAGGCGTGCCCGCAGATCCACCAGTGCCGGAACATCGGCGGGCGAGGCCGGGTAAAGCAGCACGGTCGGCAGGGGCGCTTTGGCGTGAACGGGGGCCAGGCCCTCGAGCAGACACAAGGCAGTCAGGCTGAGGCGAACAGTTACTCCGTGACGAACAGTTATTGGCTTTGCTGGCAAATCTGAAGTCCTGTCTGGCAGGCGACCAGGCCACGCTGGGCCGTCTCCACATCCTGCCCCGAAGCGATCTGCGCCTCATACGCGCGGATAGCGCGCTGATAGGCGATCCGCGCCTGTTTGAACTCCCCCCCCTGCTGCAAGGACAGGGCGCTTTCCTGGTACGAGACCGCCTTCCCATCCCCTCCACTCTGGCCACCACCCGATGGCGCGGGCGCGTCGCTGCTGTCCGTGTCCTTGACCTGATGGACCGTAATGCGGATGTGTGAGGGCGCTTCGGATTGGGCAGGCGCTCCCCCCGCCGCACCTGCGATGGAGCCGACGACGACCGTGTGCTGCGGGATGGAAGCGAGTGACGCCAGCGGCCCCCCAACTCCCATCGGCAGTGTGACCGGGGCGGGCGTGAGGCCGCCCTCAGAGCCAACCGGAGGCAGGGCCGCCAGGCGAAGCGGCGGCAGGTCACGCCCGGATTGTCGGCGCCGGCGCAATGCGGCGGTGCGGGGCGGGACGGGAGGCAGTGAATAGGTCGGCGAAGCGGCGGCAAGCGGCGGTGCCGTCGGCACCCGGCCCGCAAAAGGATCATGCGCGGTCAGCATCGGGGGCGGGTAATAAGACCCTCCCGAAGACGGGCTGGGCGTCAGGACCAGCGGCGGGGCCGGCGCGGCGACTTGGGCGCTTGACGCTGACCCGCCGGCGAAGGCCGAGCGGGTCACGCCGACCACGGGCGGGGGAGAGGGCAGGGGGGCGACCGCTTGCGCGCTTGCCCAGGGCCGTGTCAGGAGCACGCCTAGCAGCAGAATGCCCGCCGTGACCGCGCCCGCCGCGTACAACGGCTGGCGCTGGAGGCCGGCCCGGTGCGTCCCTGCTTCGGCCAGCCCCACCCACTTCTGGCGCAATGTCGGCCCCAGCTTGACCAGGACGGGCGGCACCAGTTGGTGCGTGATCGGCGGCGCGACCGCCTTGACATGGACGCCGCGCCGGATCTGGTCCAGCTTGGCGGCATCGGCGGCGCTGTCGGGGTTCAGGGCCAGGACCGCTTCAAAGTGGTGGATGGCCTGGGCGTCCTCACCTTTCTTCTCGTACAGCGACCCCAGCAGGGAATGCGCCGTGGTGGAGTTGGGGTTGATCGCCAGCGCGGCCTCGCTGGCCGTGATGGCCGCCGCGATGTTGCCCGCCTCGTTGTGCCAGAAGGCCATGTCGAGCAGGCGTGTCATTCGGTCCACGGCTTCTTCGCTCTGGCCCAGCGGCAGGTCCTGGACCGACAGCATCATGGTTCGGTAGCCGTCGTTGATCTTGGCGCCGCATTCTTTGCAATATTTGCTGTCCACGGTGTTGGCCGTGTTGCAGTCGTGGCAGTACACTTGCCGCTCCTTAAAGTCGCTGTCCCCGGAATCAATTCTCAGTCTCCGGCAAAGCTGTTGTCCGCCTGCGTGAACAAAAGATTAGGTCTCGGAAGCAGTTCTTCTGTCCGCGCAGGTGGACACCGGCATTTATTAACCACCGGAATGAATTTCGGGGAATTGGGTGCGAAATATCAGTTGTCTAACTTCGTTCCCTAAGAATATCACACATCGGGCACTTTGTCAAGAGTGATCCGCTGTTGTGGAGCTGAAGACAGCCAAGAAAACCGGTTCCCAAAGGGGGTTGACTTCGCGGCAGAGATGTGTCAAGATAATCTCCGACAAAACGAGTCGGAAATAGACGCGATAAAACGCCCCGCACGTCGGCAAACGCGCGGGGCGCGGAGCGGATACGACGGATGCGTACCTTACCACCCGCATTCTACCCGTTTTTGCTCCTCATGTCTTGCGCCCAAGTGAGGAGAGTCTTATGCCCCATCGTTATCGGTGTGCTTTCACGCTGATCGAGCTTCTCGTCGTCATCGCCATTGTCGCGATTCTGGCGGCCATCTTGTTCCCCGTCTTCCAGAAAGTGCGAGAAAACGCCCGCCGCACCGCCTGCATGAGCAATCTGAAACAGGTCGGGCTGGCCGTGATCCAGTATCAGCAGGACAACGAGGAGACTTATGTTCACACTGAGTTGGGCGGCGATGTGGACGACGCCCACGAATACTACTGGGGCGACATGCTCCAGCCCTATCTCAAAAGCTGGCCCCTGCTGGTTTGCCCCGACGCAACGCAGACGATCCAGTTCAAGAGCGGCGTGACGACCTACAGCCAGCAGTGGTCGTACCACTACGGTATCAACGATGTCATTGATGACAGCGACGCCTGCACGGCCAACGCTGATGATCCCGCCTGCCGCCACATCGGCGTTGCGGGGCAGCCGCTGTCAGCGGTGAACGCCCCGGCGCAGACCATCCTTATCGCCGACAACCTGCCTGCCGACCACGACACCCAAGACGGCGATGATGTGACGCTCGGCCACGGGCGGCACGAGATCAACTGGCAGCGCGGGCAGCGAGACGTCACGCGCCTGTCGGTCAGTGGAAAGTCGCAAGACGGCTATCCGCGCCACAGCGACGGTTTCGTGCTGGTGATGGCGGACGGCCACGCCAAGTGGCGGCGTCGTGTCTTCCAGAACGGCATATACGCGGGTGGGACGCAGGAAGCGGAGTGGATCGCGGCCCCGCCGTGACGGTGTTATAGCAGCGCTCCGTTATAGCAGCATAGCAGCGCTCCGTTATAGCAGCGCCCCCTGGCCCGGAAACTGCGGCGGCGGGGTCAGGCCCAGGTGCTCCCAGGCGCGGCGGGTGGCGACGCGCCCGCGCGGGGTGCGCTGCAAAAAGCCCATCTGCATCAGGTATGGCTCGTAGACATCTTCGAGTGTGTCCCGCTCCTCGGACATGGCGGCGGCCAGAGTCTCGACGCCCACGGGACCGCCGCCGAATTTATCAATGAGGATTCGCAGCAGGCGGCGGTCGAACTCGTCCAGGCCTAGTGCGTCCACTTCCAGCATTGCCAGGGCGGCGGCGGCGACTTCGCGGCTGATGTGCCCGTCCGCCCGCACCTGGGCGAAGTCGCGGACGCGCTTGAGCAGGCGGTTGGCGACGCGCGGCGTCCCGCGTGAGCGCCGCGCCAGCTCCCCTGCTCCATCCAGGCTGATGGGCACCCCCAAGATGGCCGCCGAGCGCGTGATGATCTCCACCAGGTCTTCGGGCGTGTAGAACTCGAACGTGTGCTGGATGCCGAAGCGGTCCCGGAGAGGCGAGGACAGCAGCCCCGCCCGCGTGGTCGCGCCGACGAGGGTGAACGGCTGCACGTCCAGCTTGACCGTCCGTGCCGACGGCCCCTGCCCGATGACGATGTCCACCTGGTAGTCTTCCATCGCCGAGTAAAGAATCTCCTCGGCGGGCCGGGAGAGCCTATGTATCTCATCCAGGAACAGAACGCTGCCCGCTTCCAAATTAGTGAGAATCGCCACCAGGTCGCCGGGCCGCTCGATGGCCGGCCCCGACGTCGCCCGCAGGGCCGCTCCCATCTCGTTGGCGATAATTAGAGACAGCGAGGTCTTGCCCAGGCCCGGCGGCCCGTGCAGCAGGACGTGGTCTAGCGCCTCCCCGCGCCGCTGGGCGGCGGTCAAGAAGATGCTCAGGTTCTCCTTGATCTTCGGCTGCCCGATAAACTCGCGCAGCCGCTTGGGCCGCAGCGAATACTCGTCGTGGTCGTCATCGCCCGCCTGCGGGGAGATCATCCGTTCGCTCATGGCCTCAGTATACCAGTTCGCTTTGACAAAATCATGCCTCGTTCTTGCGCCGTGCCTGTTCCGCCTCCACCTGCGCTATCTTCTCCTCAATCGGCACATTGGGGCCTGATTCCAGAATGATTTTCCGCCAAATCTTAGCAGTCTCAGCCTCATCTTCCGATAATGAATACATCCACTGAAATCTCTGGTCCAGCAATGGAAAAGCCAGATCACGTTGAATGGTTTCCTGATACTGCTCATTAGTCCCTAATCCCCAGCCCGCCTCCCTGCCGTTTGGGAGAAACGACTGCACCAAAGGGGCTGAGACGAGTATGTTCAGCGTGTCCAGCCAGGCGGCAGGGAAATAGTTTTGCAGCCTCATGGTTGCCTCGCGCAAGTTCTGACGGACTTCATCTTCGTGCTCGTCTTCCGTGCTAACATACCTACTGTAGTCCAGAAGGCTCCGATAAATAAAGCCTATAAAAGAAGGAGCATAGAACTCTCCTTCCTCGCAATCATGAGGACAAAGAACGACTGCCGCTGGGTGTTCGGAAGGCCACCAACACCAGTAGTCGCCTCCCCCGGTGAATGCGAACGGCACGAACCCCGGCTTGTGATACTCTGCTGGCTGGTAGTTGACTATTTCTGTCAGAGACATCCATTCCGCCTCATAGAGCCAGAAGTAGTTGTCACTTTTGACATCACACCACCCCGCCGCACACATAGAACGGTACGCTTCCGGCAAAATCAGGCCATATTTGCTTTCTACCTGTTCATATTCGTTCATTCTTTAGCTCCTATAAAGTCGGGGCCAACGGAGTTCTGATCCTATGGCTGGATGTTGCTCCAAAGGTCGGCATGCACAAAGCGGGAGAGATGCTTGACGTTGCTGGTCGCTATGACGAACTCAGAGGGAGCCAGGCCAAGTGAAAGCGCTTGAGCCGCGACGATCACGTCTCCGTCGAGCGCGTGAATGTCAGCGGTCGCAACGCCTAAATTTCGAGCCTGTGCCCAGAGTTCGGCGGCCTCCAGCATAACGTCCGTGGTAATCGGCAAGTACCGGGCGAACTGCTTCAAGCGATTCAAGCGTATGATGCTGCCGGGATTTTTGGTCCGAACAAGCTCTCTGCGAACTTCATAATCAGCGACTTCCGGGACATAAACCCTGACGCCCTGAACGAGCAGGTTTTCCATCCAGACGCGGCAGGCATCGCCATCAGGGGATCTGCCCGTCTTCTGTGTCACCAGGCCTAGAGGCGACGAGTCCAGGGCGACGGCCACTAATGCCATTACGCCTCCGGCCCGCGCAGCGAGAGACGGCTCGCCTGTAAGTTGCTCATCAGGGTGTTGGTCTCGGCGTCCCGGCGCTCCATTTCCTGCGGATCGTCGGTGGCGTCTTCTTCCCGCCATGAGTGGAGCAGGTTGATGAGCGCCTGATTCTCTGGGTCGGCTTGCGGCGCGTCCTCCGGCTCATAAACTTTGACTTCCAGCACAGCGCCGGGGGCGATTTCGCTGCGGCGGCTCATGAGTTCATCCCAAGTCACACGATAGGTTTTGATTGGCTGGCTCTGTAACATCGTTGATTCCTTTCTTGGCTTATTATAGCACAGACGGATTTCACCGCCGACTGTAGAGGTCGTGCCACTGCTGCGCGATTGCCGTCGCGCCGGCCAGGTTCGGCTCGATCTGTATGACGATCCAGGGGTCGGCGGAGGCGGGACCGTGGCCGTGAAATAGGGTTTCGAGGTCGGACAGCAGGAAGCCGTGGCGGCGGGCGAGGGCGCGGATGCCGTTGTTGAGGGCGTTGAAGGCGGTGCGCGCCTGGGCTGCCATGCCGAAGGAGGCGATGCGGGAGTCGTCGCCGTTGGTCGGGTCGTAGACGGTGTTGAGAATGACGGGGCAGGCGAAGGAGGCCAGCCGGGCGGCGATCTCTTCCAGGTTCGCCAGCGGCTCGCCGGAGACGCGGCCCCAGTCCGCGAGGGAGTTCATGGCCTGGAAGGAGCCTTGCAGAAAGTCATTGCCGCCCGCCGTCAGCGTGACCACATCCGGCTTGATCGTGATCTCGAACCAGGACTCGAGGACGCCCGCCGTGGTCCGGCCGTCGCGGGTGAGGTCCTGGAACTGCGTTGCGCCGACCAGACGGGTGAATTGGCTGGCCGCGCCGCCGCTGCCGACTTCGGTGTATTCGTCAATGCTGATCGAGTCGCCCAGGGCGAGGTAGTTCATGGTGTCTTCTTTCGCAGCGATGGAAGAAGCTCCCGGCATTGAAATGCCGGGCTACTCTCAGTGGAAGTCGCTCCGCGACTGAGGAGAGGATTACATTCGCTTGTCTTTAGTCGCGGAGCGACTTTCATTCCATAGTAGATCGGCACTTCCAGTGCCGGTTTATGCTTCCAGCGCCGGTCATCCCTTCCCGCCCGATCCCGTCAGGATGTTCAGCGCGGCGCGGAGGGCGGCGTCCATGTTAGTCTTGTCCTCGATCTGCTTCAGCGCCCCGTCAGCGGCGCTGCGGGCCTGGTTGCGGTTGTAGCCGAGGCTGATCAGGCCCTCCACCACGTCGTCGTAGATGTCCTCGGCGGCGGGTTTGGGGGACTTGGCCTGGATCTGGTCCACCTTGCGCTCAAAGGCCAGCGCAGCGAGCTTGTCCCGGAGTTCCAGCACAAGCCGCTGGGCGGTTTTGAGGCCGAGGCCGGGGATGCGGACGAGGCTGCGAGTGTCTTCGGCGCCGACGGTGCGGGCCAGCGCTTCGCCGTCCATTGCGGATAGGATGCATAGGGCGACCTTGGGGCCGATGCCGGTCACGCTCAACAAAAGCTCGAAGACCTTCTGGTCGTCGGGGCGCAGGAAGCCGAACAGGGAGATCTCCTCGGCGCGCATGTGGAAATGGATGTGCAGGAACGTCGTCTCGCCCAGCGCGGGCAGCGATCCGTGGATGCTGGCGGGGACGGCGACGCGGTAGCCGACGCCGCCGACATCGAGGATGACGGCGGTGGCTTCGGCGTGGACCAATTGGCCGCGCAGGGAGGCGATCATGGGTTGGCTCCCGTAGGCTGGGTGATCTCGTGGCGCAACGCCTGCGCCAGCGCGTCCATCGTCGCGTCATCGACAGGCCGCGCCTCGTCTGGGTCGTAGTGGTCGCCGAAGCGCGAGTCGGCCCAGGTCTGCCCGGCAAACTCGCGCTCCCCGGCGTAGCGTGGGAAGATGTGGAAGTGGGCGTGCGGAGTCAGGTTCATCAGGAACATGTAGTTGAAGTGGTCGGGCGCGAACAGGGCGGCAAGCGCCCCCTTCGTCTGACGCAGGAACGCCCACAGGGATGTCAATTCGTCCTCGGTGAGCGCGGCGATGTCGGTCTCGTGCCGGTTGAGAGCGAAGAAGACGCGGCCCAGCGCGGCCTGGTTCTCGTTGAGAACCAGCGTCCAGTGGTCGTTGTCCAAGACGACGCCGCGAGTGGGGCGGCAGAGGGGGCAGTTGGGCACAAAGTCAGGCATGGACTAATTATACCTGAAAGCCCTCTTTGCTGGGTCAGAGGTCGCCTTCATTGAAGCTCTGAATGGGCGCGTGGATAGTGGCCTTGTCCACGGCGTAGACCATCACGCCGAGCGTATCCCCGCGCCTCGCGCCCGCGTGGCAGCCGAGGCAGGAGTCGCGGGAGGCCGGAACCGGGCGCAAGACCAGCCGCCAGTTGCCCAGGTCCCGGTCCATTCCGGTCCCCTGACGCAGAACGGGTAAGTTGGGCAGCACCGCTTTTTCCAGATGGGTGTCGCTCCAATCAATGAGCTTCTGACTGCTGGTGTCCGTGGCCGTCGCCGCCGCCAGCGTCTGCAAGGACGGCGTCTCTGCCCCTTCCTTGTCGCGCGTCTTGGAAATCAGGTCACGACCCGGCTTGTGGGCACAATGCAGGAAGGCGATCACATAAGGCCGATGCGCGGCGTTGACGCGGCGGAACCGGCGTTTCTCGGAGGCGGTCATGCCGGTGAGACCGTAGATGTTGTCATGGCCGGCGAAGGCGATGCGGTCCACGCCGAACCGGCCCGCATTTTGCTGGAAGCGCGGCTGGACGATGCTGTCCAGCGTGTCGGCGACCTGCTGCGGCGTCTCGGCAGACGTGGGGACAGACGGCACGGGCTGGCCGTGTAGCGAGAGCGCCAGTAGCAATGGGACACTGCCGCCGGCGCAGGCGAGTGAAAGAGAGCGGGTACGGCGTGAGACGTGCATGGAAGGACCTCCATAGATAGAGCGGCGGCGAAAACATTAAACTCCCTGCCACCAGGGGCTGATACTCGGTTTGGAGGCTTGTCCGCGGCGCTGCCTTCAATCTAGACAATGTCCAAGCAAAAAGCGAGTGTTTCCAGAATCTGCCGCCGCAGGGTAAAGTCTGTCAGTTCGCCGTAAACCCGGCCCAGGCGCGTTTTGTCTAGGGCACGAACCTGATAACAAAGTGCGAATGATTCGCTCGGCAGGCCGGCGCTTCCCGCGGGCAGCAATGCTTCAGCGAGGCGGGCGGGACGATTGTTCTTACGGCTGGTGATCGAAAGGACGCTCACGACGCCGTAAGTGTCATTGATCGGTTCGGCAGAGACAACCAGCACAGGTCTCCGACCCGCCTGTTCATGCCCTTTCATGCCCTACCGTCGGTTCAAGGTCCGCCTGGAATACAAACCATTGATATGCCATTTGAGGATGCCCTCCCTCGTCTTCATGCTAATCTTCATCGTATAAAGGCCAATTTTCTTTGTCCACGTGCCGGAACGCATGCATGGTTTCGCGCAGGTCGGCGACAAAGTCCGGGTCGGCCATCGCCTCGGCGGCGAGTTTTCGCATCCGCGCGTGGCGGATTTCGCGCATACGGAGGCGGATGGCCTCCTCAATGAACGCGGTCTGAGAGGAAGCGAGGCCGAGTGTGACCGCTTCCTCGGCTGCGGCATAAACGTCATCGGGAAGTTCCAAAGTGATTGCAGTTGCCATCGGCCTCCTCCTCTGCGGGTGACGCTACAGCCAGTACGACGTGATGGACAGAATCTCCTCGGAGTAGAGGCACTGGCGCAGGGTGGCGGCGTCGGGATTGGTCAGAAAGACGCTGCCCTGGTCATCGGCGCGCAGGACTTCGACGAGCGGGAGGGTGACGGCGCTGCCCAGCTCCGTCTGGAGGCGGCGGGCGGCGCGGGTATCCTTGCGCGGATCGGCGAGGTCGTACTCGACGTACATGACGCTCATCTCGCGCTTCAATCGGCGGACGTCAGGCTGGGCGGGGTTGCCATAGATCGTGATGCGGCTTGCCATAAATTCCCTTTCAGTCGGTTACGGATTGGTCGTTGCTCGTCTCGCGGGCGATGTAAGAGTCCAAGCAAGGGGAGAGCGGCGCATGGCTGCTGGACAGCGCGGCGGCCTCAACGGCTTCGGGCAGGGTCGGGTAGGCGTGCATGGTCAGCGCGATTTCCGAGACCGGCAGGCGGGCGCGCATGGCGAGGCAGATTTCGTTGATCAGGGCGCCCGCGTGGGCGCCGACGATCTGCCCGCCTAAGATCGTCCCATCGGACTGGAGCGAGACGATCTGGACGAAGCCCTGCGTTTCGCCCGTGATGATCGCCTTGTCGAGATGAGCGAATGGGAAGCGGGCGATGTCCAAAGCCCCGTCGTGGTGGGTCATGCGGGCCAGGGCGGGGGAAAGGCCGACGCTCGCCACTTCCGGGTCGGTGTAGGTGACGCGCGGGATGACGCGGTAGTCGGCGGGGCAGCACGGCTCCTCGCCGCGAAGGGCGGACAGAGCGTTCGTGGCGGCCACTGCCCCCTCGTAGGAGGCGACATGGGTGAACTTGTATTCGGAGGTCACATCGCCCGCCGCCCAGACATGCGGGATGTTGGTCTGGAGGCGCGCGCTGGTCTTCAGCCGCCCGCCCTCGTCGCAGTGAACCCCTATGCTATCCAGGTTCAGCCCGCCGACATTGCTTTTGCGCCCCGCCGCGACCAGGATAGCGTCACACGCAATCTCCTCGCCGCCGCGCATCGCGAAGACCCGTTCCGCCCCGCGCCGCGTGATCTTGTCCGCGTGGGCGTGAGTCACGATGCGGATGCCTTCCGCCGTGAGCCGATCCTGAAGCACGAGGGCAGCATCGGCGTCGTCCCGTGCCAGGATGCGCGCGCCGTTGTGCAGGATGGTCACCTCGGCCCCGAAGCGGCGGAAGACCTGCCCCAGCTCGCAGCCGATGGCCCCACCGCCGAGGATGACGATCCGGGGCGGCAGGACGGTCCAGTCGAAGACAGTCCGGTTGGTGTCGTAACCCGCATCTTCCAGGCCGGGGATGGGCGGGACGGCGGGCAGCGAGCCGGTACACAGAATAAACTGCTTCGCCTGGTAGCGCGTGCGGGTCTTGTTCGTCTCAACGGTGCGCGGGCCGACAAATGCAGCCCGTTCGCAGACCGTTGTGATGCCCTGGCGGGTGAAGCTGTCCACGGCGCTGCCGCCGCCGACCTCCTCGATGGTTTGCCGGGCGTGGCGCATGACCGCGCCGAAGTCCGGCGGTTCGCCCGTATACGCCGGCAGCCCGAACTCGGACGCGCGCCGCATCCGGTCCCACACGGTCGCCGAGTGGATCAAGGCTTTAGACGGCACGCAGCCCGTGTACAGGCACTCGCCGCCGATCAGCGCCTCCTCGAAGATGGCGACGTTCGCTCCCATCTTCGCCGCCGTCCGCGCCGCCTTCGGCCCCGCCGACCCGGCGCCGAGCACGGCGATGTCAAACTCCTGAACACTTTCCTGAACACTTTCTTGCATTGGCGTTATTATACCACGCGCCGGGCTATCGGGAGCGGGCATCGGGCCGAAAGAACCATTGCAGGAACGCCAGCATCAGGCTGAGACCGAAAACCAGCCAGAACAGTGGGTTCCACGGGCGGAGGAGGATGGCCTTCCCCAACTCGCGGAAGCCGTCGGCATAGCGCCCGTCTCCGATGAGCGTCATTCCCAGCAGACCGTGCTGGACGGCAGCATTGGGGTCGAGACGGATCGCCTCCCGCAGTTCCCTGACCGCCTCCGCAACCTCCCCGACACCGCCCAGGCAGTCGCCCAGCCAGCAGTGCGCCTTCGCTGAGTCGGGCCGAAGATGAGCCGCCTTCCGGTAATGGATGATGGCCCACTCTTTAGCCCCGCGCGCCTCAAACGACAGGCCGAGATTGAACTGCGCGCCGAACGAATCCGGGTTGATTGCCAGCGCCGCCTGATATTCGGCAATCGCCTCCTCCAAGCGTCCGCTCTTTCTCAACAGGTTTCCCAGGTTGAAGTGACCACTTGCTTCTTGGGGACGAACCTGGATCGCCGCCCGATACTCCGCCTCGGCGAGTTCTTTGCGGCCGCCTTTCTCCAGGTTCAAGCCCAAATCGTTGCGAGCAAAATGATCGGCGGGATCAAGGCGTATGGCCTCGCGGTAGGCGGCGAGGGCGGACCGGCGCTTTCCTTTCTTTGCCAGAATCAAACCGCGCTGACGGTGCGCCGGGCCGAAATTCGGGTCAATCTTTAGGGCCTCCTGCAATGAGGAAAGGGCATCAGCGGGTTGCCCCATTTGGCGAAGGCAGACGCCTAGAAAATAATGCGCCTGAACGAAGCGGGGATTAATCTGCAAGCTGGCGCGGTATTCGGCGACGGCTTCATCCCACTTCTCCTGCCGACGATAGACGGTTCCGAGGTGATAGTGGGGTTTGTCGTAGTCCGGCTGTAGCCGCAGACACTCACGGTACTCGGCAACTGCCTCGTCGTAATCCTTGAGGTCGGCCAGCGTCAGCCCAAGATTGAGATGCGCGTCAACAAACTCGGGCCGTTGCCGCACGGCAGTCCGGTAGCGGCGCCTGGCTTCTTCCAAATTTCCTTGCTGACGAAGGACGTTGGCATAGTTGTAGTTAGCGCTGGGCAGACACGGCGAGATTTTGAGAGCGTCAAGGTACTTTTTTGCCGCTTCTTCAGTCCGGCCCAATTTGGCGAACGTGGCGCCCAAGCTGTTGTAATAGTCAGTGTTGTAAGTGTTGAGGTGCAAGGCTGCTTGATACTCGGAGGCGGCTTCCTCAAAGCGGCCCAAGTCGGACAGAGCAAGGGCCAAATTGTGATGAGCCTCCGGGAAGTCAGGATTCAGCCGGAGCGCTTCCCGGTAGTCGGGAATGCTGGCATCCAGTTCGCCGGAGCGGTAGTGTGCAAGGCCGGATTGGAAGTGCTGGATACTTGTCTTCATCTTGCTGTCTCAGACACGCGGCGGCGCGAAAAGTTGCCGGATGAGCGGCTAGAAAAGCGCGGCTTCCGCCTGCGCCCAGAACGGCAGAGCGGTCTCGACGAACTCGCGCGGGCGGCTGAACTGCAAGGCGTGAGCCGTCCCATACAGCCGCCGAAACTCGCCGCGCGGCAGGGCGGCGGCCAGCCGCCGGGCGACCGGGTCGGGGATGATGCCGTCACGCTCGCCGCGCACGATCAGGCAGGGCGCGCGCACCTCGTCCGCGTGGCGCAACGGCTCGTCTTCCAGCATCCTGCGGGTCGTCGCCAGGTAGCGCGGGACACCCATCTGTGCGTACATCCGCATCAGGCGCAGGTTGTAGTTCGGCGGCTCCTGAACGCCGTCCAGCAGCAAGCCAAGTGCGTACCGCCAGAAGGAGATGTACTGCTCTCCCATCGTCGGCCCTACCAGTACCATTCCCCCCACCCGGTTGGGGTGACGCCGCGCTAGGCCAAGGGCGACCTGACAGCCCATGGAGTTTCCCGCCAAATGGGCGCGCTCCACGCCCAGCGTGTCCATCAGTCGTGCCGCCCAGTCCGCCAGGTCCGCCATACCCAGCGCCTCGGACGGGCCGGGCGAGCCGCCGAAGCCGGGCATGTCCGGGGCAAAGACAGGGATGGGCAGGCACCGGCTGGCGAGGGTGTCCAGCGTGGGCTGCCAGGCTTCGGAGGAGCAGCCCAGGCCGTGCAGCAAGATCACGGGCAGCCGCAGGGGCGGAGAATAAACCGAGAGGGAAATGGGGTCCAGAACGCGGCAGAGCACGGGGCGCGCGTCCACCGCGAGTGTTTGGAGGCGCGTGGGTTCGGAAGGCATGTTCGGCTATTATACCTCACCCATCAAGACGCGCGGAACGCGGGTGGTGAGGCAGGTGGTGATCTCGTGCGGTGTCGTTTGGAGTGCGGCGGCGAGGTCGCCCGCTGAGAGAGTCGCGTCGCCGTCTGTCCCGATCAGGGTCGCGATGTCGCCGATCTGGACGCCGGGGATGCGGCTGACATCCACGACGGTCTGGTCCATGCAGACGCGGCCGCAGATCGGCGCGCGGCGTCCGTGAATCAGGACGTGGCCGGAGTTCGAGAAGCGGCGCGGGTAGCCGTCCCCGTAGCCGACGCCCAGTGTGGCGTAGGTGGCCCCGCCGGGCGGGACGGTGTAGGTGCGGCCGTAAGAGACCGTCGCGCCGCCGGGCAGGGGGCGGCAAAGGGTCACGCGGGTCTTGAGGGAAAGGACGGGGTGCAGGGGCATCCCGCCCGCGTCGAAGTCGCCCGGCGTCGGCTCGATGCCGTAAAGCAGCAGGCCGGGGCGGATCATGCCGTGCCGGGCGGCGGGCGGTAGGTTGAGGGCGGCAGGCGAGTTTGAGGCGTGGACGAGAAAACTGTCGGTTCGCGGCCCCAGCGAGCGCAGAAATTGGGCAAACAGGTCGTACTGAGCCTGGGCGTCGGCGGGGTCTTCGTCGGCGCTGGCGAAGTGGGTCGCCAGGCCAGTCACGCGCAGGCCGGGCAGGTGGTCCAAGAAGGCAAGGAAGGCGGGGGCGTCGGCGACCTGAACCCCCGCGCGCCCGATGCCGGTGTCGACGTCCAGATGCACATCCGCTATAGGTCCCAGCGTGCGGGCGGCTTCGGAAAGTGCCCGCGCGGTTTCAGGGCTGCTCAGGAGCGGCGTCAGACGGTGCATCGCGATGGCTGGGGCCTCTTCGGGGAAGGCCGGGCCGAGCAAGTAAATGGCCGCGTCGGAGGGCAGGAGTGCGCGCAGGACTGCGCCTTCAGCGGGCGTCGCGATGCCGAAATCGCGGAGGCCGAGGCCGGCGCAGGTCTGAGCAATCAGGGACGTGTCATGGCCGTAGGCGTTCGCCTTGACCACGGCCATGAGCCGGGCGCTGCCGAACCGGCGGCGGAGCAAGGCGACGTTATGCCTGAGCGCATCCGCGTCAATCTCGGCCCAGAGTCTCGGGGGCGTCACGGGCGGACCAATGCCGCAGGCTTCGGCGCATCCGCCTCAGAAACCTGGCGGCGAGGGTGGAACGCCGACCGATGGTAGGCGACAGGGACAAGCTGGTCCAGTGCGCGCTCGTAGCGGTCGCGCCGGCCATAGACGACAATCATGTTGGTGAGCCTGCGGCCCGGCTTGGCCAGCGTCGCACCGTTGTAGTAAAAGCCGGTGCTGGTGCCGGCGTCCAGGTTCATCGCCTCGGTCGCGCCCAGCGACCGCATGACGCGGGCCAAGCGTCCCAGCGAGATCGGCTCGTGCGTCATGGCGAAGAAGAGGGTGTTGCCGCGCGTGATGCCCACGGCGATGCGCGAATTGGGCGCGAGCATGTGCTTGTCCTGGAACCGCTCGGCATGGGGGTCCAAGACAACGCGGCTGTTCCGGAGCAGGCGGGGGCCGCAGGCGACGACGAAATCGTAGGGACTCCAGTCGTGGTGGCGGCCCCAGGTGCAGGTGACCATCGCGGCGCGGTTGCCCGGCGTGATGCACAGGGCAGTGCCCATGCCGCCGAAGTGGATCAAGCTGCCGTCAATGACGATGTCGCCGACAGGCTGCAAGTCGCTCAGGGAGAAGAACGTGCCCGTGACGGCGACGTTCGGGTTGGCGCGCTCGATCATCTGCCGGAACGGCTCCGCCGTGCCATTGCCGTGCCGGGCCATGACGGCGGAAACCTTAATGTTGGGGTCGTTCAGGTCTACGGAGATGACCTTGACAGGAACACCGGCCGCTCCCGTCTGCCAGAACCGGATGCTCTTGCCCCCACTGCCGTCGCCGTGCAGGGCGATCCAGTGTGCGCGCCCAGCGGCCAACCGGGCATTATGCGCCGCCTGGGCATTGTCGGAATGTGCGCGATACGCGGCCAAGACTTTGGAAAGATGCAGGGCGCGCAATGCCTGCCTGCGTCTGAGTCCGGCCTGATAAGCCGCCTGTTTCTGGACCAAACGCGCCTGCCAGACTGCCTGTTTGCGGGAAGCCGCCGCCTGATGCGCGGCGGCAAGCGCCGCCAGCTTCCGCGCGCGCGCCGTCTGGCGAACACGGCCATTCAGGCGCGCCGCTGACTGAGCCGCCGTCGGTGCGGCCAGCCGCCGGGCATGAGCATTCGTCTTTTTGATCGAGGGCTTGGCCGACGCTGTCAGCGCCTTGCTGTGATGCCGATGGGCAAGCCGCGCTTCGCGATTCTGCGCGCGCTGCGCTTTTTTCGCCGCCGCTTGCGTGACGGCAACTTTGGCATCGTGCTTGTGCTGCCAAAGCCGCTCATGGCGCTTTTCGGCGACCCGCTCGGCATGGGGCAAACTGTGCAGCTTCGCCAGGTGCTCGCGCCAGGCTTTCTTTTCCTTCATCGCCAGGCGCTTCAAGTGCTGTGCCGCCTTCGCTTTCGCCGCCGACGGGTGATGCTTGTTGGTTTTGGCAGAGCCGGGAACCGCCGCGCAGGCGAGAACGGTGAACAGAAGCAAAATGGATAGGAAACGCATGGAAATAAAGGCCCTCGTGAACGGTGCAGCGACATGCCTGGGTTTCGGCTATCATACCACAGATAGCCGGGGTTCATCAAGACAATTAGAGCAGATTTAGGGGAAGTTCAGGCGCCGTGCAGTACGCGCCAGGCGGCTTCTAGGGCGGCGCGCAGGTCGGCGGCGGCGCTCTGGGGGTCGGGGGCTTCGGTGACGGCATGGGTGACGGCGACGCCGTCCGCGCCTGCCCGCAGGCAGTCGGCGACATCAGCGGGGGTCTGGATGCCGCCGAAGGCGACCACGGGGATGTGGACGGCGTCCTTGATTTTTCGCATCAGGGCCAGACCCTCGCCGGGGGCGTCGGCATCAAAGGCCGGGCCGACCTGCACATAATCGGCCCCGCCGCGCTCGGCGCGGGCGGCGCCGGTGACGGTATGGGCGAACGAGCCGACCGTCGCCTCGCCGGACGGGCGCAGGAAGCGGCGGGCCTCGGCGGGCTTGTAGGCGCGCTCCGTCAGCAGGACACCATCCGCGCCGCACTTTTCGGCAAGCTCCAAATCGCCCGTGACGATGAACTGCGCCTGCCCCGCCGTCATCTCGCGCAGGCGCAGCGCGACGGCATACAGGCCCAGATCATCCACGCTGGCGTTTCGCACACGGAGCTGCACGATGTTGACGCCGCCGGCGACGGCGGCTTCGACCAGGGAAAGCGGATCGGCCTTGTCCGCACGAGGCCGGTAAAGCGCACGTCCGGTCACGAGCGTCAGGCTGGGTTGAGGGATGGCTGTCACGGAGGCTATTTTACCCCGTTTTGCCGCCCGATGCAAACACGCGCCGCTTGAAGGGAGTGCCTAAAGTAAATTGGCGAGAGTTTTCGGCGATAATAGCCTACGCCTGATCTTCCAACCGATCCTTTCTTTTCCTGTTCCACCTGCGGTGAGACCACCAAACAACATCGTGCCGGCAAGAACGCCACCGGCACCCTGCGGCGCGAGTGCCGCCACTGCGGGCGCACCTATACCCCTGAGCCAAAGGCGCAGGGCTACGACTTGGCCGTGCGCCGCCAGGGCCTGAAGCTGTATATGGACAGCACCAACCTGCGGCGCATCGCCCGGCATCTTGGGTTCAACCCGCAGAGCGTCGCCAACTGGGTGGACGCCGCCAGCTACCAATCTGCCCGCGCCCCCGGTGCTCAAGGAGCGCCAGCAGGAGGCGAGCGTCGGGGTGCTGGAACTCGACGAGAGGTACACGTTCATCAGTAAAAAAGAGCCGGCCTACGTCCTGCATCCAGGGCTTCGGCGTCGTCTGGGAGCGGGATGTGGACGCCCTGCAAGACGTGGTGGACGAGGCGCCCGCGGTCCACCACTACTTTAGCGACGGGTTCAACGGCTACCCAGGCCTAATCTACACGCCGGGGCGCTGTGCGGTCGCGCCGGGCAAGAGCCAGACGTTGCAGGAGCCAGACGTTCAGTGTGGAAGGCGATATGAAATAATGTCGCCCCGGCAGGTCGTCGCCGCTGCGCCAGCCCTGCTTCGTCGCCTCCCACTGCGCGTTGGCCCGGTCCACATCCGCCTGAGCGCCGAACAAGAGAAAGCCCCCGCTCCAGAGAGAGCGGGGGCTTCTGTCCTAATGGGACACTCGCAGGAGGCGTCAAGGGAGGTGGTCAACTGCCGCCCCGCGATGCCTAAAACAAGTCGGGCATCTCACCGAAACGCTTGTAGTAGACGCTCTCAGCGACGTAGTACAGGTTGGCTGGATCGCCCACATCTATGTGCTTGGGGATCGTTTCGGGATGCTGCCAGACCTGCGTGTACGCCTCCTTGCCCTGGCTGACGACCCAGTTGGCGATGTCGTCCATACCGTCCTCCGAGGTGTTAGGGCCGACGTACTGTAGGAACGGTTCATCCTTGAGCTGCGTAGCCGCCTCCGTGAAGTCCTCGGCGAACGCAAGAACTTCCTCCTGCGATGCTTGCGTCATGATGTCCCGCAGCGTGTCCCGGCTCCCTGCCGCCCGGCGGATGGTGTCCCAAAACTCGTCCGGTATTTCCTCTGGATCAAAGTCTGCATCCTGTATTGTCTCGGAAGGCATATACTTCCCTTTCTAGAGTCTTTTTCAGCACTCAGCCGCCATCATCGTTTTGTGGCGGCGGCCCCTTCTTGGGCGCGAACGGCCCCCCACCATCATCGAAGGTGCCACCATTGGCAGCATCAGTGCCACCAGTCTTACCAAGCTCGACGCCATTTTTATCAACCCGCTTCTTGCCTTGCCAATGAACGCCCTGGACTCTTAATCTTCTCGGCACTGGTGCCTTTGGAACGCCTGGGCCTGGCCTTCCTAAACGAGCGTTCGTGTTATCCCATGGAAGGTCGTGCCCATCCGCTGCGAGTTTTTCACGGACGCTCGCCTCGACGGATTCAAGCGAGGCACCATCTATCTTTGGGACCGTATGTAGTTCCATTTCCAGATTGCGGCCTGTATAGCGGCCTGCTCTTGCGTAGGGATCTAGTCTCCCCCCAAATGTTTCTGGTTCTGTCTCCGTCTTCCCTACTTTGAGTACTTCCCCTTCTTGGGGCTGAACACGCCGCCGCCCTCGTCGAACAGCGCCCGACCACCCCGACCGCCGCCCCCCGTCCTGGCTCCCGCAAACGCCGGGCGAGGCCCGCACCCCAGCATCGCCTCCAGCAGCGCCTGCGCTGGACCCCACGGACCCCGACCCGGCAAGTCATCCCCGCGCCGGATGCCGTCACGGAACGCATCCGCCGCCGCCTGGCCCCGCGCCAGGCTCTCCGGCGTGTGCGGCTGGAACGTCGGCGCAGGCTCGGCGGGAGTGAACCCCGCCCCTAACAACACAGAAAGTCCGGCTTATGGGCCGGACTTTCTGGTAGGATTAATGATTTGGCGCTGTGCCCGGCATTAGTGGCCCTAGGCTAGTAGAGGGAGTCCAGGAACTCGGTGAAGCTGGCAGCGAGGAAGGTGATCGCCTCATCCCCTTCTTGCTCTGTATCGTAAAAGACGATGCTCGGGGCGTCCGGCGAGGCCCGGTAGTCGAAACCGATCCTATTCCCGCCAGGGTCTGTGGCGAACGAGTACACGCCAGCGGGGGCGTACCGCTTGTCCAAGTCATAAACTTTCAGGAAGCTGTCAGCCTCCGGCTCATCGCGGAAGATGAACAGGTTGTTGAAGACGCTGGCATCGTTGCCGACCGTGAACACGTTGGGCCTCGGAGTCTGTCCCTGGTGAATCATGGCGATTTGTCGAAAGTCTTCGGGGAAGCGGATGCCCAGCGCTTGCTCTACCGACCGTATCTCTGCCTCACTGGCCGGGACCGCGTGATCCCAGACATGATTCTCCCAGGTTGTAGCTCTTTTACTCGTCTTCGTATTCCTTGTCATCATGCAGACACGACTTCAGGGCCTCGGTAATCAGCCCATCGAAGGTGTCGAAGGTGCTCAGGACGGTTCCTGAGGAGCGGTCCTGGAGTTCGTAGCGGCCTTCGACCAGGTTGTAGACGAACAGGCTGATGTCGCCGTCGGCGAAGATAAGGTAGTTCTTGCGCTTCTCGTAGCTGCGCCAGTCCAGGTTGTCCTCGACGAAGGAGTGCATGAAAACCGTTGGCTTACCGACGACGGGGTTTCTGTCGCTGGCGTAGATGAAAAGGCCCTCCCAATTAAGGCCGTCGGTTAGGCGCAGGAAGTCCAGGTAGCCTTCGGGCAGTTCTGCCCCCAGCTCGTCCCGCGTCCTCCGACACAGGCGCAACAACGCCTCCTCTGTCGCGGGCGGCTGGATGTCAGAGCCGTAATCTGCTCTACGTTCGGCGGCAATGCGCGCCACTAGATCTTGGTACATTCTGTTCTCCTTTGTCTGTGTCTGGTCCGCACCCGCTCTGGACCATAAGGGGGTCATGGTGGCGGCGGAGGGGCGGGCCAAGTCGAGGGGATGGGCCACTGCGGCGGATAGACGACGCCGTCCGGCACAGGCCAGTCCGGGATTTGAGTCGTCTGGCCAGGTTGTAAATCGCCCGTCCTGGTATCCTGTGCGTTCGTGATGACCTTGTGGTAGGGTTCGTTCCGCATGAGTACCAGGTTGTCCGGGGCGTTCGTGCCGCCGTCGTCGAGTGGTAACTTGTGGTGGACCTGCCAGATGTCAGGGTCAGGGGCTTTACCAAGTTTCATCCGCGCGAGGCCAGCATCGTCTATGCCGGCCGCTCTGAGTGCGGCTTCTTTAGTTGGGTCATTCGCCAGGTCCTTGAGGAAGTTAGCACGGTTCTGGGCCACGGGGCCGGGGTTCTTCCTGGTTCCCTCAAACCGGGCGGTGCTCTCGAACTGCTTCCGCAGGTCCGCCGCATCGGCTAAAGCCCGCTTGGTATAGGTGAGCGCCCTTGTCTTGACGCCCGGTAGGGTCACGTCCTGGCCGCGTAGCCGGCCGGTAAAGTCTGTGCCGGACCCACCCCCGCCGGTGCCTGTGGCCCTGGCTTCCAGGACATTGCCGCCCTTCTTGGGGCTGAACACGCCGCCGCCCTCGTCGAACAGCGCCCGACCACCCCGACCGCCGCCCCCCGTCCTGGCTCCCGCAAACGCCGGGCGAGGGCCGCGCCCCAGCATCGCCTCCAGCAGCGCCTGCGCTGGACCCCACGGACCCCGACCCGGCAAGTCATCCCCGCGCCGGATGCCGTCACGGAACGCATCCGCCGCCGCCTGGCCCCGCGCCAGGCTCTCCGGCGTGTGCGGCTGGAACGTCGGCGCAGGCTCGGCTGGAGTGGACCCCGCTCCCTCACCTTCGGGGACCGAGGCCACGCCCCCGCCCCCCCTGCCGCCCCGGAACAGGCCCTCCAAAGGACCCGCCAGCCTGTCCGGCAGCAACTTCCCCGCCCCCTTCGAGGCCCCCAAGCCCCCCAGCAGGCCGCCCACGAGCTGACCGACCGCCTTGCCCTTGCGCCCGAAGAAGTGCTCCCCCACGTCCCCCAGAACTTCCGCCCCGGCCATGCCCCCTAGCAGGCCCACCCCGATACGCCCCAGCGCCAGAACCCCCAGGGCGACACTCCCCGCCGTCGCTACTTCCACGATGGCGGGCGCAAGCGTCAGCGTCGTCAGGGCGTAGTTGATGACAGCGGGCACCTCCCCCCCGGCCTCAAGCCCCGCCGCCGTGCCGGTCGGCCCGCCGATGATGACCGTGCGGCACCCCTCGCCGATGACGAACCCGCACGTCCCCTTGTCGCCGATGCGGGCCGCCATCTTGCGCTCGATGCCCAGGAAGACGGTCGCGCTCCCTTCGGCGATCTGCACGTCGTCGCCGTGCTGGTCGCAGGCGACGTGGGCGGTGGCCATGGCGGCCCACTTGGCGTCGGGTCCGACCAGGATGGTGGGGATGCCTTCGAGGATGGGGCCGCAGGGGCTGAGGTCGCTTGCGCCTCCGAGCACCTCGCCGGCCAGCCCGCTGCCCCCGATCACCGCCGCCGCGCCCAGGACGAACGGCAGGCCGATGCCGCCCGTCCCGACGACGATGGCCGCCCCGACCACCGCCGCGACGCCCAGGCCCACGCCCAGGAGCATTCCGTTCATGGCCTGCGTGTGCGAGACCTGGTCTTCTTTCCGCGCGGCGGGCTGGCCCGGCATCAGGAGACCTCCCCAGCGGGGCGGCTGCTCAAATAATGGCCGTTCGTGTTTTCGTGCATCAGGGCGTCTTCGTGCGTCATGGGTGAGATCACGGGCGGAACCGGAAACTGAGCAGCAGCCGCTCGAACAGGGCCTTGTTCTCGTCGGGCACCGGCTCCCGGCACGTCCCGGTCAGCGTCAGCGCCGTCCGTGACGGGAGATCAGCATGATAGAACAGGTACGCCTGCTTCTGGTGCATCAGCCCGTGCTCCGACTGCCACCGGAACTCCACCGTCTCGACCGCCAGCTCGTCAATGCGCGTCTGGCCCCGCGCCAGGAACATGAAGCCGGGCAGCGTCTGCTCCATCTTGGTCAAGTGCTCGGTCGCGAACTCCCGCAGCGTCTCGTCCCCGGTCAGCGTGTCGCGCGTGATGACCAGGCTGTAGCGCATCTCCTCCGTGGCCCCTAGAGTGAAGATGTTCATCGTCTGGTCGCTGCACTCGGCGGGCAGCATGATGTCGGCTTCGTTGATGTGATAGAGGCTCATTCACCTATTCCTTACTGTGTCGGGGGCATGTCCGGGATGGCGGGGATGGCGCTGACGTTGATCTCCACGTCCGGGGCGCCCGCGATCTCCACCTTGCCCCCCTTGGCATGGACCGTGACGCCCGTGCCCCCTTCCAGCGCGACCTTGTCGGCGGGCGCCTTGAGGCTGACGCCGGTCTGCCCCTGGACGGTGACGCCCCTGGCGATGGACCGGATGCCGATGCCGTCCGTGGCGGCTTCCAGTTGGATGCCCCCCGGCCCCGTGGCGCGCATCGTGACGGAGTGGCCCTCGATCTCGATGTGGCTGCCCGCCTGCATGTAGATGTCGGTGGCGACGCTGATGTCCAGCCGGGTACTCGCCCCCGTGCCCTCGTAGTGGATCATGTCGCTGGGGTTGCCGCCCGAGTTGATCGTCAGCGAGTGCCGCCCCGCTTCGATCTGGCTCTCCATCACCATCTTGCCTGCCGTCTTCATCTGCACCACGTCCTTGCCCGCGTGCGTATGCATGATCACCTCGTTGCCGCTGGGCGTGCTCCACCGCTTCGTGTGCTTGGGGTTGTAAGTCGTCCCCTGCGGGTGCTGGCGGATGACCCCGATGACCACCGCCTCGCTGTCCCAGTCCCCCAGGAACTCGACCAGAACGCGCTCGCCCACCTCCGGCAGCGAGTAGAACCCGGCGTACTGCGCCGACTTCTTGCCGCCGCCGTGCCCGCCGCCGTAGGGGGTCAGGGTGTGCAGCCACGCCCGCTCGCCAGACGATTGCGGGTCCAGGTGCTCCCACTCGAACTCGACCTGGATGCGCCCCTGCTGCTGCGGGTCGTGTTCGTTTGCGGTGACGTGCGCCCAGACGGCGCGGGAGGGCCACTGGGGCATTCTGCGCTCCGGGGCCAGGGGGAGGGTGAGCGGCTGGAGCCAGAACTCCTGAGTGGCAGTGGTCTGCTGGGGGTAGCCCGCGATATGGACGCGGTGGATGAGGTGCTGCTGGCCCTCGAAAGGGATGACCTGTCCGGGAGTGAAGGGAAGAACGGCGCCTTCGAGTCTGAGGTGGTAGCCGCTGGTGTCCACCTGGGACATGGTTTCGCTGTGGGTGCCCTTGACGTCGGGGTGGACGGGGATGGCGTGGTAGTCGGCGGTCAGGCGCGACAATTGGCTTTGGAAGGCGCCAAGCTGCTCGCGTGCCACGCTGGTCGCGCCGCTGCTGGCGCCGCCGGTGATCTTGGGGAGGGCATGGAGGGCGCCCAGGAAGTCCACCTGGGTCCAGCCGTAGGTGACATCAGGGAAGTCCTGCTTGGCCTCGGCCCCGCGCGCCCCCAGGATCACTTTGCCGGTCTTGTCTTCGGTCGCCAGGGGCACGCCCCAGGCATGGAGCATCCGGGAGAGATAGGCGAAGTCGGTCTCGGCGTGCTGGACGGAGAGCGCGATGGGCATGGTCATGTCGCCGGCCTCGGCCACCCGAATCAGCTTTTCACGCCCGGCGATGTGCTGGGCGATGTCGAGCAAAGTGGTGGCTTGGAACGTCCGGTAGCGGGGGACGAGGTCGGTGCGCTTGCTGAAGGCGGCGCAGGAGAGAACCAAACTGGTGGAAGTGGTTTCGCGGTGGGCGGAGACGTTCTCAATGTAGCCGTGGAAGCAGTCGGTGCTTTCGGCCAAGTCGTTGTCCTTCCACTGGACGTCAATGGGGCAGTTCATCATCTTGGCGGCCATGGTGGCGGCGCTGCGGTCGCCGTACCGCGTCTGCTCCTGCCAGCGCAGGACGATCTGGGCGCGCGTGTGGTCGTAGAGCGCCCGCTCGATCTGGACCTGGGTGACACGCTGCGGCAGCGTCAGGTCGTCCACCCCCACGATCTTCACTTGAAATGCCATGTTATCCCTTAAATCTCACTTGGGCGGCGTTACCCCTCGCAATGTTGATTCCCTCCTGCCATGTGGTGGAGCCGGGATGCGTTACCCTAGAAAAACCGCGGCGGGTGACGCACGCTTGCCTGGAATCCTAAAAGATTATACCATGCTTTGGCGGAAGTGGAACCATGCGCGGCACACGGACAGGGGCTGAACGTTCTCGACGACTGCCTCGGCCACTCCCGGCGGATCAGTTCGCGCCTTCCGGCAGGACGCCCGGCTTCGGGAACGATTTGACGTGTCCGTCCACATACAGCACGACGCGGGCGCACGGTAGGTCCATCGTTCCCATGGGCGTTTCCGCAGGCGAAGCGATCTTTGCCAGGGACGTGCCGCCCGGCAACTGATACACAAAGCCATGCCGCCCGATCTGGAACACGTCCCGCGTCTTCAGGTAGGGGTAGATGGCATCGTTCAGCCCTTCCGTCGGCGGGTACTTCTCGTCATTGTCCTCCGCGAACTGGATTAGGGCCAGCCCGATCTGCTTCAGATTGTTCTGTGCCAGTTGGCGCTCCTCGGCGCAGGGCAACGTCATGCCCACCGCGAGTCTCTCCTGCGGGCCTGGCTGGGGGTTCGTCGCCAGATCGGTCACGCACAGGTCGCCGTGCGCGAGGAAGGCGATTTGCCTGCCGGTCGGCGACCAGATCGCCTGCGGGTCCTCCTCGCCCGGCGTCAGGCCCGCCGCCGCCACGCCTAATGCCTGCTTAGTCTTGGGAGTGCGCCGTATCCAGAGGATGTGCGAGTCGATCTGGCCCCCGCTCCCCTGCAAGTCCGGCTGGAGGCGCTGCTCCACGTCCAGCGTCAGGTCGAGGTAGTGCCGGGAGGCGGCTGCCTTGACTGCCTGTGGCGCAGGCTTCGCCATGTCCAATATCTTGCCCGTAGACACCTCGTAGACTTGAGAGGCCGTTCCCTGAGGCGCCCGCTGGGACAGGCGCAGGTGACCTTCATCCGCCCAATCCCTGACCAACACCCCCTCCGGCAGCGCCAGCGGGCGCAGCGTGTTCCGCTCCGGGTCGTAAAGTGAGTACAGGGTCCCCGAGACCGGCTGCCGTCCCAGAGCCTGCGCCTCATAAAACTGCGTGAACTTGATCCAGCGCCCGCCCGGCGAGGGATCACTCTGGGTGAAACTCGGCGTCGCCCCTTCCGGCAGGAGGGACGCCAGCGGAACCAGGGTCGTCACCGGCGGGTTGGCCCCGACATCCCACCGCAGGATGTCCGTCTGCATCCCTGGCATCCCGCCAGCGTTTGCCGTCCCTGAACTCGTCCGTTCCACGGTAAGATAGCGGCCGTCCCGGCTCCACCCGAGCAGATGAAACCGGGCGAATCTGTCATCCGCCGGGGTGGTCATGCTCAGGTGCTCCATCTCGTGCCCGCTGCGGACGTCCACGACCTTGACGAAATTGGTCGCCGTGTCGCCCGACACCTCGCCGCCGACGTAGGCGATCTCGATGCCTAGCGGCTCATAGGCGAATTCGGTCACATGCGCGTTCGCAGTCAGCGGGCGCATCGGGCTGACCTGTACGAACTCGCCGTGCGAGGTGTAAAGGACGTCTGAGCGTAGGGCACGGCTGGGCGGAGATGACAAGATAAGAGTGAGCAGGGACAGCAACGCAGGCAGGATGAGGTGGCGTCGGCGCATGATGATTCTCCTTCGGCAGTAGTTTACATAGGCTTTGTTGCATAAATCGTTTTTGGTAGTTGCAGATGCGGCGGTCGGGGTGTTCTTAGAGTGTGAACAACAAGAATACCCTACGCTCCAACGGCTCGCCAAAGCCGAGAAAGCGTCCTGTGCCTCC
>JAABUR0100002800.1_pt1 | contig 25745 bp, 25 predicted proteins | sample 5560091 | NCBI WGS metagenome assembly JAABUR01 (sample SAMN10711879, study PRJNA513375) | rock metagenome | isolation source: Antarctica rocks | place: Antarctica: Victoria Land, University Valley sud
AGCTTGGTCCAGGCGGCCAAACGCAAGGCACGCGGCTACCGCAACAAGCAGAAGATGATCACCATCGTCTACCTCATCGCCGGCCGCTTGCTCCTACCCACCATCCACACGATCTAGCGAGGAGCCCAGATCTTGTTCCCCGCCAGGCACCCACTGATACCCGTCGGCCGAACCGTCCTCGAATCGGCGTCCGTACCACTGGTTGTCGACTCCCGGCACGCACCAGCCGTCCCTGACCCCGAAGTTCCAGTCCTCCGGGGTGACTCCTTCGGCCACCTTGTAGTACTGCCATTTCTTCACCAGGTTGCCCCCGAGGGAGTTCACATATCGCACGCCCGGCATGTAGCGGTACTCGGAGTCCTGCACGTCGAAGAAGAACCCGAAGGCGCGGATGTCCTCCTCGCCCAGACCGACTCGGTCCTGCGCCGGCGTGTAGGCGTACCACGTTTCGATCTGGATCTTCGTCGGGTCGCCGAAGCGCGACAGACGCTTGATGGCGTGCCCCATGCTGCCCGGTCGCGGTGGTTCGGTGTGCGGGCCGCCAGTCGGCGCCGTGGTCAGCTTGAGGGAGTACGTGCCCTCCATCGAGCCGTGAGACGACGCGAACCGCATCGCCGCGGAGCTGAGCATTGTCGGTGCCCAGCTCGAGAGGTCGACGTGCGACTCAAAGGATTCGTAATTGTCGTAGACGTAGTTCGGCGTGAGGTCCATCCAGCCGTTGAAGCCGTCGTCGAAGTCGTCGTACGTGAGGACGCGGGCCAGCGGATTGAACCGCTCAAGGCCGCGATCGTAGGTGAGGACTCTGTCCATGCCTTGCCTCTCAGTCGTCCTTGGGTGCCTGCGTTCGCCGGCTCGGGGCCGTCAGGGCACCCGGGATGGAAGGTGTGGGGAAGGTGCGTGCAGACACCTCCCCCACACCGACTCGGCGGGACCTACTGGGTCAGGTAGACGGTGCTGAAATCGATGAACTCGTTGGGCGGGATGACCAGGCCCTTCACGGTCGAGCTCGTGGCGGCGTTGACCTTGATCTCGAAGAGCGGGACCGCCGGAGTGTCCTTGGCCATGATGTCCGCGGCCTGCTGGTACAGCTTCAGACGAGCATCCTGGTCGGTGATCTGCTGGGCCTGCGTGGTGATCTTGTCGAGATCCTTGTTGCAGTAGCCGAGACGGGCTGCCGTGCAGTTGTACAGGCGATAGATCGTGTAGTCCGCGTCACCAGTGATGGTCTGGTTCGGCTGGATGTCCATGTTCCACCCGTGCGTGCCGTCAGGGTTCACCGTGCTGAACGTCTTCAGCCAGGTCGCCGGATCCAGCGCCTTCGGTGTCACCGTGATGCCGACCGCCTTCCACGCCGAGATGAACGCCTGCATCATGTTCGCGAACCCGGCGCCATTCGCGGTGCTGTAGATCACGTCGACGGTGAAGCCGCTCGCGTACCCGGCGTCTGCCAACAGCTTCTTGGCACCAGCCGGGTCGTACTTCGGGAGTCCGGCCGACGGAGCGACGCAGCCGAACGCAGCGACCGGACAGTATGCGGTCATGACCGAGGCCGTGCCGCCGAACAGCTGCTGCTGGATCGTCGGCAGGTCGAGCGCCTGCCACATCGCCTGTCGGACCCGCTGGTCCTTCAGGTACTGGTTCTTGTTGTCGAACCACAGGAAGTAGTAGTTGAGGCTGTCCTGTTGGGTGAACTGCACGTTCGACATCCCCTTGACCTGCGCGATCTGGTCGTAAGGCACGTCGCCCACGACCTGCGCCTCACCATTCGCCAGGGCGGTGATCTTGCCGTTGACGTCGGTGACCTGCTTCATCGTGAGGGTCTTCAGCTTCGCCTTCGTTCCCCAGTAGCTGTCGTTCCTGGTGAAAGTGAAGTGGTCGTTGGCAACGTAGTCGCTGATCATGAACGGGCCGGTGCCGATCGGCTTCGACCAGTACGCGGTGTCGGCAGCGATCGTGGTGTCGGAGTGCGAGAACTTGCCCTGACCGATGCGGACCAGGGATAGCACGCCGAGCAGGGTGCCGGTCGGCGCCGAGGTCTTGATCGTGACCGTGAGGTCATCGGTCGCCGTCACGCTCGTGATCGGAGCGAGCACCGTCTTCAGCGCCGCGCCCCACCCGATGTAGCGCTCGATCGAGCCCTTGACGTCGGCCGCAGTGAGTGGCTGGCCGTCGCTGAACTTGACGCCCGGGTGAAGCTTGAAGACGAGGGTGGTCGGATCCGTCCATGCCCACGAGTCGGCCAGCTTCGGCTGGGGCTTGCTTTCCTTGTCCAGCGTGATCAGCGCCTCGAGGGTCTGCGAGATCGCCATACTGATGCCGATCTCGAGCGGAGACTGCGAGATGTCTGAGCCCGCCCAGCCGTAGGACGGGATGTAGACGAGTTTCTGCTGGTCATCGGGCAGCGGCTCTGCGGTGGCGCCGCCGGTGGCGCCACCGCCGCTGGAGCAGCCTCCGAGAGCAAGGGCGGCGATCGTCGCCACCGCGGCGACCGAACGCAACCTCGCACGAAGCGATGTCATGGCAATCTCCTTTGATTGATGGAACTTGTGGTGCGGTTCGCCATCACGTCCCACCAAGGGCGAACGTCGACGCAACCGGATAGTGATCACTGGGCGCGATTCCGCGGTGGAAGTACTCGACGACCTCGGCGCTGCGTGAGCGCACCGGTCCGCGGAAGAAGATGTAGTCGATGGTCTTCTGGGGGCTCGCGATCGGCGACTTCGGCGTGCCGACCGTCGAGGCGAACGGGTTCGGGATCACGGGATGCGTCGGCGGCGCCTGCCGGTTCAGCGCAGTGAACGAGTCCAGATAGCCTGCGTTCCCGATGACCCAGATCGCGGTGGCGATCGCATTCGTGTCTGAAGCAAGGAACACCGGCTCATTCGGCCTTCCCAGTCGGCTCAGCTCCTCGACCACGCGCCGCGCCTGCGGAGTGCGCTGGTTGACTCCGGTGTCGACCTCGACGGCGTTTCCGGAGTAGGAGAGGTGCGCTGTCGTCCAGAGCAGAGTCTTCGGGCCACCCTCGATCCACAGGCGCACCCAGAACAGGCGGGCGTGGCGGTCGTGGATCCCGACGTCCTCCGCGCCATGCTCGACCTCGCTGAACAGCTCACGGTTCCACCACAGGTTGCTCTGCTGCTCCCAGCCCGGGAAGTCGTCGTGAACGCGGTCGTGACCGGGCATCGCCGCATCGAGCAGGTCGCGTGACCACGCTCGGGTCTCTTGAGTTCCGAGCAGATCCGGGGCTCGTCGCTCATAGAGCCCGCTGAGCGCCTCCGCGCGCTCGGCCGCGTGGTGATCGCCCCACAGGTTGTGGGTCTGCGCGATGACGTTGAGCGGCGAGGTCACGAGATTTCCCTCTGATCGGCCGGCAGGGTCGATGTGATGTCGTGGTTGTAACGCAGCACTTCGCGGTGCGCTTCGCGCATCCGGAAGCTGGTGACAGAGCAGTTGTCCGGCGCCCCCAGAGGCGCATGTCCCGGACTCGGCATACCCAGCACGTGCGCGGTCGCGAGTCGGATCGGGTTGCCGCTCGTGAAGACGACCACGACGTGGTCGCCGCCTATGTCGGTGAGATCAGCAGTGGCCCTCGAGAGCGCCACCACCACGCGCTCGCGGGTGTCGGCGAAGGTCTCGCCACCCGCACCGCGGGCGAGATCCTCGCCCGCCGCCACCCGAGCGACGATCGAAGGATGGGCCACAGCCGCCTCCTCGAAGGTCAGACCGGCCCAGTCACCGACGCTCATCTCGCGGAGCGCGGGGTCGAGCCGGATCTCAGCACCGACGAGATCCGCGTACGTCCTCGCGGTGTCGACCACGCGCGGCAGATCGCTCGAGACGACCGCATCCGGTGCTGGTACCGATACAGCGAAGGCCGCACCGAAGAGGTCTGCCTGCCGACGGCCTTCCTCGGTCAATCCGGAGTCGGCTTGGCCCTGGTAGCGGCCCTCGACATTCCACAGCGACTGCGCGTGGCGCACCAGATGCATCGTGATCGCTGTGCTCACGGCCCCTCCGTCAGCCACGGACGCACGACGGGCACGGCCGCCAGCAAGGCGCGGGTGTAGTCGTCTTGAGGATTCTCGAAGAGCTCCAGCGCGGTGCCCTCCTCGACCACCACGCCCTTGTTCAGCACCAGCACGCGATCGCAGATGTGCTCGATCACCGACAGGTCGTGCGAGATGAACAGGTACGAGAGCCCGAGGTCGGCCTGCAGATCTTCCAGGAGGTTGAGGACCTGGGCCTGGACCGAGACGTCGAGGGCGCTCACCGCCTCGTCGCAGATGATGAGCTTCGGCCGCAGCGCGAGCGCGCGAGCGATGCCGATGCGCTGACGCTGTCCGCCGGAGAACTGGTGCGGGCAGCGGTCCGCGTAGTCGGGGTTCAAGCCGACTCTTTCCATCAGATCCTTGGCCTCGACCGTCCATCGGCGGCGTGGTACGACGCCGCCATGCACGCGCCAGCCTTCGGCGATGATGTCGCGAACGGTCAGGCGCGGGTTGAGCGAGGCGTACGGGTCTTGGAAGACCATCTGCATGTCGCGTCGCACGCTCTTCATCTGCCGCAGCGACAGTCGCGTGACATCCACTCCCTCGAACCTGATCTGCCCCCCGGTCGCGGCGACGAGGCCGATGATCGTGCGTGCGATCGTCGACTTGCCTGAGCCCGACTCTCCGACGAGGCCGACGGTTTCGCCGGCGCGGATGTCAAAGTTCACATCGGAGACCGCGACCTTCTCCCCGACGGTCCTCTGCAGGATCGACGAACGGATCAGGTAGGTGACTTTGAGATGCGAGACACTCAGGAGCGGTGTCGAGTCGTCACCCATGGGCCAGCACCTCCTCGGAGCGATGACACGCAGCGGAGTGCCCGGATGGCCATCCCGCAGGCTCGCGCAGCTGCGGAACGCTGGTCCGGCACTGCTCGGTTGCGAAAAGGCAGCGCGGATGGAAGGCGCAGCCTGGCGGGAGGGCAAGCAGGTCCGGCGGCGACCCAACGACGGGGGTGAGCCGCTGGCCGATCGAGGTGTTGCTGGGGATCGAGCTGAGCAGACCCCGCGTATACGGATGGGCCGGATGGTCATAGACCTCGCGGGTGACACCGGTCTCGACGATGCGGCCTGCGTACATGATCGCGGCCCGGTCGGCGACATCGGCGACAACGCCGAGATCATGACTGATGAGGATCATCCCCATGCCGGTCTCGGCTTGAAGGTCCGCGAGGAGGTTCATCACCTGCTTCTGCACGGTCACGTCCAAGGCAGTCGTCGGCTCGTCGCCGATCAGCAGCTGGGGTTCGAGGGCGATCGCCATCGCGATCATGATGCGCTGACGCTGACCGCCGCTGAACTGGTGCGGATAGTCGCGAATCCGAGATTCGGCGTCCTGGATGCCGACGCGCTTCAGCAGCTCGAGCGCCTTCGCCCACGCCTCCCGCTTCGGCGTGCCACGGCGACGACGGAACACCTCGGCGATCTGCCAGCCGACTCGGAAGACCGGATTCAGCGAGCTGAGCGGATCCTGGAAGACCATCGCGATCTCGGTCGCGCACAATTCACGCACCCGGCTGACCGGCTCGGCGACAAGGTCTTTGCCACCATAAAAAATCCGGCCACCGACGATCGAACCCGCAGGCTTCGGCAGCAGGGCCATGATCGCCTGCGCGGTGACGGACTTGCCGGAGCCGGACTCTCCGAGGATGGCGACCGTCTCCCCTGCCCGTACATCGAAGCTCACGCCGTCGAGGGCGCGCAGGACGCCCGCCGAGGTCGAGAACTCCACCTGGAGATCCTGAACACTGAGCAGAACGTCTGTCGGAGCGGCGTCGGTGTCGGCGCTCGCCATCAGGCGCTCCGCAGCCTGGGGTCGAACCGGTCTCGCAGCGCGTCGCCGAGGACCCCCGTGGCAAGCACGAGAATCGCCAGTGCGATGCCGGGCAGAGTCGAGATCCACCACGCGGTCGCGAGGTACGCGGTGCCGTTGTGGATGGTGCTGCCGAGGCTCGGGATGCCGAGAGGGACGCCCACACCGAGGAAGGAGAGCGCGGCTTCGAGCAGGACGACGTGACCGAACTCCACCGTCGCGACGACGAGGATCGGGGCGACGCACCCGGGGAGCAGCGTCCGGAAGATGAGGTGGCTGTGGCTGGCCCCCAGGGTGCGAGCCGCTTCGACGTACTCGCGGTTCCGCAGCGTCAGGACCTGACTGCGGGTGACACGGGCGAAGACCACCCAGTTCGTGATGGAGATGACCACGATGACGTTCCAGAGGCTGGAGCCGAGCACGGAGGCGAGAAGGATGGCCAAAAGGATGGCGGGGAAGGCGAGCTGCACGTCGGCGACACGCATAAGGACACCATCCATCACGCCGCCGAACTGGCCGGCGAGCAGCCCGACGATGACCCCCAGCACTCCAGCCACGAGCAGCGTCGAGACACCGACGGTGAGCGACACGCGGGCGCCCATCATCATCTGGGCAAACAGATCCTGGCCCACCTGGTCGGTGCCGAAGACCGCGTACGACCCGTCCGGGAGCGTCGACCCCGGGGGCTTCAGCCGATCGAGCAAATCGGTCTGCAGGGGATCGAACTTGTACAGCATGGGGACGACGATCGCGCCGACGGCGAAGAGACCGATCACCACGAGTGGGACGACGATGCGGACGGTCACCTCGCGACGCGAGCGGCGAGCACGCCGCATCGTCAGCATCGCCAGGGTCTGCGGAGCGGCACTCACTTCGCGAGCCTCACTCTCGGGTCGAGGTAGCCGTAGAGAAGATCGACGATCAGGTTCACGACCACGAAGGCCGCGGCGATGATGACGACGCAGGCCTGCACCAGGTTGTAGTCGCGCACGAGGATCGAGTTGACGAGGAGCCGGCCGACGCCGGGGAAGCTGAACACCGTCTCCGTGATCACGGCACCACCGAGCAGCGTTCCGAACTCCAGACCGACCAGCGTGATGACCGGGATCGTCGCGTTGCGCGTGGCGTGCGTGAAGATCACGACTCGCTCCGACAGGCCCTTCGCACGCGCGGTGGTGATGTACCCCTCGCCCACCACCTCCAGCAAGCCGCTGCGCGTCATGCGGGTGAGGATCGCGATGAACGGAAGGGCGACGGTGACGACCGGGAGGATCAGCGCCACGGGACTGTTGAGTCCGGCGCTCGGAAGCCAGTGCAGCGTCTGCGAGAAGATGAGCATGAGCACGACACCCACCCAGAAGCCGGGCAGCGACTGGGTGAGAAGACTCAGAGTGGTCACGGCGCGGTCGCTCAGGCGATTCACCCGGAGCGCTGCGAGCAGGCCGAGGGGGAAGCTGACAACCAGCGCGAGCGCGCATGCCAGTACGGCCAGCAGGGCGGTGTTCGGTAGCACCTGGGCGACGAGCCGCATGGCCGGCACGCCCTGCGTGTAGGAGTTGCCGAAGTTGCCCGTCGCCGCTCCGCCGATGTAGCCCAGGTACTGCAGGAAAAGCGGCTTGTCGAGTCCCATCTGACGGCGGAGGGCATCGACCTGCTCGACCGTCGCATCCGTACCGGCGATCAGCTGCGCCGGATCGGACGGAACCATGCGCACGATGATGAACACCACGGTCACGACGCCCCAGAGCACGAAGAGGGCGAGCAGCACCCGCCGGATCGCGTAGCCGAGCAAGGTCCACCTCCGTCGCGGTGAACTGGTCCGTCGGTGACAGGGGAGTCAGCGTCGATCCCAGGGCATTAGCGTTCATGCACCCTCGCCGATCAGGACGCGATTTGTCAAGCAACCACAGAAGCGACGCTGTGGCAGCGTAGGCGAGTGGACGCTGCTGCGGTCCTACGGCCGTGCAGGGACCCTTTGACTTGTTGTATCGGTAACGTTAATGTCCGGCAGCAAGCGCCGTGCTGCCGCGGACGCCGATCGAACACACGCCAAGGAGTCACCGTTGATCACCTCCCGCCAAGCGGATCTCACGGCTGCGTTGCGCGACGCGATCCGAAGCAGCGATCCGCGCATGTCGAAGTACAACCCCTTGCCGCGGATCCTCACCTTCGACGACTTCAACCACGGCGCCCATGGGTGGGTCGAGCTCGGCGGCAACTACAACGGTCGAGGCGACCTGGACTCGATGGACGAGCACTTCCGCGACTTCCGCCCTCCGCAGCTCTCGAACCAGAACTTCTTCGACGTCGGCACCCACGGCGGAATGACCGGCACCTACTCGCTGAAGCTGGCCACTCGGAAGGCCCCAGGCCACACCGCGACTGCCATCCGACGTCTCACCATGAGCGGCCGCGGACTGCTGCAGATCGAGGCCTACCTCGCATGGAAGGTCGAGGCCAACCTCGGCGGTGGCGACGACGTGAACAGCTACGGAGACATCTCCTGGGACGCGAACTCTCACCCGTCCGAGGCCCAGTTCGGTGCGTTCACGGTGGCGACCGACCTCAGCCACGACGGCATCAGGTACCACAACGTGATGCGGTTCCAGAACGCGGACTGGGATGGGCACATCGTTCAGAGATGGATGTATCCAGTCGTCGCCGAGCCGACGCCGCACGAGCGCTTCGAGGGCAAACACGACTACAGCCGGTACACCGACTTCACGGCGCCCGACCCGGACGACTGGCGGTTCCTGAGCGACCATCGCCAGGAGGCGTGCTTCAACGAGGTGCCCACCAAGGTGAACTGGCACTATCTGAGGTTCCTCGTCGACACGTCGAATCGCTCGAACGTGGAACTCCAGTTCAACAATGATGTCCACGACCTTCGCGGCGTTCCGGTTCCTCCGTACGCCGAGAAGTACGAGTCCTTGGAGAGCCTGCTCAACTTCTACTTCTCGGTACGCACGCTTGGACCTCACCGGAACTCGCTATTCCTCGACTCCGTCGTCATCTCGGCAGATTGGTGAGTGCACACATGCGTCAGTCGCAGAGTGCCGTGATGGAGCGCGGCTTCGAGCTCGTGCGCGTCCACGAGACGGAGCCGTTCGAAGTGGCATGGGCGGGCGAGGCCCGGTGGTACGTCCAGTTCCTCCGCCCTGCTCCCGGGAGCGAAGTCGAGTTTCGCGTCCAGATCTCACCCGACGGCATCAACTGGGTCGATCACGAGCGACAGGCTCCGGTGGTTTCCGAGGCCGTCGGACTTCTCTCCATCCCGGTCGAGCGCTTCGGACATTGGCTGAGGCTGCGGACCGAGCAGGCGTCGGGAACCGACGCTCCGATGCTCCGCATCTACCTCGAGCTGAAGGAGTAGTTGGGCCCGGCGATGGCGAAGAAGACGGGTGCACCTCGACGCCGCACGCTGCAGGACGTCGCCGCCACGGTTGGGCTCTCCGTGAACACGGTCTCGCGTGCGCTCAACGACATGCCCGGGGTCAATGTGACGACGCGGGCGCGCATCAAGGCCGAGGCGGGGCGGATCGGCTACGTCCCCAACGCGCACGCGCGTTCCCTCGTGCTCGGGTCGCGCAAGACGATCGGCGTCATAGTCACTGACCTCGCCAACCCGTTCTTCAACGACCTCGTCAGCGAGATCGAAGAGCAGGCGATCAGCGCGGGTTACACGCTTCTGCTGCTGCTGTCCGACGAGGACCCCGAGCGAGAGAGCGCTGCCGTGGACACTGCTCTGCGTTCCGGCGTCGACGGGATCATCGGCGTCCCGGTTCAAGGGCGAGGGAACCCCTGGAAGGCCGTTACCAACGCCGGCATACCGCTCGTTCTCACGGCTCGAGAGGTGCCGGGACTCGATGTCGACTTCTACTCGAACGACAACGAGGCGGGAAGGCGCATGACCACCGAGGTCGTCCTGCAGCGGGGCGCCCGGGACATCGTCCTGATCGAAGAAGACCTCCGCATCTCGACGGTCACCCACCGGGTAGCCGGATTCCGGCATGCGCTCGAACAGCACGACATCGCCTTCGACTCACGAAGCACGGTCCTGGTTCCCTCCCGCAGAACTGCCCGGGGCGCCTCGCTCTGGCGCGGTGAGGGCGCGTACATCGTGGCGCGCGACCTGCTCGACGGGGGTAGAGTTCCCGACGCTTTCGTCGTCGGTAACGACTACTTCGCGCTCGGGCTATACGCCGCGCTTCGCGAGCGCGGCCTCCGGATTCCCGAGGACGTCCTCGTCATCGGCTGGGGTGACTACCCGTTCTCGCGCTTCCTCGACCCGCCGCTCTCAACGCTGCGCCTGCCGTCGGTGGAAGTGGCCCGCAAGGCGTCAACCCGCCTTCTCGAGTTGCTCGACGGAGCGGCCGAAGGCGAGCCCGTCCTCGAGTACATCCAGCCGGAGCTCGTCCTGCGCGCCTCCACCAATCGCTGAACACGAGAAGGGATCCGTAGCCATGTCCAATTACGCGGCAGTCATGCCGGACGTTGGTCACATCGAGATCAAGGATGTCGGCGAGCCGACGCCGGGACCACGCGACGCCATCGTGCGGATCGAAGCGGTAGGCGTCTGCGGCTCCGACACGGCTTACTACACCGTGGGCTACATCGGGGACTACGTCGTCAATGGGCCCATCGTCCTGGGACATGAGTGCGCTGGTGAGGTCGTCGCCGTCGGTCCGGAAGTGACCCGCGTGAGACCGGGCGATCGGGTTGCGATCGAACCGGGAAAGCCCTGCCGAGACTGCAGGGAGTGCATGGCGGGTCGTTACCACCTCTGTCCGACCCTGGAGTTCCTTGCAACACCGCCATATAACGGGTCGCTCGTCGAACGAATGGCGATCGACGAGCGTCAGCTCTTCCCGATCCCGAGCGAGATGTCCTATGAGGAAGGCGCACTCTGCGAGCCCTTGTCGGTCGGGATCTGGGCCTGCCGCCGGGCGCACCTCGAGCCCGGCGACCGAGTACTCGTCACGGGCGCCGGCCCCGTCGGGCTGCTCGCCGCGCAGGTCGCTCGGGCCTTTGGTGCGGACTTGGTCACGGTCGCGGACGTCGCCCCGTTCCGTCTTGACATGGCTCGCAGCCTCGGTTTCGAGACCGAGGTGGCCGGCGAGGGGACGAGCCGCGACTTCGACGTGCTGCTCGAGTGCTCCGGAGCGCCGACCGCACTCGCTGACGGCCTGTGGCGGCTACGGACGAACGGCCGCGCTGCCATGGTAGGCATGCCCAAGCAGGACGTCACACTCGCGCTGTCGCGCCTCAACGTCAATGAGCTCAGCATCGGACTCGTCAATCGCTACGCACACACCTGGCCGATCGCGATCAATCTCGTAGCCAGCGGGCGGGTGGACGTCGCCTCACTCGTCACACACCGATTTCCTCTCGACAAGACCGCCGATGCCCTTCTGCTCGCCAAGCACGTCGCTGACTCGGTCAAGGCGATCATCACGCCCCAACAGCGTTCGGCATAGCGCCGGCGAGAGACGACTGGGTCATTGTGAGGAGTAGAGACCGGAGGTCGCACTAGTGATAGGCAATAACGTCGCCGCTGAGACCTACGCTGAGCCGGGACGAGAGATTCCCGTCATCGCGGATGTGGACGTTCTCGTGGTCGGCGGAGGACCGGCCGGTGTTGGAGCTGCCGTCGGTGCTGCGCGCACCGGCGCATCCGTGTTCTTGGTGGAGGAGATGGGAGCCCTCGGCGGGATGTGGACCCAGGGCCTTGTCATCACGCTCGCTGGCTACAACTCCTGGTTGCGACCACATCGGTTACGCGTCGTCGACGGCGTCGGCGGCGACTGGCTTCGCCGCGCGACGTCGATCGGTGGGGCTGTCGACCACGACGGCTGGGTGCTCAGCACCGACCCGGAGAAGATGAAGCTCGTCGCCGACCAGATGCTCGAAGAGTCGGGCGTCGACTTCCTGCTGCACGTGCTCGCGACCTATCCCATCGTCGCCGACGATACGGTCCGTGGCTGCATCGTCGAGACGCGCGAGGGCCGGCAGGCGATCCGCGCGAAGGTCACCGTGGACGCGACCGGGAACGGCGACATCATCGCGCGCGCCGGCGCAGACTGGGTGCAAGGCGACACCCTGCAGCCGATGACCCTCCCGATGGTCATTTCCAACGTTCGCACCGTTCCTGACGTCGACGCCGCCCAGCCGGCCAGGATCCGCATCGGCCCCGAGCCCGGGCCTCTCGACGAGGGGGGCATGGACGACTCCAATGCCGGGCGGCAGGACGTGATGATCAACCGACAGGCGATGCGGGACGCTCGAGCTCGCGGCGAGCTGCCGGCCTTCGGTGGACCGTGGTTCGGGGGACTGGAGAAGGACGTGGTCTGGGTGAACGCGGTGCGGATCATCGGCGATGCCACGAACAACCGGGATGTCACCCGCGCCGAAGTGCAAGGACGTCGAGAGGCTCACGCACTGTTCGAATACCTCCGCGATCACGTCGCAGGATTCGAGGCTGCGCGGCTTCAGCAGACTGCGCCGACCATCGGAATCCGCGAAACGAGACGGTTGCTCGGCGTCGCCACGCTCGTCGGCGACGACATCCGAGCCGCCGTCCAACCGTCCGACTCGATCGCACTCGGGGCGTGGCCGATCGATGTACATCCGGTTGACGGTTCCGTCGGCTCCCACGTCATGTATGTGCCGGAACCCTACGGAATCCCGTTTCGGGCACTGCTGCCGACGACCACCGATGGGCTGATCGCAGCCGGACGTTGCATATCGGTAGATCGAGAAGCGCTCGGCTCAGTCCGCGTCGGCGCAACCTGCACCTCGACTGGCCATGCGGCCGGCACAGCCGCCGCTCTCAGCGCCCTTGGGGATATCCAGCCACGAGACGTCGATATCGCCGACCTCCAGTCCCGACTGCGCTCGCAGCGTGCGCTCGTGTCCACTGCCGACCTCAAGCATCCCAGCAATCTGCCCTGATCGTCCGAGGCAGGCAGCGAAGGGTAGCTGGCCACCTTCATGCGTCACTTCGCCGCCTTCGGGGCGCGTTCCCGACGCCGCAAGCACCCGCGATAGTGGGACGGTACAGCGTTCTTTGAAACAAGCGGGGACCGCCATGTTTGGTGAGTCCCCGAACCCGGCCGGCGGTGGACGGGCCCAGCCGACAATTTCGGACGCGCGGCTGACCGGAGTCCAAGGCAGGCGTAATGGGGCTCTTCGTACCTGCGGTGGGGCTGGGTGGGACACGCCGGGTCGCGGTGATGCGGTGAGGTAGGGGGCGAGGCCCTCAGGATCTGGAACGACCAAGTACCTGATCCGTGAGGACCTCGACATGAACGAGCCTACGGCGTGCTGTGCTGCGCGCTGCCTTTTTCCGACCGCGTATTGCGGTAACTGCGACCTCCTTGTGGGCCTCGACGGGTTGCACGTGATCGAGGTCGAGCGGGGCCCTGACCGGTTGACGGTGACGGTGGAGTCCGAGCCGTCGGTGACGGGCTGCCGGAGTTGCGGGGTGGTCGCGCTCAGCCACGGCCGGCGAACCGTGGAGTTGATCGACGCGCCTTGTTTCGGTCGGCCGGTGAGAGTGTTGTGGCGCAAGCGAACCTGGTCCTGCGCGGAGCCGGCCTGCCCGGTCGGGACGTCCGAGCGGGACGAGGGTGTCGCTGCGCCGAGGGCGTTGTTGACGGTGCGGGCGTGCTGGTGGGCCGTGGGTCAGCTGCGCCGCGAGCACGCCTCGGTCTCCGGACTGGCCCGTCAGCTCGGCACGACGTGGCGGACGGTGTGGCGGGCGATCCGTCCGTTGCTGGAGGCGATGGCGGCCGATCCGGCCCGCTTCGACGCGGTGACGATCCTCGGCGTGGACGAGCACATCTGGCATCACGTCAGCGTCAAGGAACGCGGTCCGAAGGAGCTGACCGGGATGGTCGACCTGACCCGTGATAAGGACGGGAAGACCCGAGCACGCCTGTTGGACTTGGTCCCTGGCCGATCGGGAGCCGCCTACGACGACTGGCTGCGAGAGCGCCGTCTATCGGGCACTTAAACGCGCCGTGGCCCGGGAGGTCTTCGCCGCCCTCGCCGGCCGGTGCGCCATCCCGGACTACAGCGACCTGCGGCCGGCTCGACGGGCCAAGAACATCACCCTGACGACCGCTGCCGCGCACCTGCACGTATGGCTGGTACGGATCGGCGAACTCGAACGCGGCCAGCTCCGAAACGACGACCTCGCCACCGTCTACCGAACCTGGCTCAGCGCCGCTTGACAACGCATAGGAGCATCAGAACCGACAGACAGACCCCCAAGGGGTGGTGCACGCGGTACTTATTCTAAGGTGTTCGGCCCGTGCAGGGCCGTCGGTGGTCGGTCGGGGTCGCAGGCGGATGCATCGATCGTTCCACCATTGGAGAGCAAGTCTCGCAGTTCCCCGATCGCATTTCGGAGCTCGTTCATGAACAGGTGCATCTCGGCAGCGATGGGCCCTGGACTGCTCAGGTGGATGTTGAGCCGGTCCGCCAGGAGCATGTAGGCGATGCCGATGCAGTGGTCGCTGGTTGATCCGAAACCGCTGTATTGAATGTGGGTGGAGGGTGTGGAGCTTGTGCTGAGGTAGTCGTCGCGCATGATGCGCCACCCCGGGCTGTTGTACAGGTTCAGCGGCTGGGTGACACCCAACTCTTCACCGTGACGCTGCTGCATCAGCTGCAATTCCCACAGGTGCTGTTCAGGTGCCTGTCCCGTTTGGCACTCTCGGGCCCGCTTCACATGCTTTTCGGCAGCCGCCCGAAACGCCGCTCTGCGGACGGTCGTATTCATTGCTGGGTCGTCCATGACCGCGACGAAGTGCACCACCTCGGGTGTGACGACGCGCATCGCTTCGGTCCGCCCGTGCCGGTACTGCCGAGTCGCGACGGACTCGTAGGTGGCGCCGAGTCGACCTCTCGTCCGCCGGTGGGCCAGTTGGTAGCACAGCTGGACGAAGGCGTCCGGTGAGACCCTGAGCTGCTTGGCGCGGCGGACCCCGAAACTTCTGATCGACAAGACGCTCGTCGCCGTGTTGGCCGCGTGCTCGGCGAACGACACGGCAGCCGCCTGCACGTGTCGTTGCAGGTCTTCGTCTACGACGAACGTGACGGCGTCGATGGCCGAAACATCCTGTTCTTCCGGGGCCGCCTCAAGGCCGTTTTCTTCGGCGGTCTGCGTGAGCAGGTGTTCGATGAAACTGACGACGGCGGTCCCGTCGAGTCGGCTGTGCTCCGCGTTGATTCCGGCCGTGCCGTCCGGATACACGATCAGGGACATCGACTTGTCGAACCAGCGGTTGCCGCCGTCCCCGTGAAGCAGGAGCGCGCATGCCTCTCTAGTGCTATTGGGCGTTACCTCCTCCAAGGACATGCAAAAGAGCGCGGTCTCGATGGTGTCGAGTGCTTGCGCGTTGCTGGAGTGGCAGGCGAGTAGGGCGAGTCGGTTCTGCGCCCAGTCGGCGCGAGCCTGGGTGGTGAGATGGCCGACCGCTGTGCCCGGCGCGGCTGGGCTGGTTCCGGTGGCCATCACCGCCCCCAAACCGGCAGCGAGGTCACCCGCGGTGTGTGACCTGCCCTCGACGCTGATGACGTCCATCCGGAACATGTTTCCTCTGTAGAAGACGATGATGTGGCGGGCCTGCGAAGGCCCGGGCCACTCGTTGCTGAAAGGCGCGCGCACGGTATCTTGCAGTGTTCCGGGAATGCGGGTGGTAGAGAAGAGGAACTTTGCTTGTTCCATCGACAGGGGCCGTCCGCGCTCGATGGTCTGCGGAATCCGCTGCTCGTCCACAAGGCGTTTGTAGTCCACGGCGGCAGCGATGAGGGCGGCGGCCCGGTGTATCTGCCCTAGGTCTGCGTCCTCGAACAGGAAGAAGAAGTTTGCGTTGAGCGCGATGCGGTCGCGTCGAGCTAGATAGCGGTTTGACCAGAAGGCGTCGAGCCAGCTGTGGGTGTCGGGGGAATCACCGAAGCGCTGCAGTGCTGCCTGCAATCTCCAGGCAGGACTGTCAGGTTGCACGAACGCCGCGACCGCCGTGCGGGTCGTCGCCAGTTCATCTGCGGTCAGTAGCGGCGCGCACCATTCCAGGAACCTGTGACAGCTGTCTTGCAGGGTCGGTAGCGGCACTGCAGGCAGGCGGTCCTCATTGCCGAGGGTGCGGGTGTCGGGCTCGTCGTTGCTGTCCCCGCTCATGCCGGTCTCCTCGCCGCTGCCGCGCTCGCTCGGTGTTCGTTTCTCAACTCGACGAGGGCACGCCGCCGCCGCTGGCTGTGGTCACCCCGACCCGTTCGTGATCGGCGCAGGTCGTGGGCGACTCACGGTGTGATGAGGCGCTCGGGGATGTCCGAGGCGCATGCCAGCAGAGCGCGCCGGTCCAGGCCTTGGTCGGCGAGTGCGTCGATGAGCAGCTGGAGCGCCTCGGGCGGTGGGGGGTTGTGCGGCTGGCCGGCGTCGGAGGAGAGCACGATGCGGTCGTAGCCGACCGTAGTGACGAAGGCGGCCAAACGTGCTGCGTCGCAGTCAGGTTGGTCCAACAACTGGATGGCGGTGATTTCGGCGCAGGCGCCTTGCGCGGTCAGTGCGGCGGCCTCGGCGGCGCTCATCGCCGGCACCGTGTAGCTGGGGTGAGTGAGCAGCAGCCTGGAGACGCCGGCCGATCGCGCAGCGGGCAGCAGCCATGCGACTTCGGGCACCGACAGATGCCCGGTCGCCAGCACCGCATCCGCCTCGGCGATGAGCGCGAGGATCTGATGCACGTGCTGTTCGGTGGCCCAATCGACGGGTGGAATCGCGTAGGTGGTGCCGGCCAGCTGCGGGCGCTGGCAGCACAGTCGAGGCAGACCCGCGGTCTGCTGGGTGTGGGCGTCGGTGGTCGGCATCCAAATGACCCGGGCGCCCATCATCAACGCCGCGGCGACCGCGGCCGGGTTGATCCCCCCGGCGTGCTGATTGAGAGCCAGGCCGCCGTAGACCCGCAAACCCAGTCCGGCCCCTGCGGCGGCGGCCCGTCCCATCGTCGCGTCGTAGTGGCCTTTCAGAACGCAACCGGAGAAGCCGGCGTCGGCGTACCAGCGCAGGATCTGCCGATCGTCTGCCAGGCGTGGTGAAATGTCGGGGGCGGCGTGCACGTGCAGGTCGAACACGAGTCTCGCCTCTTTCCGCCGTCGTTGGTTAGGGCGCGCAGGGCCTGCGGCGCAGGGCAAGCGGAATTAGGCGTCTCCGCCTTCCTCGATAAGCCGGGCCAGTTCGCGCTCGATCAGCCCCAGCCGCGCTTCGGCGAGGAGCGGCACCTCCCGGCGCCGGCGGCGCGCCCGGGGAATGTCGATCTCAGCCACAGTCAGCGCCGATTCCCACAGCGGCGCCGCGGCCACCGTCTCACCGGTTGGGTCAAGGATGCGTGAGCCGCCCCAAAAGCGGCCGCCGGCCTCGGTGCCGACCCGATTGCAGAAGATCACCCAGCACTGCTGCATCCGCGCGGTGAACCGCAGCAACTCAACCCAGTAGTCGACGACGTCCAAGGACTGCGGACCCAATCCGACGGCACTGTTGGTCGGTACGAGCAGCACCTCGGCGCCGTCCTGGGCCGCCAACCAAGGCAGCACCGGCTGCCATGCATCGTTGCAGATCAGGGTCGCCATCCGACCCAGGCGGGTGTCGAAAGCGCGCAGGGACTGACCCGAGCTTGCATGCTTGCGTTCCTCCCACGCCAGATAGTTCGGCAAATACAGCTTGCGGTGCTTGTGCCGAGCGCCCTCGGCGGCCAAGTACACCGCGGCGTTGTAACGCCGTACCCCGCCGTCCTCATGAAAGCCCAGCAGCACATCAGTGCCTGGCTGGGCCAAGCCAGCAAGTCGGGGATCCTCGGCGTGGATGGAGCGATCGCCGTCCGCCTGCCCCAGCGCGTAGCCGTGCAACGTCAGTTCGGGGAAGACCACCAGGTCGGCGCCTTGCCCGGCGGCGGCCCTGACCTGTTCGTGGACGCGCTCGAGGTTGGTGGCGACATCACCAAGCGCACAGTCGATCTGCCCCAGCGCGATCCGCGCCATCTGACTCGCTCCTTGACAGATCTGGTGTGACGACTGCCTGCCTAACGCAAACCGTCGGAGGCCGCAACAGCCGATGCACATGCGTCAACGCCATCACCGGGAGCCGCTGGCATCCTGGCCGTTGTTGCTCATGGAGCAACAGCGGTTGTGCCGTCGGTCACAGTGGCGCAAGGATCTCACGCTATGGCAGCTGAAAGCTCCACCAGCCTGGTTCGGGCTCTGAAGATCCTGACTGCGCTGGGCACGCCGGAGGCCAGCGCCGGCGACGGGATCGGCGTCGTGCAGATCGCCCGGTTAATCGACCAAGACAAGAGTCAAGTCTCTCGGGCACTGAAGACCCTCGCCGAGACCGGCTTCGTTCTTCGTGACCCCGAGACGATGCGTTACCGGCTGGGCTGGCGGCTGTTCACGCTGGCCTCGGCTGCCAGCGACCAGCACCTGCTCACCGTGACCCCGCACGTGCTGCGTCACCTGGTAGCTCGTGTTCAGGAAGCGGCTCACCTCTCGGTGTTGGAGGGCGGAGAGGTACTGACCTTGATGTCGCAGACCCCCGATCGGGTAATCCAGGCCGCCCCCTGGGTCGGCCGCGCCGCTCCGCTGTACTGCACCTCCGCCGGGCGTGCCCTCCTCTTCGACCACACCTCGGCCGAGGTCACGCTTCTCCTGCAGGGGGCGCCGCTGGCCGCGGGCGGCCCCAACGCACCGCGCGACGTGGAGGAGGTCCTGAGCCGACTTCGCACCGCTCAACAGCGCGGATACGCGGTGGTGAACGAAGAGTTCGAGCCCGGGCATGTCGCGGTCGCAGCGCCGGTCCGCGACTTCCGTGGCCGGGTCATCGCCGCGCTGAACATCTCCGCGCCCAAGTTCCGGCTCGGCCGCTCCTTGCCGGCAGCCAGCCGGGAGGTCAAGAACGCGGCCGACCACCTGTCCCATCTGCTGACCACCGCCCCGGCCCCGCACTCGGCGGCCGAGACCACCAGCACCGCGGCGCGCGCCACAACCACCAACCGGAGGATTTCATGACCAGCCGCCACCTGCCCTTCTTTTCCAGCGGCCTGCGCCTCGACGCCGACCTGCACCTGCCCGATGACCGCGGCGCTGCAGCGCCGTATCCGGTGGTGATCGCGTGCTCGGGCTATCAGGGGCAAAAGGTCATCCACCCGGAGCGGTTCGCCCGGGCGCTCACCCCGCTGGGCTACGCGGTGTTGGCGTTTGACTATCGCGGCTTCGGATTGTCCGAAGGCGAACGCGGTCGGCTCGTTCCACAGGAGTGGGTCGAGGATGTCCGCGCCGCGGTGGACCGGCTCACGGCGGTGCACGACGTGGATGTCTCACGGTTGGCGCTGGTGGGTTGGGCGCTGGGCGGCGGTGTCGTCGTGGCCGAGGCCGCCGATGACGACCGGGTCCGCGCCGTGGCCTGTCTGAACGGCATCGCCGATGGAACCCGCGCCACCCGCAACATGCACAACGACGCCTCCTGGAACAGCCTGCTGGCGCGCATCGACGCCGACCGCGGGCATCGCACCATCAGTGGCCGCTCGGAGATCACCGACCCGTGGGACATCGTGCGGCTCAACCTCGATGACCGCACCGACGGCTACGTCACCGCCGAGCTGTACAAGGCGCCCGGCTTCGGCAGTGGCGTGACGCTGGAGTCCGCTGACTTCCTGCTCCGCTTCAGCCCCGAACGCGTGGCCCACCACATCGCGCCGCGCCCGCTGCTCATCGTTCACGGCGCCGAGAACAACCTCTACAAGCCCATCGAGGCCCAATCACTGTACGAGCACGCCGCCGAACCCAAGCGCCTTGAGTTCCTGGAGGACCGCGGCCACACCGAGTGGATGTTCGACGAGGACCCCACCTTCATGAAGCTCATCGGCTGCCTGGGGGACTTCCTCGGCGACGCGCTGAACACGTCCCCGGCCGCGGCGGCCAACACCACGCACTGAAAGCCCGATCCACACCCCAGGAGGCGACGGTGAGCTTCACCGACTATCTGTCCCAGCGCTGGCCCAGCATCGTGGACCTGATCCTCGCCCACGCCGAGGTGGTGCTGGTCGCCGTCGCGATCGCGGCCGGGATCGGGATCGGGATCGGGATCGCGGTGGAAGGCCACCCCATCGCCAGCCGGGCCGTCCTGAGCGTGTCGGGCACGATGCTGACCATTCCGTCGTTTGCGCTGTTCGGCCTGCTGATCCCACTCCTAGGGCTCGGATTCGCACCCACCGTCACCGCCCTGGTGCTGTACGCGATCTTCCCGATCCTGCGTAACACGGTCACCGGACTTGCCTCGGTGCCGGCCGCGGTCGAGGACGCCGCACGGGGCATGGGCCTGAGCCGGTGGACTCGGCTGGGGCGAATCCGGCTGCCGCTGGCCTGGCCCGTGGTCCTCACCGGTGTCCGTATCGCCACTCTGATGACCGTCGGCATCGCCGCGATCGCTGCCGCGGTCGCCGGGCCAGGCCTGGGCCAGCTCATCTTCAACGGCCTGGCGCGTATCGGTGGAGCGAACGCACTCAACGACACACTCGCCGGGACCGTCGCCGTTGCCCTGCTCGCGCTCGCCCTGGACCTGGTATTCGTCCTGCTGTCCCGACTCACCACCTCCCGAGGCCTCCGGTGACGACCACTCCGGCCGCACCCCCGCGAAGCGATGTGATGCGAAGCGATGTGATGATCCGCCTCGAGGGAGTCAGCAAGCACTACCCGGGCCAGCCGACCTCAGCCGTCGCGGACCTGACATTGGACGTTCGCAACGGGGAGATCGTCGTCCTGCTCGGTTCCTCGGGCTGCGGCAAGACCACCACGCTGCGCCTGATCAATCGGCTGATCGAACCCAGCACCGGCAAGATCTTCCTCAACGGGGACGACGTCACCCGAGTCAATCCGGACCAGTTGCGCCGCCGCATCGGCTATGTCATCCAGAATGTCGGCTTGTTCCCGCACATGAGCATCGCCGACAACATCGGCCTGATCCCGCGCACCCTCGGCTGGGACAAGAGGCGCGTCCAGGCGCGCGTCGACGAGCTCCTGGACCTGGTCGGCCTCGCGCCCGCCACCTACCGGTCGCGCTACCCCAAGGAGCTTTCCGGCGGACAGCAACAGCGCGTCGGCGTCGCCCGCGCCCTGGCCGCGGACCCGCCAGTGATGTTGATGGACGAGCCGTTCGGCGCCGTCGACCCGATCACCCGCGAACGACTGCAGGATGAGTTCCTGAACCTGCAGGCCCAAATCCGCAAGACGATCGTGCTGGTCACCCACGACATCGCTGAAGCGGTCAAGCTGGGTGATCGCATCGCGCTGTTCGCCGACCAGGCGCGGATCGCTCAGTACGACACTCCCGCCGCGATCTTGGCGGCCCCGGCCGACGGGTTCGTGGCGTCGTTCATCGGTTCGGGGGCCGCGATACGAAGGCTGCGCCTGCAACGCGTGCACTCGATCCCCCTGGAACCAGTCCAGGTCATCGCCGCCGGTTCCTCCCTCGGGCCCGAGCAGACCTCGCCCCGCCCCCCGAGCGGGTTGCTTATCGAGGACGCCGGTGGAGTGCTGCGCTGGCTGGACCATGCCGACGGCTCCGCGGCGGGCAACCGCGGCGGTCTCGAGGTGGCCGTGGTCAGGGCCGAGGACAGCCTGTACGACGCGCTTGACGCCATGCTGTCCGCGCGGCAGGACCGCGCGGCTGTCGTCGATGGAGACCGGCGCGTGGTCGGCGCCCTGTGCTGGTCGGCTGTCCTGGACGTCATCCCAGCCGCAGCCCAGCCATCGCCTGCCACGCGCACCCAGGCAGCGAACGGCCTGCCATGGCGCTGACCGCCAAAGAGGGTAACGCGCCGCCGGTTGCGCCGGTAGCCGCTGTGCTCGCAGGACGAGCGACGCCAAGTTCGGTAGCAGGCGTGCTTGCCACGCCCGTCCTACTGGCGGCGGTGTGCGCGGCGTTGTGGACCTATTTGCACAGCCACAGCCTGGATGATATCGAACGCCGCTCGATCAACGAGCAGGTCATCAGCCAGGCGCTGATCCAACACATCAAGCTCGCTGGCGTCTCCACGGTCTTGGTCCTCGCCATCGCCATCCCGCTGGGTGTGCTGCTCACCCGGCCGCGGCTACGCCGCTTCGGCGCCCCGCTGCTCGTGCTGGCCAACATCGGACAGTCGGTGCCCTCCATCGGGGTCCTGGTCCTCCTCGCGGTCACCGTCGGCATCGGGTTCCAGAAGGCCCTGATCGCGCTGGTACTGGTCTCGGTACTGCCGGTCCTGCGCAACACGATGGTCGGCCTGCAGGGCGTGGACTCGGCGATCATCGACGCTGGCCGAGGCATGGGCATGACCAAGATCGCGGTACTGCGCCGCGTCGAGCTCCCGTTGGCGGTGCCCGTCATCCTCGCCGGAGTGCGAGTCGCACTGATCGTCAACGTAGGCAGCGCGACGCTCGCCACCTTCACCAACGCCGGCGGCTTAGGTGACTTGATCAACACCGGCCTGGCCACTGACCGCACGCCTATCCTGCTCACCGGAAGCGTCTTGACAGCCGTGCTCGCACTGACCGTCGACTGGCTCGTCAGCCTCGCTGAACGTCTCCTCAGCCCCCGTGGCCTCTAACCCAACCCAGAGAAGGAAACCGTCATGACCCTGCTTCGCAGTCGACGCCGTTCCGGCGTCGCGGTGACCGTGCTCGCGGTTGGCCTGACCCTCGCTGCCGCGGGGTGCTCAGGTTCCAACAGCAAGCAAGCCCCCGCAAATCCCACCGGAGCCGGCAGCGAACCGCTGCACGGCGCCACCTTCACCGTCGGGTCCAAAGAGTTCACCGAACAACTGATCTTGTGCCACATCACCAGTCAGGCGCTGCAGGCAGCTGGTGCCCAAGCCAAGGAGAAGTGCGGCATCTCAGGGAGCAACACGACCCGCGCCGCGCTGACCTCAGGCAGCATCGACATGTACTGGGAGTACACCGGCACCGCCTGGATCAGCTACCTCAAGCACACCAACCCGATCCCGGATCCGACCCAGCAGTATCAGGCCGTCGCCCAAGAGGACCTGACCACCAACCAGATCAAGTGGTTGGCCCGGGCGCCGGGCAACGACACCTACGCCATCGTCGTGAAAACGACCAAAGGCCAAGAACTCAACGTCACCAGCCTGTCGGACTACGCCCGGCTGGCCAACAGCGACCCCTCCAAGGCGTCGATGTGCGTCGCCAGCGAGTTCGTCAGCCGCAACGACGGCCTGCCGGGACTGGAAAAGGCGTACGGCTTCAAGGCCACGACAGCAGCCCTGGCCGAAGGCGCCATCTACAACGCCGTCGCCAAGGGCGATCCATGCAACTTCGGCGAAGCCGCCAGCACCGACGGTCGCATCATCGCCCTTGGCCTGAGCGTCCTCGTCGATGACAAGCAGTTCTTCCCCGTCTACAACCTTGCCCTCACCCTTCCCGACAAGGTCTACCAGGCACATCCACAGATCGCCAAGGTCATGGACCCGATCGCCGCCGCGTTGACGACACCGGTACTGCAGAAGCTCAACGGCGATGTCGATGTCAAGGGTCAAGACCCCGCCGAAGTCGCCAAGACGTGGCTGCAGGCCAACGGCTTCCTCACCAAGTAGAACCGCCACCGCGGCGACGCGCAGCCCAGTCGCGGCACCCTAGGCGCGGTCCAGCCGGGCCGATTCGCACCCCGGGTGCCGCGGCTGTCATGGCAGCTGCCGCCCTCCTCCCCCCGAGAACCGACCCGCACGCATGCGGCCCGAACCGGGCCTCGGCCACGACCGCATACCTCGGACACGCAACCGCTAGGAAGGCGCGATGACGATCACCAGCGTACGAGCCAGAGCCGTCGCCATTCCCCTGACGCGACCCACCCGTATCGCCACCCGTGTCCTCGCCGAGCGGCATTTCCTGCTGGTCGAGATCGCCACGGCCGGCGGCGTCGGAGTGGGATACGCGTACGCAGGCACCAACGCCGGCCCGCTGCTGGCCGAGGCGGTGAAAACCGTGCTGCAACCGGTGCTGCAGGGCCAGCCGGCCGACGACATCACCGGCCTGTGGCAACGAATGTACCAAGAAACCCTACTCATCGGCCGTCGGGGCGCGCTGCTCAGGGCAATCAGCGCCGTCGACACCGCCCTGTGGGACCTGCGGGCCAAGATGTGCCAAGTGCCCCTCGCGACGCTGCTCGGAGGATCCGTCACCCGATGTCTGCCAGCGTACGCGTCAGGGGGTTACTACCGAGCCGAAGACGGGCCGTACGACCAGGCAGTAGCCCAAGAAATCGCGGCGAACCGAGAGGCAGGATTCACCGACCACAAGATAAAGGTCGGCGGCCTCCCCGTGAAACAAGATACCATCCGGGTCGCTGCAGCCATCAACGCCATGCAGGGTCAAGGTCGGCTCGCCCTGGACGCAAACAACGCATACCGCAGCGTGGATGAGGCGTTGGTGGCCGCCAGAGCCTTCGAACGGGTCGCCGGTGAAAGCGGCCTGTGGTGGTTCGAGGAGCCACTCTCACCCGAGAACATCGCCGGACACGGCGAGCTCGCCCGGATCCTCGAAACCCCAGTTGCCACCGGGGAGATCCACCAGACCCGCTGGGAATTCGCTCACCTCATCCAACAGCACGCGGCTGATCTTCTGCAGCCCGACGTCGGCGTCCTAGGAGGGGTGAGCGAATGGCTCCGCGTCGCGCACGCGGCCGAGGCCTTCGACCTTCAGATCGCGCCGCACTGGCACGCGAACCTGCATGCACACCTTGCCGCCGCTGTCTCCAACGTGCTCACCATCGAGCACTTCGATCTCGGCAAAGACATCTACAACTTCGAGCGCCTGATCACCGAGGAAACGAGGCTGCAGGTAGGCGACGGCGCAGTCCACCTCAGTGCCCGGGCAGGTATCGGCATCGAATTCGACGAAACCGCCGTCCGTGAACACGAACTGACCTGATCGACACCTCGCGCGACACTGCGGCACCCTCATTGTTCAGCGCGGGCGCGGTGCAACGATGGTACTCCTCGTTCGGCATCTGACGTCGCCATCGCCAGACGCTAAGGGGGCGTAACAAAGTAACGTTTTGGTAACGAGTTGCATCGATGTGATTCGTTGGGTGGGCGCGACTGCGGCTCGTCAGCCTGAGGGTGTGATTACGGCTGCGGTGCGTGAGGTGCTGGCCACGAAGTTCACGGCCCTGTTTCCGCATCTGGACGAGCGGTAGCGCAGGTTGCTGCTGGGTGCCGACGCGGCCTCGCTGGGCCGGGGCGGGATCGCAGCGGTCGCACTGGCAGCGGGCATGTCGGTGCCGACTGTGACCAAGGGTTTGGCGGAGGTCCGTGCCGGTGAAGCACCGTCGGGGCGGGTGCGTGCCGCCGGTGGTGGGCGTAAGCGGCTGACCGAGACCGACCCGGGGCTGGCCGTTGCGTTGGAGGCGCTGGTGGACCCGGAGACGCGGGGCGACCCGCGCTCGCCGCTGCGGTGGACGTCCAGGTCGACCCGGGTGCTGGCGGAGGCGCTGACCGAGGCCGGGCATCCCTGCAGTCACATGCGGGTCGCGGAACTGCTGCACGAGTTGGGGTACAGCCTGCAGGGCAACGCCAAGCAGCTGGAAGGCAAGCAGCACCCCGACCGTGACGCCCAGTTCCGGCACATCAACGCCGTCGCTGGCCGCTACTTACGCGCCGGTAATCCGGTGGTTTCGGTCGACACGAAAAAGAAGTTGCTGGTCGGGGATGACCCTGGCTACAAGAACGTCGGGAAGGAGTGGCAGCCAGCCAAGACACCGACCAAGGTCGGAACTCACGACTTCCCGAAAGCCGACATGTCCAAGGCCGTGCCGTACGGGGTCTATGACCTTGGGGCCAA
>JAABUR0100002806.1_pt1 | contig 25723 bp, 26 predicted proteins | sample 5560091 | NCBI WGS metagenome assembly JAABUR01 (sample SAMN10711879, study PRJNA513375) | rock metagenome | isolation source: Antarctica rocks | place: Antarctica: Victoria Land, University Valley sud
GAGGTGTGGCGGCGCTCTCTTGATGACCACCTTGCGAGCGTTCTCATCACTGCCGCCTAGTCAGCCAAGGACAGTAGCGCGCACTTAATGCCTAGACCCATGGCATGGTAGCTCACATAGCTTTCCAGACATCTCGATCCTTTGTAAATTGCTCCAAAACCCTGTACGAGCCTACTTTGCCTCTTAGCCGATGACCTACTGCCAGAGTTGCGGCGACCTCGCCGGTCATGCTCAGAAGCTGAGTGGTAAGACGCATACAGGCACAAAGAGGAGCTGACTGGCAATAGAATATCGGTGTTGACTGCCAAGTAAGTGAGAGCCATTCACAAAAATAGATGTCTGAGATTTTAAGGCGCCTTGGATGCTTTACGACGCCTTGGCTCTAGCGCGGGGGAAGAGGATCGAAAAGCTTCATCATTTGAGCTAGATGATCTTCTTCCGTCGTTCATGCATCGTTCGAGTCCGACCTTTGAACAGCACTCTGCCTTGCAATAGCTCAAATATCTGTTTGTTCGAAGTTACTATTGGATCAAAGATCAGTATTGAATGTCGAAGAACTGATCACGCACGCTGCGCTTCATATGTCAGCGCTAGTGCCTCAATTGGCGCGGAGTATAACTTCTGATGCTCGAAGCGACGTTGGCTGAATTAGTTCAGTCAGGTGGTTATTCACCCAAGAGGCTTTGACAGTCATTAAATGTTAGTCATTTGTTCAGCGTTTGAGATGTGTACTCATCAGCTCCTCACATACCAACGTCAAAATCTACGATGTTGATGTTAATGTCAGATGTTGAGTGCGGGATTTCCGTGGTTAGAGCTTCGGAGTTGAAGTACTCCAACAAGCCGCAGAACGCTCATTTTCGTCGAAGCCGCTCGGTTCATGAGGGCGCCGCTCTAGATGATCTCGTTTTACAGATTCGGCATCGTCAAGTTGAGTCATTATGTTCCGCGGTTGGATATCTAGAGGGCAACATAACGTGGTAAGTAAGCAGAATTTGTGAAGTGGAACCACTGACCCGTATGCACGTGCGACCTTGCATGAGCGGTTGTGAAGATAGAGCTCGCGAAGTAAGCAGAGCTAACGGCAAAGGACTCCAGTTCCTTTAATACAAACCAACCGATTACTACTATCCAGCCATAAGTTCTTGAAGACCTATCTTACCACTCCATGGAAGCGGCAAGTACAACCAATTGGAATAACACATCTATCACCCCTCTCGAATCACAATGAACAGACAGCAAAAACCGTCTATCTTAGGGGCCCAGCATTATCAAACTACGGAAACCGCCAAATCCTAAATCTTTTTCATTCAAGTGTCCTCCGTTTTCCTTCCCTCTCTCTGTTACCCACCCCCCCCCAACCCATACCCATTACTCTTCGCTTCCCCCCACCCACGTTCTGTCCGAGCCTCTTGACACTCGCAAACACCCCTGAATCCCCTTTCCGTTTCCCTTATCATTTCAAAGCCCCGAGTCCGTGTTTTCATCCCCAACCTAGCGTGTCACAGACACTGCCGTTAGAGCAGGAGATTCTACTGCGCAAATACGATCATGTATGTCTTTGTGAATGGAGAGGACGGAAGAGATGGGATGAAGAGAGGGGAGGCGGCACATCAACGGGGTTTCTGTTTGGCCAATGTTTGTGACGAAGGAGTTGGCAGCTGATGTTCGTTTAGGCGAATCCGCTGGGTTTTCCAACAATAGCAGAGATATGAAATGTTAGGAGTAACACCTACAGATCTCGCACTCCCATTTGAAGTATTGGCAGTGATTTCCGATCAAATATTTGCCTAAAACCTGCTCTGCGCTAATCTTCCAAATCTCCCTAAAGCTCCTATATACTCTACTCCTACAATTCCCCCTTTTGATCAAGGCCCCAACCTCTGTGTACTGCCCAGGTACGTTATCGGCACCGAACCCTCGCCTGCCCCTGACACCGCCGGCGCATTCGTCGTAGGCAGAACGCCGTATCGCCCGTAGGTCTTTTGGTCGACGGAGACGTAATGCGGCAGACGTCCGAGGAGGTTGAGCTTTCCTTCGAGCCAGCGAAGGACTTTTTCTGGCGGGGCGAGGATTTTGAGGTAGCCTAGACCGTCTGTTATAGAGGTCAGTATGGGATTTGGGGGAAGGTATTTGATTTTGAAATTGTCAGGGAAGGTGTGCTCTGGAAAGAGGCAGAAGTGGGACGAAAACACTTACACATATAACCTACACTAAGACTGCAGACGTGAGCGAGAAAAGGAGCGAGAGGGAAGAGAGCGGTGACGAAAAGAAGGACTATGAGGGGTGTGGTCCAGGTTGGTATCCGATATGTGCCAATGCTAGGCTTGCTGTCAGTTGAGGCTTTCGGTGTTGGGAGGTTTGGAGCACACACGCGAAATAGGGGTTTGATTTGAACTGCTTTATTGCCTCTGCTCCTAGAAGGACAAATACCCAGATACTGCAGACTCGGTCAGTGTACATCTTGTGTGCATGTGTATAATCCGCTGCCCATACCTCGAACCCATAACGAGTGTATTCCCCCTTAATAATCCCCTCTCAATCAAAAGGTATGCGGCGGCTGGAAGGGTAGAGAGGGCTGCAGAGTAAAATGTTCAGTGAAGACTTTGGCAGCCGCTTGTGGAGAAGAATGCACGCACGTCCGGCAAACATGGCCCCCGTCAAAAGTGTGCCATGCTCAGATTCGAACCGCTCTAAAAGGGGAACGAGCGCTAGGGCGTTGAAGGCAGCGTTGAGGAGATTTACGTGGATTAGAGGATAGGTGTTCAACCGGTACACTACGGTAAGAAACCGAGTTAGCTGGAATTTCTCCATGTGTAAATATACGACGATTAGGGGTAGCTTTTCTTGGCCTCTAGACATACTGGTACCCAGATTAACCTCCTTCGGTATAAGAGCCCCCCATTGCACGATATTCCATATAGTCTGAAAGCCCAAGAGCCAAAATCCCACGACGAAGAAAAAGACGATCCGAGTGAAGAGAGGTAGCCGGAGAAGATATGACCGCAGCCTTCTGGGATCGAACAGAGGGATATAGGGGAGTGAAGGTGCCATTACGAGATCCGAATTTGTAGGCGTATTATATAATTTTACTCTCCCGCAATCGGTGCGATCTTATGGTGAAAATTGAGGTTTGGTACCGGGCCTGTGCTTCTTGCCTCATCTTCCAGGTTGATTCGGGGTGTCGCTTGTAAGCAATCAAAAAAGAAGCCTGGTGCTAAATCATGCGAGTCAAGGTCAAGGTCAAAACTGGGGTGCTAGCTAGCCCTACCCGCAAGTGTGTCCTTCCACGCTTCAGGCGGTATGGCATTTCACGACCAAAACCCGGCTGATGTTACAATATCTACAAGTACTGTTGTTTGTGCTGCTCCAGAATTGCAATGTTACAGGGGAACTGAGCTGTGCTCTTTGAAAGTATATATCTCAGTAGCCAGATCAAGAACAATTCTGCCACGGACGAAATGGAGGACGATATGCCGTGAGCTGTCAATCCCCTTTGTATTTCTACAATGCTAATGTATATCAAGTCAGCTTTCTGGCGATACGTTGACGGCATTGCAGGACTTCTATTCAGAAAGAGATATCCAGCAGAAGCGCTTCGAGGATCTGAAAGCCGAGGTCGAGCAAAAAGATTCTCACGGTCTCCTCTCAATGGAATTGTTCTCGGAGGATTGGAACGCAAGTCAATTCTGGGTACGCTGTCTACTTGCACTGAACGTTGTGCAAGATTTCTTATGTGCTCAGTACAGTGACGAAACCGCTACGACTTTGGCGAAGCAGCTCCTCGAGGGTGGAACGGCCACAACATATATTGCCGTGGTATCTGCACCCAGTGTCTTCATTCAACTCAAAAATCTGATAGTAAGTCTTCAACCTTTCCAGCACAACCTCGGGCAGTTAATGTTATCAGGCATCAGGGGTGCATGAATGTCCGAATATATACCTCCTCGAATTTGATGAGCGATTTAATGTGTTCAAGGAATTTATCCACTATGACTTTCAATCTCCGCTAAAGCTTCCTTGTTAGTAGCCCCTACAGAACCTCTAAGGAAACATAGTGCATACTAACGAATTTATTCAGCGGAGTTGAAGGGACGGTTTAATCGGATATTGTGTGATCCGCCATTTCTTAGTAACGATTGCCAAACTAAAGGTATTTTCTCATGCACGCGGATTTCTTCAATGTGTTTTCTGTTCTCACATCTCATTCCTTGATACAAAGCCGCCATGACGGTGCGCTGGCTCTCGAACACCGTTACGTCTTCGGAAACGCAAATTCCACGCCTTATCTTCTGTACTGGAGAGAGGATGGAGGGGCTTATTCTCCGACTACACCCTGGCGTCAAGACGACTACATTTGAACCTCAGCATGCCCAAGGCCGGTTAAGCAACGACTTCCGATGCTATGCCAATTTTGAGACCGACATCTGGTCATGGCGATAGATATCGGATTCGGCAAGCATACGGCAGCGTTCTTCCGCCCAAACGAGTGGGTCATTCGGGGTTTTTCTTTAACCTCCAAGCTGAATAAATAACCCGGGCGGAAATGGCTCCGGAACCAACCAAGAGCCTGTCCGAGTGTCATCTGCTAATGCTACATTAAGATATTCGACCCTTCACGTGGCATCACATAGAGTTGTGCCTCAATGTATCCATGTCTCATACATGATGCACCCGGATCCTTGCGGAACACAATGACTCAAACATCCACAAAGTTCTCTGACGTAACCGCTGCTAAGAAGATAAGCAGGTAGTTGTTTTCGATCTTTATTCCCTAAGACTTTGATCGCAGCCGAGAGTGTTATACGAACGACGGTGGGTTACTTGTACCGTTGTAGTCTTACTAAGGTATGTACGGAACAACCTCCGTCGTTCTCTTATCAGATCTCCTCAAAGCCTCGCCGCACCCGTAACGGGTTTAGCTCCTTATGCTCGGGTCCCGTGCCCTAACGCCAAGCTTTGTGGTGCATGCAATAGGTAATCTACGGAATGGAATATGCAGTAATCCATCATAATTTGCGGAATTTTCGACCAGCTTCCATCGACTCCGAAGAAGCTGAGAAATCCCCTTGGACTCCAACGTCACTACTTCAGTAAATTGAATCATCAGCGTGTGATTATCGATGATCAATTCTTACCGGCCCCCGTTGCACGCCGTCCGGAACTCGGATGGCACATGGTAGCTCCGCTTAGGTCCAGTACTGTCATCCGCTTATCTCATACAGTACATCTACATGCCTTCCCCACGCTGCCATGCCCTGGCTGGAAATTGTTTTCCAAGCCTCCAGGCCTTCATTGTTCTCTTTTTACCTCCCTGACATCTGCAGACCGTTTGTTATCCAAAGCCATCTTAATCTTGAACTCCGCTACTGTACAAATTTCCTACAGACGCAGGAAGCTCTTTCTCCTACAAAGTCTTATTAAGAAATAACGTACAATAATCAACAGGCCTTGCCCGGTGTTTCTTGGATCTTCCCGTGAGCTCATGGTTCAAAGACATAGCTTCACCATCGTTACAGCCTTCTCGCTGCTGGGATTATTCCCTATAGCTTTCGGCCATGGCCCTGAAAGCCATGCCGGCGACTTGGTGCGCGCAGGCATGTCCGGCGGAGCATCTCACACGGCTTCCATGTCAAATATCACAATGAACTCAATGGAACAAGTGCAACCAAGCTACTTTTCACATTCCGGGTTCTCAGGTCTCATGCTAGCCCATATAGTCTCCATGACAATCGCATGGTTCTTCATTCTCCCAATAGGTGAGCTTCGTTGCTCAGCGCCTAACTGAGAGATACCATAACTAAGAAGCTGTTCGCATTAGGGATAATGCTGAGCCTTGCACGCTACCGCTATGCCTTGGTCGCGCAACTTTCTTTCCTAGGCGTCCATAGTCTAGGGCTTTTGTTGGGGGCGATCTATACAGGCGAAACTCCGGACTTGTATGCGAACAACGCGCACAATAGAATTGGGTGGATAGTTACTTGGATCGTTCTTGCGCAGACCGTTAATGGACTTATCAAGCTGTACGAAAGCGGTGCGAGCGTATATGAAGCGGATACTGAAGAGCATGTCGCGTTCCTACCAATATCCCACGAAGTGATGGAGCAGCACCATCGGTCACTGGGGATGAGTGCGCCAGAGCATTATCGGTATTCTCGGGACAGCGGACAAGGCACTGAACCGGAATCGCCTAAAGATGAATCCTATTCCCCGCTACAAGAGAATGAGGATGGGAATGTTGAGACCGATTTTAACGAGAAGCAAGCTCCTCCACGTTTCGCCATCATTAGTCTCCTTGTGTCGTACTTCTCAGCTCTGATGCCGAAACGTGCCATAGCGTTCATGAACATGGTGTATAACGTTGTCAATGGCCTGATCCTTATCCTCGGTGTTGTTGCTATCTCTTCAGGTATCGTGGTATATGGAGGCATCTTCGTAGGTCTTATAACTCTTATTCCTACGGAAAAATAAGCTAATAGTTCCTAGCGTGGAAACAGTATCTTCAATGGCCTTGCGCACTTCGTCAAAGGCGGAATCTTCTTCTGGTACGGTCTACTAACCCTCGGCCGCTGGATGGGATGCTTCGCCGAGATTGGCTGGGCATGGAATATGATGCCACCTGTGGGTGTAGTCGGGCTCCGCAGATCTAGGATACCATCTGCCGAATTCGTCGAGTCGTTCGTCATCTTCCTCTATGGGGCAACAAACGTCTTTTTAGAGCACTTGGCCGCTTGGGGGAGTGCTTGGTCTGCTCAGGATCTCGAGCATATATCGATCACAATCATGTTTTTTGGCGGTGGTCTATTAAGTCCCCCTTTAGCGACCAGAAGTCACGAATCCCTCACTAACAAGCCTCAAGTGCGGCATGCTCGTCGAATCAACCCACATCCGCTCCCTCCTCAACACCTCCCTCAACACCTCCCCTTCCCACCTCCATTCCCCCGAAAACCCCCACTGGACACCCCCAAAAACCTACTCCACCTCCAGCAACCCCCTCCCTGCCCTCATCATTCTCCTCCTCGGCCTCACCATGTCCTCCCACCACCAAGCCTCCCCCGTCTCCACCATGCTGCACAAACAATGGGGCACGCTCTTCATCGGCTTCGCCCTCGCCAGAGCCGTCACCTACATCCTCACCTACCTCTCCCCTCCGTCGTCATATCTGCCCAGCAGGCCCCCGAGCGAGCTCGTTGCGAGTTTCTGCTTGATAAGCGGGGGGTTGGTTTTTATGGCGAGTAATAAGGATACGGTGGGTGCGATGGAGAAGGGGCGGGTGGGTGCTATGGTTGTGTTTATGGTGATGGTGGGAGCGACGGCGGTTTTGATGGCGTGGGCGATTGTGGTCGTGGCGGTTAAGGGGTGGGCGGTTGAGCGGGGTCGGGCGAAGAGGTTTGCTGGACGGGGTGGTGGTGCTTGAGAAAGGGTGTTTTACCTCAAATGGGTATATGTACCTTCTTTCTTGCTATTCAGACATTTCCAGCGTCGAGTAGCTGAGCGTTTTTCTGCACTTGATGAGATGATGCAACTTTATTCTTCGTTTGGAAAGCAATATACCACTCCCAAAAACAAAGAAAAAAGAAAATCAAAAGGTCTTGTGTGGATTATATTTCTTCCACTTCCACCTCCTGTCCCACTTGCATTCCAACTATTGACTCCTTTATCGCGTAACAGCCACCCTCCAGAACCGCCATCGACCTCGACTGCGGGCTTCCTGGAATCCATCACGAGATTGTTGCTACAGCAGACAAATCCACACCAGTACGAGATTCACTTTGAGAGCAAGTTGCTCAAGTAATAGACCAGGTCGAAAAAGGATATTCCGATTCAGTATAATCCTTGATTTCCGACGGTAGAGGCTATGTGTCCTTGAATGTGTACACAATCATGAATTAGTTTCGGCGAGATCAGAGAGCGTATGTAGATAGATTTGGGACTGTACATATCCGGGGGGGGGGGAACAGTTGTAGCACAGCGGTATTTGATGGACGAGGTTAAAAATGAGTTTCGTTGACATCGATGCATCTTTCCCCGCTCTTTCTAATCAAAAGGGGCACTGGCAATCCCACCAAGTTCGTGGATTTCTTGAATAAGGTGTCAAAAGGAGCTGTGTGGGATTGAGGTTTCGGCGTAATCTCTGTTCTTTGGGACTTGTGGCATTACAGTTTGGCGCCTGACCATACATACTTGGCACCTTTTTTTTTCTTTCGTTCCCAGTTGAGTACTAGAAGCGAGGGGTGGTTGGTGGTGGTGAGGGTGGTGAGATAGGGGGTTCTTGAATATGTGGACGGGGGAAGGTGGTTTGTGGTAGGGAAGAGGGGTGGGAGGGAGAGGAGATGGTTGTGGGGTTGATTGTACGTTGGAGGGCGGGAGATGGTTCTTGGGGAGGAAGATGGTTAGAGTATGAGAGACACGACGGTCGTGGGGGGAGAAGATAGCTATAAAAAAAGGGGGGTTTAGATGGGTGGGAAGTGTTTAATCTGGTGTGCTTGGTTTGCTAATGTATCTTCTCTTCTGGTAAATCCTTTTTGATTTTTATCTACCGTTAGCTAGAATCTAATCTAACATATGAGAGAATAAAAAGTTGAGAATCTTTAATTCGATTGATGTGATTTTCAAGTAACGTGACTTCTCATTCTGCAATCTGATGATCGAACATCAACATTTTCGATTCATACACGTCTGCACATGTCTTTTCAGTTCTTTTATCTTTGCTAATTCTTTGCTTATATGATTATACTGAATGGAAGCACTGAGTGGAGCACTGAATGGAACACTGAATGGAACACTGGGTGAAATACTGGATGAAGCATATATGGAGCACTGGATGAAGCACTGAACACTGGACAAAACACGGGGTGAAATATTGGTTCCGGGCCTCTAGGATTGGAAGTTCACCGAGGAGTGTAAAGCGTCCGTAAGAAGAGAATGGTCTCCTCAAAAATAATATTGAAGCGGACAAGCAGAATATTTGCTGAAGTAGTATAGTCATCAGCTCGAATCCAATCACAAAGCTTGTGCGGAAATAAAGGTAGTGGAACCATCAATGTTGACTTTCAATGTCCCATTTGCCACTAGTCAGAAAGCTGATCTGGCGCGCGGTTCTTTTTTGCGGACTTTCGACCACGACTGGTGATTGGCACAAATAGGACGTATGGCAAGTATACGTTCCTGGGGTTGTTTCTGCTTGTATGTTGGTTAAGCAAATGAAGGAAGTTTATGAGAAACGGAGAGTACTACGTATAAACCAGGGATCGATCCGGGAAAGGGTGAACAAACGGAAAGCGCGGCTGATGCGGCTATTGCAGGGACCAGGTTTGATATTGGTGAGATGAGAACAGTCTTCAATACCATACCTTCAGCTGGGGAACGTGATTCCCTATGGCATTGATCTGTGAGTTGATTTTTTTGGCTGCACCGGATCATCGATAAGTTAACGACCATAGAAGCCCCCACCATCTTAGCACTACGACGGGACCCAAGGCTCCTTAAGCTACCTCCGTATGTGTCGGCATTATGTATACTCGTTGGGGTTGCCTGGCTTTTTTTGCTGCCTCTGAATGAATACTCGAGAAATACATACATCTCAGAGAACGCGCTCCTGCCTGGCCAGGTACATACCTACTTTGGAGGTAGCGAGCAGAGCGTTTTCAACGCCTATAAGAACGAGGTCCAAGCCTTGGCGGGAAAGGAGCATGGGGAGTACGTGGCGTGGTCGGTACTGCTGACGAGACGAGACTATGCTAAAGAAGTATCAACAGGATTGCAGAGAAGCTGAGCGAAATATTCACCTCGACTGGATTGAAGGCTGCCAGGCAAAAATATGAGTACCAAGCTGCGGGGAACACATATAACGGAGAAAACGTCTATGCGATACTTCATGCGCCTCGAGGTGATGCTACCGAGGCCATTGTACTTGTTGCTGCATGGACAAATATGGATGGGGAGTTGAACCAAAGTGGGGTTGCGCTGGCATTGACGTTGGCAAGATATTTCAAGCGTGGGTTTCCTTGATCACACAAGTGAAAGGGAACTGACGTTGGTTCAGGGTGGTCACTATGGTCCAAAGATATTATAATCCTGATCACATCGGACTCCAAAGCTGGTCCCCAGGCCTGGGTCGACGCATACCACGATGAACACTCGTCTCCCGCAGTGGCTCCTTTACCCCTAAAGAGTGGGGCGTTACAAGGGGTATTGGTCGTGGACAATCCCTTGAATCACCGCTTTGAATCTCTGCATATAGTCTACGATGGTATCAATGGTCAGCTTCCCAACCTAGACTTGTTCAATACCGCCGTCTCCGTGGCCAGCGGGCAAATGGGTATCGGCGTGTCCCTCCAACGCATGTGGAAACACAATGATAGCTATAAGGAGCGATTGCAGACCATGCTACGAGGTATGGTCAGTCAAGGTCTTGGGCACGCGTCAGGTCCACACAGTAGTTTTATCCCCTATCACATTGATGCTATCACGTTACAAGCGGTAGGGGAAGGTTGGCAAGATGAGATGGCAATGGGAAGATGTGTGGAAGGCACCTTTCGAAGTCTTAACAACCTGCTCGAGCATTTCCATCAAAGCTTCTTCTTCTACCTTCTTATGCAGGCGGACCGTTTCGTTAGCATCGGCACCTATCTTCCCAGTGCCATGCTTGTAGCCGTCAACTTTACTATTATGGCAATTGCCCTGTGGATCCGAAGCGGGCGCGCTCCAGCCCCCAATATAGCCTCTACGGCCAGCGAGAAGCACGAGGAGCCTGATGCCGACGTCATCCAAAAAGATGGAATGCTTGCCATCGTTCCGAAACAGGATCTTACGATCCAGGAGCGCCAGCTCTTCCTCCCAGTCGCCCTTGTCGCATCCATCCACTTTCTCGGCGTCGTTCCTCTTTACATCTTCAATAATACCACCCGGACAGTAAGTCGCCTCCTTCACGCCACCCCCTTTCCCTGTCAGGAACTAACCACTACCGCAGACCCTTCCCCAAACTCTCACAACTTTCACACTTTCCAATTTCCTCCTCCCCACTCTCCTTGCTGTTATAATCTCCCGTTATGCCCCTCTGACCCCGCACCACCTCCTCCTCTCTCACTGCTTCTCCCTCCTCCTCCTCGGAATGTTCCTCGCCACCCTCGCCACCCTAAACTTCTCCCTCGCATTCCTAATCGGCCTGCTTTCTACGCCCCTTTCCTTTCTCGGCCAGCCCTTTTCATCCTTATCCAACACCGACAACGACCACCAAAACCCGCCGAGGCGCAGTATCGTGGTCAAGATACTATGGAGTGTGCTACTACAGCTACTTAGTCCGCCGGTGGTGGTGTTCGCGGCGTGCAGAGCTTGGGGCGTTGATGTGGGGGAGATGCTTGTGGAGGCGGCGTTTGGGTGGAGGGTCAGCGGGTTGTGGTCGCAGGTGGTCGTTTGGTGTGTTTGGTGGCCTGCCTGGTTGGCGGGGAGTGTGGTTGTAAGTCCTTTCCTGTAAAAGAGTGGATTGGGAGATAGATGTCGCATGGTCGTCGTATAGGTTTTGTCTACTTAGATAGGCACCAACGCGTTTTGACTATGTTACAAATCCTGTGGTATAGTTAAACCGCTTGCCTAATGTCAATACAAGTAACCCATGATCTCACGTCCAGATGTGCGAGACCAACAAGGTTTGTGGCGTTATACATGCCAATCTATGCTAACGCCCAGTCTAAAAACTGCGAACTACATACCATGGGCTTCCCTTCTTACGCCGCCCAAACATCCTTTCCTACCCCCTCGATCCAGTTCCCCAGCTGATTAACACTACTATCCCAATCCTTCAACCTCACCCTCATATTATCTATCTGCTTCATATCCAGTACCTTCGGCTGCACCCAATTAATTCTCGCAATCTCCGCCACCTGATCGATACTACCCTTCAGCAACCCCAAACTCAGGGCCTTCATGATCAATATTTCAATTTCCTGCGGCTGTACATTTGTCTCTTGGCTGATTGTGGCAAAAGTCATGGCGCGGTCGTGCGGCGGCCGGCGGAACACGGCTTCGGTGAGGGCGGAGAGGGAGATTTTCTGGTAGAGGAAGGTTTTGTGGGCTTCGAGGAGGGAAGATTTGGAAAGGTTGGCTTCGAGGACGTTGTAGGCGGCTAAGTCGCCGCGGTTGAAGGCGAAGAGGAGGTCACGGAGCCAGGCGTGAGGGGTGGGTTGGAGAGAGGAGAGGATGGGGTGGAGGAGGAGCTCGCCGAAGTTGTAGATGCTGTCTGAGATGAGGGCCGCGACGCTGAGATCGTATGCTCTAGATTGGGCGTCTGATTCTGTAAGAGACTCGAGGTCGATGCAGGCAAGGTAGAGGAGGGCGTTTTTGTAATAGGCGCCGAAGTCTAGGGTGGCTTGGTAGTAAGCGGCGTTGATGCGGTAGAAGGTGGCATGGACTTCGGTTTCAACGCTGTCGAACGTGTCGAGGATTGATTCCGCGGTGTCAAGGTCCTTTCGGGCGCCGGAGGTATCTTCAAGACGGAGTTTGACGTCGGCAGCCGCTACAAGGGCGTAGACGTAGGCATCTTGGGAGGAGGGCTTGTTGACCTTTTTAGTCAGGTCTGTGAGGAAGGTGAGGCGTTCATGCTCATCTGAAGATTGTCAGTGCGGTACTTGGTACTTTAGATTGGACTCTGTACCTGAGCATTGAGTGGCTGCCTGTAAGCCTAACGAGACGAACTTGAGCTGGTTGATCTTCTCGGCAAAGCTTAAGATGAATCTTCTAAACAACGGCAATCTCTGTGAGGTACTAGCTGGGGTATTAAAGTATTCAATGAGAACGTCAGTAAGTTGGTGCCATAATTTGCGTTCCCAGTAGTCCTCTATCATCAGGAAGCTTGCTTGTAATTCTTCAGGAGCAGCTTCGCGTTGTTCGGATAGGAAATTCGAGATTACTTCTGGATCCATCTCTGTTATATCCCGAATTCTTTGAGGTCTGGAGACTTCGAGCTCGAACGCTTTCCAATGGTAGAGGAGAGAGGGTTGAAATAGCTTGGCGGTTAAAGATAATAGAGCTCGTGGTTGCCGCTTCTAGCGTAAGTTGGGTCAACAAGGGTGGTGCAGCACCTCTTATCCCTCCCCTCTTTAAAACCCCAACGTCCGCGCATTCAGAAACAATCTAGGCCAGATGACTTCAAAATGGTTCTCGCGGTGGATATCCAATAGAGCGGTGCGCCGCCAACTCTGGCTATTCTGACCAGCAGATCGCTACCACCCAGTCTTAAAAAGCGTGTGCACACAAAGTGCAAAATGTATGCGAGGCATGAGAACCGACACGCAACGTGTCTGCTTCTAATCCACAATGCACTGCATGAGTGAATGGCTGAGCTCCTGTGAAAGGATTCCCCGCGCCGTTTAATTTATGAAGATTTACCACAGTACTCGCTTTTCCCCATTCAACTCCAACCCTTCACCATTCCCAAGCGCTATGGCTGTCCTGAAAGACCTCACAGATGAGTTCCTTGTCGAAGTCGTTAAGTTTTTAGCCTGCGACAAGACCACTCTTCACAGTCTAGCCACTGTGTACAAGAAGCTAAATGGATTAGCAACTCAAATACTAGCCCGTGATGTCGATATTTATGTTCATAATCAAGATCAAGGTAAGCAGGACGTCTTCATGGTGGAAACTCCTAAATTATGCTGTAAATTCCCTCAATTGCTGTCACCAATCATAGTGACTAACATCGGTAATAGTATTCGCTCGGAAGTACGATCTTCTGAAGTCTAGCCTTGACAAGTGGTCAGATCTGAACTTTTGCGTGAGAACAATTACTATCAGGTACAAATGAGTCAAGAGCAAACGAAATCAACCAAAGAAGGCTGCCATTTCACGCGCGAATGAACTACTGAGGAAACTACTAAATATCAGGTCACTTTGCATAGTCTGGGGAGATAACGGAAGTACATTCGTGCCTGACTTCCCAGACCATATGGAACACCCTCACCTCAAAGAAATCACATCACTGGGTTGGAAGACTTCTTTGGATAAAATCTGCGACTACATGGGCTTAAAAAGTCTGTCGAGCATCGTCGTCAAGAACTTAGATCAAGGATCGAAGGTGTCTTTCAAACGCATGAATCCAAACCCAGCAGGAAGTGATGGTGCCAACCTAACTTACATGGATTTAGGCGTGCCACACTTACCCCATTCAGAGCTACGTAAAATCTTCGAACTCGTGTCCACTGTCGTCACTTTGCAATGCGCCATGCCTGGTCTTAGGAATCGGGAGCCCCGTTGCCATTAAGACGCCTTAAGACTATAATGATGTCACCTCTTTCGCCGGCCCTGATGGCGCAAGCCTTTCCACCGTTACAGGCATGTCTGGTTGAGCTAAGGCTCAGCGATGGGCTCATTACAAATTGGCCCGGCCATGATGGCACGCGGATTGACACAAGCAAGTTCACATGCTTGAAAGTGTTGGTAGTGCCGTCCGCTTGTTTTTTCAGAGGCTCGCCAGAAGTAGAGAGGAGGGGCGTGAGGGAACTGCTTCCTCCTGCTCTCAAGGAGCTGAATGTACGTCCATTCAGCTCGGTACAGAGGCTCTCGCGCTAACCCAAGCCTCCACTAACATTAGCTGTTGTTAAAGTTCGGCAATCATTTCCTTTACACCGATGATGATGAGCTGCCTCAAAGTTTTCCTGATGGGAAGTATAGTAATCACTTCGAACTTCAACACTTGTACCGATACGCATGGCTATCGGAACTCGCTGAAGCCAACATTAAGGACAATGGCTCTTTCGTTCTACGCAAAGTCACTATGCAGGAACAGATCAAGCACCTGAGGGGGTTCCGCTATGGTAGGTATGTCTGGGAGCTGCCATTGTATTTACGTAAGATTTGTGCCAGTGCTGAGCTTGATTTAGAGGTGTGGTTACGAAAGCCAAAAGAGCTGGGGAGTGGATTGAATTAGCTGTTTTCGGTGTGCTTCATGTACTTGCTTCCGAACATAGGTATTTACATAACTAAATAGCCGCTAGCTTTCACATACTCTATAGCTCGGTTCGTCAAGCCGAAAATTCCGTGCTATCTGACGATCATTTTATTCATGAGATCTTACTGCAATTCCTCGTCTTGGAGCCGCATTTGCCATTCTCGCGCGTGATTTCAGGAAAGGCCGAGTTTGGCCTGGTGGCTACTGTGATCTGAGACTCGAGACGAAGCACCTACCTGAACGAGAAAAGTAAATGAGGAGGGTAATGACAGACTCTCGCCGTATGAAAGAGATGAGGATCAGCCCAGACCAACGAAACTCAGGACGCCGATAAACGAATGGATGAGGAGCGGGTGGTCGAGAGAGCGTAAGAAGGTGACGTGGAAGGAGGTGTCTGGAGTATAGTGTACCGACGATGACGACGAAGTCAGAAGCACGAAAGATCGCCATCGTAAGGGGAGATCTTTCGACTGAGGTTGGCGGCGTTAAATTTGAAAGCCATCGTCACAGCTGGATAGCCTGGGTTGTAGGTCCGAGCGAACACTCATGAGACGGGAATGCAGCTGGGTAAATAGTGTAAGCGAGCTGTGCGAGGGAGAAGGGAAGGTAGGTGGATGGAGGAGACCTTCCGGGCGATTGGAGAAGGGAAAAGGAGGGCAGAATAAAATAAACAAGGAACTGTGAGGGTTTGAACAATGGCGGGGAGGAATTTTGGAACAGGGAATGAGGTTGACATCAGACTCTCTTCTCTGTCGTCGCCGCTTGTCTAGTAGACACGCGCTCGAAAGCTAGGCGTCTAAGTCTCGCCGTTGCCGTCTGTACGACCACTGTAACTCCAACGTAATGGTGAAAGAGAAACGTAATGATTTCTGATATATATATGGAATTAGGCATCGGCAAGCTTGGAGCATATTTCTGATATCTTGGCTTTAGGTGCTCTCAACTCTCAAGTCTCAAGCAACATAAGGCTTGGCGCTTCAGCCAGCGGCAGCTTTTTGCGCTAGTGCGGCAAAACCCCCGGATTTAGCCACGACGTCAACCAAGACTCGGAAAGTACAGATTCTGGTGGTCCAGCACACAGCCATGCAAAAGTGCTGGGCCGCTCCAGCTTCGAAAGGCTTGCGTACATACAACCGATCTCAAAGGACGTGCAATGCCACCGTGGTTACCCGAAGAGGACTCCAAGATGTATCAATCACCAGGACTGGGAAGCCCATCATACGAGTCCAAGGCGGCCGATCATCACTAGGTGGACATACTGCGACAGTCTTTGGGGCTACGGGGTTCTTGGGCCGCTACATTGTTCAACGACTGGCCCAGCGAGGATGTACTGTCGTCGTACCCTTCCGAGAGGACATGGCTAAGCGACATTTGAAGGTTACAGGAGATTTAGGAAGAATTGTCTTTATGGAATTTGATCTTCGCAACACCCAATCATTGCAAGAGAGCGTACGGCATTCAGACATGGTTTATAACCTCATCGGCCGAGACTACCCTACGAAGAACTTCGACTTTGAGGACGTCCATGTGGAGGGACCAGAGCGTATCGCTGAAGCTGTGGCTAAATACGACGTGGATCGCTTCGTCCATGTTTCTTCATACAATGCCGATAAGAAATCTCCATCAGCATTCTTCCGATCTAAAGCCAGGGGCGAAGAAGTCGTGAGGACCATCTTCCCTGAAACAACAATTGTCCGACCCGCTCCTTTGTTCGGTTTCGAAGATCGCCTTCTGCATAGACTAGCAGGCATAACGAACACATTGACCGCAAACCATATGCAAGAACGCTTTTGGCCCGTCCATGTAAGACCCCAAAATGTCCCTTGACACTGTTAATGTTAATGACAACAAAACCTCCAGGCTATCGACGTTGGCAAGGCGCTCTACCAAATGATCGAAGACGACTCCACCGCCTCCGAAACCTACGAACTCTACGGCCCTACAAACTATTCCATGGCTGAGATCGCCAAGCTTATCGACAAAGAAATCGTCAAGCATCGCCGCCATATCAATCTCCCAAAACGTCTATTAAAGCCAGCCGCCGAGTTATATAACAAGCTAATTTGGTGGTCCAAGACGTCGGCGGACTCTGTGGAGAGGGAATTCCTTGACCAAAAGATCGATCCTAAGGCGAAGACGTTTAAGGATCTGGGGATTGAGCCCGGAGATTTGGCGAATTTCACGTTTCACTATCTGCAAGGATATCGAAGCGCCGCTTTCTATGATTTGCCGCCGGCGACGGAGAGGGAGAAGAGGGAGGAGAAGAAGTATTTGCATGTCATTGATAACCAGTGATTTCGAAGATGGATAGGAGTTTCATATTTTGCTTTTTTGTTACTTACTAAAGGAGCATTCTCTGTACATAGGCTCCGTAAGAACAAACTCTAGACACTGCTAAGTTTCTAAAAGCTCCTCCACCCAATTACTGCTACCGTAGCCATCTCACCGTTCTAATTCCATCACCCCCCGAAGAAACAAAGTCGGCCTCTTAAATTGTCACTCCTTGCTCAATCAGCTCAGCCAAGGTATTTCTACTACTGTTTGCTTGTTTGCCTCCCTAATAGCCATCATAGCCTTCACCACTGCATTCATTTACGCCGCCCCTCCTACCTTAATCGGCTCAGTCAAGGTACTGCCAATATCGGCTGTGTGTTTACCCCCATAATGTCTACCAAAATCCCACTACCGGCTCCATTTTAGCCGGCCCCGGCTCGTCCATCCTTATCCGTTCGCCCCCTTCCTCGCCTTCGACTTCTCCTAACTACTCTAACCCCTTGATCTCCTTGGGGAAATCTTGCGGCATTCATAAGTTGAAGAAGTGGGGGGGGGGGGGGGTTCGGGGAAAGCAGAAGCAAGAAGCTGGATGTGAAGAAAGAACAACGAGAAGACAAAACTGCATAGCCGATGGATGGGAATGGAAACCAAGACGTTTCGATGCAAACAGCTTTCGCTTTTGCGAGAAGGCTTCGTCACGAGTGGGTGTGGTCTTTGAAACATGGCGAGCCATGATGCAGCGTGAGTTAGTTGTTGGTGCACCGGAAAGCGAATGGACAAGAGTACGATTTCTGGTCGTTGAAGGGGGTGGGGTGGTTGTTTCATTATAAACATTTCATAGACGAAGATTGCCGATGTGGGATCTTTGCTGAAAGGTCCGATGGTTATGTTGGATGTGATAGCTGAAATTCTTTTATATGAAATCTTCTCAACCCCAGTCCTTCCTCCATTGGCAAAGGAACTCCTCCCGTATTCTCACAAAAAAACCCCGTATGCCCAAGACACACACCAAAGACCCTACCCGCCAGAGCCACTCTTCCGACCCCCCTCCGCATTCCTCTCATCCAGCTCTTGAAACCCTCTCAAAATCGCATTGCCCTCTTCCAACCCATCAGGATCTATGTTTCGAGAAGTAAGCGATTCGTGGCATGCATTCGCAAGATATTCAATCGCGTACCCATCTTCAGACCATATGACGCTTGGAAGTTTGTTCTGCTTCCCCACCCGTCTTTAACAATTTTGTAGTTGCTGGGGGCGACATACTGGGCCTCTTTTGGGGTGCTGTTGGACTGTTTTGAGGTGCCGCTGCTAGAGCTAGTGTTGTTGGCTTGATTGTGTGGAGGCATCGTGGGTGCTTTTGCGACGAGACCAGAATAGAGAGGTGGGATGGGAGTCAACGTACCTTATCATTATTTGAGATCTACCTTAGAGTTAAGATAAGATAAGCCGCGCTAACCAAAACCACGCGGCAGCGCTACTGCAAGGCCCCGTCATCACCCCGGGTTGCTCCCTAGCAACCAATGTTTACAAGGGAAGAAAACCCAGCCATCTCCCACCTTGCCAGCCACACCCCCAACCTTTTGGACTCGGAATACTGGTCGTGCGAATCTAGGAAATTTCTAAGGGGAGAAAAGATTCTGACCCATTACCCTTCACTGTGTATATGTGGATATTGTCTGACGATTCTAGTTCTAGAAGATCTCGAGACCTTCTTCACTACATTCCTCGATTTACATACCTCACATAAGCCTCATCTTCTCAAGAGACCAAGACAATTATAAGACATTCCACGGGAAATCTTATCCAAACCACGAGGATTGCTTGGCAGCCACGGGACTCGTCCTTCCAAGAAGGACTCGGCAGCGAGTGGAGGCTACATCGAGCTGGCTGTAGGCCACCAAGCCAGCCAAGATGGCAAACATGAGATTTGCCCTCGGTTTCAAGCGTACCTCCTCATACTCAGGTGATCAGAAGCCGAACGTTAGCTAACAAAATTTTAGGATTCATCCCATTCCTCGGCTACCACCATGTCCTCATGATCCTTATCGCCATCGCAATAATCCTCCTCTCTCTCCTCCTAGCCGGCTGCTCATCATCATCGCCTCTGATACCAAACATCTTCCTAATATCACTCTACTACCAAAAAGGCACACCGACTTTTGATCCAGCGCAAGTGGATCCCGGTGTCACGACCGCCATTGCGAACATAGTTGGCCAGGCTAGACTGGAAGTCAGAGTAGGCTATTTTGGCATCTGCATAAATCCAGACGGAGGAGCGTTCTTGTGCAGTAACAATGCAAGCAGTCTGGCGGGCCAAGTGAGCGTGGATCAGGATCCGTTGAACCTGATATGGGTGGCTAGCACGTTCAAGGATAGCATTGTTTTCCCGTACCTAATGTGAGTCTCGCATTCTCGTCGTTGTTTGTCTGAAACCCGCTAACATTACCACGCAGAATCGTCGCCATAATCCTTGCTTTCGTTTGCTTCCTGCTACTCGCCACTTTCCCTGGCTGGCACGAGGAAGTCGACGAACGCGGCTCGGAGCACGATGTCAAACCCTTCCCTTCACGCCCCGTCTCTCAAATCGCGCTTGCCCTCATCTTCATCGCCTCTGTTTTCGTGCTCGTGTCCGTGCTATGGCAACATACAGCATCAGTTGCAGCGAGTACGATAGCGCAAGATTTGGGGAACGGGAGTGTAAAGAGTGGAGTGGGGACGTCAGCGATGATACTGGGCTGGTTTGGATTCGCATTGTTGATTATTGTGACGATTGGGTTGTTGGTGATGATATTAAGTATCAGTTTGCTGGATCGGTTGACAGATGAATGATGAGGGAATTCTTTGGTGGAAGAAGAGACAGAAAGATTGTTGGACATGATAATCTGCATAGATCCTTGGAAATGATTTGTTTTCAGCGATGCATTTGGGTTGGTCAGTAAGAGAGAGAGGGAAAGACCAACACTCACATATACCCTTCCCGATAGCCGATTGTACAGCGCTTCCATTTCTCGGACATTATTCCTGGGGCATTTTCAGGGGTTTTCGGTTGTCTTCGACACATTTTCGATGAAACAACTCAATATTTGGGATGGCCTTTCAAAGTTCTGGATTTGCCCGGGGAAGGAAACGATACATAACAGGGACTTGTTGGAGCGGAAAATCTTTTTGTACATACTGTAGATGGCTGGTGGATGAAACCGAGCATGAGGACATGAAATCCATATGCAAAACGATATGCTATTCCTGTTTTACCTAGTGACTGTTTCGTAATTCTTTCGGTGGGAGCAAAGTTTAATTCCGAGAGAAATCAGGCCATGAACTCTTTCATAACGCCTTGGATATCCTGTTCTATAACGCCCCATAACGCTGCATGACCCTTTGACAATATAAAAAAGCTCCCTTCAATAGAACATAGAGCGACGGCGCGCATCTTCCATATAGTCAAAACTTCCCATGTGAAATGTTCCTCTAGGGTGCCGCTCTCATCCTTCGCGGTTTTGCGACGCAGTCATAACTCGCAACATGGAAGGCTTACTTCCCATATGGTAAGCCACCCGCACCCACACCACCTGGCTGAGTGTAGCCTCCGTCTCCCAACGCCGGAAACGTCGTATCATACCCCTGACCACCCGGACCAGAAGGGCCGTCATCGTAATTCGGCTTAAAGCTCTGGTAGCCGTTACTCTGGCCGCCGCTACGCCCGTTATTCTGTACATCGTCAAGAGATTTGTAGCCGCCTCTGCTTCGCCCCCTGTTGTTGTTGTTGCCGCCGCCGCGACCACCACCGCCACCGCTGCCGCCGCCTCGTCCTCCTCTCCTGTCGTTATGTGGGGGGTACCGATGTTGGCCACCTCCACTAGCATTGCCACCTCTTCCTCGGCTTTGATCTCTCCCTCCTCTGTAGCCAGGATTGCCGCTAGGTCTCCGATTTTCGTCGTTGTTGTAGCCGCCTCTATGGGGCCCTGGGGGTACGAAGCGGTGGGTTCCTCTATCCGGTAGCCCTGCATCTTGGTCGTGCCGTCTCTTGAGGTTCTTGTGTGCGAAGAGGCTCTCGTATTCCCCTTCTCCTTCTACTTCCCGCTCGACCCGCAATTGGACCTTCTCGCCTACTACAGATTGGAAAACGAACTGCTTATCCGCGCTCACTGGCTGCCAATTCTGGATCCTGCCGGCATCAATCGGCCGAGCCCCTTTTAATAGGGCCAGAACAACGATAGGCACAGGATTGTCGGTGTGAAAAGCGGAATTGGGTGGCACAGGCGCAACCCGTGCAGCCCAGATCTTGGATTCGTAGATTGCCATGCCCGTTACTTGCCAGGTCTGCTTGTAACCGATGCCGCCTACTCGTTCGAGGATGGATGGTTCGCAAGGGCGTGGGGTAATAAGGATGCTGTTTGCCAGGAATTTGACTTCACTTTCGGGCATCCCAGATGGAAGGTTTACGAGGGTGAGAAGCCTAGCGGTGTCGACCGGAGAGATTAGGTAGCCAGTGTAGAAGACGGTGCGCTTGATCTCATAGCGATAGGCGTGAGATGAGGCTCTAGATCTGACGGCAGTGTTGTGGTTGTTGATCATGCGCTGAACTTCGGCAGTCTCGATGACCGGATCCAACGTAGTTACAGCATCTGCTACTTGAATCACCTCCGCTGTTATTGGTTTGCGAGGAGTCGGCGCTGTAGGCGAGAGGAGCGTTTTGTTGAAGGTCTCAAAGAAGTCTCTGAAGGCTTTGGTATGCTTTGGTCTGTCCTCATATATTCGTATCTCATCAGCGTCTTTGTAAGTGTGTACTATATCTCTCAAGAGGGCCTGCTTATACAACATTGTACTCCCAAATTTCTGGTTGTTCGGCCCAGTTTGAGGTTTCAAGCATATCATGTCAAAGGGCAGCTTCTTGCTTGCAGCTATTCGCTTGATTAGATCCGCGAAGTTATGTTCTGCGCGGCCCGTAAGCAGAATAGTGAGGGCATCTTTTTGCTGGATGCTTAGCTCTACCAGGTTGACTAGTTGCTCGTTCCACCATCCTTCCCAAGCTTTGGGTTCCTCTTTCTCGATTCCTTCACCAGTTGCCTCCAATATGCGCTGATCATGCCACCAGCCTCCATTGAGAAAGCACTCTTGGGTTTGGAGGAACCCTACAGTTTGTCCTGTCCATAGCTTTTGGTTTGGTAGCGGGCTCATGAACAAGGTGTTGTCGAAATCATAGACATGTAGAGCTTTGACCAGAGAGACAGGCGGTAGATCTCGGCTGTGACATGACCATCTTTTCAGGCCAGTAAGAGTGTGGGTGACAATCCTACGCGTCGTTGAGTTCACCGACCCGGTCGCTAAAGGTGCACTCATCTTTGTCGGATCTTATAAAACCTAGCTATGTCAGTTAGAGCTCTGTGACTTCCATCTCCCCCAATCTAAGAGAAGCCGTGAAGGTACATCTTGAAGCGCGCTGAGCATCGAATGATATGACATTGCGCTGCTTGTCTTTCAACTGTTCTCCGCTACTCGTAGGGCTTGCCGAAAGGATCGACATACCACCACCGTTACCCTGCAGTCACCTCGAGTACATCAATCGCTTCCACGTTCACAACCATCTTCTCTCCTCATACTTACCTTTTTGGGCCTCTCGTGATCAAACAGACGAGTAGGCATAACTCGAGCCCTGCATTGCACAACGCGGCGGCAAGTGTCATCGAGCTATCTTCGGATATCTCGCCGGAGCAATTTTTGATGGTCTATGTTGCCTTTGTACGCTTCTTTTCATTGACGCCCTGGCCTTGCGCCATGGGTTGAAGAAGAGACTGACTGTCATTCCAGTAAATTGATGACGCGTCTTGTTTACAAATGAGCGCTTTACTTCTGAATGCTATATTACCTATTTCTGTTTTTTCTATTAGCATATTGACCTGGATCAGGGTCATGATCGACTTCTTAAAATCAAGGCTTCCATATACTACGTAGAAGTACCTACGGAGAATTGCACTTGCAATTCGAACCCCTTGGAGAAGGCGTTTTGCCGAACAATAATCGTCCAAAGGGGCCCTGGAGGTGGAGAAAGGTAGGGTGCCTTCCCTCTCAAGCCATAGGGTAAGCATCAAACAGTGACGAGACATCACTGTAGCTGCAATTCTGTGTTTCAAGTCCAAGAGACATAAAACGGTCAATTCGTAGTACCAGAAAGCCATAGGTCACCTATGCACCTAGAGCCATTGAATCTACGAGTTAATGGATTTCAAATTCCGTGTCTTCCAACCCAGGCCACTCCAGCGCCTCGCCGTTCATAATCTCGTGGACATAACAATCACCAACCAACAGGTAATGATTCCCTTGTGGCCGTAGAATTGCGGGAGCTCCACTACCGTACAGAAGGCAAATCACGTCTCCGACCTCCTCCAGAGGTTTCCCGAGCCCGATATATCCGCGCTCAGTGACAAAAATGCGTCGCCGGTACGAGTCAGCTTCATTTGCAACTAGAGACCATGCAAAAGAGCCTTGCTTGAAGGAGTGGTCGAAATGACAGTGCTCTGGCTCAGGATGACTCTTTTGCCATTCCTGATGTCGTACCTCCTCGTGCCAATCGTTAAGGTATTTCCCAAATTCTGGGCCGGCAATGCTGCCGGAATTGTCGGTGTTGAGAATTACCGTACGCCAGTAAACCTCTTCCCATGGCAAACGGTGAGGATCACCTTTGCTTGTCGATTCGCCCGGCCTCAACGGACAAGCTAGATCCTGTCCATTAAACGAACCGTGTAAAGGGCTTTGCGAAGCTGGCGCTTGAGCAGCTGTATGCTTCTGGATAAAGGCAAAACGCTCCCGCTCAAGCACTGCCCAGGGAGAATTGACGCCTCTTGCTTGGACGTCGTCACCCATCTTAGGACCAAGGAATTTGATGCAATCGAGTTTTCGGCCTCGAACATAGAGTACCTCCGAATCATCGGTGAAACGGATTCGTGAACCCGAGAATCCGCATACGGAAAATCTTTGCTTTCGGCTCATGAGCTGCTGCTCGACAATTCTCGATGCATTTGGATCGGGCGGGATGGAAAGCCAGGTTGGCAATTTTGACTTTTCTCCTTCTCTAATGCCAGCACCGTAAAGCAACCATAGAGGGCTCAAGATACCGATGGAAGGTTCCTCCATGTGTCTCAGAAGAAGGTTCTTGCCTATATGGAGAAACACGCTCCGCTCATCAGAACGATAATCTGGCTGGAAAACTGGGTTCTGTGCCTCATCACTGAGACCCAACCAAGCGTAAACTTTGTCCACAGCCATGGTTGCTTGTAGTTTGGCGTCCGAGAAAATCAGGTATGATAATGGTAGAGCACAATTTTCGTTCCGCAGTTTCTGGTATACTGTTCTCAACGAGAAGATTGCAGAGGGTAAAGAGCCTTCAAACTCGAATTGCGCAGGGATTACGTTGGTAACCTTCTCCAGATGACTGTACTCCAAGGTCATTGAGCCGAAGACTACCTTACCATTAGCTTTTTGCTAACTGCAACCTCCTGCATCACCCAAACTCGGTTAAAGTAAGGTCTATCATAGAATCGTCTTAAGGCTTGCCAAAAGAGAGGTCGAGAGATACTACCAATACCGAGATTGTTGAGGTTATCCTCTAGTAGTCTTCCTTTCCATTCAGGGTGTTGCATTATATGGAAATACAAAGTTTGGATCAAGGCAGTTGCAAGAAAGCCGTCATCACCGGCTCCACCAAGCCATACAATAGTTTGCATAGATTGTGCGTAAATGTGTCTCATCAACTGTATCTGGGCAGCCTTTTCATCTGGATCGTTCTGACAAATGCATATAGCGTCAACCCAGACCCAGCGATGCTTTCGTGTTAGTCGAAGATTGAAAAGCGCCGCTTCTAAATTCCGGGTAATATGTAAGTAGCAGTCGTCGCACTTCAATCTGGTAGTGACCTTGTCGTCACCCCAAACATATGATAAAGCAAGATAGCTAGGGTGTTTATCGATGGAGAAGTATTCCAACCTACAAACGAGCTTGTTCTGATCAGAGTCAGGCTCCAAACAGAGCAACCGAATTGGATACGGCCCAAACAGCGGGCGGTATTTGTACAATGGATAGAGATTGGGAGTGCTTGACCGGCGCTGGCGGTTTCTCCAAGACCGGCTATATGGAAATCTGCCGCACGAGGACTCGCTAGGTAGGCGGAATCAACAGCTTGTATGATTGACGCATATAATTAAACACTAAACGATGGTACAAGGAAATTTCTGATTCTTTGTCCAACATGGAAGTACTTACAGGTTGAGATAGTGGGAGATGATTTCAGCCATGTGGCTGTATGACAGTAATTGAGTTACTTTTCTACTTTCTGACTTCTTCAAAATAAGCTTAAACTTCGAAGCATTTTGGCTGTTGTTCACCGAGAGGTTGTTAGCCAGACCGAAACCCTAGGCAGCAAGCGTTAGAGGAAAATGAAATAAAGCAGCAGCTCACCCACGCTCAGGGGCCAAGCAGTGGGAGTCACCTTAGCATAAAACGGTCGAGTAC
>JAABUR0100002810.1_pt1 | contig 25705 bp, 23 predicted proteins | sample 5560091 | NCBI WGS metagenome assembly JAABUR01 (sample SAMN10711879, study PRJNA513375) | rock metagenome | isolation source: Antarctica rocks | place: Antarctica: Victoria Land, University Valley sud
GTTCTTGATGAATCCACATGCGACCACGCAGGATGCGACCACATTGCGACCACCACATTACCTGTCCAATGTAGACGGGACGCATCCGGGCGCCGTGCGCCGTGCGCCGTGCGCCGTGCGCCGTGCGCCGTGCGCCGTGCGAAGCGTTAGTCGAAGTCGACATCTGCATCCCAGCGCTAGGCTTGGTCGTCGAGTACCACGGCCGGTATTCGCACGAAGGAAACGAAGCTTCGCGACACCAGCAGGACCGCTCGGCTGCTTTGCTGCAGGCTTCCGCGTCATTTACGGCCCGGGGAACCTTGCTCCCTTCGCGATCGGCGAGACCACCCTCCTCGCCGGACCCATCGGCCCATGACATCGCGCTCAATAGCGAACCAGATTCCGTGACCAAATATGGTCGCAGTTCGTAGCCTGGGCAGACCTCGAGATGTAGGAACCCGAGTTCGACCATGACACAGCTTGCAGACGTTCTTCGTCGTCGACCATCCCTGCGGCCTCTTTGTCCTGCCGCTCCCCCACAACGCTGCCCAGTGGCTTCTTGACGTGGCACTCCACTGCGATGCTGGCTTGGTGGCTGATCGTTGGGCAACGGCGCTGCAGCCAACCAGTCCGACTGCATCGATGGTGGCCAGGGCCAGGACCGAACCGGCGACCCTTCGCTTTTCAGGTAGGGGCTTTCACTAGTTTTTGCTGGCTTGCAGCAATGCAAATGCGTCTTGACCTGTCGATATCCCGCTACGGTACCGCTGGTGACTGGCATCAGTTTGCGTTGACTTGCATCCAAAACGTTGGGTAAACGTTGGGCTCTCGCCGCACCGCGTGGGTGCTGAAGCGATCGGCGTCACCCACAGGCTAGGTTGGCCCTTCGGGGTAACCGGACGTAAGCGGTGTGGGGCCACGGCGCGTCCAACCCACAGCAGCCCCTTCTTTGCTCGATGCTCACCAACGGCGTCTCCTTGGCGGTGGTGTCCAAGACGCTCCGTCACGCCCAGGTCGGCATCACCGCGAACCTGTACGGGCACCTGACCCCGGAGGCTGCGCACTCCGCGGCGGACAGCCTCGGCGGGGTGCTGGACGCGGCCGCGGCCAAACTCGTCGCCGACCGTGCGCTGCGGGGGTGCGACAACATCGGCCGACCTGACGCCTTCTCTCACGGGCACAAGGAAGCCCCTCACCTGTTTACTGAGGTGAGCGGCGATCTATATCTTGGAGCCGCTTGTCGGGATCGAACCGACGACCTTCTCATTACGAGAAGTACGGTCGCTAGTCCGAGGCTGTCCATGCAACGCTCTGAACGGGGTGCTTGAGCTGAGCGTAACCCGCGTCGACCCCGTTGGCGCGCCTCAGTGGCTACCACGGTGGCTATCACGGCTGTCCACAGTGGAGGCTGCGACTCCGTTCCGGTGGAAGGTAGTCTTCCGGTGAGCGGAAGTGTAAGTGGGTGAGGAGGACGTCCGATGCAGGTAGTCGTGAGAGCGCTGAACATCCTGCGCCTGCTATCGACCACGCAACGTGGGCTGTCGCTGGCGGAAGTCGCCGAGCGCCTCGGGTTGGCTGCGGCCACGGCCCATCGACTCGTTGGGGTGCTGGAGGCGGAGCAGTTCGTCACCCGATCGACGAGCAATCGGCGTTATTTCCTCGGCCCGGCTGCCCGGGAGCTTTACCAGGTCGAGCAACCGCGGGCATCTCTATTGGTGACGCCGCATGCTTCCATCGGGAAGGCGGCTGCCGACAGTGGCGAGACCGTGTTCCTCTCGGAGAAGGTGGGCAGCAAGGTGGTGTGTATCGCACTGGCGGAATCTCGCCATCCGTTGCGCCTGTTTGTCCGGGTCGGTCAGGAAATGCCGCTGCACGCGGCAGCGTCCGCACGGGTTCTGTTGGCGTGGCGGGATCCCGCCGACGTGCGAAAGATGTTCGACACGGTGCCTCTGAGGACCTTCACTGACGAGACACCGTCGGACGTCGACCAGGTCATCGAGCGGATGGCTCTCATACGCGGACGCGGCTACGACGTGTGCGAGGCTGAACTGGAGGAGAGCGTCTGGGCAGTGTCGGCGCCGGTCCGGTCATCGACCGATGCCATTACAGCGTCGGTGACCCTGGCAGCGCCTTTGCAGCGAATGCAAAGCCAGCGGGACCGTGAGGGTGCCCTTGAGATTGTGTTGGCCGCTGCTGGGGAGATGGCCACCGATCTGGGTTGGGCCGGTTCGGCTCCCGCCTGACTGCGTCGCCCCGTGCCGCATCGAGCTGGTCAGGCGCGTCGCGTAAAAATCTCCAAGAAAATTTTCGGCGGTCTGCCCATCCGGCTCACGGCAGCATTGATGCGCAGACCTTCGTGAGCCGGTTGGCGGCGGCACTTAACCCCCCATGTGACGAAATCGTTGCTGATGATCGACCTGCCAGCCCCCGACCTTGCCGGGGATCGGCGTCTTGACACAGAACGTGACCTGAAGCACTCTTTTGTTACTACTTATGGAAGAAGGGTTTCCATCTCATGGAAACAACGTTCGAGCGCGCCTCCCCTCCGGCAATCGTCGCCGGTGACACCCCCGACCTATCGGTCCACCTGGGCGGCCTCGCCCTGGCTAACCCGGTGATGCCCGCGTCGGGATGCTTCGGCCCTGAGCTGGCACCGCTGCTTGATCTCGGCTCTTTGGGTGCGGTGGTCACCAAGACCGTCTTTTCCGATCGGCGCGCCGGGAACCAAGCCCACCGATTGACCGAGACCAGTTACGGGATGCTCAACAGTGTCGGCATACCAAGCCCCGGCAGCAAAGATTTTCGGCACGGCCTGCTTCGGCGGTATCAGGACATCGGTGTACCGGTCATCGTGAGTATCGGCGGGCTGTTCATCGACGAGTACTGGGCAGTCGCCGAGGAGCTAGCGGACGAGGACATCGCGGCATATGAGGTCAACGTATCGTGCCCGAACCTCGAACATGGCGGCCTCGCCATCGGAACCTCACCCGAGCTGGTGGCGACAGTTGTAGCTGGAGTCGTCGAGCGTGCGCCGTACCCGATTATGGTCAAGCTCACCCCCACCGTGACCTCGATCGAGGATGTCGCTATCGCGGCCCAAGAAGCCGGGGCCGCCGCCGTGACTGTCAGCAACAGCTTCTCCGGCCTGGCGATCGACGCTAACTCCCGCACGAGCGTGCTGGGCAACGGCGGTGGCGGCCTGACCGGACCGGCGATCAAGCCTCTCGCCCTGCGACTCGTACGCGACGCAGCGAAAGCAGTGAGGATCCCCGTCGTCGGTTGCGGTGGCATCACCACCGCCCAGGATGTCGCCGAATTCCTTATCGCCGGAGCCACCGCCGTACAGATAGGAACGGCGACGTTCACCCGACCGTTCGCCATGGCGGAGGTCCTTGCCGACTTACCGAAGCTTTGTCACCAGCTCGGGGTCTCTCGCATCACAGAGCTCACCGGGACCTTGGACTCACCCACACCTGTCAGGAGCGAGTAGATGACCGCCGAGCAGATCCACAACATCCCCAGCGTCGCCCCACCCGAGGCCGATAACAACTACGGGCGAAAGGCTGTCTTCGCCTCCGCGATCGGCTACGGTTTGGATGGCTTCGACCTGCTCATTCTGAGCTTCGCGATCTCAGGGATCATCACGTCCTTCCACATCTCGGAGTCCAAAGCCGGATGGCTTTCCACCCTGACCCTGTTAGGTGCCGTCACCGGCGGCTTTGTCTTTGGCATCCTCAGCGACAAGTTCGGCCGCGTCCGGATGCTCACCTGGACGGTCGTCATCTTCGCGGTGTTCACGGGGCTAAGTGCGGTGGCGCAGGGCTACACCGATCTGGCCGTCTACCGGTTTGTCGCCGGCATCGGTATTGGCGGGGAGTTCGGGATCGGCATGACGCTCGCGGCTGAGGCGGTTCCCGCCACGATGCGGGCGAGGGCAACCTCATGGGTGGGGGTTGGCTTCCAGATCGGTGTTCTCGCAGCGGCATTCATCTCTGCCCCCGTGCTCGCGGCCTTCGGTTGGCGGGGGTTGTTCGTCATCGGCATCTTCCCCGCCTTCGTCGCCGTCATTATTCGTAAGCGACTCCACGAATCTCCCAAGTTCCTCGAAAAGCAAGAAGAATCCGGCCCGTCTCGGTCGGCGCTGTCTTCGCTCAAGATGCTCGTCGAGAACAAGGCGATCATCAAGATCACCATAGCGATGGTGATCTTGACCTCCGTGCAGAACTTCGGCTACTACGGCATCATTTCGTGGCTACCGCGTTATCTGTCGGACAAGCAGCACCTCGGTGTCACCAAGGGCTCCCTGTGGACGGCGGTTACCGTCCTCGGCATGCTCCTCGGTATCCTGGTTTTCGGGCAACTCGCAGACCGTATCGGCCGTCGACCTTCGTTCTGGATCTTCCTGGCGGGGGCCTCGGTATCCGTGCTGGGCTACAGCCAACTCAGTAGCCCGACTGCGTTGCTCATCGGCGGATTCGTTATGGGTATCTTCGCGAACGGTATGCTCGGCGGATACGGCGCGTTGATGGCCGAACTCTATCCCACCGAGGCGCGGGCCACCGCCCAGAACGTGCTGTTCAACATCGGTCGCGGAATCGGGGGCTTCGCACCCGTGGTGATGGCCGTGATCGCCAGCACCCACGGCTTCAGCTTCGCTCTCTCCCTGCTGCCCATAATCTATATTGTCGCGTTCTTCACGATGTTTCTGATACCAGAGAGGCGCGGTAAAGAACTTGTCTAGCAAATAAACCCATTCCAGCACGTTGAATTAACGAAAGAATTCACCATGTCCCCGCTCACATTGCACGACTCTGCAACGCTTCGCCAGAGCAAACAGGACCGGATCGCCGACTTGGCCGCCGACGTGACGGCGGCGGCGATCAGGCCCGGCCCGTCAGTAGACATCTATGCCGTCCACACAAGTCCGGCCATCCTGCGACGGCTTGCGGCCCTGCTGGCGGAGTACCTGCCCCAAGGAGTGGACCGGCTGGTCGCCACCGACAGCGATGCCTGCTTGGTTACCGCGGTGGCACTACACAGCGGAGTGCCCTTCGCTCTGGCGGGCACCGAATCTGGCGACTCGATCGTTTTTCACGGCGATCTGTACCCGTCCGAACGCCTGGCGCTGGTGGAAACGGTGCCCTCGAGGTGGCGCGAAAGCATTATCGGACAGCTCCAAGCCGTACATAACAAACTTGCGGTGGTGGGTACGGCGATCCATACCGGACCCCGCACGCCGAGGCGCGGTGGGGTGGACAATCGGTGTATCTACCGACTGTCCGAGGACGGACTCGAACCCTTTCAGGAGGACCAATGAGCACCACCGACGAGCAGGTCTTCGAGATCGCCCGCAAGCTGGCCGAGCAGTCCACCTGGCCTGCCGACACAACACGGGAGAGCCCCGCCCTGGCCGAAGCGGTGGGTCAGTCCCTCGCCACCGCTCTTCGACCGTTCACTCCCGACACGGTGGTCCTGTGGAACGAGCCACGCACCGCGGTCCTGGGCCACGTCGTCGCCCGCGAACTCGGCGCAGAGGTGATCTACGCTTACTCCGATGAGGGCATCTTGTCCCTCAGCGCCACCCTCGGTGCCCGGATCGCGTTGGTGGACTACGAATGGGACCCCTACCCTGGCCTCGTTCCGTTGCTGCGCATGGTGCAGGCTCAATCTACCGTCGTCGTGGTCTCGTCCGTGCTTCCGTTGCCCCCCACGTTGACCGACGACACCCTCGCCGGTACGCCGACTGCAACGCTCGCGGACCTGAACACCGCCGCACGAGGTACATCCAGGGGGGACACGCCGTGACGCGGGGATCGGTGACTCAGAACAACTGCCGGCAATTGGAACACAGCCCCCTGATCGGAGCCGAGACCGCGCCGATCGAAGACCTCATTGCGCAGTTCGGGCACCTGAGTGAACCCGATTCGGAGCCGGGCGTCACCCGCCTCGCCTATACGCCCCTCGAGCGGCGCGCGCACGAACTCTTTGCCGATCGCATGCGGGCCCTCGGGCTCACCGTATGGGCCGACGCGGCCGGGAACACGATCGCCGAAATAGCTGGCACCGAGCCCGGGCTCCCTGCGATCGGCACCGGCTCACACCTGGACAGCGTCCCGCACGGCGGCCGGTACGACGGCATCGCAGGCGTGGTCGCGGCCATGGAGATCGCCCGGCTCAAGACCGAGAAGAAGATTGAGCACCGCCATCCACTGCGCTTCATCGCCTTCGCCAACGAGGAAGGGGCCCGATTCGGCCAGGCCTGCATCGGCAGTCGGATCGTCGCCGGATTGACCACGCGCACAGATCTCGACCGACTCACCGACGCCAACGGCGTCACCACCGCGGAGGCGATGAGCACCGTCGGTATCGACCCGGCTCTGGTATCCGAGGCCCAATGGGTGCCCGACCAATGGGCCGCGTTCCTCGAGCTGCACATCGAACAGGGGAGCGTGTTGACCTCACTCGATATCCCGATCGGCGTGGTCGACCTCATCTCCGGAAGCACTCGGCTGCAGCTCACGCTGCACGGCCGAGCCGCCCACACCGGGGGAACACCGATGCATCTGCGCGCCGACGCACTGGCCGCGGCCGCAGAGATCGTGTTACAGGCCGAAGCACTCGCTACCGATACGCGACACCGGGGAACACGCATCACAGTCGGCAAACTCGACGTCGAGCCCGGTTCAATCACCACCATCCCCGGAAAGTGCACGCTAGCCGTGGACATCAGAGACGTCGACAGCGACCGCCAACGCGAATCCGCCGTCGAATTGATCGCGGCGGCCCAAGCGATCGGCAAGAGCCGTCATGTCACCGTTGACGTCGAGCTCCTTGCCGATGCCTCACCCGCCGTACTTCCCGCATGGGTGCGCGACGAAATCATCGGTGCGGCTGTCGGCCTCGGCCTCGGCTACCGGGTCATGCCCTCAGGAGCGAGCCATGACTCGCAGATGATCGGACATGTCTGCCCGGTCGGCATGGTGTTCGTTCCGAGCCAGAACCACGGCGTGAGCCACGCACCCGATGAATACACCACCGCATCCGATTTGGCTCTAGGCGTCGAGGTGCTCGCGTCAGCGCTGCACGCACTGGATCACACCCTAAATCCCAGCGATGTGCCACAACGGGTGGAAGGCGACAATGATGACTGAGGTAATGAGCCAGCAGACTACGACCCCGCCGGTGACCGGCGGGCCGCGGGAGCCGGGATGGGAACTGGTCAAGCTCCCGGCGCCGAGCCATCCCCGGCCGAAGCCCATTGCCGAGAACGCCCGGGTGCTGGCGCACTATTCGATCGCCGACCGGTACCGGTTTCTTTCGCTGCATGCGCCGGGGGTCGCGGCGACCGCGCTGCCAGGGCAGTTCGTCATGATCACGCTCGCGCGGTCCGGTGAGAGCGCACCCGCACTGCCCCGACCGATGGCCATCTATCGCCGCGATCCTCAGCAAGGAACCATCGAGATTCTCTACGGCGTGGTCGGGGACGGAACCCGCCGCCTGTCAACCTTCGCCACCGGGGAAAACCTGCTGATAGTCGGTCCGCTCGGACGGCCATTCGAGATCACCGACGACTCGTCCGTCCTGTTGATTGGCCGCGGGATCGGCACGTGCTCGCTGACGACCGTCGCCCAGGACGCCCAGGTCCGGGGCATCCGGACAGTCGCGGTGACCAGTGGCCGAAGCCGGTCCGCCCTCATCGGAGCCGACTTCTATCGGGAGATGGGTGCCGAACGCGTGTACGAGGTCTGCGACGACGATGCGACCAGCACCCCCGAGTCCCTCTACTCGAGGCTGAGCACCGATCTCGACGCGAACCCACCGGGCCTGATCCTCACCTGCGGTTCTGACCGGTTGACCCGGATGTGCGAGGGCCTCTCGGCACGCTGGGATTCGCCCGTGCAGGTGTCGGTAGAAGCGCACATGGCATGTGGAATCGGGTACTGCCACGGCTGCGCCTCCGGGGCGCGTAGCGAAGGCGAAGAAAGCCCGCTGATCTGCACCGATGGGCCAGTTTTCGGCTGGCGTCGCGAAGCGAATGCAACGTCGTGAACCGCGTACACGAGCCGATCGTCTCAACCGGGTCTCTTGAAAACACCATTCTTCGCGGGGTGAAACCTTACGGCGGCCCGGCGCGTGATGTCACGATCCGCAACGGACGGATCGCCCAGGTCGCGCCTCCAGTGGAACCCTTATACGACGGGACGGACGTCGACGCCGTCGGCTTGGTCCTGCTGCCCGGGCTCATCGATCTGCACACTCACCTTCGGGAACCCGGCGGTGACGCCGCCGAAACCATCCGCACCGGAACACGATCAGCTGCCGCTGGCGGATTCACCGACGTCTACGCGATGGCCAACACCAGCCCGGTCACCGACACCGCAGCCCGAGTCCGCGCCGTACGCACGCTGGCCGCTACCGGCGCGAGCGCCCGGGTCCACCCGGTCGGTGCCATCACCGTCGGACTTCGCGGCGAGCAGCTCGCTGCGCTGACGGAGATGCGCGACGCGGGAGCCTATCTGTTCTCCGACGACGGCAAATGCGTCGACGACGCCGGCCTGATGTTCCGTGCGCTGAACATCGCTGCACACCACGACCTCGTCCTCGCGCAGCACGCCCAACTAGGACAGATCGCGGCGAAAGGGCAGATCAATGCCGGCTGCGTCGCCGAGAAGACCGGTCTTGCCCCCTGGCATGCCGCCGCAGAGGAGACCGTGATCGCCCGGGACGCGATCCTCGCCGGGCACGCCGGCGCCCGGCTGCACATCTGCCACATCTCCACCCGCGGTTCCGTCGAGGTCATCCGCTGGGCAAAGTCCCAAGGATGGGCGGTGACCTGCGAGGTGACGCCCCATCACCTCCTCCTCACCGACGAACTCGCCGCGCTGAGCGACCCGAAGTACAAGGTCAATCCTCCCCTGCGATCGACCGACGATGTTGCCGCGTTGCGACAAGCGCTGCTCGACGGAACCATCGACGCCGTCGCCACCGATCACGCGCCGCACACCGCCGACAGCAAAGCCCACCAATGGTGCGACGCACCGTTCGGTATGGCGGCCCTGGAAACCGCCCTCGCCGTCGCCGCCCGAGTACTCACCGAAACAGCTGACACGAATTGGTCCCTACTGGCGCGGTTGATGTCCAGCAATCCCGCCCGAATCGGCGGCATCACGGACAAAGCCGGGAGGCCGCTCACCGAGGGAGAGCCAGCCACTTTCTGTGTGGTCGATCCCGCCGCCAACTGGAGCGTGGATGCAACAGGCTTCTACGGCAAGGCCACCAACTCCCCGTTCATCGGGGAGACCTTTCAACACCAGGTCGTGGCCACCGCGATAGATGGCCACGTCACCCATACCACCGCACCGTTTGGGCAAGTTCTGCTCAGGAAGACGAGATGACCGAGCGGATGATCCAGCAAGACACTCGGACCGAGCACGACCTGCTCGGTGACCTCGAGGTTCCCACGGCCGCCTACTACGGTGCCCACACCGCGCGGGCCGTACGCAATTTCCCTATCAGCGGCGTGACTATCTCGTCCTACCCCAGCTTCATCGCCGCCTTGGCGATCGTGAAGCAGGCGGCCGCTACAGCCAACCGTGAGCTGGGGCTCCTTTCGGAAAGCGAAGCCGCCGCGATCATCGCTGCGTGCCAGGAAATCCGCGGCGGCGCACTGCACGATCAATTCGTCGTCGACGTCATCCAGGGCGGCGCAGGGACCTCGACCAACATGAACGTCAACGAAGTCATCGCCAACCGGGGCCTCGAACATCTTGGATTCCCGCGAGGCGCCTACACCGAGCTGCACCCCCTCGATCACGTCAACCTCGGCCAGAGCACCAATGACGTCTACCCCACGGCCGTCAAGCTCGCGCTCGATCGCTACGTCACATTGCTGGGCGGAGCAGTCGGTTCGCTTCGTGAAGCATTCGCCGCGAAAGCCGTGGAGTTCGCCGACATTGTCAAAATCGGGCGGACCCAGTTGCAGGACGCGGTTCCCATGACTCTTGGCCAAGAGTTCGCGACGTACGCCGTCACCCTCGCGGAGGACGAGGCGCGCCTCGAAGAAGCGCGGCTGCTGCTGCACGAGCTCAATCTCGGCGGAACCGCGATCGGCACAGCTCTCAACGCCCACCCCGAATACCAGAGTCGCGTACTCGAGGAACTGCGCGCGCTGACAGGCATCCCAACGCTGACCGGCGCCCTAGACCTGATCGAGGCCACCCAGGACGTAGGAGTCTTCGTCCAACTGTCCGGCATCCTCAAACGCGTCGCCGTCAAGTTGTCGAAAATCTGCAACGACCTCCGACTGCTCTCGTCCGGCCCGAGAGCGGGTCTCAACGAAATCAACCTTCCGCCCATGCAAGCTGGCTCCAGCATCATGCCCGGCAAGGTCAACCCCGTGATTCCCGAGGTCGTCAACCAAATCGCCTTCGAGGTCATCGGCAACGACGTCACCGTCACCCTGGCCGCCGAGGGCGGCCAGCTTCAACTCAACGCCTTCGAACCCGTCATCGCCAAATCGCTGTTCGCCAGCCTCGAACACCTCATCGCTGGATGCAACACCCTCGCAACCAGGTGCGTGTCGGGAATCACCGCAAACGTCGAGCACCTCCGCGGTACCGTCCAAGCATCCATCGGACTCGTGACCGCACTCAACCCCGCGATCGGCTACGCATCCGCCACTGCGATCGCCCAAGAGGCCCTCGCTGGGGGACGCAGTGTCGCCGAATTAGTGCTCGAACATGCCCTGCTCACGCGGGAACAGATCGGCACCCTTCTATCACCGGAACACCTCACCGGCCGCCGACAACCGCACCGCGCGACCAGCAGCTACAGCTGACCAGGGCTCCCAGTGAACCATCGACAGATACGCGACCACGCGCGCCGGCGACTTGCCACCCGGCGCCAGAACGGCACCTGCGAGTCGTTCAACGGGCGTTTTCGCGATGAATTCTTCACCACCGAACAGTTCGGCAGCATGCTCGAAGTCCTACATTGGCAGAGGACTGGCGCATCGAGTGCAACACCTACAGGCCCCACGGTTCGCTGGACTTCCTCACCCCCGAGGCATACCGGCAGCAATGGACCCACCACCAGAGCACGACCCAACCAACGCTTTCATGAGCCCTGGCACCAGAACCGGGGTCGAGTCACCTGGTCGGCGCGGGTACCAACCGGCGACAACCGCGACTATTAGCTCCTGCGCCGCACCTTGTCTTCCGGGGCGATTGTGAGCGGCTGGCCGGTGCTGGCCTCGACCGCTCGCCGGTAGATTGCTGCTCCGCAGACCACGTCTTGCAGAGCGAGTCCCTGGGACTCGAATAGGGTGATGTCCTCAGACTGTGACCGTCCCGGGGCTCGTCCGGTGAGGATGTCGCCCAGTGTGACGACATTGTGCTGATCCCAGTCGTTCGCGATCAGGTCGCCGCACTCCTGGGCGGCAGTCTCTCGCTCGTCCACCACGACCAGGCTCGTCCGCTCAAGCAGGTGGCGGTCAACCTCCCGTTTGGTGGGGCTGTTAGAGCCGACGGCGTTGACGTGTGCTCCGGGTCGCACGCGTCGACCGTCGAGAACGGGCTCGCTCGACCCCGTGGCAGTGACAACCACGTCGGACTCCGCCGCGTACCCCGCGTCGGCTACCCGCACCTCGATCGGTAGGCAGCGCTGTAGGTCCTCGACGAACCGATCACGGCGCACGGGATCGCGTCCGACGACGTGCACCGTGTCAAGTGCCGGCAGCGTAGCCGCCATGGCCAACGCCTGCGACCACGCTTGGAAGCCACAACCGAATATGGCCAAGGACGTTGAGTGCGGCCGGGCCAGAGCGCGCGTTGCCACAGCGGACGCCGCGGCCGTTCGCAGCTGGCCTAGCCGGTCGGCTTTGACCACGGCCAGTAGTTGACCTGTGGAAATTGAATGTAGCAGCAGGGTCAGGACGGCTCCCTGCGTGACGTCCTGACGCGCCACCAGATATTCCTTGATCCCGAGGATGTCCAGGCTGGGAGCTGCTGCCCACATTAGGTTCATCGACGTTTCCTGGATCGTGGTCCGCCGCCGTGTGCCGTTGGTAGCGGCACCGTCGGAGAGCAGCCGGAACGCTTGGTCGACGCAGTCGACGGCGGAGGGAAGGGTGAGCAGCGACGAGACGTCCGCGTCGTGCAGGTACAAGGTCACGTCGGTCTCCGAGTCCGTCGTTCCACGAGGCAGAGCAGACCAGCGCCCGCTCGGGTTCTGCATGTTCCAGGCGCAAGTGGATGGTGCTGGGCGGAGTGCTCGGCCAGGCCGTCGACAACGAGACTCATGGGGTACGACAATTGGTAGAGAATGCTTTTTGGGCGGCCATGCCGGCAGACAACGCGAAGATCAGCCGGAGCCTGGCCTTCAGAGGCGACAGCGCGCCGGCCGAGATGAGCCCGTCGCCCAGAAGCTGCGTTTCGGACCCTCGGCCGGCGTAGGTGTGCGCCAACACTTGCGGGCTGGCGCACCTGCTGGCGAGGACCACAGGTCGTCCAGTGGCGGCAAGCTGGACGAGGGACTCGGCCAGCAGGGGTGCGACGTGACCACCTCCAGTCCCGGCCACGACCAGGCCGTCGACCAGCCGACCGATGGCGTCGACCACCAGGCCGTCGGCACCGGCGACGGCCCAAAGCAGCTCGACGCGCTGGTCGGGGACTGCGGTGACAGGTAGCCGTTCGCTGAACGTTGCAGGTCCGTGGAGCAGGACGACGCAGCCCTCGACGATGGCGGCGACGGGACCGGCCTGTGGTGAGGCGAACGCGGCCACGCGCGTGCTGTGCAGCTTGGTGACCCAGCGGGCCAGGTGCACCTCATCCTGGTGTACGACAACCGGGCCGTACGCCGCTAGGGCAGGGTCGGTCGCCGCCGTGACCGCCGCGGCAAGATTCGCAGGCCCGTCGGAGCCGGCGTGATAAGGCGGTCGCATCGCGCCCGTGAGAACCACCGGAACGGACGTGTCGATGAGCAGAGCCAGCGCGTAAGCTGTCTCTTCCAAGGTGTCGGTACCGTGAGTGATGACCACGCCGTCCGCTCCCTCGGCAATCTCTTGCTTGACCGCCTCGGCGACTTGGTGCATCAGCTGCGGCGTCATCGCTCGACTGGATGTTCGAAGGACGTCGCGGCTACGGACGCGGACGTTGCAACCGTGCCCCCGCGCCCACTGCGCGAGCTCACCCACTGAGTGCTGTGGGGCGGCCCCCTCGGGGGTGCGACCTGTCGAGATCGTTCCTCCCGTACCCAGCAGGCTGATCGTCGGCATCAGCGTGGTCCTGTCAGAACGTCGGCACAGTCGGCGACGCCGTGCAATGTGGTCAATCGGGGCCACCACAGGGCGGCGTGCTCGTTGCCGACGAGGTGGTCAAATTTCGCGCGCAGCTCGTCGGCACCGAGGGGTCGGCTGTGGTGGCCACGCGGGTTGTCCACGGTCCGGATGATCGTGCCCTCAGCGGTTTCCACGCTCACCCGGGCCGGCGAGGACAAGGGCCACTTGGCCTCCAGATCCGCCGCGGCGTTGACCTTCACCCGCTTGGCCAGTGCCGCGATGTCAGGTCGGAACTTGAAGGCCTCCGGATCGGTGCGGCGCAGCTTGATGGCAGTGGCCACGGCATAGGGCAGCGAGAAGCGACCGGACAGCTCGTTCGGTTGCGGCTGCCGGGCGATCTTCAGATTATTTGCGACCGTCTCCACCTGCACGCGGATGATGTCGTCCGGGTCACCCAGCTCCAACTCCCCGACCGCGTCGATCGCCGTATGGGTCAGCGCGCACGCGCTGTGCAGTTTGAAGTAGTTGCGCGTAATCCCCAGCTGGGAGTAGTCGAGTTCGGCCACGACAGCGTCCGCGTCGACGAGTTCCCCGGCGATGGAGCCATACGCAACCTCGAGTGTTCGCGCCGAACCCTCGAAACCAGCGCTCACCAGAGTGGCGGCTCGTACACCCATCTGGGCGGCGAGGCCGGTCCACGTGTTACGTGCCGTCGCCCCCTCGTAGCACGCGTCCCACACGGGCAGCAGTGGCGTGGTGCTCGCGACCCGGGCAGCTGCGATGGGATCCACTCCCTGCAGCAGCGCCACGGCAACCGCAGCACCGACCGCTCCGAAATGCCCATGCGGATGCACCGGGTAATTCAGGCGGAAACCCAAGAACAGCCGAGACGTCGCCTCATATCCGGCGAGCACCGCCTGCAGCAGTTCGGCTCCGCTCGCGTGTACCCCCTCAGCGACGGCCAGTGCGGCTGGCACTACGTGCATCGCTGGGTGCCCGGTCGGACGCATGCCCTCGTCCAGTTCGAGGAACGTGCCGGCAGTGGCGTTCAACAGGGCTGCGTGTGCTGCGGACGTCCGCGGTAGGTCACCGGACAAAACTGTCGACGCGGTCGCACCGGTCGGGACGGGGGTCCCCGGCGGGTGCACAAGCGCATCGGCGGTGTCGAGCTCGATCAGGCGAACCATCTGGCTGGACCGGCTGCCGCCGCAGACGACACCGACGGTGTCAGCGATGACGTGCCCGGCGTGCACGACCACATGCTCAGGAACGCGGTCGAGTTCGAGTCCCGCGGCGGCCTCGACTGCCCGCTCCAGCAGGCTCGCCATCATGTGGTGGGCGCGGTGGGTTGCGGGTGCCTGGCCGGCACGAACCGGCCGCGATGCTCACCTACCGGCTTGCCGTCGCGCATGGCGATCTGACCCCGCAGTACCACCTCGGTGGGTAAGCCCGTCAGGCCAAAGCCGTTCCAGGGGCTCACTGGTTGCTTGGCAACGAGGTCCTCGTTGCGGACCGTGCGGGTGGCGTGCGGGTCAACGACCGTCAAGTCGGCGTCGCTGCCGGGACGAATGGCACCCTTGCGCGGGTACATGCCGTACAGGCGGGCCGTGGAGGAGGACATCACCTCGGCGAACCGCTCGGCGGTGGTCTTGCCGCGCATCAATGCGTCAACCATGACCGGCCCGAAGGTCTCACACCCGACGGCTCCCGCAGGCTGGGTGGCGAAGCCCCGCGCCTTCTCGGCCAGAGTGTGCGGAGCGTGGTCGGAGCCGACCGACACGATGACGCCGTCGTTCAGCGCCTGCCAGAGGGCGTCTTGGTCAGCCTGCGTGCGGATCGGCGGATAAACCTTCATCATCGGGCCGATCCGCTCGTAATCGTCGTCAGTCAGTGTCAAGTACTGCGGGCACGTCTCGGCGGTCACCGGAAGGCCGCGGTTCTGCGCGGCACGCACGGTGCCCGCACCCTTCGCCGAAGCCATGTGCACGACATGAAACCGGCACCCGGTAGCTCCCGCAAGCTCGGCGCCGACGGCGATTGTGGTCGCCTCCGCAGTGTCCGGTCGAGCGGTCAACAGGTCGTCGTAGGTCTCGACAGGGTGACCGAGGGATGACTCGCTTGCAGTGAGAATGTCGCGGTCCTCGCAGTGGGCGGCGAGTACCCCACCTGCCCGACCGACCTCCTGAAACACCCTCATCACCACACCGTTATCCGGCGGGAGCAACAAATTCTCGACCGGCTCATCGTCGACGTTGTAGACCAGTTGACGGGTGTCACGCCGCAACGCGTAGCCCCAGAAGATCTTGATGGCGGCCGCACCGGCCTCGACCAGCGGGGCGAGCTTATCGAGGTTGGCCTCGCCGACCGAGATGCCCCATAAACCGAAGTCGACCCAGGCTACCTGCTCGTGCTGGGCGCGACGCTCGTGAAACACGTCGACCGAGTCCACCGGCGGGATGGCGTTAGGCATCTCGATAATCGTCGTCACTCCACCCACGAGCGCGCCGAGGGTCGAGTGCGCGAAGTCCTCCTTCTCGGTCATTCCGGGGTCGCGTGAGTGCACATGCGGGTCGATGAAACCGGGAAACACGAGCTTTCCAGACGCGTCGAGCGTTTCGTCTACCTTGACGTCGACTTCGCGGTCGAGCAGTGCCGCGATTCGGCCGTCCTCGCAGAGGATGTCGACCTCCTGAACACCCTCGGGGGTGACAACCGAACCATTTGCAATCAGCAATCTCATTGTTATATCCCTAGGTAGGCTTTGCGGATTTCGTCACTGCCGCGCAACTCGGCGCAGGTCCCGTTCATGGTGATACGACCATGTTCCATGACGTACGCGTGGTGGGCGTACTTCAGCGCGGCGGTGGTGTTCTGCTCGACGAGCAAGATCGCCGTCCCCGCGGCATGCACTGCCGCGAGTTGGTCGTACATTTCACCGACCAGCTTCGGAGCCAGACCCTGGGACGGCTCGTCGAGCATTAGGAGCCGAGGCCGCAACATGAGCGCGCGGCCTACGGCCACCATTTGCTGTTCGCCACCCGACAACGTCCCGGCCATCTGCGCGGACCGCTCTTTCAGACGCGGGAACAGCGTGTACACCCGGTCGACGCTGTCCTGACGCTCGGCGCGGTCGCGCCGCAGCCACGCGCCGGCAATGAGGTTGTCGAGCACGCTGAGGGCGGGAAAGATCTGGCGGCCCTCGGGTACGTGCGCGATACCGAGAGCCGGAACTTTGTGTGCCGGCCGCGAACGCAGGTCCTCGCTGTCGAAGTGTGCCTGCCCACTCTGTACGGCGACGGTCCCCGAGATGGCTTTCAGTAGCGTGGTCTTGCCCGCGCCGTTGGCGCCGACGACGGTCACGTAGTCCGTTGGCGCTACTTGCAATGACAAGCCGTGCAGTACCTCAATCCGTCCGTAGCCGGCATGCAAATCGCTGATGATAAGTCCTGTCATTCGCTCACTCCCAGGTATGCCTCGACCACTCGTGGGTGGGTGCTAACGGTCTCGGGCGTGTCCAGCGCGATTACCTGGCCGTAGTCCAGAGCCAAGATCCGGTGCGAGATCTTCATCAGGGCACGCATGTTGTGCTCGATCACGACCAACGTGATGGCGCGCTCGGTGTTGGCCCGTACGAAGCGGTCGAGCATTTCGTCGACCTCGAGCTCGTTGAGGCCTGCCATCACCTCGTCGACAAGTAGCACTGCGGGTTGCAGACTGAGCGCACGCGCGAGCTCCAGCGTGGAGCGCTGTGCCTGGGTGAGGTCCTGTGCGCGAGTGTCCTGGTGAGCCTGCAGACCCCAGAACGTCAGCTCGTCCCTCGCCGCTTCTCGTGCCTGGGCCAAACCCCCGTGGCGGGTCAGCGCCGCGACGGCGACGTTGTCCAGTGCCGTCATCTCGCCAAAGATCTGCACGGTCTGCGAAGTCTTGGCCACGCCACGAGCCACGACCGAATGCACCGCCATGCCCACGATATCTGCGTCACGGAACCAGACGTGACCCGATACAGGGGGGACGACGCCGACGATCGCATTGAACAGGGTCGACTTGCCGGCGCCATTGGGCCCGATCACCCCGAGGATTTCACCCTCTTCGACCTCGAAGCTCACCGCTTTGAGCGCGTGCAGGCCGCCGAACCGCTGGTCGACGGACTCGAGTCGGAGGATGGCGGTCACTTGCCCTCCCGTGTCGCGATTCGCCAAAGGCTGTTCAGCCAGCCGCCGATGCCGCGTGGCTGCACCAGAATCAGGACGATTAGCAGCAGCCCGTAACTGAGCTGACCGAGAGCCGCCGCGTTGCCGGTCAGCTGCTGGGAAGCCACCTCCCCGAGGGGGATGAGGATGAGCGCCCCGACCAGGGGCCCCCACCAGTAACTAACGCCCCCTACGATCGCGAAGAGCGCCATGTTGACGGAGGTGTTGAAGGAGAACGCCGTGTCCGGGTCCAGGAACTGTAAGAACGATGCGTACAGCGACCCGCACAGCGACACGATCACTGCCGATAGCACCAGTGACTTCATCTTGGCACGGAACAGGTTCACCCCGGCCAGAGACGCGGCCTGCGGGTTGAGACGGATGGCGTCCAACTGCAGGCCGAGTCGGGAGTACCGGACTATGCGAGCGACCGCCAGCGCTCCGATGAGCAAGATCGAGGCGAGGTAAAGGTAGGGTGCGGTGAAGTTGAACTGCAGGTTCTCCAGCCCGGAGGGAAGGATCGGCAGCGTGATACCGGCCGGCCCACCGGTCAGACCCTTCCAGTAGCGCGCCACAATATCGAAGATTTGCAGCAGCGCCAGCGTACCCAGAGCGAAATAGTGCCCGGAAAGTTGAAACGTCGGCCAGCCGATAACCAGAGCCGCAACCACCGAGACGACGATGCCAGCTGGCATCGCCAGCCAGGGGCTGAGCCCCAAATTTCCCTGGAAAATTGCTACAGCGTAAGCACCCACGCCGAAGAAAACCGCGTGGCCGAGGGAAACCTGGTTGGCGTAACCGCCCAGCACATTCCATCCAACGGAGGCTGCACCGAAAATGCACACCAGTACCAGGATGCGCACCTGATACTCGTTCGCCAGGTACTGCGGCGCGAGGAACAGGGCGAGCACTCCAAGCAAAATCAGCGTCAGCGTCGCATACCTGCCGATCCGCCAACCGGGTGGTGACTGCGCGCTAGCCTTGGGCTCTTGCACGTCTAACACGCTTGAAGACACCTCCTGGAATAAGCACGAGAACACCAATGAACACAAGGAACACGACGAGGTTCTGCAGCTCGCTGGACAGCACCATCGTGGTCAGCGACTGGATGACACCGATCGCCAGGCCGGCCAGGATCGCTCCGCGCACCGATCCCAGCCCCCCGAGCACGACCACGGTGAACATGATCAAGATGTATTGCTGACCCACGAACGGGTAGACGACGGTGTACGGCACGATCGCCGAACCGGCCAGCGCAGCCAACCCCACCCCGATACCGAACGCCACCATGTACATGACCCTGGGGTTAATTCCGAGTAACACGGCAGCACCGCGGTTCTGCGCGGTGGCACGCATGGCCTTCCCGAAATTGGTGCGGTTCAAAAACAGTGCAAGCAGGGCGGCCACGACCAGGGCGTACACGGCGGCGTACAGGTAGGTCTCGCTGAAGGCGAGGGTGCCGATGCTGACGAAAGCGGTCTGGTAGCTGGTCTTGACACTGCGGAAGTCGTTACCCAGCAGGGCAGCCGCGCCGTTGGCCATGACGAGTCCTAGGCCCACCGTCACCATCACTTGTGCGATCGGTGGCGCCTTGATGATGGGCTCAATAAGAAGCCGCTCCAAGACGGCACCGATCACGAACACGATCAAGCCGACGATGGGCGCGGCAAGGAGCGGGTCGATGCCGAAGCGGGTCGAGGCAATGTATCCGCCGAACATACCGACCATCAGGAACTCCGCGTGCGCGAAGTTGACGATGTCCATCACCCCGAAAACCAGCGTCAAGCCGACCGCGATCAGGCCGTAAATGCTACCGATCATCAGCCCGTTCGCCAATGACTGCAAGAACTGCATGCGCCTACCGTCTCGTCGCCGTGACTACTTTTGGCCGTTCCAGATAGGCTTGTTAATGGTGATATCTGAAGGCCATACACCGACCAATTCACCGTCCTGCCACTGCACCATAAGCGGCTTGGCGAAAGTGTTCGCTCCGGCTGCGTCAAACTTGATCTTGCCGCCTGGCATCGTTCCTGCCGCACCAGCGTCGAAGACATCGGCATGGAGTCCTTTGGCTAAAACCTGAGGGTCCAAGGTAGGGTTCTTCTCAAGAGCCTGAGCGAAAACGTAGACCGCTGCCGCATTGTCGTGAGCCTCCTGCGGCATGGGCTCGCCGTACTTCTGCTGGTAGGCCTTACCGAGGTCGCCATACTTGCCTGGGTCGCTGGTGTCGATGCTCAAGACGCCATTGACCTGATTCCCGAGACTCTTTTTAAAGTCGGGGGTAATGTAGCCCCCAACGCCGCCGATAATCGGGATGGTGCTGCCCCGCGAGCTGAACGCGCGAGCGAGCAGTACACCGTCGGTGACGTAGGCGACGGAAAAGATGGCGTCGGGTTTAGCGGCAAGCACCTTCTCGGCGACCGGCCCTGCGTCGGAGATGGTCGGGGAGTACGACTCGTTAGCAACTACATCGATACCCGACTGCCGCGCCTGATCTTGCAGACCCTTGGCTTGACTCTCGCCGTAGGCATTGTTGGCGTAGACGATCGCAGCTCGCTTGATATCCTTGCCTGCGGCTTTAGCGATAGCAATCGCGTACGCCATCTGCGCCGCCCCGACAGCCGAGGCCTTGGCAGGCAGCTGGAACAGGTACTTGTAATTCTGCGACGTCAGCTCGTCACTGAACGCGGTCGTCAGCAAGGGGACCTGCTTTCGCTCGGTCACTTGCGCAACAGTCACGGTCAGTCCGCTAGCGTATGCGCCGATGACCGCCAGCGGTGGGGTCCCCTTACTGACGAAACTGGTCGCCGCACTGGCAGCTTTGGCTGGGTCGCTCGTCGCGTCTGCAATATCGAGTTTGATTTGGGCACCGTTCATAGACTTAATGCCGCCCGACTTGTTGATTAGATCCGCCGCGAGTTCAATGCCCTGACGTGAGTTGTTGCCGTTCTGGGCAGTCGAACCCGTCAACGGTAGAATGACGCCGAGATGCACCTCTTTGGCGTTTTTCGGATCGCCGGATGATCCGCTGCCGGTGGCGCCGCCGCAGGCAGCCAACAGTACGGCCGTGACCGCGGCCAACGCGACGAGGGGCAGTAGCGGTCGCCGACGTCTCGCGGTCTTCCTTGCGCTTACTCCACGAACCATGGTGATTACCTCGTGCCTTCAGTTGGACGGAGCGGAACGTGCTTGATTTGTCGCTGTGCCCGCGCTGCGACCGGCGATGCGCCCGAAGACTGCACCGTTGGTGAGTCCGCTGCCACCGGGATAATTGAAGTAGAAGATTCCTCCGACGAGTTCGCCGCAGGCATACAGACCTGGAATCGGCGCACCCTCGGCATCAATCACCTGGGCGTCCGTGCCGATGCGGACCCCGCCGAAGGTGAAAGTGATGCCGCACGTGACCGCGTAAGCCTCGAACGGGCCCTCGTCAAGAGTGTTGGCCCAGTTCGATTTGGGCAGCGCCAGAGCTGTCGTACGGCGGCCGTCTTTGGTGTTCGGGTTGAAAGGTGTTTCTTCGGCGACCGCCGCGTTGTAGTCGCGGACTGTGCGTAGGAAGGCATCCGCGTTGACGCCGTCCAGCTTGGCGGCGAGTTCCTCGAGGCTGTCGGCCTTGACCTTCGTTACCTCGCGGATGCGGTACTCGTCGCGGAGCAGGTGCGTCACCTTTGCGTCGAAGACCTGCCACGCGAACTGACCGGGCTGCGCCAGAATCTCTCGACCGTACTTGGCGTACGTGTAGTTGCGGAAGTCCGCACCCTCGTCGACGAATCGCTCCCCGGCGGCGTTGACCATGATGCCGAATGGGTAGCTGTGCTTCTGGAACGAGTCGCCGATCGTGAGATCGCCAAACGGTGGAGCGTTAAGCTCCCATCCCACGGCATGGCAGCCGGACCAGTTGCCCCACGGCATGGCGTTGGCCTCCAGGGCCATGCGTATTCCGTCTCCGGTGTTGAAGCGGGTGCCGCGCACCTTTGCCATGTCCCAGCCGGGGCCGAGATAGCGGGTGCGCCACTCGACGTTGGACTGAAACCCTCCGCTGGCCAGAACGACGGCCCCAGCCGCCACCTGATGGGTGACCCCACCCTGACGGACCCGAACTCCGACGACGCGGTTCTCGTCCGTGGCCAGCGAGATGACGCGAGCGCCGTACTCGATGGTGATGTCAGCTCCGAGCGCGGTGACGCTAAGCGACTCGACCAAGCCAGGCCCACCGCCCTTGGTCTCCAAGGTGAGACCACCCCAGAAGGTGAACTTACCGTTCAGGTTGAACGCTTGGCGCCCATAAATCGGTAGGAACTGCACGCCGTTGTCCCGCATCCAGCGCAACGTGGCGAAGCTGTTCTTGACGAGTACCTCAACCAAGTCCGGGTCGGCGTGCGACTCCGTGACCCGCTCCATGTCTTCGAAGAACTGAGTTTCGGTGTAGGAACCGAAGTCCGTGGTCTGACGCTCTTGATCGCTCAAGTCCGGCACGAGCTGGAGGATGTCCTCAACGCCGTCGTAGGCGAAGCGCATCGCGCCGGCGGTGAAGGCCGTGTTGCCGCCCCGCTCATCCTTGGGTGCGCGCTCGAGTACGAGCACCGTGGCGCCGGTCTCTCGTGCAGCCAGCGCCGCGCACAACGCGGCATTGCCTGCACCAACGACGACGACATCGTAGGAACTCTGCATGTGTACTCCGGCGAGCTAGGAACGAGGTTCGGTATACCGAGGTATACAACCGCTTTTGAGGCAGCACGTCAAGAGTCTGAAGAAGATTTTGGGACGCGCAGGCCACCCCGGCTGCGGGCTGTCCGGACAGGAATCCGCGTACGACGCGCTGAACCCTAGAAGAACAACAGCACGGAGGAACTACTGCGTCCGCCGGATCATTTGCAGACGCAGGTCCCGCGCTGCGGCCATGTGGCTGCTGCTCAGCGTCCGGGCCCGCTCTGCGTCGCGATCTCGAACCGCATCCAGTATCGCGGCGTGTTCAGCCACCGCGGACTCCCAACGGCCGGGTTGGCTCACAGTGGGCTCCGGATACCGTCGGATATGGACTTCGAGCCGCCCGAGCAGGTCATAGAGGGTCGAGTTGTGACTTGCCTTCCAAAGCCTGTCATGAAAGACGTGGTTGCTGGCGGACATCTCAGCTGGCGTGCGGGTCAACTGCTGCCCCATACCCTCGTGAGCGCTTTCAAGTAGGGCAAGGTCATAGTCGGTCCGGTGACGAGCAGCCCACTCGGCAACCATGCCCTCAAGGACGACGCGGCAGTCGTAAATCTCGAGGACCTCCTCGGGAGTCGTCACGCGGACAACCAGCTGCCGCCCAACACGTTGGAGCATGCCGTCCTGCTCGAGACGTCGCAGCGCCTCCCGGACCGGGGTTCGGCTCACCCCATATGCCTCTGCGACGACCGTTTCGACGAAAACAGTCGAGGGGCGGTAGTCACCGTTCAAGATGGCTGTACGCAGGCGCTCGTACAGCGAAGCGTCTGCCAACGCAACGTCCCGCGCGTACACCATGTGCAAGACGATAGCCGCGCCGGACGTTTCTGGGAGTCCCTGCGGTTCAGCGGAGGGTCAGGTGCGTCTGAGAGATCCTCCGCCCGGCCTCAGCGGTGGGCGGCCAGGACTGTCGGCAGGCCGCCGCGATCCAACGGGCGTCCGGTGAGGCGCTCCGGTGAGGCGCTCCGGTTCACACCGCTGCGCACCCAGGGGCGGGAGTTGAGTCCAGGGGCGGGCGCGGGTCAGCAAGCGTTTGCGGCCGCGGACATCGCCGACGTTGGGTTGAATGATCCCGAACTCGGACAGCTGCTCCGGCGGGGCCTTCTCACACCCCGATCATCGGCACCATCGATGACGCCATCATCGGCAGAATCAACGACGGACAACATATAGATGAGCCCGGGGCCGTCACATTCAACGCCGTACAGGGCCGGTCCCTGCACCGGCTGTTGGCCCGCCTCGGCTCGGGTCAGCAATTCCCCTACGGAGCTTGCGAAGGCATACCGCCGGTTTTGAAGCTCCCGAAGCTGCTCGGGTCCCCCACCAGTGTCCGGGTTGCTGATTGCCACTGTGCGTATGCGTCGTCGAAGCGGCTCGGGCTCACAGGAGTGCTGCGAGGGGGCCGACATCGGGGACGTCGCTGACGAGCCAGGGTCGGCAGGCGCTGGTGTCGAGGGAGTAGGCGACGTCGACGATCCCTGCGGGGATTCCCGTCGGGAAGCTGGCGGGAATCAGTTTCGGGAAGCCGGGCCCCACCCGGTAGAGCTCTTGTTGTGCGATGCGCAGCGGCTCGGTGTACCGGCCCTCGTCCGCGGGGCTCACCCCGACGGCCCGCAGCCGGTCGTCGAGCAGCGCAGCACACGTGGCCCCGACGGTTGCTGCCGTTGCCCGTACCCGGGTGAGCAGCCTGTCGAGGCTTTCGGTGCCGAGGGGGTCAGGGACGGCGCGCAGGGACAGGAGGTAGAGCGAGCCGGTGCCGGGTTCGTCGAGCTGGTCGAGGCGGGCGACACGGTGGACCACGGGACCGGTGGCGGTGCGGGTGGTTTTGACCTCGACGGACACGGTGTCGGTGACGAAGTCGTGGCGTCCCCGTAGCGGGCCCTGCCATGCGGTGACCGCTGGCACCGTGAGGCAAGACGAAGAGCTACAACAACTTCTCTCTCGGCTCGCCAAGGACGTCGGAAGATATTCGACCAACGAGCTAATAGAAAACCTGCGGCAGAGGGAAAACGTTGCGGCACGCATCCATGACGTCCGCAGCGAGATGAGGGACCTCGCCGGCGAGCCGCTCCCCTGGCGCGACGAAATCATCTACGACGCGACGGGGGCCGACCAATGAGCGGGCGGGTGTACCGGCGCTGCGGGTGCCGGACGGAGGAAAAGCCGATGGGCGCCGGCTGTCCCCTGCTGAAGTCGGACGGCAAGCACGGAACTTGGACCTTCGCAGTAGACCTCAAGAGTTTGGACGGCCACCGTAAGACGTTGCGACGCAGCGGGTTCCCGACTGAGCGTAAAGCCAAGGACGAGCTGAAGAAGGTCACAGATCGAGCCCGGACGTCGGTGAAGAATGACGACCGGGAGACCGTGGCCCAGTATCTCCCGAAGTGGAAGCTGGCGATGCGGCACAAGCTGAAGCCGAAGACGTTGCATCAATATGGGCTGTACCTCGACAACGACCTGATACCCGCCCTCGGCACGACCAAGCTCGAGGCACTGTCGCACGAGCACATCACGACGATGGTTCTGAGCCTCGAGGATGCGGGGCGCAGCGCGACGACCATCAAGCGGATCGTTGCGGTGCTGTCGTCGGCGCTGAACCATGCCGTGCGCACCAAGCGGCTAACGCACAACGCCGCCATGTACGTCAGCACCCCGGCCGTGACGAGTGCGGAGCGGGTGCCGTGGACGGCTCGCGAGGCAGTGACGTTCCTGGAGCACGTGGCCGGGGACCGGCTGGCCGAGTTCTTCGAGGTGATGATCGGCACCGGCCTACGCCGCGGTGAGGCACTGGCATTGCGCTGGGAGGACGTGGACCTCGAGCACCGGACGTTGCGGGTGCGCCGGGCGGCGACGGAGGTCGACGGCAAGCTCGTCATCGGCGCGCCAAAGACAACGGGTTCAGCGGCAGGCGTCGGACTTCCGGCCCGCGTGGTGGTGGCGCTGAAGCGCCAACGCGAGCGCCAGCTCTTCGAGGCACTCGAGTGGGCCGACGGCTACGTGGACAACGGACTGGTGTTCACTCGTGAGAACGGCACCATGCTGCGGCCCCGGTACCTGCTCGCGCACTTCCACGAGCTGTCTGAGAAAGCCGGGGTGCCGAAGGTTCGCATCCACGATCTGCGGCACCTGGCAGCGACGCTAATGCTCACCAATGGCGTACCGCTGGCGCTGGTATCCAAGACGTAGCGTCACTCCCAGGTCGGCATTACCGCCAACCTCTACGGACACCTCACTCAAGAGGCTGCGCACGCTGCTGCCGACAGCCTCGGCGGTGCGCTCGATGTGGCCGCCGCAGAGATGCTCGCGGACCGTTCTGCGCAGGATGCGACCACATTGCGACCACATCGACCCAATTAGCCGCACCTGTTCGTCGGCAACGAGCGGGCCCCTCGCCTGTTTGTGCAGGTGAGGGGCATTTTCTACGCAGTGGGCGCGATAGGGATCGAACCTACGACCGCCTGTGTGTAAGACAGGTGCTCTACCGCTGAGCTACACGCCCGAACGCGACGCGGACTACTCCGCGCGCGCGAAAATCAAGCCGACATCATCATGC
>JAABUR0100002814.1_pt1 | contig 25696 bp, 28 predicted proteins | sample 5560091 | NCBI WGS metagenome assembly JAABUR01 (sample SAMN10711879, study PRJNA513375) | rock metagenome | isolation source: Antarctica rocks | place: Antarctica: Victoria Land, University Valley sud
GCTCGTGTGGGGGTGGGGGGGGTTTTGTTTTTTTTTTTTTTTTTTGTTTTTTTTTTTTTTTTTTTTGGTTGTTTTGGTTGGGGGGGGGGGGGGGGGGGCGCCCCCCCGCGACATTGAGTCTGCATTGAATTAGGCGATGTTGATCTGGGCGGGAGAGGGGGGAGATGGGGTTGTGGTGGTTTGTTTGTGGGGGTTTGGGGGTTTGGGGGGGGAGGATGGATGGGGATGGGGATGGGGATGGGGATGTTGGGTTTCTTTTTGGGGGGAGGGTTTGGAATGCAGGGTTTGGATATCTCTACCATCATTACACAAGTAAAGCTTTTTTCTCATTACAGTCACACTCCTTTATCGGGCTATGCCAGAAATCGGGGCAAGACTGGTGTTGATATTCAAGATTTTGGGGAAAGGTTGAGGTTAGAAGGATGGCAGATGATGGTAGTGATGATGTTTATGTTGTTCGGTTTGTATGTGGGGTTTATATATTCCTGGTTGAGTATTCGGCTTCGTTGTCTGCTTGGTCTGGATCGTATTCATCGCTTGAAGCTTCTTCATCTTGATCGATCATTTCGTGCTCACTGTCGCCCTCCTGCTTATCATCCCCCTCATCCTCCACCTCATCATCCCCACCCGCATCCCCCTCTCCCATCCTTTCTACAAACCCCTTCCAATCAACATCACTCGCCCCCACCTCTCCCATCTCTTCCCCCACCCCCACCCCAACAACCCCAACCCCAACCCCATCCCCCTCCCTCCACCCCTCCCACCCTCCCAACCCAAGCACATGCCTCATCGTCGGTCTCCCATGCGGACAATTCCACGGCTTCTCCACCTCGCCCATCCTTCTCACCAGTCTCTGCATCTGCATCTTGCTCAATGACTTCCCAATCATGACGCTCGAGCGACAGGCGCGCATGGCGAAGAGGCGGCGGATTTTGGACGGGCGCGGGATCTGCGAGATATCTGTTGAGGTGGACGCAGGGGGAGAGTCGGCGAGCAGGGCGATGAGTTCCTCGAGGTCGGAGAGTGAAAAGGTGACGTCCTTGCTCATGGGCAGGGAGAGGAGGTTGCAACGGCGGCCCACGGGGCTGGCGCCGGTGGTGTCAATGGCGACGACGAAGCCATTCCGCAGGAGGGCGGTGTTGTTTTCGAGGATGATTTCTTCTTCAATGGCTGTAAGGTCGAGGGTTTTGGGGTTCACGAGGCGTTGGTTCTGGACTACGGTGGCGGATTGGAGGCGTTCGAAGGTCGATTTTTCGTCCGAGGCGTGTTGATCGATTATGAAGAGTTGGTCGGCGGATGACGCTCTTTTGGCTAGTGTGGAGGGGGTGGAGCTGGGTTTAATGGGGGTTTGGGAGGGGCGGACGGCGAGGATGAAGCCGAGATTAAATTGGCCGACTATGCGCATGTGGGAAAAGTCTTGTTTGGAGACTGTGAGGGATAAACGGTCCTCAGGAGATTCATCCTCGAGCAGAGCCGCTGGCTCCTCTTGGTAGCTCTCCTGTGATGCCTCTAGCATGGCCCTCTTGAGAGACCGCAACTGTGCATCGATGCGTTCTACCGTTGTCTGGATGACTTGGACCAAGTCTGTAGTCGAGTCCTTCTGCCCGCCACCCTTAAGCAAATGAGATGCACGCTTGACGTTGTTTTGGGATGGCGCTGCCGACTGCTCCTCGGCTAGTTGTATCAGTTCAGCAACTCTGGCGTCCTCTTTGGCCTTTTTGCCTTCTTCATCGAGGTAGTCGCCATCGGAATCCTCGGCCTCGAGATCTACTTGCGACGTGCTGCCCGGCTCGTCACTCTCAGCTTCTGGATCCTCCAGTGTTGGATCTTCTGCTTCATGTTGTTCTGATCGCCCTTCTCCTGAGTCTATTTCTTGAACTGGATCATCCATCTCTGGCTCGCTAGAGCTTAGGCCAGCTTCTTCTTCCTGATCGAGTTCGTCTCGTTGCATACTATCGGATACTGTGAGCTTAGTTCCAGGAGCGGCAAACGCCTTCATGCTACTGCTGAACTTCTGCGTAGATAAGCTTTTAAGGCTTGATCTGGCGTTAGGTGAACCGGCGGGCGTGGGTTCGATTTTTTGCTTCTTAGTATATGACGGGCGTAGCGGTGAAGTTGTCGTCTTTGAACCAATGGTAATAGTTGCTACCTCTACAGAACCGCGTCTGGGACGCATTCGATTAAAAGCATCCTGTACAACTCCGGGGGTAGATTTGACCGGCGAAGGTTGTGACGCGGCGATCTCGTCTTCGTCTTCCAAGTGGGATGACTGTTGTTGTTTTGAGGGAACAGCTGCTTGGAGTTCTGCCATCCTTAGGTTAAAGTCAAGCACAGGGCGGTCTTTGGGCAAAACATTAGACTCAAATGAATCTTGAGCGTCACCGGGGTCATCGGTCTGCTGTAGACTATTGTTTCCTTTACCAAGCTTCTTTACTAGTTTTTGTTTGTCTTTCGATAGTGCATTTCTGTCTACCTCCGCCATCTCTGTAACGACAGTCTTGCGCACCGGGTCTCGACTATCGCGGCCAGCAAATTTCGCAATTAGACTCGTAGCTCGCTCGTTTTGAGGTTCGCTGTCTGAATCGGCCGACTCTTCTTGCTCTCCTTCTTCCATTGTTAGAGCAGGGGCACCTTCTGATGACTTGACCTCTTGGCCAATGTCGTGGTCACCAGATTCATCGACAATCGAAGCCTCCCGTCGTACAGGAAGCTGTCTAAATGATGGTAACTTCGGTATAGGTGGCTGGGTCTGTGGTACGGTCTGTTCTTGCTTGTCGAAAAGCTCGGTCAAGGACGTCTGTGGGAGTCAGATATATAATATGATTACGTACAAGTCCAACTACCTTTAGGGTTTCCAGAAGAGTATTTTGATCATGTAGTAGAATTGTCCTTTTATCCGGTGACACATTCACGTCGTAAGCATCTGAACTATCAGCCAGCGAAATCTTCTTGAATTGATATACGTACTGGTATCTAGAACTATATTCGCGAATACAAATGGCGATTGAGAGATATTGAAAGACTTGTACACTTCATTGAAGACCTTGGCAACTTGCGGTAGTGAACAAGGCCTGGAGTTAACAAAAAACATTTGACGATCAGGTGCTTGTCTCCCTCCGCCGAAGATGGGACGTGAGACGTGCCCAACCACACGTACTTGTTTGTTCCTTGGCCAACAGCTTAGATTGCATAACCACATTGTAGATGAGACCTACACTCACTCTGTGTCCACCTGGGTAGCCCATCCTTGAATCCGAGTTCTACTTGGCTGCATTTCGCATTTTAGATCCATGGCGACCAAGCCCGTCAGCGCTTTTGCACCGAACACATTCGCGATATTGTCTCGAGTATTCTGATTGGACTTGGTTGCAAAGACAATAACCTTTTTGGTCTTTGCCATCACATTGCTTACCGAAATCCTGGCTTCCGTACTTATACAAGCATATGCTTGCAGGACACCGAGCACTTTACCATACTCTCTTTTGATGTTTTTCTCAAGCTCCCTTCGACGAACGGGTAGGTTCATAAAAAGATTTTCTACAGCTACCGTAGTCCCTTTCTGACAAGCTACCACTTGGGTATCCTTGAGCCTGCCAGAGATTTCGAAATCGAGTCTTGTACCCTTGGGCGCCTCGTCCGCCTGGGCAGTAGCAATGTGGAAACTAGAGAGTGCGCATAAAGACGAAAGTGCTTCACCTCGAAAGCCGAACGTTTTCAGGGAAGTAAGGTCATCATAGCTAGAGAGCTTTGAGGTGTAATGCTTGAGGGCTAGCGAATGGATGAGCGACCTGTCCTACAACGTATTAAATTGACTTGCCAATGGTCTCATAGTTCTCCCTTGAGATTCCTATTCCGTTATCTTGAACCTCGATAGCTTCGAGTCCATTGTTTTTGAAGCGCACATCTACCTTTGATCAGACTCGAAGTATTCAGTGTTGCGGGCTCCGACAGGTCCCATTACGCACCGATTGATGTTGCCCCAGCGTCTAAGCTGTTTTCAACTAGTTCTTTAACCACCGAACACAAGTCAACAATGACCTGCCCGGATTGGATTTGGTGGACCTGGGATGGCTTGATCAGTCATGCACGACTTGGCGCTCGTCACGGAGCGATCTGCCTTACGGTACGGCCTTCCAGGGCCTTGATGGTAGCCATTCTACGCCATATCAGCGACAATTAGGTCAAGATTCCACAGCGCGTCAGGTTGCCGAGAACAAAGCCTTCCTCAGTGGGTCGCGTAGAATGCTCCGAGAATGGGGGACAATTCTTCGTGCCTTGAGGTAGTTAGGACGGCAGCCCGGTAGTGGTAGTAGTATATGCAGGTACCAACTTGGAGCACATGAATTCTGTTTCAGTTTCACGTCAAACCTTCTCGGGATTTCCGATCTAATAGGAATCACTCGACGGGCTCAACACTCAACGGGGCATAATAGAACCCGCGATGAAATTGGAGGAAGGGAGGGAACGGTGTAAAAATAGAAATCGTTTGAAATTGCTGGCTGCCCGCCCTAATGGTACATCAATTACTCTGCCAGGGACATCTAATCGCTCCCCCTGACTGAGCCGCCTTATCGCCAAAAATAATATCTCCCAATCTCCATCCCTTTAGATCTACCTATCTCCCATCTCAGCTCGTCAGCGACACCTGTTCACCCAATTGTACTCTATAACGTCTATCTTAATACCCATCTAGAGAGTCAGAAGTCACCAACTCCAATAGATTATTAGATTATTACCACCTAATTATTCCCATTTTTGCCAATTAATTTCAAGATCCCATCTTTCGGCCTTATTAACAACAACAACAACAACACCACCGCCCACCAATCGTTCGGACCTCTCCCCAATATCTAATCGCAGACCACGATACCTCACGAAATATCGCGCCGAAAAGCTCCTGCTTCTGCCCTTCCTTCTGATCAACCCTCGAAACTTCTCCAACCGCAATCACGGCTTCAACAGTGGCACCCTTGATCTACAGGGCATCGCCCATTGATCCCACACTTCGACCACCCTCGACACATCAAGATCGAGATCTATCACCATACCGAGCAACTCCTTCGGCAGACGATAGGGTACCTTCTCCGTTGCCTTCGATAGGCCACGAAATATCCAGACCCTCGTCAGCGTCTACGTACCAGCACTATCAGCAACATCATAATAATCACAACATTGCGCTTCCAGCTTTATCTACGCTGGCTTCGGTTGCGTCTGCTCCTTCTCCACAGCTAAGGTGCGTCGTTTCCAGTGTTGCTTGTTCCACGAACGCGACTGCTACGCGAGGAGGATTGTCGCAAATGTCGATGGCGTGCCAACCTACCGTCTTGTCAATCCATCATGCTAACTACTGGGTATGACCACAGAGCATATAGCAATGCGAGTCACAACATGGCCTACGCAACATCATCTCCGGCGGCAACCCCCGGTGTTTCAGGCAATGTTCCTGTGAGTTGGCATCTTCCTCTTACTAGCCTCGGCGGGATCCGTTATCGTACAGTTTTGAACCGCCAAAAAACCCTTATCGCTTTACATCTCAACATGGCTACATTTGCTGACCATGAACGTGGAAATCTCCAGCCTGTGTGCCAGAACTGCACGACTTCGACGACACCGCTATGGCGCCGAGATGAAATTGGGTCGGTTCTCTGCAATGCCTGCGGTCTCTTCCTAAAATTACATGGGACGCCTCGACCGATAAGCCTCAAAACCGACGTGATCAAGAGTCGCAATCGCGTCAAGAGCGCCGCACAAGGGCAGAAAAAGAAGGTAGAAGTTGCGTTGACAGACATCTAGATTTCCGTGGCTAATGTACTTTGGTCTAGTCACTCTTTGATGGAAATGGTCAACCTATATCGCAGTCAGAGGCCGGCACTCCTCCGCCAAACCATCTAGATAATCACCGAACATCACACAAAACCTCATCAGGTGGTTCCGACCGCTCCAACTCCCCCGTCTCCCGTACCACCACGCCCGCCATCCACCACCCCTCCAACATCGCTCCTCAGCACATGTTCGACGGTGTGTCTTCCTTCGACCACGGCTTTCATCCCTCCCCTTCGCTACCCGCTCTCCACTTCCGCCACCCATCCCCCGGCTCCACCTCTTCCCAAAATGACCGCCACCTTGAACCACCCAAAACCCACGACCAACTGCTACAAGAAAACGCTACACTCAAAATTCGCGTTAGCGAGCTGGAAGTCATCAATGATCTTTTCCGAGGAACAGTCGTTCAACTCGAACAGAGCGAGGCACATGCTCGGCGAACAGAAAACATGCAGCAAGGCTCGCAGAACCAGCTTAGGCAGCTCCTGGACGAGTCTCGACGCAGAGAGGATGATCTCAAGCGGAGAGTCGAGGACCTCGAGCGCGAGGTCAGCGAGCTGAGGGACAGTCCGGAGCCGTCAGCTAAGAGGCCCAGGCTGTCGGAGACAAATGAGTATCCGGAGCCGCCTCAGTCGCTTCCCCACTAGGCAACTTGATGCTACACTGCTTTTTTATGTCCGGCTGGAGATGATACCACAGTGATACGCTTTCCTCTATCTTACTGTAATACTAAATGTTTACCGTGCCATTATCATGGCTTGGGAATTTTCTGTAGGAGGATGTTGTTGGTTGAGAAGTCTGAGACGCTGTACTATTACCACCCACGATTTTCCTTTGTGTTGTTATCTGCAGGAGAATACTGCGGCTGTTTTAAGAAAAGTTAATGGGATACCTAATACCTTAATACCCGATTTTTTGTCCATGTGGGGTGGTACTTGTACTGTATGCTGTGGTGTGGAGGTTAGGGTTGGGGGTGCGGAGGTATGGGGAGTTGGGGGAGTTGGGGGAATTAGTTGGGATAAGAATGATGGGTTAGTTTATTCGAGAACACTCTCAACTTGTTTGAGTGTCGCGCTGGATTCGTGATGGTTTTAACCAAAAAACTGGCCCTCTGCCAATTAATTAATTCTCCACACCCACCCGTGCCTTTAGACCACCCCAACCCTCAACCATCTGAACTCGCAAGACTTCCTGTTCTTTTATCTTACCTTGCGGGGTGACTCCCTCGCATCAAGGATTTTGAGACGCAGCAGCATGTCAATGCCAGAAATATCTGGTACGCTTTGTGATGGAGAGTACTGATGGTCATTTTACAAGGTGGTGAAAAGGTTCCAAAGATGGAAGTATTCGATCCTACACAATATATAGAAACCACCCGATACGCCCTCCCTAACGCCTTCCCACTCTGCCAAACGCAAACGCAAAACCCCACCCCGTCTACCCTCTCAATGCCCAAACCTCTCCGGCATCACCACGGGCGCCACGAGACTCCAGCTATAGATCCCGTAACAAATCCACGCACTCACAATCTTGACCCAACTCGCCCAGTACGTCCTTCCAACGGCTGCGAAATCGCCCATTGGCTCATAGTCAATATTTTGGGTCAGCAGCGTTGCGACCCATGTCGTCGCTAGTAAGAAAATCACATGGAAGAGGCTGTAGTTGTACTGTGTGCCGCTGCGCTCGTCGTCTTTGCCGCCGTGGCCGTCGTCGTCGCCGGATTCGGATTCGGAGTCGTTGTCGGAGTCGAGGGCGTTAGCGGGGAGAGAGCCGGCCTCGACGGCCGCGCGGAGGGCTTCGGCGCGCATGGCCCGGCGCGAGGTGTCAGGCTGGGTGTCGACCAGCCCGTGCTCGCCGTCTTCATCTGGGATTTTGGCGTAGGCGCTTGCGCCCTGGGCGCCGAGCGCAATGCCCTGGGTTGCGGCTCTGGTGGTGGTGTAGGCGATTGTGAGCATGGTGACGATGGCGCCAATGACGATGGATGCGGTTCTGGTGCCTTTTGCGCGGATCAAGGGATTGCAGTGGCGGTCGTCGGGTTCCATGCTGACGGCGGACATGGTGAGGTAGGTGCAGTAGATGGCGACCATAGCTGATTGGGCGAGGCCGGCTTGCGGGTTATATTCTTGGATAGTGGGGTGGACGGAGATGGCGGAGATGAGGATGATGAGAAGGAGGTTGATTGTAATGGCAGCTTGGTTCATGGAGCAGCCGCTTTGGGCGAAGAAGATGTACATCACGATGGTCATGGCGAAGGAGGCGGTAAACATGCTGAGGGTAGATCCGATGAGGAGGGTGCGCCAGGCTTTGGAATCGTATTTCTCGATTTTCTCAAGACAGTATTCGGCGTAGGTGTGAGCGAGATCTACGAGGAGGATGAGGCCCAGGAGAACGAAAAGCATGGCTCCAGCTAGGGCGAAGTATTGACCCCAGACTTGGAAGAAGCCTTCGGGGATAAAGAAGCTCATGACGACGAAGGCAAGCCAGACAATGATTTTGGGACCCCAATATCCGTTTTGGAGCGCGGCTCGACCGTCTCGAGAAGATTTGACACCAAGTAGTAGCACTGCCAGAAGGAAGTGGAAGAGTCCAAGGGCAAAGTTCATCCGCTGCACAGCGACGTATCCATAACATTGTTTCCCTTGACATAAGGTCATATAATCTGTGGTAAGGTATTGGAGCTTTTTCAGTGCCCATGGCGTAAGCATTAACCATGAGACGATCGAGTTCACTAGAAGAACAAGAGCGTAGGCTATCCGGGTGGCCATGCTATCTTCTCATCAGCAAACACCCAGAACATAGACCTCATCATTACATACCTGCTCTGGAATTTTCCGCACGCACTGCATACCGCTGAACAGGTTGCGGCTCCACAGCATGACGCTCCAAAAGTCACAAGCTGTTGACCAAGGTTAGTTGAGATCTGGTAGTCAGAAAGGGTGAAACATACTGTCCCCATACTCGGGAGTGCGAGAAGCGGTAGCGATAGTAAAGCCCCCATGATTGATCAACAACTTGCAGTAGAGTTTGTTGGTGTTTTGATTGAAAGGCGAGACGTCGACGATGTGGAAGCGCCAACCAAGGCGGGCTGCGGCAGAAGTCCATCAGCCCTGTGATGTGCAGGGGTGTCTCTATCTGTGATCTCATTGCGCTTACGAATTACCAATCCTTCTACTCTATATAAATTATAATTTGTCTCAATTCATTTTTATGCATTCTACGCCTGGAGAGGATTACTCGCTACTATAAAATAGGGTTGTACGGATTGTAACTGTCATTGGAAAATCAGCGTCGACTCTTCGTTTGTGAGAAGAAATATCGCTTATCAACCCAACCCTCGGTCGAGCAGGCTTCCAACAGTCAGAACAGCCCCAATGGTGTATCGGTAGTCTTTTGGCTCCTCCCTGTACGGAGAACGTCGTGCGGCTAGGATGGCAGAAAGCAAATTGAGAGCAGCACGGATTGTGTCCGTTGTTGCCGCGACCGTGATCTCGCTGTCTTGTGGGACAAACGTTTGTTATGTCTTGCGTGGTATCTTTGTACCAATGCTCATTAGATTCACAGTACGCCTACTCGGCATGGGCTCCTCAGTTCGCGACCCGGATGAAGCTCACAAAGACTGAGAGCAATCTAATAGTGAGTAGCGCCGTGGTATCATCGGACAATAGGGAATTGAAAGGTGATAGGGTACATTTGGCAACCTGGGCATGTATGCGGCTGGTATACCCGTGGGTCTGCTGGTAGATTCAAAGGGGCCGAGGCCTGGGGTCATGATGGGCGCATTTCTGCTCGGAATAGGTTATTTGATGATGCACAAAGGTTGGAGTCGCCTATTCCATCGTAGACCTTCCTTTCTGATACTCCACAGCGTACGATGATGGACCAGGCTCGATTGCGTTACCATGGTTGTGCTTCTTCCAGTGCCTGACTGGCATTGGTGGTGCCGCCGCATTCTCAGGCTCCATCAAAACATGTAAGGTCCCTCCACGATTCGGAATTTGATACACCTGGGCCTTACTGTTGGTTAGCTGCGCTCAATTGGCCCAACCATCGTGGGACTGCCACGGGTTTTCCTTTAGCCGCCTTCGGCCTCAGTGCCTTCTTCTTCGTGACCATTTCTTCCTTTGCCTTTCCTGATAACACTACCGACTTCCTCCTTATGCTGGCCATCGGTACATTCGCCATGTGTTTCGTCTCATTCTTCTTCCTCCGCGTCGTTCCGCATCCACCGGCTTACTCCGCCATACCGACCACTAATGACGGGAGGGATTCAAGTCCACTAAAACGCACCAAATCGGAAGACCGAAAGCACAGCACGGGGTGTCTGCCTCAAGAGCCAGGTACGCAAGAGCCCGTCTGTCATAAAGAGTCTGCCCCTTTTCACGAGGACCCTATCAAAGCTTCCGCAATGTTCGATCGTGAGGCCCTAGCCTCTAATAACGACACAGATGAGACTTCCTCCTTGATATCTAAATCTTCTTCCTCGAGTCCCGGGGATATCCCTTTTGGAGACGACGATGCCAAATCTACTTCTGGTCATACTAATCATAAATCACATCGTTTAGATATCCGAGGTGTTGCTTTGCTTTCCAAGGTTGAGTTCTGGCAACTGTTTTCGTTGTTGGGCTTGTTGACTGGTATTGGCCTGATGACTATCAAGTGAGTAGCCAAAATAACTTCCAACCAAGTCGCGCTAACGCTTCCTAGCAACATTGGGAACGATGCAATAGCTCTCTGGGCTCACTACGACGACAGCGCCTCCCCTCGTTTCGTCCAAGAACGCCAGCTAGCGCACGTCTCCATCCTCTCCGTCCTAAGCTTCATTGGCCGTCTTTGCAGTGGTAAGTTCTCCTTCAAGATCTCAAAGTAGCCCTTCTTCAAGAACACCCAATCTAACGAATCACCCCCAGGCGTCGGATCCGACCTCATCGTCAAAAAACTCTCCATGTCCCGCTTCTGGTGCCTCTTCACCTCCTCCGTCATCTTCTGCGGCGCCCAAATTTGCGGCGCCCGCATCCAAAACCCCCACCTCCTCGGCTTTGTTTCTGGCCTCACCGGTCTCGCCTACGGGTTCCTCTTCGGCGTCTATCCCTCCCTCGTCGCCGAGACCTTCGGTGTCGCCGGCTTGAGTCAGAACTGGGGCTGCATGACGCTCGCGCCGGTGATTTCGGGGAATATTTTCAATCTAATCTATGGCAGGATTTATGATGGGCATAGCACTATCCTGCCAGGCGGGAGGAGGGAGTGCCCGGATGGGTTAGAGTGCTATAAGAGGGCGTATTGGGTGACGTTTGGGGCGAGTGTTGCGGGGGTGGTGATTAGCCTGTGGAGTATTAGGCATGATCATGTTATGAAGGCGAAGATGAGGAAGTTGGGGAGGGACTTGGGGAGGGAAGCTTGAGTTTTTAACGAGCTCTTGAAGCTTTGGCGATTTCATGGTTTTAGATTCGTTGTGTGTAGTTGATGAGCGTTTCATTTGATGATTTTGGAGCAAAGCCGGGAAGAAATTACATTCAATGCGGCGCTGGGCATATAGATTTGAGACCTACACTACCACCTACACTCGAAGGCTTTGTACATCGAGGGTGTGTAGATTTAGAGTCGTAATAAGGGGTTATCAACAGACCTATCAGATATATACCATATCTCCTTAGCTATACGCATCATATTTACAAGTTCTTCATCTGTACAGTTTACCGAGTCGCAGCATTTACTTCGGTATCATACATGCCTGAGCATATGCGATAGGCATCCCATGACCACCGATGAACATCTTACTCGATGGCTCAACAGCGTGCAACTCCATCTGAGCAAAAACCCTGCCACTCATATAAACTGCAGTCCAATAGGGCTTCGGCGTCCTGAGAGTCTCCCGTTCCTTATGAAAGTATATGGCTCGATGAACTTGAATCAACGTCTGACTGCTACCCAGGTCTTTTGCAGCGGCCTCGCGAATAGGAGGCCTGCACGATAAGTCGCGAGCTGATTGTTTGTAGCCACCTTCTTTGATAGGGTGGCAGCTACGGATCCGAGAGGGTGAGAATCCGTGAGACGGGTCGGGAAGCTCGGTGATGTCTCTCCTGAGTTTGAACTGGGCGTTTGGCTGGTTGGTCTGTTGACTTTAATTATGGCTTTGCTGGTGGAGAGGAAGCTTGTGGTCTGTGAGCTATGCTGGGTTTTCGTCGGTTGGGGGCAAGCATGTGCATCGAGAGAGTGTGGTTCGATCCTCATATCTTCTTGCACAACATCCACATTAGGCGCTTGTTAACAGGCTTGTTTGGATGAACCCGAAATAGAATATGTTGGGAGAGTGATTGGCTGTGAGCACTTCTGTACAGCAGGGACAATCTCCGAGCTCCTGCGAGTGAGCCACTTTCGCCAGAGTAGTCGAACGTGAGCCGTAGAATGGCTCGTTTCCATCTCGAAGTACTTCCAGTACAGGAGCCGCGCTGGATGACTTGCCAACTAGAGGTGACTCTTCGTATAAGTTTCGCGGGTTGCTGCAAAGTCTACAGTTCATACCGTTCACTCAAGTCCCTCCTCTTTGACCAAGCCTGGCTCCCACAGCTCTCCCTTCCACATCAGGACCATCTCCTTCTCCATTCCCCAACCGAGATACCTCACCCCCACCCCAACCCCCTCTCCTCCCAACTCATCTACCCTATCATTCCACAAGACCTGTCTTACTCTACCCGTCCCCTCACCTAAATCATCAACCATGATCCACACAACAGGCATTCCACACCTCCTCACTGCCCTCCTCACCCCCATCGTCGCCTTGGTTTTCGCACACAATACCCCGATCACCGTTTCTGAATCCGCAATCCTCGTCCTCCACGCCGCAGGAGCGCCAACAATAGCTCCTTGTAGTTCGCGTATTGACTCTGGGCGCGCGCTGGTTTTTAGGGCTTTGCACTGAACGAGGACACGGAGGGGAAAGGGGAGGGATGGGAGGTGCCAGTGGCCGAGGAGATCAATGCCGAGGTCGGAGGGCCCACCCACACGGGTGAGGGTGAAGAAAAGACGGCGGAGGATAGAGGCGCAGAGATATTCGTAGTAGGTACCTGTGTAGACGGTGGAGGTGAGGGAGAGGGAGGTGCGTGCGGCGTGGGTGAGAAAGGTGGGGAGGTCGTGGTGAGGCTGCGAATGGAGAGATGAGGGCGGGTTGTAGGGAGGTTGGGGTAGAGAAGTGGTGGTGATCGTTACTCCTGAGGACTTGCTGGGGTGTGGAGAAGGAGCGGAGACGTAGGAGGAGGCTGTGGTAGTTGTGGTACAGGGTTTACGGTAGAGGGGAGCAAATGAGTGTTTAAGAAGATGTCGAAGAGAAGGCCGGGAAGTTAATATTATACTCGGTGGCATTACACACAGGAAATGAATAGTTCAATCATCAGGTGAAGACAGGCGCCGGTGTCATAATAGAAAATTAGTGGGAGCTAGTAAAGCTATACAGTACGGAATACTCCGTACTGTAACAGCTAAAATTAAGGTTCATGCACCCCAGATTTAATCTCGGGTAGCTTATACCTGATTAGATACTAGCATGTTACTGATAGAAGTAAAGTAAATCTAATATCTAGGTCGACATTCCACGCGTTTGTGCAGTATGTTCAAACAGCCCTAACACAAAGGGAAAGCGGGTCGCATGTTCTAAACACATGTCTAGGGAGCGATTTTATAACAACGAGGATGATAGTGGGAGTGTGAATCAGTACAAGGCTTACAAGCTACAGGAGACCTACACTTGTAAAGCTTTGGGGACGAAGGTCCATTTAGTAAGTTACTGAGCTAGGAAAGGCCTTTGCTGGAGAGTCCCTTGAACCTCTAACAGATGTGATCCTATACACTATAATCGAAATGTACTTTGCATTCAAAGTCAACCGATAGACAGAAATCGTACGACTTTGCTTGCCAACGCTGCGGCTGTAAAGCCGAATCTACGTCCAGTCCATTGATCAAAATGACAAGATCCCAGGACCGTTAACCCAACCAACAGGATGGTCACTCTTGGTGTTCCACTAAAAGTGCAGCGAAAGCCATGAAAGATAGCCCGTTTTCGTATTTGAGTTATATGGTTCAGCGCAGTGCTTGTGTCTAGTTGGCACGCTTGGACAATCTCGATCTTAATCGTAACCTTGTCCCGAACGATGATTCCAAGGGGCAGTCGTCTTCTGATTGAGAAAAGCGGTCTGGGTGAAATTGCTTCCGTGATTTGGCAGGCCTAGATACCGGGACGAGTTTGAGAGTTAGTGGCATGTCCGGATCGCTTTCTTAACTGATACGCCAGGTCAGGAAGGAATTGATAAGACTTCACGGAAGCGTTGGGCCACCGGGTGCAGGGTGGGAGACAAGCACAAATGACGGCCACGGAGATTTCAATGGATGGCGAGATTAAGGGTGCTGTATATTCCCCTGTTTAGGTGATGGACTTGGCTCGGTTCTAGATTATATCGAACTAACTTAAGAGGACCGAGGACATGGGTGCTTACGGTGAGGTTCATGCTGACTTCGGTTATCGCAAATATACGTATGCAGCTAACAATTATTACACTAAGATGAACATGAGACACAATCAGCAAATCTCTGTAGTACAAAACCTCTAACTGTTGATGGGTTGAGTAGTGCTACTCAGAGACTACCGAGCATGAAGATAAATGTAAGACGATTTTCTGAGCTTGAGATATGTGAAGCCGCCATACCATCTGAACCGGAAGAGTCAAGTTGATAGCATCCGTAACTATGTTAGCTATCGGGCTTCCGATGTAAACAGATTTCGTATCTATGTAAATGGCCTGATCGGTGTTTTCCCAGCGGCCGCTGATAGTACGACAGGTGAAGATGTACACCATGACCATTGGAATCCACCATCCTATCACCAGAAAGACTACGATGTAAGTCAGTGTTCGTCTCAAAGAGTCTCCTGTGGAGAAGAAGAATAGAAAGTTTGAAGGTTGAGATAGCGGTGCTGTATACAATTTCGGATGCAGAGAAAGTCTGACAAACGGGTAGCTAAAACCTCTGTTTATCCTATTCCAGCCGGCCCGAGAGAGAAAACCTCTAGGATTAGAACATCTTGGGGGGAAATAGTTGCGAGATGTTTGCCTGCCCAAAGTGGATCACTAGTGCCACCCAATGTTAGAGTGGCGCTCATTTCCTGTGGAATGGATGAGCTGGTGGCATATAAACAATGGGAAGGAAAACACAAAGATGAGAAGCTAAGAAGAATACAAGTAGTCTTATAGAAAAGCTAAAGCGCGTTTGGAACCTCTGCGGACATTTAATTACTAAACCTGCGAGATTAGTCCCGTCATCGGTGAGGTAGGATGACTTCTTCAATCTTCTTGACCAGAAACGGCAACCTGCTGCAACCACTGCCAAAACAAGAAACGGTAGTATGGCTCTGAAGAGTTCACATTACCGATTCGTATTGAGGCCTGGCCTTGGCGACATACCACTGGGAGTAGCCATGGAGCTCTGCTTTTTAGAGAGATGTAAGATTGTGCCTAATACCGCAGATTTTCCTGGTTCAGAGGCAAAGTTGAGGAGCAAAGCAGACAAGTGAAGAATTGGCAGAAAGCTATAGAGATATAATGGCGGTGCTAAAATCCTTTCAAATCCCCACCAAGTGCAATTCGACACGCCATAAGAGTGCATCTCATATATCTTCAAGTCAATACAAGCTGCAACTCTGCCATTTTCAATTTGAGACTGGTATCGAGAAGGCGGAGGCACAGCTTCATATATTCATGGACAAGCCGTCCGAAAATAGGTCAAAGGATTGCCTAGAACGTGAGAAAAGGTCCAATTGCATGGGAGCCTTCCCATCGAGAGCCTTTGCCTCGTGCATGGTTTACGCGATGGCACAAATGGTTCGTTAGCTTATCTCTGAACATGAGATTAGCTAAATGCATTCTTCTTGTCATGGCGTCCGATTGCCATTTCCAAATTCACCGCCGCCTCTTATACTAAAGCGGCAGGAAGATAGAAGTAGATAGAGAGCTTGGAGCGACTGATCACTTCTTTTGAAGCATCACCGGTCTTGATTCCACAAGCCGAACTATTCATCTTTAAATTAATGTTGGGTTGGTTGGCTCAGGAACCTCAGACGTATTTCCCTGGCTAAGCCCCTTCAGGTTAACAACTTCCCCAAAGCCCCCTTGGGTTAGCGACCCTCTGGATGACTTCGCAGCCTACGGGTAACAAGGCAACCTACCTTACATTACGTATGTAAGCAAGGCAGCTAACCCAAAGGGACTTAGCCGCCGCCGCTTACTCGAAAGGGTGCAGCAACTAGCCCCGAAGGGGCTTAGTTGCATTTACATGTCTGAGGTCCTGACTCCTGAGGCAAGGTGATACCTAAACGTGCTAAAGTAGTCCGGCAAGAGTAGAGGTTCCTTTCTCGATTATCTAAGAGCATCTCCAGACCACGTATCGATCAAGGTGTGTGTGATATGAAATTTATTGTCCTTATGTGGGCTTATGCGGCTATGAAAGACATCAAACCATTAAGTACGAGATTTTTCGCTTCACACGTGAGGCGATTTTCTCTCGGTCGCATTCACCAAATCACCACGGCAGATACTCGAGACGGACACGAGTCGGATTTGTACCGAATCGCCCTCCACCACTGCCGCCTCTTCGGGAAACCTGTCTCAAACCCCGAAGAAACCTGATATTTTCACAGCTAGAATCAAACCCTTTATAACCCTCCTCCTTGGTAGCACCGTTGAGAGCGGTGGGAATCGAATCCACGACCTTAGCGTTCCTCAACGGGGGCCGCCTTCCCCTAGCGCTTGAGTAATTACTGCAGTCTTCCATGGAGACCTACTACTACTCGGCCAATTCACCCTCTATCGATCAAGGTGGATTGCTGTAGTAAAATCCGTTGATGGGTTGGTTGTCGGCTTGTGAGGCTTCATTCTCCTGCTAGAAGCCAATAGGACGCCTTAATGCGCCCGAGGCAAGTGAGGCTACCTCTGCTAACAATCTCACATTTTACCTGACCTATTGAGATGGCCCGGAAACAAGGGAGGAGTCGTTACTGCATGATGGCGTGTGTCGATTGCCGTGCTTTGGATTTTTATTTCACGCGTCTCCTGCTATTTCTCTCATTGTCTCCTTTTTGGACGTTGTTATTATACGGTTCACTGCATATTTTCTGTCTTTGATGAATATTATGTTCGTCGCTTCTTTCTGTCAACAAGTACCATCCATGTTGAAGTTTCGCTTCACTGAACAAGTCTCAAACAGGAATGGATTCGAATACTTCATTAGCCGTAGCCTCCTTAGCCTTCCAGGTTTACTCTGGAGCTATTCAAGGTCTGTCCTTTGTCTAGACAAACTTATGTGACCACTAATTCATGCCGGTTATATAGGAATCCAATTCCTAAGCACTGCAGCGGGTATGCCGGGCGACTGTCACTATCTTAAAGTTAGATTGCAGTTGGAGCAGCAGCGACTGCTCAATTGGGGAGAAGCCTCGGGGTTGCTTAATGCGAGCTCGGAGCAGTATGACAGAGGTGCATTTGAGGAGACATTTGGAGGAGCCACCCGGCACCTTGTAGTTGATCAACTCATGCAGGTCCAGCTCCTTGTGAATGAGTTTGAGAAATGGCAGTTGAGGTACGTTGGGAATCGAACAGTAGACTCGAAGAAAGATTTGGAAGCAAGACCAGATTCATGTCTCTCAGGAGAAACTCTAGGTGCAGAAGAGCAAATAAAGAAGTTTCCAAGGCGGATCGAAATGCTAAATAAGGCGCTTCGGGGCATGCGCGATATGCAGCACGTCCCCAAACACTTTATATGGGCTTCCTGGGACAAAGCGAAGTTTGAATCTATGCTTGAGCATCTGACTCGGCTGAACGACGGTATTTTCAGTATTATGGGTACCAATGTTCAAAGGGAAATCCATCGAGCAACCCAGGAGACGAATCGAGCAGTACTGCAATTGTTCAATAAAGTTGATGATCTTGATCAGCTTATCAAAGCTCTAGAGCTAGACCCAGGACATAAACGAAAAGAGACTGTTGGTACGCTGCCGGTGTTCTTGAGAGGAAAAAACAGGGAGGATGCTCAACAGGACGACCAATTAACGGACCTGGCCACCTTCAAGTCCTTTTTTCAGTCAACTGAAGGGCGGCAAGAGTTTCTGAGTGCTAATCGGAAAATTTATCCGCGTGAAACACTTACTGGAATGGAATGGCTAAGCCTTGCCCCTGCAGATATCGAGATTCTCCATAACAATAGTGAGCCAGGGACGGCTCATCAAGCGGCGCGCTACAGAGCAATGTATCGAGAATCAAGTCAGAATAGAGTTCCTGTCTGGATAGAATGGAAGTACTACGAGCGTCCACCACGAGGACAGGCGGGTCCGGAACCCTTGATTTTAGAGCGTTTGCAGAAATTGGCGGCCTTGCTTCATAAGGAAAGTAAGCCTGCCGGTTTTCGGGTGCCCCAATGCATTGGTTACCTCAACGAGAGCACCTCCAGCGCCATTAAGCATCCTGAGAAGACTGAGTGCCGGATCGGTCTCGTTTTCGAATATCCAAACGCGGCGGTTCCGTCAGCAGAACCTATCACCTTGCTTCAACTCCTTCGAGTTTACCAGCAAGGAGAAGAACCTTCGTTGACAAAACGCATTGAGTTGGGCCATATCATAGCTAGCGCGCTTTCTTGTCTTCACTCGGTCAACTGGTTACATAAAGGGCTCCGAAGCGCCAATATAGTCTTCTTTCCAGATAAGACTAAGGAAAGCGATGTCGATCTCAGCAAACCCTATCTCTGCGGCTTCGACTTCTCCCGTCCATCTTCTAGGGATGAGATGACTGAGCTGCCCCCTCATAATCCTGAGTTCGATGTTTATCGCCACCCGCGTGCACACAGTGAAAGTCCTCGAGCATCTTTCCACAAGGTCTATGACATTTACAGCGTTGGGGTCATCCTTGTGGAAATCGCTCACTGGCAAGGCATCGAGCAGGTGTTAAAGATCGAAGATCTGAGTACTGCTCGGCCAAAGATCACGAGGCAGGTAAGGGAAAAGCTGTTGACGAAGACAACAATGAAACACATTGCGGCAAAAGCTGGATTTTGCTACCAAAACGTCGTCCAAGCTTGCCTAGATGGAAGTTTGGAGTTTGCACGAGATAGCCCGGGTGGCGATGAAATGGAGGCTCTTTTGCTGTCGGAAGCTTTTCATGAGAGAGTCATCAAGAGGTTAAGCGAGATTCATTGTTGAGCTACTGGGGTTGCCGCAACGTTGCTGTCGGACATTGAGGGTCCCGAGAAGCATCCATTTAGGAGAAGTAGCGACAAAATATTGTACCGGGGTTTATTCCTATACAAAACGCAGATGTTGGCCATTCCCATGCATTCACAAATCCTCCGCCTAAAGTCTTTCCCTTGTAGCAAGAGCCATCGCCGCCAACACTACTGAGATCGGATCTAAGTGTATGATTGAAAGACCATTCCTCTATTTTTGCGTGAACGCGTAGGACTGATTAAAGCGACACAAGGAAGGGAAAACAAAGGAAACAGGAAGCGAGAAAAGGTAAAGGAAGCCTGTCGTTGACGTAGCTAGCTAAAAAAGTATGGCATGATCAAAGTTTGGTCTGTAGGGCTTAAGACTCAAGAATCGTGCTATTGGCGACAGAATGAGCCACAAAAAACTATGTTCGTGTGAGTACGGCAGGTCAATAGCTTCTGGTGTATCTGCGCTGCGGAGAATCTTCGCTCCGGATCTCGATCTATCATTCGGCCCAAGATGTCTTTGAAGTCAGTCTCGCTGTCAGTCTTTAGATTAGCCAGCCACTCCACCAGCGCAGGAATTGTGTCTCGATATGGCGTCCTTCCAGCAGCGTTTGGACTGGACGCAAGATTGTAGACTCTCCTGCCGCTGAGAACAGTGTACATCTCAATGAAGGTGCATCCGAGGGAGAAGACATCGGACATGGGCTCCGTAGCCGCCTTCATATGTTGCCATTCTGGTGATCGATACTACATCAAGCTGCAATCAGCCAAAGCGTTCCTTGTCGATCCATGAACTTACCAAATCAGAAGAATCGAACTGTTTTTTTCGTTCTATAGCATGTACAACAACTGGATGTGTGGAGTTCGAAGCCTGACCAAATTTGGCCATGAATACTCGTCCCTCATGGATCAGAATGTTTTCGGGCTTGATGTCTCCATGAAATATTCCTTTGCCGTGTATATACCTCAATGCATTGGCTAAGCAACCAAAGCTCTCTGCTAAAAATTTGAGGTTGGGGGACGAGGCTTTGGCGTTCTGTAATTCAATTTCTTGGAGATAGGTTCGCAGATCATAATCTGCAGCTGGCTGAAATAGCAAACCGAATACATTCCCTTGTCTATAAGTCCCTTTTATTTTGATAACATGGCGGTGTACGAGATCCCATGTTAATCCAGCCTCACGTTTCGCGGCTGCTTCCACATCGAATGTTTGATTCGGCAACTTGAGGACAATTTTGCGGCCCAGCTGAGTTCGTTGTGAACCACATTTGACGACGTCATGGATCGAATAGGAACCGTGCCGTAGATTTCGTACCCACTCGAACCCGAGCGGCTTATCCATCTCATGCCATGTATTGAAGTTTGGGTCTTTCCCAAAAGGTGGACGATCCGCGAGTGGCATGTCCGTATGGTAAGGCATTCGGGTAAGGTCAAGATTGACGCCCGGTTTTCCTGAATCAGCCTTCGTCAGGAAAGGCATGCAACAAGGACCGCAGAAGCATGTCCTGGCATTTGTTGTACTCGAACTTGTACAAGTGGTTGCACGTTTCCAGACTTCATCAGCATCAGGGCGATTGACCCTCCAATCATCTAGCATGCATCTTATAAGGCTTAGGAGCTGCACATCGCACCGCTCGACTGTCGCTATGTTTTCGAGTTGCACGAGGACCCCGCCGACACATTTGTTGTAAGATTCCGGAAACAACACGCGGAAGTCGAGGTAAGGACATCGTCTCAACACTGCGAATATTTCGGCAAACACGCACCCAAGGGAAAATATATCAGACGCTCGGTTGTGGTCTTGACTTCGGGCAATCTCAGGTGCAGCGTACTGACCGTGTTAGCAAAGTCGAATGGTCGTTCAGACGTCGAGCTTTACCCTATGGGTTCTCGACACCGGAGCATCCGAGGTACTTCGAGTCGCAAACCTGCGCGCAATACCAAAGTCTGCGAACAACACCCGTCGACCAATTAGAATGATATTGTCAGGCTTGATATCCATATGCTTTATTCTCGCTTGATGTATATAGCGTAATCCGTTAGCCAGGCAGCCAAAGAGTATGGGAAGAAGCTCGTCAGGCGGCCCGCATTGCTGGATCAGCTTGTAGGGTTGTTCGTCAGTGGCATGTGTCAAGTAGCTGTACAGCGAGCAGTGGGCAACTGGTAGCGTCATCAAGTGGAAGTAATCATCGAACATATAAGTCCCAACGATTCTAAGAACGTGATAGTGGGACAGTTCTCGTAGACTCCCCACCTCGTTTCGAAGGTCAACCATAGAATCTCTAGCGGTGTCAATGCGTATACGCTTGACTGCTACCAGTTGACCAGTTTCCTTGCATAGCATCGCGGAAACCGAACCATAATTACCCTCTCCTATATATCTTTCTAGACTGAGTGGTGGGTCCTCGTCGAAATGTATATCGTAGCCGTCATTAAAGATGCCTTCTTTGGAACCATGAGACGTCCATGGTTGGAGGTTTGGTTTCTCCCATTGAGCTGCTTTTGTGGTGAAGCCGCCAAATTCTTTACTCGGATCCATCAGCGTCAGGAATTGAGTTCTAGAGTATTTGACAGGGTAGGTAATCAACCGTCAAATAGGACTAACATAATCAAGAGAAGAGCCGTGTATCTGCTGGTACCGCGTCTGCTGATGTCAAAATAAAAGCTCCACAGCGGAGGTCTAAGCACGCACGTACGCACTTATAGTCTCGTGAGCGTCCATAGCAGTTTATAGGGGTTTTGACTGGAGCTCCCATGACCTGTCAACGCGGTAGGCATGGCCCAAGCCACACGGTGTAAAGCAGAATATTAAGACATAGCCCTATTTATGCCAAATATGCCCAGGGTAAAGTATAATCTCTCCCGCACCTCTCATTTTCGGTGCAGCCGGCCGGCGGTGTCCTGTTGCTAATAATGATACATGCGAGTTACTTAAACATGTTATGCAGTACTTGGTAGCACTGTCTCTGCGGTCCAGAGTCCAATCTCTGCTGTACCGACAGCAAGACTGGTTGCTGTTGACAAATTAGGAGATTAGGAGGCGCGATAGGCGTGGTAGGCAGACTGACTGCATGGGGGCCCAATGGTTTGGTCATTGGGTGTGAATGTACGAGTACCTAATACATCCTTGACACACAGTATCCGGTCATTGGTCGCCTCATGGAGTTTTCGTGCCTTCACCGCATCTTCAGAGACGCTTCGCTGTAAGAACAGCCACGTCGTCTCTCTCATCTGCGTTGCATCTTTTAACCTGGTCCATCTGGCTAGGCAGTCGAGACAGTTTGGACTTTCCACTCTTAGTAGGTAGCGACACTTCTCTTCAACAGCGGACACCTCCATAATAATGACCAAGTTGATACCTGTCTTCCAGAACATAGGCACGCACAACACGTTTGATGATGATGCTAAGTTTTATGCGAATGTATGCCATCGTCATGTATGATAGAATGCATGTCATCTGTTGATTACCGGTATTGCTTGTGTTGATGGACAAGGTTTTATGCCATGCAATATGCATGCGCTACCCTCCAATGCCACCCTAATGTGCTGTCGGCTAGTAATAGAATACCTAAATCATACGAGTTTACAGATGAACCCAAGTCTCAACATCTGCAAGAGAGTGAAAGCCGGATTGTCTACTTTAGCAAGCAAGCGGATGCAGTCTTTTCACTCTTTAACACGGAATTTCATCTATCGAGCGCATGTATATAGCACAAGATTTTTTCCATTGAAGCAGCAGAACAACGATAGTCACAGACAAAGCTTCCTTAAAGGCTTTTCATAGGATTGCGTTCGAGGCGACGATAAGATAGCGACAGTCACATGAAGATGCGCATGATTTAGGTATCACATTACTAGCCGATGGCATATCAACAACTTTCTCGGCAGAAGATTCTGGATACACTCTAACCTGTAAAGTCACTATTCTAGAGTAACTACGAGGAGCAGTCGTTTAGCCATAGACGATAAGAGAATCTTGTACACTAAGGTTAGTGCTGTTGGTTTTAACGATTACATGTGGCATAAAAGTCTGGAACCCTGATGTACTGACTCCGCCCTGAGGCTGGACGTGGCTAGGGGCTAAGTCCGGGAGCTCCGCCGAGATAATGCAGCTCACCGGCGCGATCTCCACTAAGCCACTAGAGTAAAGAGCTTAGGCCGAAGCTTTTACAACCGCCTTGGACGACCACAGTCTGATCTAGACCTGAACAGGCACAACCAACGAAAACCACTGAAAACCACTGACTCTAAGCATGGCCGACATCCTAACCCAACTTCAAGACTGCCTGGACCAGGTACTGACAGCCCCACCCGAACCTCCGTATCCTTCCCAACCCCCATCTCCGCCAAGACTAACATTTGACCCAGCTGTCAACCCAACTCTACGCCTCTCTCCGCTACCTCACCAGCCATCACACCTCCTCCCCCCTCCCCTCCCAACCCCCGTCCCTCCCCTCCGACATCAATCCCACCCAACTCCCCGACTCCCCCCAGACCTTCGAGTCCGCCAAAAGAGAACTAGCGCAGGATCTGATGTTCAAGGCGAAGCAGATTGAGTATCTGGTGGGGAGGTTGCCTGGGGTGGAAAATTCGAAGGAGGCGCAGGAGGGGCGGATTGCGGAGTTGGAGGAAGTGTTGAGGAAGAGTGAGAGGGAGAGGAGCGAGGGGGTTGAGGAGATGGAGGCGTGGATAAGAAGGTTAGATGGGGTTTTGGAGGGGGTTAGGCGGTGAGGCTGGGGGAAATTGATTCTTTGGCGGGCGGGACTGGCTTAAGGTTTGAGTGAGTAAAATGACGAGGAATGGAGGAAAGGATCTGGCAGAATTGGGAGTTTGGAGGGCGTGTGTGGTATACCAAGGTGAGGCTTTGGTAACTGTATGTCATGATGTTTATGGAACGTCGAAAAGGAATGGCGTAACATTGCTATGGACCTGGATCACAGATCTAAGTCTGGTATCGTCCTAAATAACCGAAACGATCCAACAAGTTCAAATCTGTAAATGACCCGAGCACTTCGTGTCATTTACCAAAAGAAATTTCGCGCTAAAGATGCTCATAGTACGGTCATGTTCGCCATCAAGTAATGTTGTGAGTGCAAAATAAAAAAGATCAAACGAAAAGCAGATGACGATGCACCTGGAGCGATAACCAACTTGACCCGCCCAAATCCTTGTTGGAGGAGTACGAATTTCCACCTCTACTTGAAGAGACTCCTAAGCTCTTCCAGCCTCTGCTTTGCAGCCTCGGCTTTGTCGAGCTTGCCACGATTCATGCTGAGATCCGCCAAATTTTGCTTCTTGCGCTGCAGGTCCAGCATCTTCTCCTCGAAACTGTTCTCCATGATGAAGCGGGTCGTGGTGACCTCCCGCGTCTGACCTAAGCGATGGATACGGTCAACAGCCTGAGCTTCAGCTGCGGGATTGAATTGAGGCTCCATAATATAGACCTTGGATCCAGTGGTAAGATTTAGTCCCAAACCCCCAGCACCAATTGAGATAAGAAAGACGGTAGTCTCTTCGTCGTCCCGGAAAGCATCCAGAGCTGCAGTACGCTTATTTCGTGTCATCTTTCCATCCAGACGGGCAAATTTGAAACCGTTATCCTCCAGAGCGATCTGAATGAGATCCAGATGCGAAGTCCAGCCGGAAAAGACTACGCTCTTGATGGGACGGTCAAGGCTCTGACTTTCAACCTGAGATTGTTTAAGCGCTTCAATGAGTGCCTTAGTCTTCGTGTGTGGCCCTCCATATCTCCCCATGATTTTGGCCTTCCTTGGATTCTCTCTAGCTTCTTGTCTCTCCTCCTCTGCAATATCGATACCTTGCTGAGTGAGTTCGAAGAAGGAAGTTCGCATATACTGCTCGCAGTATGGACACGTGAAACGTTGCTGAATATCGATTATGCTCTTCTGTTCAAGAGACTTCTTGACGTCCTGAAAGCAGTCTTTGCAGACTATCTGATAGCAAGGCAACATATATCCGATGATGTCATTGCTGCTTGAGACGTTCTCCGATTCATTATCCTTAAGGCCGATTTTACGTGCACACTGAGCACATGTATCGCCATTAGTCTCCTTGAACAACATAAGCATCTCGTACGCTTGACGCGAGCTCAGTACGGGCTTCTCCTCTTCATCTTCGAGGTCGATGGCGTTGTTCATGCTGAATCCTTCGGTTATCTTCAAGTCGTCCTCGTTAAGTAACTCTCTGCCATGAGCGCAAATCAGCCGGAGACGCATGATTGCCCGTAAAATATGCACGTAGGTCTTTCCTCCCAGACTCTTCTTATTCTCGCTGGCAATTATCTTCATCTTGTTATCCGAGTCTTTAGCGAACCACTCGTACAAAGTAAACTCCTCGTCGCTAAATGAAAGTCTAACAAGCTGATCATGACGAGGAGGTAGATCGATTCTGTCTTTCAGACGCCTCAGGGTGATACTATCTACCAAAAGGCGAAGCTTGGGTAGAATCTCCGGATCCGCTTGCTTAAAGGGGCTAAGAATAAATTGAGCAAAACCGTGCTTTTCGTTGAAAGGCTTAACGCGAAGGAATTTGATGAGAGCACCCAGATCATCAAGCCTGTTCTGAACAGGGGTACCGGTGACTGCCCATCGTCGCTGCGCCGAAAGCGTGCAGA
>JAABUR0100002819.1_pt1 | contig 25681 bp, 28 predicted proteins | sample 5560091 | NCBI WGS metagenome assembly JAABUR01 (sample SAMN10711879, study PRJNA513375) | rock metagenome | isolation source: Antarctica rocks | place: Antarctica: Victoria Land, University Valley sud
CGTGGGCGCTCTCGGATGTAGCGTCTATTCGAAGTGGTCATTCACCCGCTCGGCATCAGACGAGCTCAGCCTCCTCAAACCAGAGGCCTTCTCAGAGCGACACAAACCTTGCTGAGCGTACAGAGCAGGACGACTTTAGTCGTCACGAGTCGACCGACTCCTCCCGCCCTGGTGTCATCGAGGAGGTTTCTGAGCCCACATCGCCAGACTCCTTTGACTCTTCCCGCATTTCACATGGTACTTCTGCTCTTACAGAGATGGTGAGAAATTCGCTTCCAACGGAAGAAGGCAGCACCGAGACTCGAGAAAATGATATGCTTGACAAATCTGGTGTACAGCCCGTGATCGTTCACGAGGGCATCATATCGCAGCCAGACGAACAAACAACCCTCCTGCTTAGAAAAGTAGCCTATAATAATCAATATGGTTCGGTTCAAGACCTCGAAGGTCAAGCAGCGGTTGGTAAGGGGCGGATAAGCCAAGTCCGGCGGAGACTACATTGCTCAGGAGAACATGGTGGACATCTCATCCGGAGGATGACCAATCCGAAATCTTGGAATCAAAAAGCCATATTGGAACACGGACTGCGCCGGCCTGCTAATTATGTGCCCCCGGTGATATTGGGACTGCTCCTCAACATTCTTGATGCATTATCCTACGGTGAGAGCAAGATGGGGACGCTTCATTTTTGGTATGCTTATCTAAGACAGGGATGATCCTGTTTCCGCTGGGCCAACCCATTTTCGCGAGCCTCGGACCCGATGGCATCTCCATGTTTTATGTGAGCTGCATTGTGTCTCAACTTGTATACTCGTGTGGTGGGAGTATCTTCAAAGGAGGCATAGGCTCGGAGATGGTAAAACCTCACCTTTGCTCCTTATCCTGAACTCGGCTAACGGTAAGCAGATCGAAGTCGTTCCTTTTTTTCATAAGATGGCTTTCACCATTCTTGTCCGGGTTGGGGAAGAGAATCCACATGCGGTTCTCGCGACCACCATTCTCTCTTACTCGCTGAGCTCTGTTCTCACAGGTGCTGTGTTTTATTTAATGGGCAAATGCAAGCTCGGCGCTCTGATCGGCTTTTTCCCTTCACATATATTGATGGGTTGTATTGGTGGCGTAGGTTGGTTTCTTGTAGCTACAGGCCTTGAGGTTTCGGCAAGGCTCGAGGGCAACCTGGAGTACAATCTGATAACTCTGCGGAAACTCTTCGAGGTTGACACGTTGTTCCTTTGGACGATACCCCTGGTTCTTGCTATTGTTCTTCTATTTGTCAAACGATGGCTCAAGCATTCCCTGACTGATGCTACATACTTTCTGTCCATAATCGCGATCTTCTATTTTTTTGTGGCTGCCATTCCAGACCTTCAGTTACCTGAGCTTCGGGCTAAGGGCTGGGTCTTTGATGCGCCAGAAGCAGGTATACCATTTTACCACTTCTATTCACTATACGGTAAGTGTTGGCACAGTCTTACACGTGAATTTGTGGCTCATGAGTAGCAGATTTCCGGGCTGTCGACTGGAAGGCACTTGGGGCTACTATACCCGCAATGCTGGCTTTGACCTTTTTTGGGGTACTCCATGTACCTATCAATGTCCCTGCCTTAGGTCTGTCACTAGGAGAAGATAATGTAGATATTGACCGCGAGCTCCGGGCCCACGGATGGTCGAATGCTCTTTCGGGGCTTTGCGGGAGTATACAGGTAGTCTTCCAAGCTATGTTCTTTGACTTCTTTCATGACGCTCACTTCGCTACAGAACTATCTTGTCTACACGAATACGGTACTGTTCGTCGGGAGTGGCGGCAACAGCCGTGTCGCTGGCGTTATGCTTGCTGTAGCTACATTCGGTATCCTTATCGTTGGTCCAGTAATAATAGGTTACATCCCGATCATGGTTGTTTCTGCCTTAATATTTTACCTTGGGTTTTCATTAATGAAAGAGGGCTTGTTGGATCCCTGGCGTAAGGTCCATCGCTTGGAGTATCTTACAGTGAGATCTCTCTGCTTTTCGTTTCGAATCCTTTATCTGAAAAGCCACAGATCGTGATCATCGTCGTCACAATGGGAGCTTGGGATTTTGTTATCGGTATTCTCGTAGGTATTCTCCTGGCCTGCATCAGCTTCGTACTCCAAACGTCCCAAATTTCGGCCATTCGAGGATCCCTGCCTGGTGACGTCGCAAATTCGACAGTTCGGAGGCACCCAGTTCACTATCGGTTTCTGCAAGAGGCAGGGCAGCAAATACATGTCATGAAGCTTGCTGGCTATTTGTTCTTTGGTACCATTGTGGGCGTCGAAAAGCAAATTAGGGCCTTGTTGCTCGACAAATCTCAAACGCTTCCGATCCGCTTTTTAGTGCTTGACCTGCATAACGTGGATGGAGTGGATTATTCGGCGACAGAAGCTTTCACACGCATAAAGAGGTTACTGAGTGAAGATCATGTTCATCTTATAATATGTGGCATCACCAAGGACGGAAATATTGGCAGGAGCCTCCAAATTGCAGGACTATTCGACGCGGTCAACGGAAAACCCTACTTTGAGACCCTTAACTCGGCATTAGAGGATTGTGAGAATAAGCTCCTAATGACATTTTATCAGCAGAGAGATGTGTTATCAAAGCCAGAATCAACCCCCACCTTGGGTGAGTTGCACGTTTGACGGGCTTTTGGAATTTGACTGATCACCTTGTAGACATTCCAAAAGAGAACCCCCCCACGTTCTCTTCAGAAACGATGTTCAGCTCTCCAAGAAGGCACCATTTGCATCGAGTAGCTACGACGACACTAACCGAACAGAAATCCGTGCCTCTTTCGAAGTGGCAGGGCTACCAGCAACCATTGCAGCTGATCTTGCAGACATTTATCACAGTCTCAGACGAATCAGAAGAGTTTTGGTACCGCACAGTACCATTCTTCATTCGAAAAACCTATGAGGCTGAAAAGATTCTCTATAACCGCGGTGACCCTCCCGATGGCTTCTACCTGCTCGAGAGTGGTATCTTAAAAGCAGAGTATGTGCTACCGCAGGGCAAATTCACCGAATTAATCGTTGCCGGTACAACATGTGGCGAGCTCCCCTTTTTCTCAGGCACTCAAAGGACATCCACTACATCAGCAGATCGAGACTGCGTGGTCTGGATGCTTAATGAAGAGAAATGGCAGGACTTGCAGAAGAACCAGCCTGATATTGCGCAGGAGCTGTTGAAGATAAGTCTCAAGCTCACGAGCGAGAGAATGGATGCCATCACCAAGTATATGTTGCTCACGAGTGGGTGATACTGTATAAATTGTAGAATGTAATTATACTGTCAGAAAGATCTTTAACCAATGGGATGTTTTAGGGCATCGATAGCATCAAATGGTCCAAGGGAATTGAGTTTCTCAAGACACAACAAAGACATGCTTGCTACATTAATCCTCGGAGCGGATATGTCCCATTAAGACATGATCACGAACAACAGGCAATTTCTAGATGCACCCTCTCCACAACCTATCGAATGAGTGGTATCACAGTCTCACAGAGAATATTAAACCCACAGAGGGTTGATACATCATACGCTCCCATGAAAAAGCATCCGTTTGATCTTTGACTATCATGCCAAACGTACAGGACCCACACGGTTCGTTTTGCCAAGGACACGGTTCAGATGCACTTGGCCAGGTCCGGGAACATGGCAGAATCTAAATAGAGATGGCGGTTGGCCAGTCGAATTCTACTATCTATTTACAAGGAAGTGCGCATCGTGCAAAGTCATGGTGATCAGCCGGCAGGCGACGTGATCGTCGATCTCGCTTTACCTGCGTATTTATTTGACAACAGCCCTGACGTTAGTTGTGGGTCGTGTTTGCCGAGAGTACTTAATTATAGTAGGTTCGATTCCTAATGGCGCTGGTACAATGGTGTTGTGGTTTTGTTCTTTTCAGTTAGGACTGTCAGTCTGGTGTGATGCGGCATTCCTTGCGGCTTGATTCCTAGCTGTCGAATGCACATGATAAAAACTGCGCAATGCAGGCCACATGGAGTGGAGGTCATGCGACAGCTTGGGGCGCCGTCTTATAGGACGATATGGAATTGGCTGCGATAGAATAGGTAGGAAACGGCGCGATAGAGTAGCCGATAAGTAGTAAACGCTTACTAAATCCTTCCCCGCTCATAGAGTCGGTAGGATATCTATAAATGCATTTCTCTATAAGTGTGTTATGCGCATTCAGGTGGACACCACTGTACTCGTAGAAGAGAGTGGGAAGTTGCTCCTTCCAAGTTCTCACTTAGTACTGCCAAGTTTCCGAGTCACGTTATCTAAGCGACGAGTAAGGAGGCGGACACGGCTATTCCCGATATTGCTTCAAGCACTAGCGTATTACTCCCTTCATCTCAAAAATTTCCCTAAAACAGACCCTCCTTCTCCATACTCCTCTCTCTTCAAGCTGCAGCAGAGCGCCTAATTCTTTGCTCCTCTACCTCTTCTACTTCCTGGCATTGCTATCTATTTCACAGGTGCTTTATCTTGTGACTCACAAGGTACACAGGCTTGGGCTTTGTTTACTCTAACAAACAATACGCGAATCCACGTAACCGCCAAAGTAGTTTTTTCAACGTTTTCCAATCGAAGATCAACGTCCCATCCCTGAAACATGTCTGAAGTTCATCCAGCTGTAATGGGGACTTCAGCAGTCGATCCTGCTGCCACCGAGCCCATCACCACCACAGCCCCTGAGGCCTCAACAGACCCCGTTCGACCAACCGAAACCAGTGCGTTGAGCCCTGAGAGTCGATCAGAGTTGGTCAACGGTACCGATGCCTCAGCAACTGCCGCAGGCACAGAAGCCCCAAAGACGGAGACAATTGGTGACAAGGTTTCAACAGCTGCCGGTGCGGTCGATGCTCAACCGATGACTGAGGGTGTCTTGGGCTACAAAGCACCGGGTCTCGTCAAGTAACACATCCACCCCTAATTTTTAATACCCAACACTGACACGATGTCCCTTCGTTAGGAGCCTCATCTTCTCCAAGAAGTTCTTCTGGTTCAGCGACGAGCCTGTGGAACATAAGCACCTCTCTGGATATGTGTCCAACGAGAAGTCTGACGTCGCACATCCCAACGCGGCCCATGCTACACAGACGGGGAAGGGTCTACTGTTCTTCGCCAAGCGTGCTGAAGACAAGCCTCACCCAGCTGGTATCATCAATTTGGTACGTACTCACCACTCGTAGGAGATTTCTCGAGTCATTGTTAACAGAACTTTGGTTTTCTAGGCCGGGATCTCTGATGTGAGCAGAGTGGATTTTAATGACTTCTCATTCAAGCTTCACGGCCACAAGCACACGTTCCAAGCTCAAAGCCGCGCAGAGCGTGATTCGTGGATTGCAGCAATTGAGACCAGAGCGACTGAGGCGAAGGCATCCCGTGAGGGTATCGTCAGCAGCGACGGCTACAAGAGCGCGCTTGACAAATTTGGTATGTCTTTTTTTGCGCACTTGTAATGCATCAGCTTACTTTATCCGTAGGTGGAGCTGGTGTACTAGCCGCAGCTCCTGCTGCATCAAGGTCAATGTCGAGACCGAAAAAGAGCACAGAAGGTAGACTCAGAGAGGAACCAGTTGCTGGCGGGGTCGTTGCTGCAAATGGCTCTTCCGCCGAAGAGACCAAGCCCGCGCCCACAACCACAACAGAGAAAAAGAGCCGCTCTCAATCTCGTAAGCGTAACAGCATTTTTGGAACTCTGTTGGGAAAGAAGGAAGAACATGATATGAAGAGAGACGAGAAGAAGGAAGAGAAGGCTGAAGAAAAAGCTGTCAAAGAAGAAGTCAAGATGGAAGAGAAGGCCGAGAAGAAGGCCGAGAAAGAAGAGAAGAAAGAGCTCAAGCATGAGGGTGTTTCCACAGCTGCACCGTTGGACGCTGCTGCTATTGGTAAGCAGTTCTCTCATCTCAATCCTCAGAGTATTTGGCTAATACCTTTTAGCGAGCCGCGTCGTTGCCGAACCAGTCGTACCCACTGAGGGTGTCAATACTGCTGGTGCTGGAGAGATCGCTTCAGCCGCTGCAATTGAGCCACTTGCTGGTACAACCACCAGTGAGGCCTTGCCCACTGCAGTAACTCCTGCCCGCGAGACTGCACCGAGGCCAGCCAAGAGGAACTCTATCTTTGGTAGCTTCTTCGGCAAGAAGGATGTCACAAGCCCGACCAAGGAGGATGCAGCCCCAGTGGTTCCAGTCAAAGACGCAGAGCCAATGGGCGTATCTGCTACAGCCCCCCAACTTGAGGATCCCGTCAATGCTGCTTCTCAACCCACTGAGACCGTACCAGCGACCACAATGGGTAAGCTTGACACTACGGCCGCTTCGACGCCTGCGACGAAGCAGAATGTGTCTCCATCAGCGTCGAAGGGAGGCATTTTCGGCTTCATGAAGCAAAAAGAAGTGCAACATGAGGTGAGTCTTGCAATGAGGAGCTTCAAAGGTCGTTTACTAATCTGAACCAGGAGAAGAAGGAAATCAAGGCCGAAGAGAAAGCAGAGACTGGAAGCTCATCTGTCCCTGTTGCCACTACCGAGACCGTTGCACCTGCTGCGGCGGCTTCTACAGCCACCCCCGAGGCTTCTGCTCCGGTAACCTCCCCAGTAGCTTCCCCGGCTGCCACTGCCACGACCTCTGAGAATGGGAAGAATACTCGTCGCCAGTCATTTTTCAGTACTCTTGGGACCAAGAAGGAGAAGAAGTCTGGGGCGATCTCTGACGGCGAGGCCACCGACGGCGAAGGCAAGAAGTCAACGTCTTCTAAGCTTGGTGGTCTGTTCCGTAAGCCGAGCCGCGCTCAGGGTGGAAAGTCTACCAGCGAAGCCGCCGAGCCTATCCCAGCCCTGCCCAAGGAGACGACCGAGGCCCAGGTGCCCATGGCCAAAGATGCTCCAACCACGACGGAGACGATGCACACCAACGGCGAGACTGCAGCAGAGCCCCACATGCCAGCCGCCGAGAAGTCCTTTGGAGATGTTGGCACTGAGGCCGCCTCTTCGAGCCACGCTCAACAAACACCGGCCGTGCAAGCCTCCGCCTAGGCCCAGTGCATCGCCGTCACGCTCTTGTTACATCCGACCAAAACGCACTTCACTCGACTGCCGGGCAGGAGTCATGGCTCTCCTTGTCTCCTTTCTCCTCTCTCCTTTTTCCTTTTTCATAGACTGGACGCCACTCTCGTTTTCTCTTTTGGCGTGCTTCGCGGCTAGAATGATACCACTCTCTGCTTTTTTGATCTCGCTCAATACCCCCAGATTTTGATCCGATACCCCGCGTTACGCTCTTATTGGAGGAAGTGCGCTCGGCCATTAGGGCAACAACGGTTCACGTAGTAATAATGCAATGGATTGCCCGTCTCGATTTCCATGCACACGCACATGCGATTACCTCTACATTCATGAAGGGCGCGGGACTCCAGTCACAGTTCGTACGGGCCAGGCCCGTTTAACCCGCAAGGCTCACAGGGCAGAAACCTCGTGGGGGGGGGTGAAGCTCGGTTATACCGGCTATGATTGAGTGGGTCCTTTGGCAACTGCAGGAACTGGCGACGTGACTAAGCAAACTTGGTTTCAAAACACCACAACTCGCCGCAATCAGGCAACTCCCACTCTTGCCAGGCCACCAGAAAGCTGGAGTTGCGGTGAGAGAGCGCGTTGATTTCTAAGCTACGAAGTTGAGTCACAAAAGGCGCAATCAAAGCAGCAGCACATGCAGATTCGCGTGCATGAGATTCCTCCACTCCCCGCACCAATCGTGTTTCGGGACGCTTCCTGTTCGTTTCGAGGGCGAATCATGTTGGGGTCTGGAGGGACGCCCGACTACATCGAGACAAGCACTATACTCCGCCTTGTTGTTGCCTAGAATGAGAAAGCGTCAGCTGTAAATGAATGGGTACTTTGGAAGGTGAGGTTTGGGGGGATGGTGATGGTGATGTTTGAGAGAAGCTGGTGAATTTGAACGTCGGGAGTGGAGGAGTGGATGTGTTTCACGGGGAGTTTGTGGTGATCAGTGGATGTGTGAGACGATGGCCTTGATGCCCTGGTGATAAACTTGCTTACCTGTCGTCGTACCCGCAGGACTCCGTCGTAGTAGAATAGTAGTAGTCCGGAATAGTCCAACTCCAACATGTACTAGTCGACTAGTGACCCCCCGTGTTTCGCGGAGTGAGCCAATGAGAGAAGAGAGCGAAGGAAAACGACGAAATGACTCATATGTGAATTGATTAGGCCTATTCGGGTAGGGGCTCGAAGCGAGAGATTCCCGTCCATCTTGTCTGTCTCCCGTCGCACTTAAGGTGCCTGACTGCCCACCGCTGCCTGAAATCTTTTCTTCTTTTCTTCTTCACCATCTCTTTCCAATACATCCTGAAACCAAACCCCATAAGACACCCATATCCCCTATGATATGGCTGCCTTTTGACCCTCTTCACTCTTACATACGATCTCGTCGACCGACAAGATAAGTTCCAGCAAGCAAAACGTCAACCCCCACCCCACTCAACCCTTCACCGCGGAATCTCCTACCCAGGATATTCTGAACTCAAGCTTGGCTTCACGCAACAGCCACGGTTCCCGCTTCACTGCAACCATTTCCCCTTACGACTCACAGTCGTTCGTCACGGATCATCAGCAGACATGGCCTACCCGACTCCAGCAACCCAGGCTTCCCACGCCGTCAACATCTCTATTTGGACCCGACCCGGAGACCGACTTTGTTCTCTTCCCGACAACTACGACCAGCACGACCGCCGTCCGCAGACAAACCACGCCTGCGCCGGCGACATCTCGGACAGCCCCTAGTTACCGCCTTGGATCGGCCTACAACGGTCATCAACATTCTCAAGTAAACAACTCGACTCGACAAAACACTTCTTCTGTGTCCCCTATCCAGAATCCGCGAGTGAGCAACATTATCCAAGGCAACGGGTCTGGTACCTTGTCTACGTCTTCCCAACAGTTTAGTCCTACCGGTCAACAACAACAAAACTTTTACGCTTCTTCGGCCCCGTCTTCTTCGGCCGCTTTGGAGCAGCAGTCTCCTCGTACTCGGCCTCCAGTCCCTCTCTTTTCCAGCAGGAGTACCGGAGATATGTCTCGACGCACATCTCACGTGGAAGGTAGCCTTTCCCATCGACCGGGTTTGACCCTCTCAACGATGCTAACCGGTTCATCATCAGGCATGGTAGCGGAAGACCAGGCGTTCAACGAATTGTTCAATTCTCGTGATCGGGAACTTCGGCTTTCGGACAATTCCTTCAACCCAGTGGAATTCTCGCTTCCCAACTTTGAAGGCTTCACCCAACCGATGCCGACTTTGATCAACGAAAATGCATCGCCGTGCGTCTCTCTACAAGACGTCCAGTACAACTCTGAGCCAGCTTCGACCACCTTCACGAACCTTACGACGCCAGGATCTGACCCCTTTGATTCTCCATTCGCTCACAGCACCGACACATCACCAATCTTTGCTGCTGACCACAATCTTCCAGCAGAATCCGACAAGTGGGACCCGCTGTTCCCCGCTGATGAGTTCGTGGGCGGCATCCCTGCAGAGCACTCGTTCGACGAGTATTTCCCAGATCTTCCTGCCGCACCACAAATGTCTCGTAATACCTCTTCGCCCGGCCAGTCTTCTACTCGCAGTTCCAACCAAGGTCGCCACTCCAGGACTTCTGGTGTTAGCTCCAGGCGAAGGGACAAGCCCCTGCCTGCCATCATCATTGACGACCCTACTGATTCGGTCAAAGTCAAGCGGGCTCGAAATACCTTGGCCGCACGCAAATCTCGACAGAAGCGCGTCCAGGTTCACGATGAGCTGCAGGCTGAGGTCGAGGACATGAAGAGCCAACGTGACTACTGGAAGCTGAGAGCGATAGAATTGGGCCACCAGGAGTAGTGGTGTGGTTGTGCTTCACCTTTCATGTGTGTATGTCTGGGGTTGGGTAAATGTTTGACATTGGCAGCAGCCGACCTTCCGGGAAGCGGGTGGTGCTTCGCTGCCAATGGCCTGATGATTTGATTTTACCTGTCCTTTCTTTTGTGCTTTCCTTGGTGTAACATGCATGCCCGTCTTTTTCACGCTTGCAGCTTTCTTTAGCGGGTGGAAACGTTCTACCTCGCTCTGTGTTTTTATGGGAAATAGGGGGCACGCGATGTTTGTGATGACGAGGCCGGTTCTGCATTGTCTCCCTCTTTTGATAGAGGTCGATTGACGCGTGGCTTTTGAGCGAAATCGTATGCTGTGTTTAGCTGTGCCTGTATGCCTGTGTGCTTGCCTGTTGGTTCTAGATTAGGGTAGAAAATATAAAAAAAACCAGTCTTTCTTTAATCGACGGAGCCATTGCAAAATGTGAACTAGAGATGCCGTGCAACGTGCTGATTCTTTCATTCAACACCAAACCAAGCCAACAATATAACCCATCTAAACCCTGTCCCTCACAAAAAGCTTCCTTGCCCCCGTCCGTCCAGCGGTCATGCCATCCATCCATCCTACAGTACTATCCATCCATCCAACCCTTTACCACCCCCCCTACACTTTTCGCCATCTCCACCCTCCCTCCCCCCTTATCGCCCATTGTGCGGCACTACTGCGCGTGGTCAAACAAAAGCTGAGACCTGGGTACTTACTGCGAGGGAAGGCGGAACTGGCAATGGGGGGGCGGTTTGACGGGGATGTTTGGGGGGGGGGAGGGGGGCTGAAGGATGATTTTGGGTGGGGGGGGGCGGGGGTTAACGGACGAAGAGAGGGGGGAAAGTGAAGGCGGGAGGTTGTTTGGGGGGTTCTTTATAAAGGTGGAAGTTGGATTGTATGGGTGTTGAGTAGGTTTTTGGGGGGGGGATTGTGAGATGAGATGGATATCTGGTGAAGATACGTTTACTCAATGTCTACGTCTTGTTCGTTTTCTAGGGGTGTTATATGTAGGGCTAAGGGGTATTGGCACCGTTTAAAATTATAAACTTTTTCTGCCTTCTCGATCTATTCTAACGGGTTTCAAAATGTGACGAGAATTGTTTGCGAGCTTTTCAGACAACGATCATCTCAGTTAACTATCAGGCGGTGATGTTCATATCATTCTGCATAACCTACAATCAATAACCATCATTATATATACTGAGCGAACAGCTTGCTTTTGAAGGGTTGCGGCACGTGAATGCAGGATGCCATGCATCCTTGCGGCAAATCTACATGCTACTCGACCTCGGATTGGCCATAGGAAGTCTAGAACAGCGATAAGAGCAATGTCCGATTGGATGAACTATAACCTTTCTTCAGAAAACGGGTCCCACCGTCCAGCGTTTGGAGGCTCTGTCTATTTAATTCAAGTCATTGCCATGCTTTTTGCTGTAGATCTGTACTGCACACAGTCCTCGACGTTGCTCCCTACGGATCTTGGCTCTGCCTTTCGTCGAAGAGTATCATAATAACACCAGCCTCGTTATGCGCTTGTGACGTTATGATAAGTACTTTTGGCATCATCAGACATTGACTCCTGCGGAATTCAATCCGATAACTCACCATGTTGGATCCGTTTTCGGCATTTTTTGCCATCAGCACTTCTGCTAAGCTCGCCCGGTTCTGCTATAAAACAGCAAAAGATCTGAATGCACTCCAGGTCAGCTATAAAGGGTCGAAGAGCACATTGATGTCGGTGGTAGCGCTTTGCGAGGTTTTCGGCAAAGAAGTCAATTACATTGGCGATTGGTTGGAAAAGACTGCTAAAGAATCTAATGAGCATGAATTGTTGCATCTGGAAACCCTTAAGGCCCTTGATCTGATTGAAGGCTCGATGAAAAGATTGAGTAAGGATATCGAAAAGATATCGGCCAGCGGAGGCGCCGCGCGAATGGGTATGGCCGAGCAGTGGATCAAGGTCAAGTACTCATGGAGCGAGGATATCTTGAAAAAGCATCTCACTGCACTCCGAGAGCACGCGACTCTGATCCAACTTATTCTTACGGCGCTTCAACTGTAGGATTTTAGTATCAATCCGTCATTGCAGGACCCTGTGATACTGACTGGACCGCAGGCCTACCCCGAAGGAGGTGGACCAGGGGTTTCGGAAAGTAGACGCGGAAACTCACACAATCCGGAACGCACGAAAAATGGATGAGCCCAAGGACCTCCCTCCAGAGTACCAGGAGTTCCTTGCATCGCAGGAAAACCTAGATGATCTAGATAGCCCGATCGATGGAGACTCGGAGAGTATATCCAGTATATCGAATAGCAAGGCCTCTGGCGATTTTATCAGGAACCCAGCATTGCCTAAGCGTAAGAGCGTACTCGGTTTGCCCACAGGCCGTGACTATACCGATCATCACAAAGTTGCAGAGAGACCAAGTCCGTACACTGCGGTTTCCGACGAAAAGCATACTGGATCCAGTACAGTCTCAGAAGGCCAATCTGAGTGCATCTCGACGTCAACATGGCCCTCAAACATTTCCAGCAGAGCTTCGACTTTGAGTGGAGATACTTTATCTCCAAGTGCTCTTATTACACCATCGATACGGAGAAAGCCCATTGGCTCCGCGAAATCTCAGAACAGTCTGTCTACGTCATTCGAGAAAAACATCTCAGAAAAGGATGTTCCGAAAGATCCGAAAGATTATGAGACAGAAATACCATTGGTGCAGTCTCCACTAAGCGGTCCCGGAGTGACAGCACCATCAAGTTCATTGGCCCAACATCTAGCACATACAAAACATTCAAATATCGCTCCGAGGAGAGCGACAGATAATATGGTTATTCGGAAGCGATCTGAAAGCTCAAACGTATCGGCTGATCAAGTCAATCAAGCGTCTGGATTTGACATCGAAAAACTTGGCGATGACGGTTACCCATTACTGGTACGCGTCGCTCGCGATGGCATAGAGAGTATGGTTGTCAAGCTCCTTGCTAGTAATGCAAATATCGAAGCAGTACATATTCGAACAAAGCGCACAGCACTAGTGGAAGCAGCAGCAATCGGACATGAGAAGATTGTTGGTCTTCTTTTACAGTACGGATATCTTGTGGATCATGCCGATGGAGATTCTTTAACCTCGTTACACTATGCGGCTCTACGGGGCAACATAGCGGTAGCCAAGCACCTTCTTGAAAACGGAGCCACAATCGATTCCAAAGGTCCTCAGGACAAGACCCCCTTACACTTTGTCACGGGAGTGCTCTACGCAAGTATGGTGATGCTGCTGCTTCAACGGCATGCGAATATAAATGCGAAAGATGCATTCCAGCGTTGTGCCCTGCACATCAGCGCATCGCATGGAGATCTGAAGATGTGCAGTCTTCTTCTAGATCATGGATGCCAAGTCGATAGTAGAGACATCAACCTTCAGACACCCCTGACATTGGCTGCTGAAGCTAGAAGTCTTGACGTTTTTGATTTACTACTCGCTCGTTCGAACCTCAAATCCAAAGATTCGACGTTCAACGCAACATTCTTCGCTGCTGTGGAGGCCGGGAAAATACCAATAGCAGAGAGATGTATCGCAAGTGGCTTGTCCTTGAAAAGCCTTGGGAATGACTCTTACAAATCGGCGACGTTGGCAGCGAAAAGCGGTAATGTTGAAATGTTAGATTTGATGATCAGACAAAAATGTCGCATTAAAGACAAAGACAATAATGGCTGGACATCATTACATTTTGCTGCAGACGACGGTCATGCGGCGATCGTTGAGGCGCTACTGGAAAAGCACATACCTGGCAAGGCGACCACTTCGAAGAAAGAGACACCTCTACATCTTGCAGTGAAAGGGGGTCATTTTGCAGCCATAGATCTTCTGTTGAGAGGCAAGGGAGAATCGCAGCTTGGTTCCAAAGACTCACACGATCAACAACCAGTACATCATGCTGTTCGAGGTGGCATCCAAGATATTTGGAACATCATGATATCCCACAACGCGGCCACCAACAACGAAAACAAGTTCGGATGGCGACCATTGCACATCGCAGTAGCATACGGTCATAAAGACATCCTGGAACAATTAGTTGCACGAGGAGCCAATATCGAAGAGAAGCTGGGAACGGCCTCATACACCAGGAAAGACACACACATTACACTGGAGAGTGGATACTGGGCTGAAGCCCGGTGGCCTTATCCCGGCAGTCGGCCTTTGCATCTGGCTATAGAATACGGCCGCGACGATATGGCTCGCTTCCTCATTTCCATGGGTGCCGATGTCGATGTCGCATGCTCCGAAGGCTGGCGGCCACTCCACCATGCCGCTTTTAACGGTTCCCTACCCATGGTGCAACTCCTACTTGATTCACAGGCATACGTCCATGCGACCACTGACGAGGGCAAAACGGCACATGCGTTGCCATTTCGAACAAGCGGGGAGCCAATCCCAGAGGCTACAAAAATACAAGTGCAGGTACTTCTGACCCATGCCATGGCCAGCACGCCAAAACAGAAGAAGGAGCAATTCAAAAGCGTCTGGCGACTAAAGGGTAAAGGCGCAGATGATAAAAATGACACCTTGCAAGCTGCGTACCTCGCCGCGAATGTCATTTCCCGACGCAACGATCTTGCAGCCGCCGCTCAACCGGTCCCAACGTCGGTTTTCCAGAACCTCAGCAAGTCGGTCTCAGAACCCGTGCATCACTCCTCGTCACCGTCTCAGCAGCACTCTCCGAATCTGCAGCAACAATCTTCGGCACGGCACTCGAGCGCTTTCCGGCAGTCTTTGGCTTTTGCGAAACCTTCCTCGAATTATATACATCATCGGAAAGCAAGCGCACGTCATAAGTCGTCTCGGAACCACGATCAGAACCAAAATCAAAACCAAGACCAAGACAATTCCAGTTCGCCTCCCGATTCCCCAATACAATCCCCAATCGTTCAACCAGCTCCTTCCTCGGCCTAAGACCAGAAAGTCCCACCACCCAATTCAGTGCCACAGCCCTTGGCTGACTCAATTGCTCCGACCAATTCGGGACTTTCGACTTTCATAGGTGGTGGTGGTAGCGACGATGATGGGGATATTCGCTCGGATTAATACTCGAAAGGCAGCCGAAGCAAGAGTTGCATATCAACATTGATGCTTCTGCGCCAAAGACTTTGTTTGTATAATATCATACATTCTCAAGAAAATGAAGCAACGGATCAACGATAGCAGGACATGTACTTCCTCAACTGCAACCGTAGTTTTTCAGAAGAGAGAGAGCTGAGCGCTCAGAACTAAGATACACACAAAGAAACTTCAGCGCAACAGTCCCTATCACCAAACTTGTCCTCCTACAGAATGCAATGATAGCTTTCTTTCCAAGTCATGCATAGTACAACAACAGCCATTGCAAGAAAAAAAAACATCAATAACCCATCACCATGCCCTAAAAACAACCATGTCAAACCCCCCCCGCCCCCCTCCCCGGGGGGGGCCAACACTCGCGACGCATGTCATTATACGCATTGCCATCTCGAATATGTACAAGTAACCTCAGATACCTATTCACAATCGTAACGACCTTCCGCTAAAAAAAAACCAAAAAACACAGTATCTGTTGCTCTTACATACCGTGCTCTCTCTCCACCTTCACCCTACGGCAGGACCCCCCCAAAAGAACCAAAGAAAACAGCTGTCACGAAAGATCTGAGTCCGAGATATGTAAACATAGAACCTTGCAGCTAACATGTACCTTCCATTTTAACCCTCGTAGCTCCCACCACCATCCTAGATACTGTACCATCCAAGCCCAAAGCTCGAAAAATCCAAACCCCAAGAACACGAATTTGCACCCTCCTCCCCCCAACCAATCTGAACGTTAGCATCCCCTTCCTCGTTTTTCTCATTACTTCATTTCGCGCCTTCTCTACACTTTCTCTTCTTCCCACCAACATCCATAAACCCGAATCTGTGCAATCTCGTTCGCTGATGATATGTCTTTGAAGAAGATCAAGCGTTTTTTTGTTTTTGGTTTGGCTGTGTTTTCGATTCGGGGGACGGGAATGATGCGAGGTGCGCGCGTGGCTTTGGGAGCGAATTTCGTTGAATGAGGTTGGGGTTGGGGGGGGTCGGAAGATACGTGAAGTTTGGGCTTTGGTGACGATGGGAGCGATTTGGGTTGGGTTGGGTTGGGAGCTGGAGGAGGGGGTTGGTGGGGAGCAATGAAGATGGGGGATGGGGGATTTAAGGCATTAGTGAATGAAGCAACTAACTACATGCACACGACGCTTTTCCCCAAGGAATCCACTCACCAACTAGATTCCCCGACATTTGTTCACCCCCTACCTACTCAAATACTACAACCTCCCCTCCCTCCCTCGCTCACGTCCCACACCACCTATGTACATACCTCTCACCCACCCACCATAACCCCCTTCCCACTTCCCACAAACGTCATTTTAAAAAACCACAGCCGTAGTTCCACGATATGATCAATCGGAATTAACTGCATGGGTTTGTGTTTTATCAGTCACATCAGCAAGACCGTCTGTCTATCTGTCGATCGAGTTCACGAAAAGACAAAACGTGCGGATATGCAACCTGTTGATGTGATTTAGTTTCCGGCACGTAAGTAGTTTCCGTGATTCTAGTGTAAATCCCCCCCCCCCTCTCTCTCTCGGGAAATCAGGCGGCGGGGGTGTTCGGTAACCCATCACAAGCGTGGGGCAGGTATGACGTGTTTGAGATATCGAGAGAGGGCGGGGGGGCAGAGAGGGTGGGTTGTGTAGAGTAGCTTGGGTGTAAATAGATAGATAGGTTTCAAGGGATTTGTGTATTGAAGAAGATGGTTTGCGATTGTCTTTTCGCGAAGTAGTATTCGAGAGAAGCGGGAAAGAAGGTTTGCGGTGCGGTGGTGGTGCTGGCGGTGTTGGAAGGGGATTCTTGGGATGGGAGGGAGGTGGGTGGGTGGGTGAGTGAGTCGGTAGGGGGTTTTGATACTGGGGTTTTTTTGTCACGAGTTAGATTTTCGTAGCGGAGCGGTTTTTAGAGGGGCTTTGGCTGAGGGGCTTTGAAGGGGGTAAGGGGTTAAGGGGGTCGGGGGGTACTGTGTGGTAGTGATGTGTGTATTGTTCGGGAGCTGGGGTTGGTATATTTGACGTCATGGTATAGGTGGTTCTTTTCGGTGGTGTCTGCGAGCCTGGTATGTGGAAGCGATCTTTCGTCGAGAATTGCAATTGCAGAAGGATGTGGGGTAGGGAGGGTTGTGGCAAAGGGGTTTGTGGAATTGATCAAAGCGTAAATTTCGATGCCTAAGTCGTCATTCAGCTGGGGGTTTTTTACTAATTTTGAAAAACCTCTGGTATTTGATAGTATTGATTTCTGTAACAGAGAAGATTGGAGAAAATGTTCTGGTAAAGAGTGCGTTGATTGTTGTGACGCGGTGGTGCGGCTGAATAGTACATTTGTGAGCTTTTTATTCAAGGGGGGGGTTTGGTGACGTTATTCGATGAACAAGCAGTCGTGTTTTGATTCCAGGAGGTGTGGACTCATTCCGCCTGTTACTAAACTGAGGGTTAGATGCGAGACACAATGGCCCAGTCAATGGTATGAGCCGTGCAACAGCACCGAAACCCTCATATGGCATTTTCTGTAAACTCCAAATATGGTTGAGGATTGGATACGAGAGTCAAAGAAAGAACAGCCGATACGGTTAATCATACGAGAATGTGATCTGGTGGAAGCTGACTACGCCATCACTTCACTACTGATACCTTCTAGCCATGAAACATATTCCTTTCTATTTTAGAGTAAACAACTACTCAGCGGCGACCGTGCCGTTGAATTCCACCATGGAATTTGTCACAACCAAGGTGAACTTCTTCCTTGGACCAACAGTGGTTGCCCCTCCAGATCCTGTCATCGCACAGAACACCACCACGCGCATGATATCCCGAGCTATAAGAACCGGCTGGAAGACGTCCGTCGACCCGGTCTGCGTGCTCGCAAGAGAGACAAGGCAGCCTCCGTGCGACCAATTCAAGCCACCTTCTGCTTGCTTGTACACCCGAAACGCAGTGGCATCTACACTGTTTTTAATTTCGGTGGAGATATGTTGGCAGTCGGCTTTGACTGGTGACAAAGCGAATGGGCGTCCCGGTTTGATACAAAATACTGGCCAGTCCGGTCCAAGGGATTCAATGGAGGCTTCGACAGGATTGACGGGCCGAATGCTCGGGTCGAAATTGTGGGAGTCCTTGGCAAGAGAGATATCGCGCTTGACAATAGTCACGAAGAGTGAAGACCCGGACTCCAACTTCGGTCGGAATGCGTGTGTCATGATACAGAGGAGACATAGAGTGATGAATATGCCTGGAGGTGGCAGGAAGAGAAGGGGCATCATCTTCTACTTTGAGCATCAGAGTTCTACCACTAGAAAGAACAGAAAGGAGATGGAAAGACCGGGGAAGTACTGCAGACAAAGAGATCATATAGTGAGACATTTCGACGATGATACCGAGAAATTAGATCCCATGGCTTGTCGGAGGTAAAACCCACCAAATCGGTGCTCATTCGCATATACCCTAGAAAAGCGCATGTAAGCCTATTCTTCCGACGGCCCCTCAAGTAAAACAGAGCCATACAGCGAGCCATCTGTCTCTCGAATCTGACGGACTAAGAAGTTGAACAAATATCGGTGATCGACTTCGATACCACGATAGCCTGCTCTATATATGATCGAGCTCAAATATCAGCCTCAGACGTAAGCAAATAGCGCCCAATCACTTAGTCCCACTACGATTGGAGAGCAATATCTTTTGGACCTTCAAGCAGAGCGTGAGAGCAATTCTCGACACATGTAGCCAGCCGATGATTGAAAACATGATAGTTTCGTGTGAAAGGCAAACGATCCAGCAGACATGCCCAACAGACAATCTCACCTATAGATGTGTAAGGATGTGTAAAGGATGTGTAAGGAACCAAGGTGAAAGCGTAGAATTCAATGTGCAGAGTGCATCCCATCGGGGTATTTCCAAATCAATCATCACGAACCGTTCAGGCTTGGGGAAAGACGGAGAGATCTTGGGGCTCGAGATCTCATCGTTGCGCTTTAGATGAATTCAAGCCGAGGCATGGAAGAATGCCCTGAAAACGAGGGACGAGAGGAAGGGAATAATGGTTTTTGGGCGACCAGGGTGGTTTGGCTGGCAAACAAGGGCCAAAGAATCGAGGTCTTGGCATAGGTAGTTACATATCACAAAGGGTTTGATGCAAATTATGCAAATGGATTCAGATCACAGCTTTTAATCTGATATTAAGTTCATTTAACACATGATTGAATTTAGTATAATCATTAAATTGAGTTGAAAATTTAATTGTTAAAATAATTCCTCAAAGACTATATAGGGCTAGCCTTACTGTTCGTTTTCGACGATATTCTCACTTGTTATTTATATATAGCATTCGAAATGAGAAATCGATCTACTAATAGTACCTGATGATAATTTTCAAAACTGTTCAAAATAGCTGTCTGAAGTGCTGCTGCCTAACGACACTGCTTTTCTTGTCACAGATCATCTTAAACTAAAAGAACTCAACTTCGATAAACGGATCACTTTGATATAGTGTGGGCGTGGAAGAGTTAAAGGGTACGTATTATGGGATTCTATGACCAGGGTGGTATGGCTCGGGTGCGCGCTGAAGATTTGGTACCGCTTAGTGTGAAGAAGAGCATACTTTACCGTCCTACACAGCTCCTTCAGTCATGTTCATGGCCTGGATGAAGTACTTGAAGGGTTAAAACTTGATACTGAAACAGGATCGCGCGCTCTAGAGGTGATTACAAAGAGATTTAAAGACGTTCCGAGGTGACAATACATTCTATGCAAGTTTTGCAATACCAGACGCATCTTCTACCTTTTAAATGACGCCCCATCTTTTCTCCTTGCTGTCATAAACCACCTTCGCATGGCATACTTACTTCTCGGTCTCAATCGCCAACACAACTTCCCTCGTCGGCCTCCACGCCTCAGCATCTCCCCACCGATCACTCGTCAAGCCCGCACTCCCCGGATTCTTAAACCCCCTCTCCATCTGCCTCTCGTAGCTTACTTGTCTCAATCTATTGCTCTCCCTCGGCGTCAAAGCTAGATATACCTCCACGCCAACAAGATGCATAAACGTGGCCAGCCACATTGCCATGCCAAAGCTCATGCCCAAGCTCGCACCAATCTGCTCCGGTCGTCCGCTCCGAAAGTTCGCGTGCACTACGACGCGATGGTCGACTGTAGAGTTGGGACTGCTGCACTGGGGGTAGAATTTCTTCACTGGATTGCTGGAGGCGTACGTGAAGATGATCTCGTCGCAAGACTTGGTGGTGTAGTAGGAATTGAGCATTGTGATGATGACCGCAGAGGTGACCATGATCAGACGGAGCGTGATGATAGCGCCGAGATAGAACATCGCTCTCAGCATCCAAGCGCGATGCTGGTCGATTTGGAGGCACTTGATGTTATAGTATGCGAGGCACATGCTGGTAGTTGTAATGATTACGAGCAAGCCGACTCCCGCTTGAGTTGCGAGTGTCCCACCAAAGGATCGTCGGCAGATCATGAGGGCACCGGCGTTGGCAACGAAGACGAGGAGAATGATAACGTAGCCGTTGATGCGGTGGAAGATGAGCAGTTTGTGTCGGATGACGGGAACGAATTGCCAGACCATGAGGAAGCCGGCTGGCAGGATGGCGCTGAGGTGGAGGGTGATGCCGATTCGATGGATGCCTGTGTTGTACCAGTACCACTCGCCGGGTGAAGCGCTATTGGCGAAGCTGCTTTTGGCGGTGCCTGCGATGTTGAGGTAGGAGAGACGCGCCAAAGTGAAGCCCATCATTGCGCCTGCGAAGATGATGACTGGGAAAGTTAGCAGGATGAGGAAGAGATCAGTGGATTGCACTTACAGAGTGGGAAGTTGTACCCCTTCTGGAAACCGAGAGGACGGTAGACTTTTCGCCAGAATGTCACGAACTTGTTAGGAGTCTTCTCCTCTTGGGCATTCGTTGAGGGAGGTGGATTTGTGGTTCGCTGCATATTGACGGACGTAATTGGATACATTGTAAAGGTTGAGAGGATGCTGGGGCTGAGGCAGGGAAGAGAAAGAATACAGAAGACCAAGTGATGCTGAAAGTGATTGACTCCATCGTGAAGGGGAAATAGACTCATATATAACGTAGAACTCTTGATACTCGAAATAGGAGGGCAATAAGGTATAGAAGACACCTACTTAGTCCTCTTCGGGTCATGTTTGCGCCACTAAGCCTCTTCGAGCGAGTTTTGCGGCACGAATTACGGCCTCTTGTTCGAAGGAACAATACAGTTCTTCAACAACTGCCATTTTTCATCTGATCCCCACTATCAATTCGATCAGCATCCGCAGCTTCGTTGGCAAGTTGTTGCGATGCCGCGCACACGTAGGGTGGCTGTGAACGGATGACGACAGCCAAGCAGGCAGGGTATCCTTATTTCAACTTGAACATCGCAGCGCACGTGTATTGCTACCTTACTTAGCATGTTTATACTCGTACAGAGGGAATGAGGCATCTCCTTCACCAAAAGAATAAAGCACAAGTCTTCTTACACAATGGTTTATCACGGAAAGCCAAGTAGGGGTTGTGATATCTGTCGCAAACGTCATATCAAGGTAAGTTGTTCTCACCTGATCCGAGGAGGAAAGACTGATATAGGTATAGTGTGATGAGGCTATGCCTAGTTGCTCATATTGCTTGAAGAAGCAAGTTACATGTCCTGGCTACAAGTCTCAATTTGATACTGCTCGGAGAGATCAAAATCTCGTGGCAGCGAAGAGCGTCCAACGCCGAAAGAATGCCATCGAGAAGGCCGATCGTGAACGGATAGCAGGAAAGCATTTAGCGAAACTCTCTTCGTCGAGTGTTCCCAGAGTCCTATCACAAGACTATGAGGGTTATGCTGTTAGCTTCTTTCTCTCATCATACGTCATTCTGCCAATGGATCTAGAGGTCCGACGAGGCTTTTTGGATTGCCTGTTTCCAGTCTGGGTACAGACAGATCCCACGTCGCCATTGAGACCAGCTGTTGCTGCGGTGGCTTTGTGCCTTCTCGAGGCGTGGTCGCAACTGAAACCAGATCTACCTCTATCACTCTCCCGGTCACAGTACCTGAAAGGGCTTGCATCCTTAAGGAAGAGTCTGCAGAGCACCGAAGACATAGGCGATGACGTTCTCATGGCAGCCCTTATGTTAGACATGTACGAGGGGGTACGCTCGTTCTTGATGTCGAAACCTAACAATAGCCCTCACGTGAGCGGAACCACGGCATTGGTCGAATACCGGAGACGACTGCCATTCGCCAGCGAGACATCCCAGAGAGTCCTACTCGGAGCCCGGAACCAAATTGTGGGAAGAGCACTGAGCAACACGGAACCTGTACCATTAAATGTTTCCACGTGGGCCGACAGGACCCAGGATGTCCCGAAGACGCCGGGATTCCGGTTTGACGACCTCAACCTCGAGGTAGCAAATCTTCAGGCCTTGGCCTCACGACTTAGTTCAGACACTACAGCCCAGGACCTTCCTGTCTTGGGCATTTTGAGAAAGGCTACCGAGCTTGATCAGCGATTGTTAGCCTGGACAAGTACTGTTCCCGATGACTGGGCCCCTACACGATTCTCTGGCCCAGAGTGCATCTTACAGAGTGTGCGCGACGCAGGACTCTACCAAGACCATTGCGATATCTATAAAACCATCTTCATCGCCAATATATTTATATCACACTGCTGTTCGCGCATTAAACTCCAGCTGACGGTCCTCGCCTGCCTTAAGCATCTCAAAAGTGATAATCTCGACACAGCATCGGTGACAGCATTGGAGATTACTCAAGAATTGGCCGACACCGTGTGTGCCAGTATACCATATTTTCTAGGAGAGAGAATGATGACCGGCCGCATCGATGATAAGACTGTGCAATATCCGCACATTGCAGGGCTCTTAGTACCTGATCATTATGTAGGAGCAGCTGCGCTCGGGGGTTGGTTTCTTGCTGCACGGCTTTCGGAGCTTCTCTCACCAAGAGTGCCTTTGAGAATTGGGCAGCGGCAATGGATTGAAGGCCAGATGCAGCGGATTATAAAGATTTATGCCATACAGCCACATAAAGTATCTTAAATACTGGGATCTATCGTCAATTGAATGAATGCTGGATATCTTGGTATGCGACTCACACCAAATGCTCCTCTACACTCATCTGAGTGGGTTCATCAAACGTCAACGCTACTGCGTAGCTGCATTACAGCAGTCGTATAGGTGTTGATTACCGTAATGCTTGTTTGGGTTGATGGATGAGCGTGCCTGCACAAACACGTCGGCCTCGTTAAGAAGGATAATAGCCTTCCAATGATGTAAAGGAATAACAGATTTTGCGTGAAGTGCTCAAGGACCTAAGGATCGCTTTCCTAAGCGGTATCAGCAGGTGCGATGAAGGGTTCTTGTGCGGATAGCTCACTCGGATGTCCCAATTCAGAATTGCTCTCTCGAGCACTGTCCGAAGGCCAACCTTTCCAGCAGCCTTTCGATAGCATTCCTCGGTTGCAGACCTCCACCCTTTGCAAACCGCTTTCGCGGCGTTGTTAACTGAGGTAACTCGAGCTCTCGTCTTAGCCTCATAGATTTTGTGAATACGTTGTCGTTCTCAGCTGGCTTAAATGGATTGTATTTGACGACAGGTCGGGAAGCCGGCGGAGCGCACACTTACTGCGGGGTACTTAATTTAGATAAGGAGACCTCATCAAAAGCGAGGTATGTAGTTGATAGTTGACCTTCGCTGCCATCAATCTAATCGACTATAAACGCCGCATTTATAATCCTTCGCTGTTGTGACTCCCTTTCCTTCATCTTCTCAGCATATATCAGATACTTTTAGATCTCTTCCTAGTAGGCTGCGAAGCAGCATTCGATGTGAGATCACGAGATCGATGTATTGGTTGACATATGCTATACATACCTGAATAGGATTGTTCCAAAGTGTGTTCACATTTTGGCCGATTCGTCAACCAACAGTATTGAGGGGGCCGACTCCCATCTAGTTTTCTGTTTTATGGCCCGCTCTAATCTTGTTGTCACAGAAGCCATTGACGACGGCGAAGCCTTGACTAAAGACGTAGTTTTGAAGACGAGTGTAAACTTCATTCGAAACATCGTACTGCTCGTCGATTTGTGAATTCTTCAGATGTTCGGGTGGAGTTTGATCTCTGATCTTCTGAATGACGGGAATTAGACTCTCGTCTAGACTAGAATCAGATAGCCAAGAAGATATGACAGTGAGATATATAGATTGATAGATGGATAGATGTCACCCTAACTCTAATCATTGGTTCAGGCTTCTAGGGCTTAGCGTAGTCCGAGTCGGTGGAAAAAGTCGTTAGACTCGTTACGCACCAAATTAAGCGCCCTCGGTCATGCCCTGTGCAGGTGAATAGGTAACTTCTTGCGGTAAAGCGTGCCGCAACCAGCTAGCCTTGACCTCGTTCTGCTGCTCTTTCCTCGTTTTTAGCTGCTGTTATAACTGTTGGACTACTACACCCTCCCCGTTGATGTGTATACGCTTCCGTATCCTACTCTTCTTAGAATCGGGTTAATATTTGTTTACTTACTAAACCTTGACTACGGTAGGCTTTTACAGAGCGAGGCCCCTTGGACAGTATAATTGTTCACGATGGCACCTGGCAAGTATATACTTATCATATACACCTCCCCTCGCTACTGCAGTAAGTCCTTCGGCTTGGGCGCATCACGAGTCCTAAATCTTGGTACCCCACGTTCCGCTGCCTTCCATGCCCTCGTCCAATTTCCTCGTCGTAATAGCACAGTGCCACCACCATGACTACCAGCAGATCACGCCCGGTACGAGACAAAGAAGTCAATGTATACGTCCACGAAGGTAGTCGGACACTCCGACTGTCGATATCTAATCCAGCGAGTCGTGCAGAAGAAAGAGAACCCGACACGTCGAGTTTATCTTGCCACGTATGTGCTCATAAAGCTCAACTGCTATTACGATTGATCTTCCTGACTTCCGGCGACCAGCGCTAGAAATCGAAGGTTCATATTAAAAGACGTTTTTCAATCTAACTTCAAGTACTACCTGAACATGTACCACGGTCTGCGCAGCTGTTCCTATCTTCGTCTGTTAGAAGATACGATTCAAGAGCAGTCGATGTTCGTTTACAAATACTTTACGAACCATCTTCTGAGCCTGGTTCAAAAGAATTTACCGATTGCGCTTACGAAGCGAGTGTCAAAGATAAACTGCGAGGCCTTGCAGTGCTACACGATCAAAATACTGTTCATACCGATAGACTAGACCTCTTATGTTTGAAGAACTCTAGAACCATGGCTGACATGCTGTAGATATTAAGGGGAACAATATTTTTAATCGAATGAAAGAAGAACAACAAGGGAATTAAAATTGTGCAGGTTCAGCTTACTGATATTGAAGATGCTGCACGTGTGCCTTCTGAATATAACATCTTCGATAAACAGGTAGGCAACTGAATTTGGCGTAGTCCAGAAGCGCATACCCAGGGTCGCGTAAACAAACCCTCCGATATGTTCTCTTCCGGTGTCGTTGTAAGTTGCTAAGCTCACTACAGCCCCTTGAGTCTTGAAGTGACTGCTCACTACTGTTCTCGCAGTGCATTTACGCCTTGCTTAGACGAGTCATTTTCGCCATTGGCGAAGACGAGCTC
>JAABUR0100002821.1_pt1 | contig 25662 bp, 29 predicted proteins | sample 5560091 | NCBI WGS metagenome assembly JAABUR01 (sample SAMN10711879, study PRJNA513375) | rock metagenome | isolation source: Antarctica rocks | place: Antarctica: Victoria Land, University Valley sud
CACGCACGGCCAGCGGGCGTCACTGCGCACGCTCGGCCTGCGCCGCATCGGTGCGTCGGTCGTCCGCGAGGACAAGCCCGAGGTTCGCGGCCTGATCAACCGGGTCGCGCACCTCGTCGAGGTCGAGGAGGTATCGCCGTGAGCGAGCAGACAGTCGAGGCGTCGATGGCCAGTGCCGCTGCGCCCGAGGCGCTGACGGGCCGCGGGCTCAAGGTCCACCACCTGCGCCCGGCGCCCGGTGCCAAGAAGGCCAAGACCCGGCTCGGCCGTGGTGAGGGCTCGAAGGGCAAGACGTCGGGTCGCGGGACGAAGGGCACGCAGGCGCGTAAGAACGTGCCGGCGGCCTTCGAGGGCGGCCAGATGCCGCTGCACATGCGGCTGCCCAAGCTCAAGGGTTTCCGCAACCCGGCCCGTGTGGAGTTTCAGGTCGTCAACCTGACCCGGCTCGGTCAGCTGTTCCCCCAGGGCGGCGGTATCGACGTCGCCGCGCTGGTGGCCGCGGGAGCGGTCCGGAAAGGTCAACCGGTCAAGGTATTGGGCGATGGGGAGATCGAGGTGGCCGTCCAGGTCAGCGCGCACGCGTTCTCCCAGTCGGCCCGCGAGAAGATCTCTGCTGCGGGTGGAACCGCCGTAGAGGTCTAGCACCACCGAGCATTCCCCGGCCCGACCTGCCCCTCGGGTGCCCTGGGGCAGGGCACCAGCGCTCGCTTCGCAGGGCAAGGTCGGGCCGGGCTGTTAGAGTCCGACCCGGAGACCGCTACTCCCCGGGGTCCCGATGCCCGTCACACGACCAGCAGCGGAGGGGCCGTGCTCAGCGCTTTCGCACGAGCGTTCCGGACGCCTGACCTTCGCAAGAAGATCCTGTTCACGCTGGGCATCGTGCTGATCTTCCGCCTTGGCAGCGTGCTGCCCGGGCCGGGCGTCTCTACCTCTGTGGTCCATGCGTGCCTGACCGCTGCCAACACCGGCGCCAACAAGAACATCTACTCGCTGGTCAACCTGTTCAGCGGCGGGGCGCTGCTGCAGCTGTCGATCTTCGCGCTCGGCATCATGCCCTACATCACCAGCAGCATCATCATTCAGCTGCTGGTCGTCGTCATCCCGCGGCTGGAGCGCCTGAAGAAGGAGGGCAGCTCCGGCGAGGCGAAGCTGACGCAGTACACCCGCTACCTCACCGTCGCCCTGGCGGTGCTGCAGTCCACCGGCATCATTGCGCTGGCGCGCTCCGGGCAGCTGCTGCCTTCCGGGGGCGGGTGCGACGCCGCGGGGATCATCCCGGACACCAGCTTGCTCCGGATCGTGACCCTGGTGGCGACGATGACGGCGGGCACGGCCGTGATCATGTGGCTCGGGGAGCTCATCACCGGACGCGGCGTCGGCAACGGGATGTCACTGCTGATCTTCACCTCCATCGCAGCACGCCTTCCGTCGGAAGGCGGCAGCATCCTGCAGGTCGCGGGCGGCGTGGTGTTCGCCCTGGTCTGCCTGCTCGGCGTTGCCATCGTCGTGTTCGTCGTGTTCATCGAGCAGTCCCAGCGCCGTATCCCTGTGCAGTACGCCAAGCGGATGGTCGGGCGCCGGATGTACGGCGGGACCTCGACGTACATCCCGCTCAAGGTCAACCAGGCCGGGGTCGTGCCCGTCATCTTCGCCTCGTCGCTGCTGCAACTGCCGCAACTGCTCGGACGGGTCTGGCACAACACGACGTTCCAGGACATCGAGCAGCGCTACTTCGCTCGGGGCGACCATCCGCTCTACCTGGCGTTCTACTTCGGTCTGGTCATCTTCTTCACCTACTTCTACGTGGCGATCACGTTCAATCCGGTCGAGGTCGCCGACAGCATGAAGAAGTACGGCGGCTTCATTCCGGGCATCCGCCCGGGTCGCCCGACGGCGGAGTACCTCGACCGCGTCCTGTCGCGCATCACGCTGCCGGGCTCGCTGTTCCTCGGCGTCATCTGCGTCCTGCCTCTCGCCCTGCTCAACCTGACGAAGGGCCAGCAGTTCCCCTTCGCCGGCACTAGCGTGCTGATCATGGTCGGAGTGGGGCTGGAGACGGTCAAGCAGATCGAGAGCCAGCTGATGCTGCGCAACTACGAGGGTTTCCTGCGGTAGATGCGCCTCGTTCTCGTAGGTCCCCCGGGCGCCGGCAAGGGCACTCAGGCGTCCTTCATCGCCTCCGCCCGGTCGATCCCGCAGATCTCGACCGGCGACATCTTCCGACACAACGTCAGCAATGGCACCGAGCTCGGCCAGAAGGCCAAGCAGTACATGGATGCGGGCGACCTCGTGCCCGACGAGGTGACCATCGAGATGGTCCGTAACCGGCTGGCAGAGCCGGACGCAGCCCGCGGCTTCCTTCTCGACGGCTTCCCGCGCAACGTGCCGCAGGCCGAGGTGCTGGAGGACATGCTGGTCGAGATGGACAGCAAGCTCGACATCGTGCTCGAGCTCGTCGTCGACGACGACGAGGTGGTGCGCAGGTTGTCGGGGCGGCGAACCTGCCGGAGCTGCAGCACCGTCTGGCATCTGGACTTCGATCCTCCCCTCAAGGAGGGCGCCTGCGACAGGTGCGGCGGACAGCTGTTCCAGCGCGAGGACGACAAGCCCGAGACGGTCAGGCACCGCCTCGAGGTCTACGCGGCCCAGACCGCTCCCCTCGTCGCGCACTATGCGGCGCGCGGCTACCTGGTGGGGATCGACGCGACCGGGCCGGTCGACGACGTCACCGAGCGGGCCCTTGAAGCGCTGCACCGCTATGACGACTAGGGCGAACCGCCGATGAGGCAGGCGCGCACGGGTGGAGGCAACTGATGGCACGGCGTGAGCAGGTAGAGATCAAGTCCCGGTCGGAGATCCTGACCATGCGCGAGGCCGGGCTGGTGGTCGCGCGGACCATCGAGCGCGTGCAGACTGCGGTCCGGCCGGGGATCAGCACCGCCGAGCTGGACGAGGTCGCCGAGGCGTCGATCCGCGGCGAGGGCGCGACCCCGAACTTCAAGGGCTACCACGGGTTCCCGGCAACGATCTGCACGTCGGTCAACGAGGAGATCGTGCACGGGATCCCGACCCGCCGACGCGTGCTGCGCGACGGCGACATCATCTCGATCGACTGCGGCGCCATCGTTGACGGCTGGCACGGCGACGCCGCCACGACCGTGGCGGTGGGCAGCGTCGACCCCGGCTACCTCGAGCTCATGCGGGTCTGCGAGCAGTCGCTGTGGGCCGGGCTCGCTGCGGCGCAGCTCGGTGGCCGGCTGACCGACATCAGCCATGCGGTCGAGACGACCGTGCGCCCCGCCGGCTTCGGCATCGTCGACAGCTACGGCGGCCACGGGATCGGGACCGCGATGCACCAGCCGCCCCACCTGCTCAACCACGGCCGGCCGGGCCGGGGCCAGAAGCTGGTGCCGGGCCTGGTGCTCGCGGTCGAGCCGATGATCACCTCGGGGTCGCCGGAGACGCAAGTGCTCGACGACGACTGGACCGTGATCACTGTCGACGGCTCCCGCGCGGCGCACTACGAGCACACGGTCGCCATCACCGCCGACGGCCCCTGGGTGCTGACCGCTCCGGACGGTGGGGTGGAGCGGCTCGCGAGCCTTGGGGTGCGGGCCGGCCAGCCGGTGCAGCCGTCGTCTGCCGCTTGAGGGCCGGACCGATCTCACTGGCGCCTGCCGCGTCAGACGACCGTGGCGCCGGCCGCTGGCGTGACGTAGACTGAGCAGTCGGCTGGGTGCCGGGCGTGCTTGCACGTCCTGAGTCGTCACGACCAGGTCCAGCTGGCAGAGCGCCGACAGGCAACGTCGAAACCACGAACCAGGACAGCGGAGGACATGCCGAAGAAGGACGGGGCCATCGAGATCGAGGGCCGAGTCGTCGAGCCGCTTCCCAACGCGATGTTTCGCGTGGAGCTGCAGAACGGCCACCGGGTTCTCGCCCACATCAGCGGCAAGATGCGCCAGCACTACATCCGCATCCTGCCCGAGGACCGCGTAGTGGTGGAGCTGTCGCCCTACGACCTGACCCGTGGGCGCATCGTCTACCGCTACAAGTAACACCGCTACAAGTAGGACCGATGACCAGCAGACTGCGCTGCCGCGGCTGCACGAATGAGGAGAGCACGCAGCCGTGAAGGTTCAGCCCAGCGTCAAGAAGATCTGTGACAAGTGCAAGGTGATCCGTCGTCACGGGCGGGTCATGGTGATCTGCGAGAACCTGCGGCACAAGCAGCGGCAGGGCTAGCAGCGGCACCACCAGACGCTCGCCACATCCCCTCGCGGGGATGACCCCCGGTCGGAGGCCGGGGCCCACACAGGTGGGGCGGCAGGGCGTGAGGACCTCCGAGACGAAAGGGCCCAGCCGCCATGGCACGCCTTTCCGGCGTCGACCTCCCCCGCGAGAAGCGGGTCGAGGTCGCGCTGACCTACATCTTCGGGGTGGGTCGTACTCGGGCGCAGGAGTCCCTGCGCCAGACCGGCATCAACCCCGATACGCGAGTCCGAGACCTCGGCGACGAAGAGCTGCTGCGGCTTCGTGACTGGATCGACGCGACGTACAAGGTCGAGGGTGACTTGCGCCGCGAGGTGGCCCAGGACATCCGGCGCAAGATCGAGATCGGCTGCTACCAGGGCATCCGGCATCGCCGCGGCCTGCCGGTGCACGGCCAGCGCACCCACACCAACGCCCGCACCCGCAAGGGCCCTCGCCGCGCCATTGCCGGCAAGAAGAAGCCAGGGAAGAAGTAGCAGATGCCTCCCCAGAAGCGAGCCGGCACCGGCGTCAAGAAGGTCCGGCGCAAGGAGAAGAAGAACATCGCCCACGGGCACGCCCACATCAAGAGCACGTTCAACAACACGATCGTGTCGATCACCGACCCCAACGGTGCCGTCATCTCCTGGGCCAGCGCCGGCCACGTGGGCTTCAAGGGCTCGCGCAAGTCCACCCCGTACGCCGCGCAGATGGCCGCCGAGAACTGCGCCCGCAAGGCGATGGAGCACGGGATGCGCAAGGTCGACGTGTTCGTCAAGGGTCCCGGCTCCGGCCGCGAGACCGCTATCCGCAGCCTGCAGGCTGCCGGCCTCGAGGTCGGCGCCATCCAGGACGTGACCCCCGTTCCGCATAACGGCTGCCGCCCGCCCAAGCGGCGCCGAGTCTGAGGTAGATACTTATGGCCCGCTATACCGGTCCTGACTGCAAGCGCTGCCGACGCGAGAAGATGAAGCTGTTCCTCAAGGGCAGCAAGTGCGAGTCGGCGAAGTGCCCGATCGAGATCCGTCCCTACCCTCCGGGTGAGCACGGCCGCGGTCGCACCAAGGAGAGCGAGTACCTGCTGCAGAAGCGCGAGAAGCAGAAGTGCGCGCGCATCTACGGGGTGCTGGAAAAGCAGTTCCGCTCGTACTACGACGAGGCGAACCGTCGCAGCGGCAAGACCGGCGAGGAGCTGCTGAAGATCCTCGAGTCCCGGCTCGACAACATCGTCTACCGCGCCGGCTTCTCCCCGTCCCGTGATGGCGCCCGCCAGGCTGTCCGGCACGGGCACGTCCTGGTCAACGGCAAGAAGGTCGACATCCCCTCCTACCGGGTCGGCAGCAATGACATCGTCGAGGTGCGCGAGAAGTCGCGCGAGTTGACGCCGTTCATCATCGCTCGGGAGCTTGCCGGCTCTCGCCCGACGCCGCCGTGGATGGAGGTCCTTGCGACCCAGATGCGCGTCCTCGTTCACTCACTGCCCGAGCGCCAGGTCATCGACACGCCGGTGCAGGAACAGTTGATCGTCGAGCTCTACTCCAAGTAGCGCTCGCTGCCGGATCCGTCCGCGCTCCATCGTGAGCGCGGCGGGGCCGGCGACCGGCCCGGGCAGACAGGAACCCGGGCAGGATGCCACGTCAGGGCGTCATATGGCGGATGCCCACGACACGAAGGAATCACCTTGCTCATTGCCCAGCGGCCCACCCTCGCGGAGGAGCCACTCACCGACGCACGCTCGCGGTTCGTCATCGAGCCCCTCGAGCCCGGCTTCGGCTACACCCTCGGCAACAGCCTGCGCCGCACGCTGCTGTCATCGATCCCCGGCGCTGCCGTGACCAGCATCCGCATCGACGGCGTGCTGCACGAGTTCTCCACCGTGCCCGGGGTCAAGGAGGATGTCACCGACATCATCCTCAACCTGAAGGGCCTGGTCGTCAGCTCAGACAACGACGAGCCCACGGTCATGTACCTGCGCAAGCAGGGGCCCGGCGCCGTCACCGCAGCTGACATCGCGCCTCCCGCGGGCGTCGAGGTCCACAACCCCGACCTGCACCTAGCCACCCTCAACGACGCCGGCAAGCTCGAGATCGAGCTGACGGTCGAGCGTGGCCGCGGCTACATCAGCGCCGCCCAGAACCGCTCTCCTGACCAGGAGATCGGGCGCATTCCGATCGACTCGATCTACTCGCCCGTCCTCAAGGTCACCTACAAGGTCGAGGCGACTCGCGTCGAGCAGCGCACCGACTTCGACCGGCTCATCGTCGACGTCGAAACCAAGTCCTCGATGGACCCGCGCGACGCGATGGCGAGCGCGGGCCACACGCTGGTGGGCTTGTTCGGCCTGGCGCAGGAGCTCAACGCCGAGGCCGAGGGTGTCGACATCGGCCCCTCGCCTGCCGACGCCGCTCTCGCGGCCGACCTGGCGCTGCCCATCGAGGAGATGGACCTCACCGTCCGGTCGTACAACTGCCTGAAGCGCGAGGGCATCCACGCCATCGGGGAGCTGGTGGGGCGCAGCGAGGCCGACCTGCTCGACATCCGCAACTTCGGCCAGAAGTCGATCGATGAGGTCAAGTCCAAGCTCGCCTCCATGGGGCTGCAGCTCAAGGACTCGCCGCCCGGGTTCGACCCGCGCGTCGCCGTGGAGAACTACGGCGCCGAGGGTGGCCTTGGCGGTTTCGACGACGACGGGCAGTCGTTCGTCGAGACCGAGCAGTACTGAGGGGCAGTACTGAGCGCTCGCCACCCGGCCGGACTCGCGTCCGGCCGGTCCGACCACTGATTCACGTCCGGTGCTGCGCGCCGGTGATCTCGAGGAGCACAGGCCATGCCGACGCCCACCAAGGGACCCCGCCTCGGCGGCAGCCCCGCCCACCAGAAGCTGATCCTGGCCAACCTGGCCACGCAGCTGTTCGAGCACGGCGGGATCACCACGACGGTGACCAAGGCCAAGCGGCTGCGCCCGCTCGCCGAGCGAATGGTGACGTTCGCCAAGCGTGGCGACATCGCCGCCCGCCGACGGGTGCTGCGGGTAGTGCGCGACAAGTCGGTGGTGCACACGCTGTTCACCGAGATCGGCCCGCGCTATGACAACCGGGACGGCGGCTACACCCGGGTCGTCCGGCTCGGCCCGCGCAAGGGCGACAACGCGCCGATGGCTCGTATCGAGCTGGTCGAGGCCCTGACCGTGGGGCAGTCGGTCGTCGGCGAGGCCGAGCAGGCTCGCGGCACCCGGTTCGCGCAGCGCTCCGCGCCGGGCGCCCGAACCCGCGAGGTCGCTGAAGAGCTTGCGGCCGAGTCGCCGACAGCTGCCGCGGTCGCCGGCGAGCCCAGTGGTGCGGAGCGCGCAGCATCGCCGGAGGCGAGCGGCCTGCCCGGCGAGGGCGGCGAGGTCGAGCAGCCCAACACGACGCCGGAGCCGGTCGACGTCCCCGCGGAGGGTGACAGCGACCTGCCAGGTGCGGCCGGCGAGGAGGTCGGCGGGGGGGGTCAGCACGACCCGGGCAGCCAGGCCGAGCAGGCCAGCGAGGAGTCCCAGGCCGAGGGCGAGCGCTGAGCGCGTCCTTCGCCACGCCGCCCAGGCGTCAGCAGTGACGGACGAGCCCGTCACGTTTTCCGAGGGGGAGCGTGACGGGCTCGTCCGCGTCCGGCTCGACCTCGCATACGAGGGCACCGACTTCTCCGGTTGGGCTCGCCAGCCGCAGCGCCGGACGGTGCAGGCGACGCTCGAGCAGGCTCTCGCGCAGGTCTTGCGCCTCAGCGACCAGCCGCGGACGACTGTCGCAGGCCGTACCGACGCCGGGGTGCATGCGGTGGGGCAGGTCGCGCACGTCGACGTGGCCGGCTCGGCGCTTGAGTCGGCCGGTGGACCGGCGCGGCTGCTGCGCCGGCTCAACGGTGTCCTGCCGCCCGACGTCCGCGTGCACGGTGCCACCGCTGCCTCGGAAGGCTTCGACGCCCGCTTCGCCGCCCTCTCCCGGCGGTACCGCTACCGCGTCTGCGACACGGTGCCCGACCCGCTGCGACGCCGCGACACGCTCGCCGTCCCACGGCGGCTGACCGACGAGGCGATGGCTCGGGCGACGGCGGCCATGCTGGGCGAGCACGACTTTGCCGCCTACTGCCGGCAGCGCGAGGGCGCATCGAGCGTGCGCGAGCTACAGGCGTTCACCTGGAAACGCGACCCGGACGGCGTGCTCGTCGCCGATCTGCTCGCCGACGGCTTCTGCCACTCAATGGTCCGGGCGCTGGTCGGAGCCTGCCTCGCCGTCGGGGAGGGGCGCCGGTCAGAGGGCTGGCCGGCGCGGGTGCTGGCGGGCCGGATGCGTGACTCCGGCGTGCTGGTCGCCGCGGCGCACGGGCTCACGCTGGTCGGCGTGGACTACCCCGGGCCGGCCGATCTGGCGGCGCGGGTGGCCATGACCCGGCGGCACCGGCCCCCGCTGGCCGGCGGTCCGCACTACGACGCCTAGCGACCGCGTGCCGAGGAAGGCCGGTGCCGGGCGGGCGATCCCTCCGTCGCCACATCGCCGGCCAGCTCGTCGGCCGTGCTCGTCGTCGACCCGTCCTCGCGCACGACCAGCGAGCTCTCCTTGCTCAGCACGTCACCCCGGAAGAAGGCCGGCAGGCTGACCGAGAGGACCGCGAGCAGCACGAGCCCGACCAGCAGCGAGAGCGCGCCGATGATGAAGATGCCGCCGATGTGCCAGTGCGGGGGGAAGGGCAGCAGCCAGCTGGTGTAGCCGGTGTCGACCTTCCAGTCCTCCTTGACGCTCCAGACCAGCGCGAAGAACAGCATCAGCCCGCCGAGGGTGGGCAGCACTCCCTGCCGCCAGAGCTCGCGGCTGCTGCGACGCAGGGTCCGGCGGTAGTACCAGGCACAGGCGAAGCCGGTCAGGCCGTAGTAGAAGGCGATCCACAGGCCGATGGCCGAGACGGCGTCGGCAATGACGTTGCCGCCCGAGAGGTAGTTCATCAGCACGTACAGGACCACCGACGCGCCGCCCATCGCCACGGTCGACACCGTTGGCGTCAAGTAGCGCGGGTGCACGTTGGCGAACGAGCGGGGCAGCGCTTGGTGGGCCGCCATCGACAGGGTCGTGCGCGCGGTGGGCAGGATCGTCGTCTGAGTGCAGGCGGCGGCCGAGCTCAGCCCCATGAGGATGAGCAGGTGGGCCATGACCTTGCCCAGGCCGGAGGTGCCGAACACCGCGTCGCCGAGCACCGACAGCACGTCGCCCTGGTTGTCGGCGTTGCCCAGCCCGATCCCGGTCTCCCCGATGCCCGCGAACGACTGTGCCGCCAGGGTGACGAGCACGTAGGTCGCGAGCAGCACCACCGTCGAGATGACCGCCGCCCGTCCCGGGGTGCGTGTCCGGTCGGTGGTCTCCTCGTTGACCGCGACGGCGCTGTCCCAGCCCCAGTAGATGAACAGCATGAGCAGCACGCCGCTGACGAAGGTCGAGAACGACCCGATGGAGAAGGGGTTGAACCAGGACAGCGACGGCGACAGGTGCCCGGCGGGAGCGTCACCAGCCGCGACCCGCACGAGGGCCCAGACCGCGAACACGGCGAGCATCGCGACCGTCCAGAGGATGCCGACCAGCAGCACCCAGGCCCATCCACCCGGTGCGGGGGCCGAAGGCGCGGGTGGCCCAGGTGAACGTCGTCCCGCAGTCCGGCATCGACTTGTTCAGCTCCGCGTAGCCGATGGCGACGAACAGGATCGGGACGAAGGCGATGATGACGACGACCGGCGTCTGCAGCCCCACTGCCGCGACGATGAAGCCGAGCGTCGCCGCGAGGCTGTAGGCCGGCGCTGTCGACGCGATGCCGATGACGGTGCTGGAGACCAGCCCCAGCGTCCCCGCCCGAAGTCCCTTGTCACGCGTCCCGCCGGGCTCGGCCGGCCGGGTGTTCGCCATCGTCGCCAAGCGTGCTCCTCGCTCGGCCAGCCTTCGGGCAGCGGGTTGGCTGCTGATGCGGTTCTCGCACGAATCAGGGCTTGTTGCAAGCGAAACCATCGAGACGAAACCTGTCGGCAACGAGAACCGCGTCATTGAGTGTTGTCATTCGCCTGCCCTGGGGTCCATAGTGACCTCGACATGCGACCTGTGACCGCGACAGCTGCGCCTCCCGCGCCGGTGCAACGCGCACCGAGCGCCCCGCTGCTCGACGACGCCGGCAAGGCGATCATTCGGCAGTTGCAGGAGGACGGGCGGCGCTCGTACACGGCGATCGCCGGTGCCGTCGGACTCTCGGAGGCCGCCGTCCGCAGCCGGGTGCGGGCTCTGATCGACTCGGGCGTGATGCAGGTCGTGGCGGTCACCGACCCGATGCGGCTCGGCTTCGGCGTGATGGCGATGATCGGCGTGCACGCCGACGGCGACACGCGGGCTGTCGCTGACCGGTTGAGCGGGCTGGACGAGGTGGAGTACGTCGTGCTGACCAGTGGGCGGTACGACGTGCTGGCCGAGGTCGTCTGCCGCGACAACGAGCACCTGCTGGAGCTGCTCAACGAGCGGCTGCGCCCGCTCGAGGGGGTGCGCGAGACGGAGACGTTCATCTTCCTGCGCGTGCACAAGGAGACCTACGCATGGGGAACCCCGTGAGCACTGGGAACCCCGTGAGCACCGGGGACACCGTGAGAACCGCAGCCGCCGTCAGCCCCGTCAGCCCCCGCCGCGCGGCTCCGGGCGCCTTCCTGCATCCCTTCGCCAAGCCCGCGGCGGCCGCGTCGTCGTTCATCACCATCGTGCGGGGCCAGGGCTCGCGTGTCTGGGACGACACCGGGCGCGAGTACGTCGACGGCCTCGCCTCGCTCTGGTACTGCAACATCGGCCACGGACGCGGTGAGGTGGCTGACGCCGTAGCCGACCAGCTGCGCACCCTCGGCGGCTACCACTGCTTCGACAGGTTCACCAACGCCCCGGCCGACCAGCTCGCCGAACGGCTCGCGGCCCTGGCGCCAGTCGCGGGCTCGCGCGTCTTCCTGACCAGCGGCGGCTCGGAGGCGGTTGACACCGCGGTCAAGCTCGCCCGCCTCGCGCAGGCACGTGCCGGGCATCCGGAGCGGACCGTGGTCATCAGCCGGGTGCCGAGCTACCACGGGGTGACCTACGGCGGGATGACCCTGACCGGGCTGCCGCTCAACCGGGACTGCTTCGGCCCTGGCATCGGGGACGTCGTCCAGACCCCCAAGGACGACCTCGACGCCGTCCGGGCCGTGTTCGAGCAGCAGCCGCGGCGGGTCGCGGCGGTCATCGCCGAGCCGGTAGTCGGCGCCGGCGGCGTGCATCCCCCTGTGCCGGGCTACCTGGCCGGGCTGCGCGCGCTGTGCGACGAGCACGGCGCCTACCTCATCTCGGACGAGGTGATCTGCGGCTTCGGCCGACTCGGCGCCATGTTCACGGCGGAACGCACCGGCGTGCAGCCCGACCTCGTCACCTTCGCCAAGGGAGTGACGAGCGGCTACGTCCCCCTCGGCGGCGTGCTCGTCGCCCCGTCGGTCCACGAGCCGCTGGCGAGCGACCCTGCCTTCGTGCTGCGTCACGGCTACACCTACTCCGGCCACCCGAGCGCGGCAACCGCTGGGCTCGTCGTGCTCGACATCATCGAGCGCGAGGGCCTGCCCGGGCGGGCTGACGGCATCGGCGCCCGGCTGTCGGCGGGGTTGCAGGGCCTGGTCGACGCGGGCGCCCTGACAGGGGCGCGAGGTCTGGGCGCGCTCTGGGCAGCCGTGGTGCCGGGCGGTGTCGACGCCATCGCCGTACGCGACGCCATGGTCGAGCGCGGGGCGATCGTACGCCCCCTGGCCCCGGACGCCATCGCGTTCTGCCCGCCGCTGGTCATCACGGATGAGGAGATCGACCTGCTGCTCGCCGCACTCGGCGATGCGCTGGAACAGGTGGGCCGGTGAGGGTGCTCGTGGTCGGGGCCGGCGGTGTCGGAGCCGCCATCGCGCCGCTGCTCGCCTGGCGCGGGTTCGTCGACGCGCTCGTCGTCGCCGACGTCGACCTCGGCCGTGCCCGGGTGGCCGCCGAGCGGGCCGGGGCGCGTGCACCGGGGCGGCTGGAGGTCAGCGCCGTCAGCCTCGACGCGGGCGACCGCCGCGCCGTCGCCGACTGCGCCCGGGGGCTGCGGGCCGACGTCATCGTCAACGCCTGCGACCTGCGCTTCGTCATGCCGCTGTTCGACGCCGCGCTGGCTGCCGGCTGCGGCTACCTCGACATGGCGATGTCGCTGTCCTCGCCGCATCCGGACCGGCCGCACGAGCAGTGTGGGGTCAAGCTCGGTGACGAGCAGTTCGCGGCCGCGGGGGCGTGGGAGCAGGCCGGGCAGCTCGCACTGGTGGGGATGGGCGTCGAGCCGGGCCTGTCGGACGTGCTCGCCCGGCACGCCGCCGACACGATGTTCTCCGCGGTCGACGAGGTGGGCGTGCGCGACGGCGCCGACCTCGTGGTCGACGGCTACGACTTCGCGCCCACGTTCTCGATCTGGACGACCATCAAGGAGTGCCTGAACCCGCCTGTGGTGTGGGAGCGCGAGCGCGGCTGGTACACCACGGCGCCGTTCAGCGAGCCGGAGGTCTTCACCTTCCCCGAGGGCATCGGACCGGTGGAGTGCGTCAACGTCGAGCACGAGGAGGTGCTGCTCGTCCCCCGCTGGGTCGACGCGCAGCGCGTGACCTTAGCGCCTGAACCGACCGTAGCCGCACCGGCCTTATCCGCACCAGGGAGACGACTATGACCGACCAAGCCGTGCTGGACCAGGCGCCCGCGCAGGAGCTGCGCAACTTCGTCGGTGGGAGCTACGTCCCGGCCGCGGACGGCCGCAGAGCGCCGGTCATCGACCCGAGCACCGGCGAGGCGTACGCCAGCGCACCGGTGTCCGGCGAGGCCGACGTCGACGCCGCCATGTCGGCCGCGTCGGATGCCTTCGAGGGGTGGCGCGACGCGACGCCCTCGGAGCGCAGCCTCGCGCTGCTGCGCATCGCCGACGCGATCGAGGCGCGGGCCGACGAGCTCGTCGCGGCCGAGACACGCAACACCGGCAAGCCGGTTGCGCTCACGCTGTCGGAGGAGATCCCGCCGATGGTCGACCAGATCCGCTTCTTCGCCGGTGCCGCCCGGATGCTGGAGGGTCGCTCGGCCGGGGAGTACCTGGCCGGTTACACCTCGATGATCCGCCGGGAGCCGATCGGGGTCTGCGCCGCCGTCACCCCGTGGAACTACCCGCTGATGATGGCCGTCTGGAAGTGGGGACCGGCCATCGCCGCAGGCAACACGATGGTGCTCAAGCCGAGCGACACCACCCCGGTCGCGACCCTGCTGATGGCCGAGATCATGGCCGAGCACCTGCCAGCGGGCGTGTTCAACGTCTTGTGCGGCGACCGCGACACCGGCCGTGCGCTGGTGGCGCACCCTGTCCCGCGGATGGTGTCGATCACCGGCAGCGTGCGGGCGGGCCGCGAGGTCGCCGTCGCTGCCGCGCACGACCTCAAGCGGGTGCACCTAGAGCTGGGCGGCAAGGCGCCGGTGGTGGTGTTCGACGACGTCGACGTCGCGGTTGCCGCCGAAGGCATCGCCGGCGCGGGCTACTTCAACGCCGGGCAGGACTGCACCGCCGCCACCCGGGTGCTGGTCGGCTCCCGGGTCCACGACGAGTTCGTCGCCGCGCTGACCGAGCAGGCGAAGGCGACGACCGTGGGTGGCCTCGACGTCCCGGAGGCCGACTTCGGGCCGCTCAACAACGCCGGCCAGCTCGAGCGGATCGGCGGCTTCGTGCAGCGCGCCCCCGGCCACGCCCAGGTGGTGACCGGCGGCCACCAGGTGGGCGAGCGCGGCTACCTGTTCGAGCCCACCGTCGTCGCCGGGCTGCGGCAGGACGACGAGCTGGTGCAGCAGGAGATCTTCGGCCCGGTCATCACCGTGCAGCGCTTCTCCGACGAGGACGAGGCGGTGCGCTGGGCCAACGGCGTCGAGTACGGCCTCGCGTCCAGCGTCTGGACCCGCGACCACGGCCGAGCGATGCGGATGGCCAAGCGGCTCGACTTCGGCGCCGTCTGGATCAACACGCACATCCCGATCGTCGCCGAGATGCCGCACGGCGGCTTCAAACACTCCGGCTACGGCAAGGACCTGTCGATGTACGGCTTCGAGGACTACACCCGCATCAAGCACGTCATGTCCGCGCTCGACTGACCCAGCGACCACGCCCACCCCAGCCCGAGGAGCCGTCCATGACCACCACCCCGCAGCTGGCGCAGGAGTCCGAGGCTCCTGTCGTCAGCCCGTCGCAGCAGGCCGCCCACGACAACCTGTGGATGCACTTCACCCGGCTCTCGACGTACGAGCACGCCCCAGTGCCGGTGATCGTCAAGGGTGAGGGGCCGTACATCTTCGACGAGAACGGCAAGCGCTACCTCGACGGCCTGTCGGGGCTGTTCGTCGTGCAGGTCGGGCACGGCCGCGCCGAGCTCGCCGATGCCGCTGCGGCACAGGCCAAGGAGCTGGCGTTCTTCCCCCTGTGGTCCTACGCCCACCCGACCGGCGCTGCCTTGGCGGCGCGGCTGGCCTCCCTGACGCCCGGCGACCTGAACCGTGTCTTTTTCACCACGGGCGGCGGCGAGGCGGTCGAGACCGCGTGGAAGCTGGCTCGCCAGTACCACGCGCTGAACGGCGAGCCCGGCCGCTACAAGGTCATCAGCCGGTCGATCGCCTACCACGGCACGACGATGGGGGCACTGTCGATCACGGGCATCCCCGCGCTGCGCGCACCCTTCGAGCCCCTCGTCCCCGGCGCCCGCAAGGTGATGAACACCAACCGCTACCGCTGCTACGCCTGCGCTCAGCTGCCCGCGTGCACGCTGACCTGCGCCGACGACATCGAGCGGCAGATCCAGTACGAGGGCCCGGAGTCGGTGGCGGCGGTGTTCCTGGAGCCGGTGCAGAACGCCGGGGGCTGCTTCCCGCCGCCGGACGGCTACTTCGCCCGTGTTCGTGAGGTCTGTGACAAGTACGGCGTGCTGCTGGTCAGTGACGAGGTGATCTGCGCCTTCGGCCGGCTGGGGACGATGTTCGCCTGCGAGCGGTACGGCTACGTGCCCGACATGATCACGTGTGCGAAGGGGATGACCAGCGGCTACTCGCCGATCGGCGCGATGATTGCCAGCGACCGCATCGTCGAGCCGTTTCTGTCGGGCACCAACTCCTTTCCGCACGGCTACACCTTCGGCGGCCACCCGGTGAGCGCTGCGGTGGCGCTGGCCAACCTCGACCTGTTCGAGCGTGAGGACCTGCTCGGCAACGTGCGGCGCAACGAGGGCGCCTTCGAGGCAACGCTCCGGCGGCTGCAGGACCTGCCCATCGTCGGCGATGTCCGCGGGGCGGGTTACTTCTGGGGCATTGAACTGGTCAAGGACAAGGCCACGCGCGAGACGTTCAACGAGGAGGAGTCCGAGCGGCTGCTGCGCGGGTTCCTGTCGCGTGCCCTGTTCGACGCCGGGCTCTACTGCCGGGCCGACGATCGGGGCGACCCGGTCATCCAGCTCGCCCCCCCGCTGACCTGCGGGCAGGAGCACTTCGACGAGATCGAGCGCATCCTGCGCCAGGTGCTGACCGAAGCCTGGGCGCGGCTCTAGCGAGTTCGCCCGACGGCCGACAGCGGTCAGCCGAGCGTGCGCAGCCGGCGCTCGATCTGCCCCACCAGTCGGTCGCGGGTCTGGAGCAGGGCGGGGCTCGTCGTCGCGCCCTGCTCGGCGGACACCGAGACGACGAAGCGGCCCAGCGTCTCGGTGCGGTTCAGCGGCAGCAACCCGATTCGCGGTGTGACGGCGACCCGCTCGCGCTGCGCCCTCGCGGTGCGGGCGTCGGCATACTCGATGATCAGCGCCACCAGCGCGTCCTTACCGACGAACGCCTGGCCGTCGACCGCCGCTTCACAGGCCAGCGGATCCGGCAAGCCAGAGCAGGAGACGCTGCCGCTGCCAGCCATCCGGACATCACCCGGCGCCGGGACCCTAGGGAACAACCTGGTGGGTGTGATTGTCGGCAGGCGGAGTGAGGGGAACGGCGGGAGGGTGGGAAACGGCGCAAGACTCGGGATGACCGGGGCCGGGATCCTCACGTCGTAGCTGGGGGTGGTGTCGGGCAGGTGGCTGAGAGCGGCAGCCGACGTGACCGACACGATGATCACGGAGCGCACCAGGATGGCGCGGCGTGCGCCCCATGCCCGCAACCGCCGTTCCTGCCGCGGCGTGGGCGGCCGGTACATCTCCGGCACGCCGTCGGGCAGCGGCGCGAGCGCTTGCCCCGGTCGTCGCGCCACCTCTGATGCCTACCATTCTTACGAGCGCGGCGGTCCCGCAAGGGCCGGTCAGGTATCGTGGGCGATCGTTGCCGCGCCAGTGGCGCAGCCTGCCAGGACGGCGCCGCGAGGCCCGCCCACGGCCGGCACTGGTGACGGCCAGCACGCCATGACGAGTACGCCCACCGCCGTCCGAGAGTAGAAGGCTTCCGTGCGCACGTTCCAGCCCAAGGCCGCCGAGGTGACACGCACCTGGCATGTCATCGACGCATCCGACGTCGTGCTCGGCCGCCTCGCTACCCAGGCGGCGATCCTGCTGCGTGGCAAGCACAAGCCCACCTGGGCGCCGCACGTCGACACCGGTGACTTCGTCGTCATCATCAACGCCGGCAAGGTCGCGATGACGGGCAACAAGCGCGAGCAGTCGATGTACCGGCACCACTCGGGCTACCCGGGCGGGCTGAAGAGCCGCTCCTACGCCGAGATGCTCGACACCCGGCCGCAGGTCATCGTCGAGCGCGCGATCAAGGGCATGCTGCCGCACACCAAGCTGGGCCGCCAGATGGCGAGCAAGCTGAAGGTCTACGGCGGTCCGACTCACCCGCACCAGGCGCAGCAGCCCACCCCGTACGCCATCAATCAGGTCGCCCAGTAGGCGCGAGGAGGACAACGTGGCTGTCATCACTGACGCCCAGGGCGCGACCCGGGCCACCGGCCGGCGCAAGGAAGCCATCGTCCGGGTGCGCATCCGCCCCGGCACCGGTCAGTGGGTGCTCAACGGCAAGCCGTTGGAGCAGTACTTCCCGAACAAGGTGCACCAGCAGATCGTCAGCGAGCCGCTGAAGACCCTCGAGCGCGAGGACGCCTACGACGTGCTGGCGACCCTGCGCGGCGGCGGGGTCTCAGGCCAAGCCGGCGCCCTGCGGCTCGGCATCGCCCGCGCACTGACCCTGACCGAGGACGACTCGCGGCCGGCCCTCAAGCGGGCGGGCTTCCTCAAGCGCGACCCCAGGGTCAAGGAGCGCAAGAAGTACGGCCTGAAGAAGGCTCGCAAGGCTCCGCAGTACAGCAAGCGCTGACCGGGCCGCGCGGGGCTCGCTGATGGGCCGGCTGTTCGGGACCGACGGGGTGCGCGGTCTGGCCAACGACGGGCTGACCGCCGAGCTGGCGCTGGGCATCGCTGAGGCTGCGGTGCAGGTGCTGGCACCACGGGGGCGCGGGGCTCGCGAGCGCCCGCTGGTCGTCATCGGGCGTGACACCCGGCCGTCGGGCGAGTTCCTCGAAGCTGCCGTCGTCGCTGGGCTGGCCTCGTCGGGGGCCGACGTCATCCGCCTGGGGGTCGTGCCGACTCCCACCGTCGCCCACGCCGTTGCCGACAGCGAGGCCGACTTCGGCGTCGTCCTGTCCGCGAGCCACAACCCCATGCCCGACAACGGCATCAAGCTGTTCGGCCGCGGCGGCCACAAGCTGGCCGATGCCATCGAGGACCGCATCGAGGCCGGGATGGCGAGCGGCATGACGGGTAGCGGCTCGAGGCGGCGCCCGACCGGCGCCGGTGTCGGCCGGGTGCGCGACGACGACGTGCCGCTTGAGCACTACCTGCAGCACCTGGTGGCGACGCTGCCGTCCCGGCTCGACGGTCTCAAAGTTGTCGTCGACTGCGCGCAGGGAGCAGCATCACGGCTGGCCCCCGAGGCGCTGACGCGGGCTGGCGCCGACGTGACGGCGATCTTCGCCGATGCTGACGGGCTGCACATCAACGAGGACTGCGGCGCGACGGCGACCGGCGCGCTGCAGCGCACCGTCGTCGAGCACGGGGCCGACGTAGGCATCGCGCACGACGGTGATGCCGACCGTTGCTTGGCGGTCGATGCGTCAGGAACGCTGGTCGACGGCGACCAGATCCTCGCCGTCTGCGCCCTGGCGCTGCACGACCGGGGCCAGCTCGCGGCCGAGACGGTCGTCGCCACAGTGATGAGCAACCTGGGCTTTCACCACGCGATGCGCGACGCGGGGGTGACGGTGCGCGAGACCCCGGTCGGGGACCGCTACGTGCTGGAGGCGATGCGGCAGTCGGGGTACGTCCTCGGCGGCGAGCAGAGCGGTCACGTCATCTTCCTCGACCACGCGACGACGGGCGACGGCTTGCTGACCGCGCTGCAGCTGCTCGGGCAGGTGGCCGCGTCGGGGCGCCCCCTGGCGGACCTGTGCTCTGTGGTCCAGCGGTTGCCGCAGGTGCTGGTCAACGTGCGCACCCGGCGTGAGGCGGCATCCGAACCATTGGTGCAGCGCGCGGTCGCGGCCGCGGCCCAGCGCCTGGGCGACCACGGTCGGGTGCTGCTGCGCCCGTCCGGCACCGAGCCGCTCGTGCGGGTGATGGTCGAGGCGCCGAGCGAGCAGGAGGCCCGCAGCATCGCCGAGGAGCTCGCCGGCATCGTGGCCGAGCACGGCGGGGAGCCGGACTGAGCCAGCCCTGAGCCGGCCCTAAGCAGCTCCGGCCGATCAGTACCTGATGAAGTCGCTCAGCCACTGATGCACGTCGGCCATCGTCGCGTGGTCGGCCTGGCCCGAGAGCCTGTCGATTCGCTCCTGCGAAAGTGTTCGCGGCTGCTCAGTCATAGCGAAACTGCGGCGGGGGAGGTCAGCAAGGTCCCCTCTGATGGCGACGTGATGCGGCCATCCCCGGTTGGTGGTAGTGACCGGTACGACGATGACGAGGCCGTTCACGCTGGCGAGGTAGTCGCCACTGGAAACGACCAGCGCGGGCCGGATGCCTCGTTGCTCCTGACCGCGGACGGGGTCGAAGTCGACCCAGATGACCGACCCGTGGGCGAGCGCCGCCATCATCGGTCCAAACCGTCACCGGCGAGCGAGTCCCACACTGCCGACTCTTCGAGATAGCCGGGATCCGCCGACTCGTACGCCGCTCGGACCCGTTCGAATCGCTGGTGGCGCTCGTAGTCGTCGAGCAGGCGGGAGATCAGGTCAGCAGCAGTCCGCCCTTCGACTGCTGCTGCGCGCGAGATGCGCTCACGCAGGCTCTTCTGCACCTTGATCGTCGTAGTGCTACCACTGGGCATACCCCACAGGATACTTTGGGTACTACCACTTCTCACAGCTGTGGAAAGGCGGCAGCAGGATGCGCCTTCGCGGGTCGCCGTACCGTTGGAACGGTGTGCGGGATCATCGGGTATGTCGGGAAGCAGCGGGCGCTCGACGTCGCGCTCGGTGGCCTTGGCCGCCTGGAGTACCGGGGCTACGACTCCGCCGGCATTGCTGTGCTCGACGTGGCGGCCAGCGGCGCAAACGGGTCGGCCACGACCGCTGCGACGGTGCTGCGGGTCGAGCGGCGGGCCGGCAAGCTCGCCAACCTGCAGGCGGCCCTCACCGAGGACGGCGCGATCGCGACCGACGCTGCCGCGGGCGTCGGCTGGACGGGCAGCGTCGGCATGGGGCACACCCGCTGGGCCACACACGGCGCCCCGAACGACGCCAACGCCCATCCGCACGTGGACTGCACCGGCAGGCTCGCCGTCATCCACAACGGGATCATCGAGAACTTCGCGCAGCTGCGGGCCGAGCTTGCCGAGCGGGGCCACGCGCTCAGCAGCGACACCGACACCGAAGCCGTGGCGCACCTGCTCGAGGAGCAGCTGGTCGGGCAGCCGGGGCTTTCGCTGGCCGAGGCCCTGCGCCGGGTCTGCCGGCGCCTCGAGGGGGCATTCACGCTCGTCGTCACCTCTGCTGACCACCCCGACGTCGTCGTCGGGGCCCGCCGCAACTCGCCGCTCGTCGTCGGGCTGGGTGAGGGCGAGAGCTTCCTGGCCAGCGACGTGTCCGCGTTCATCGCCCACACCCGCGACGCGCTGGAGATCGCGCAGGACCAGGTCGTCGAGCTGCGCGCCGCCGGCGTGACGGTCACCTCGTTCGATGGCGAGCCGGCCGAGGGCACGCCGTTCCACGTCGACTGGGACGCCAGCGCCGCCGAGAAGGGCGGCTACCCCTACTTCATGCTCAAGGAGATCGTCGAGCAGCCCAAAGCGCTCGCCGACACGCTGCGCGGGCGGCTCAGCCAGCAGGGCCGGATCGTGCTCGACGAGGTGCGCCTCGACGAGCGGGCGCTGCGTGACATCGACAAGGTCTTCGTCATCGCCTGCGGCACCGCGTACCACGCCGGGCTGATCGCCAAGTACGCCGTCGAGCACTGGACCCGGCTGCCCTGCGAGGTCGAGCTGGCAAGCGAGTTCCGCTACCGGGACCCCGTGCTCGACAGCCGGACCCTCGTCATCGCCATCAGCCAGAGCGGCGAGACGCTCGACACCCTGATGGCGCTCAAGCACGCGCGCGAGCAGGACGCCAAGGTGCTGGCCGTCTGCAACACGGTCGGCTCGACCATCCCGCGCGAGTCCGACGCCGTGCTCTACACCCGGGTCGGACCCGAGGTCGGCGTCGCCGCCACCAAGACCTTCCTCGGCCAGGTGGCGGCGTGCCTGCTCGTCGGCCTGTTCCTGGCGCAGGTGCGCGACGCTGCGTGGACCGACGAGGTCCTGCAGCTGGTGCACACCCTGGAGGGGATGCCGCAGCTGGTCGAGCGCACGCTGGCGACCGTCGACCCGGTGCGCGCGCTGGCCCGCGAGCTCGTCGACGCCAAGGCGGTGCTGTTCCTCGGCCGCCACGTGGGCTACCCGGTGGCGTTGGAGGGTGCGCTCAAGCTCAAGGAGCTCGCCTACATGCACGCGGAGGGCTTCGCTGCGGGCGAGCTCAAGCACGGCCCGATCGCGCTGATCGAGCCGGGGCTGCCGGTCGTCATCGTCATGCCCGGACTGCTCGGTCGCCCGGTGCTGCACGACAAGATGCTGTCCAACATTCAGGAGATCCGGGCGCGCGGGGCGCGCACCATCGTCATCGCCGAGGACGGCGACGAGACCGTGGTGCCCTACGCCGACACCGTGCTGCGGGTACCGCGCACCCCGACGCTGCTTTCCCCCCTGGTGACGACCATCCCGCTGCAGGTGTTCGCCTGCGAGCTCGCGCTGGCCCGCGGGCTGGATGTCGACCAGCCGCGCAACCTGGCGAAGTCAGTCACGGTCGAGTAGCTACGGGCGGCCCGGCGCGAACCTCTGGCAAGGTGGCGCTGTGGCTGTGGCGGGGGTCGGCATCGACATCGTCGACGTCGAGCGCTTCGCCGCCGCGCTGGCCCGCACCCCGGGGCTGCTCGTGCGGCTGCTGACCGAGGCCGAGCGCTCCCTGCAGCGCCCCGAGAGGCTGGCAGCGCGGTTCGCAGCCAAAGAGGCCGTGGCCAAGGCGTTGGGGGCGCCCGGTGGGCTGCACTGGCACGACGCCGAGGTCGTCGACGCGGGCGGCGGGCAGCCCGCGCTCATCACGCGCGGGACCGTGGCGCAGGCGGCGCTCGAGCGGGGCATCCACTCCTGGCACCTGTCGCTGTCGCACGATGCGGGCATGGCAGTGGCGATGGTGGTGGCGGAGTGCTGAGCTGCTGGACCAGGCTGGCGACATGCTGAGCGCCCACAGCGCCGATGCCGTTCGGGCGGCCGAGCAACCCCTGCTCGACGCCCTGCCGGACGGCGCCCTGATGGCCCGCGCCGTCGCCGGGCTGTCGGCTGTGTGCGCCGCACGACTCGGGCGGGTGTACGGGCGCCGCGTGGCGGTGCTCGCCGGCAGCGGCAACAACGGCGGTGACGCCCTCTACGCCGCAGCGCGGCTGGCCGCCCGGGGGGCGCGAGTCGACGCGTTGCTGCTGGGTCAGCGGTGGCATGCGGCGGCCGCTGAGGCGTTCGTCCGTGCCGGCGGCCGGCTCCATCCGGTCGATATCGCAACCGCCGATGCCCGGCTGCTGCTCGACCGCGCCGACCTGGTGCTCGACGGCCTGCTCGGCATCGGGGGGCGCGGTCGCCTGCGCGAGCCGGCTTCGTCGCTGGTGGCCGGCCTCGACCCGGCTCGGGTGGTCGCGGTCGACTGTCCGAGCGGCGTCGATGCCGACACTGGTGCGGTGCCCGGCCATGCGGTACGGGCGGCGACGACCGTCACCTTCGGCACCTACAAGCCCGGGCTGCTCGTCAATCCGGGCGCCGAGTACGCGGGCGAGCTGGTGCTCGTGCCGATCGGCCTGGAGCTGCCGGAGCCGGGCCTCACCGCGCTGGAGGCCGTCGACGTGGCCGCCCGGATGCCCGTTCCCGGTCAGGAGAGCAGCAAGTACTCGCGGGGCGTGCTCGGCCTGGTTGCCGGCAGCAACGCCTACCCCGGTGCGGCGGTGCTCAGCAGTGGCGGCGCGGTGCGGGGCGGGGCGGGATACGTCCGGTTCGTCTCCGTTGCGCATCCCGCCGAGCTGGTGCGCCTGCGCCATCCCGAGGTGGTCGTCACGGAGGTCGAGCCGGGTGACGCCCAAGCGGTTCTCGGCGCTGGTCGCGTGCAGGCCTGGGCGGTCGGGCCGGGGATGGGGACGGACGAGGACAGCACGGCCGTCGTCACCGCCATCATGGCGACAGAACTACCGGCGCTGGTCGACGCGGACGCCATCACCATCGTCGCGAACCGGCCGGAGCTGCTGCGGCGCGACGCGCCCACCCTCGTGACGCCGCACGAGGGGGAGTTCGTCCGGCTGGTCGGCGGTGCCCTCGGGCAGGACGAGGACGAGCTGCGCCGGCGGCTCGCCGACGACCGGCTCGGCACCGTCCGGGCAGCGGCCGCCGAGCTGGGGGTGACCGTGCTGCTCAAGGGAACGACGACGCTCGTCGTCGACCCCGTCGGCCGCGCGCGCGTCAACACGACGGGCACCGGGTGGCTGGCGACGGCCGGCAGCGGTGACGTCCTCACCGGGCTGGCCGGCTCGCTCCTGGCCGGGGGACTCGATCCGCTCGATGCCGGCAGCGTGGGGGCCTGGATCCACGGCCGGGCCGGCAGCCTCGCCCCTCCGCCCGTGGCGAGCCTCGACCTGCTCGGCACGCTCACCGCGGCGTGGGCCGAGGCGCGGGACGCAGGGCACGCCTGATGACCGGGACACCCCTCGCGGCCTCGGCAACCTACGCGACCTCGGCAATCTCCGCGACCCCGGCGACCCCGCTGCGCGCCGAGGCCACCATCGACCTGGCTGCCGTCCGCTCGTCCACCGCTCGCCTGGTCGAGGTTGCACGGGGCTCGCAGGTCATGGCGGTGGTGAAGGCCGACGGGTACGGCCACGGGATGCTGGAGTGCGCCCGCGCCGTGCTCGACGCCGGGGCGGAATGGCTCGGCGTCTCGTCGCTGTCCGAAGCGCTGCAGCTGCGAGCAGCCGGTGTCACCGTGCCGGTGCTGGCCTGGCTGGCCGCACCCGGTGACCGGGTGGACGAGGCGGTGGCCGCCGGCATCGATCTGTCAGCTAGCGCCGACTGGGCCCTGGAGGAGGCCGCGGCGGCCGCCAGGTTGTGCGGCCGTCCCGCGCGCGTGCACCTCAAGGCCGACACCGGGCTCTCGCGGGCGGGTGCCACGCCGGCCGAGTGGCCTGACCTGGTCGCCGCCGGCACCCAGCATGTCGCCGACGGCACCATCGTGCCGGTGGGCGTGTGGAGCCACTTCGCGCTGGCCGACGCGCCAGCGTCGCCGACCGTCGCGGCACAGGTCCGGCGCTTCCGCGAGGCCATCGAGCTTGCTGAGCGGGGCGGGTGGGTGCCGGAGGTCCGCCACATCGCCAACTCCGCCGCCACGCTCGCGCTGCCCGAGGCCCACTTCGACCTGGTCCGACCCGGCATTGCCTGCTACGGCCTGTCGCCGGGGCCCGAGGTCGGCCGTGCGAGCGACCTGGGCCTCAGCCCGGCCATGACGTTGCGCGCGCCGGTCGCCCTGACCAAGCGGGTCGCGGCCGGCAGCGGTGTCTCCTACGGCCACCGCTACATCACCCCGCGCGAGACCACGCTGGCCCTGGTCCCGCTCGGTTACGCCGACGGCGTTCCCCGCGCGGCGAGCAATACCGGTCAGGTGTGGCTCGGCGGCCGGCGCCGCACCATCGCCGGAACAGTGTGCATGGATCAGTTCGTGCTCGACGCCGAGGACGACCCGGTGCAGGCCGGCGATGAGGCCATCCTGTTCGGGCCGGGCGACCAGGGCGAGCCGACGGCGCAGGACTGGGCGGACGCGCTCGGGACCATCAACTACGAGATCGTGACGCGGATCGGGGCGCGCGTGCCGCGGCAGTACGTCGGATGAAGCCGCTCAGGCAGCTGACCCCGGCCCAGTGGCGGACCCTCGTTGCCCGTGTGCTGACCACCGCCTGGCAGCGGCCGACCCCGCTCGAGACCGCCGCCTTCGGCACCAGCCTGGTGGCCGGCGTCGCCGGAGGCATCGTGCTGGAGCATGCCGTCGTCCCGCGCCGGCGCCGCGACCGGGGTGGTGCGGACGAGGTGGAGTCCGAGCCCCTGCCCGGTAGGGAGTCGCGCGGGACCTGCTCGGACGGCGTACGCCTGCACGTCGAGCAGACCGGTGACCCGGATGCACCTCTGACGCTCATCTACGTGCACGGCTTCACCGTCACGCAGGAGTGCTGGTGGTTCCAGCGGCGCGACCTGTCCGACCTCGGCCGGTCGGTCTTCTACGACCAACGCTCGCACGGGCGTTCCGAGCGCGCCGACGCGCGTTCCTGCACGATTCAGCAGCTCGGCGACGACCTGCACAGCGTGCTCGACCAGTGCGCCCCGCAAGGCCCCGTCGTCCTGCTCGGGCACTCGATGGGCGGCATGACGATCATGGCGCTGGCGGAGCGGCACCCCGAGCTGTTCGGCGAGCGCGTCATCGGGGTCGCGCTGCTGGCGACCAGCAGCGGTGAGATGGCGACCATGACGATGGGCCTGCCCGCCCTGGCCAGCAAGGCGCTGCTGCGCCTGGTCCCACTCGCCCCGCAGGCCGGCCGCCGGGCGCGGATCATCGAGCAGCGTCACCGCGAGGACACCGACATCGGCTATGTGCTGACCGACCGCATCGCCTACGGGGAGCGCTCGTCGCCCGCGCTCGTCGGGCTGATGCAGCGGATGATCGCGCAGTGCAGCATCGAGGCGTTCACCGCCTTCCTGCCGACGTTCTATGACCACAACCGCCGGGAGGCGCTCGCCGGCCTGT
>JAABUR0100002824.1_pt1 | contig 25654 bp, 41 predicted proteins | sample 5560091 | NCBI WGS metagenome assembly JAABUR01 (sample SAMN10711879, study PRJNA513375) | rock metagenome | isolation source: Antarctica rocks | place: Antarctica: Victoria Land, University Valley sud
CACAAATTGGCGTTGTGCGCTTGTTCGCGTTTGGGCACTTTTTCAAGGACGCATCGGTGCAGTCTACTACTTTAGTAGACGGTTGAGATCTACTACATTAGTAGACAAAAACAGCCGTGACGAGATGTGTTGTAACATTAATGACCCTGCTTCTGGGTGGGCCATCTGGAGCGGAGTGCTGGTCTGCGTGCGCCTCTGGACCGACCGCAGCAAGCAGCCGTGTAAGAGATCAACGTGCCACCAAATTTTACTCATACATACTCACATCATGTGGGTCACATGTCTGCATGCACTGCTCCAGCGGCAGCGCCGCAGCAGTGCAGGCTGCAACAGGCTGCCTGTGTATGCATGCGTTCTCAGTTCGTACTTACCATGCGGCTTGACACAAAGCAGTAAGAGCGCTTGAGAGGAAGGGTTGAGCAATCAATGGGCCGGTTGCCTTTCTTGGCAGAATGCCACGGCGTCATATGCGACCCATAGCATAGTACTACTGCATACTACATTGATAGTGGTATCCTCTGCATCACCTCAGCATGCCATAGGAATGTGGACAGGCTGCATTTGTACACGAGCGCAAAGCACTGGCAGGCAATTGTCTGCTCCATTTAACATAACATACATGCAGCGTGCAGTGGATGCCAGGCACTGCAGGGCAGGGCGTGCCGCTCTCTTCAAGAAAGGAGTCTACATCAGATGGATACAGTGGATGGCACCAACACAAAACACACATGCAGAAAAGAGAGATATATGTACAAGCTGCAAGTGCGTGCTTGCTAGATTGCACCTGGAAGTCTTGCAGAAGGGCATGTGGCATGCTCATGCATGCAGGGGCACACCATCATAGAGGGATTCTTCACGGGCATGACAGCAGCACAGCGTAAATGCACTGCCCCTGTCTGCATCGCTCTCACCAACAGCTCAGCGCTGCTGCTCACGCGCACGATGCGGCATACTCCTCGGCAACCAAACTGATCCACTCCTCCGGGCTGCAGCACAAGAACCTGCGCTTCACACCCTTGTGCCCTGACCCTACCAGCTGCCGGTGCAGTGCCAAGAGAGCCGCAGCACTTGACCCGGGACAGGCCTCCGCGCAGTCAAGCAATACTTTGTCCAGGCGCGCATGGTGCCGCACACCAAAGTCGTCTGAAAATGCGACTTGGCAGTCAGTGAATCTGAGGGTCGTCATGCAGGGAAAGGCTGACAGGTCACCAAGGGCGACAGCATCCAGAATGCGCAGAATGCGTGGGTTATGCCCATAAGCGAAGTTCTTCAGGAAGCCTGACGCTAGGTGTTGCAGCTTTGACAATTGTGTTATCCCCACAGGCAGCGCAGTGAAGCAATTTCTGATCGAGCCGCAGGTACGCCAACTGCTGGAGCGCCAGGGCTTGCTCCGGGAATGCCTGCAGCCTCCCGGTCGCCTGCAGAAATGTCAGTGATTGGGGCAGCACAGGCGTCCATGCCAGTGCCTGCGCGCCATAGGCAAAGTGGCAGAATGTGCGCAGGAGGCGCAAAGGTGTCAAGTCCCTTGGCACCAGCACGCGTTCATTTATGCTGAGTCTAGTGAGGCCCGGGAGCCCCTGCAGAGCTGGAAGCCGCACATGGTTCCGTGGGCTGAGTGGCACTAGCGCCAGCCTCCGCAGCCCCGGCATCCCCAGCCCATCCTGAAACACCACGCCTCTCCAGGAATTGATGTTCAGCTCGGTCACGCACGACAAGCCCGCTGGTACGGAGCACGTGAGCGGGAAACGCGGCCCCAGCACCACACTTGTGAGATGCGGCAGACTGCGCAGCACCGCTAGGTCCAGGACTTTGACCGCACTGCTTCCCAAAGGATAGGCGGCAGGCACGTATCCTCGTGCAAATGAGAGCTCCAGCCGTTGCAGTGACTGCGGCAGGGCCGCCAGGCCCAGTGCGCACAGGCTGTGCTCTTCCAAAAAGCATATTGTCAGGTGCGTCAGCGACTGGCACTGGTCGATAGCGCGTGAGAGCACCAGCACGCTGCCCTTCTGCAAAGCCACTTGGGTGCCTTTCCGCTGTCCTAGGTACACGTCAATGGTGCGCAGGGAGGCGTGCGTAGCCTCAACTACCACCGCAAGCACGTTGACCCAGGTCTGCGAGCTGTACACGTTATCTGTCGACGTGAACTCCAGCGCTCTCACTGCGCAGCAGCGACGGGCCAGCCACTTCTCCAGCTTTGCTATGCGCGTCTTGAGGTTCATACCTCTGCCTGTGCCTGTGGAGCGCGCACAACGGTGAAATGTTGTTGAACGCACCAAGACAATGATAGGGACGTGGGTCCACAACAGACCTTCCGGGCGCCAGAACGCCGCTGCAAAACCGTTGTCCAAGCGCTCCCAGACCTTGATCGGCTCCAATAGGACGTCGCGGAACTGCCTGCGCCCCTGGAAACTTCACCAGCAGCTGGTCTGAGCTGAGCACAAGTACAGGCTCACACGCCAGTACAACCTGCAGCACTAGGTGAGCACAAGTACTTGAACACCTGCACACGCGCGGCAGGCTGGTCAGCGTCTGCTTTTGTGGCACGCGGCTCAGGACCTCTGCGAGCAGCTCGTCCGACAAGCTGTCCAGGCTCGCCATGTGACTGAGATGTGGTTCGACAGGCTGAGCTTGCGCAGCGCGACTTTTGCGCTGTGCACTCATGCACTCTGTGCACCAATTGCACAGTGCGAAAGCACCTGGACCCTGATGTGCTGGCTGGGACTGGATGATAGCTGTACCAGCGCAGCCAGACTGGAGCAGGCGTCAGCTTGAGCTTTGAAATGTACAGGGCTACTACCCTGCTTCTGGGGGCCATCCGCAAGTCCAGGCCGGCTGGTTTGCGCGCCTGGACCGAGCGCAGCAAGCAGCTGTGTGGATTGTTAATTTGTCAGCATACTTTACAGACACTTGTCTGCATGCACATACTTTGGAAGCCTGTGTATGCATGCGCTCTCAGTGCATACCTACCATGCGGCTTGACAGAATGCAGCTAGACCGCTTGAGAAGATAAGTTGAGCAGTCATTGGGTGAACAACACACTTCTGCAGTGTGACACCGTGGCAGCTGCGGATCCATAGCATAGTACTTTCTCCATCACCTCAGCATGCCAATGGTAAAGTGGACAGACCGTGCTGGTACATGAGCACAAAGCCTCTGGCAGGCAAGCTCCTCCTCATGCAACATGTATGCAGCATGCAGTGGATGCCAGGCTCTGCAGGGCAGGATGTGCAGCCTCATCCCATAAAGCGTCACAGCAAATGATCCAGGCGATGGCACCACAACAAAACTAACAGGCGTGAAAGAAAGATAAAGCGGCAAGCTGCAAGTGTGTTTTTGCTTCAAAGCACATGAATGTCATGCATGCAGCATGCGCACTCATGCAACAGTGTCCACCGCATAAGGGCATGCTTCACAGCACGACAGCAGCGCTGCATAAACGCATTGCCCTTGGGTGCATCGCTCACACCACCAGCTCAGCGCTGCCGCTCACATGCGCAATCAGGCATACTCATCAAATGCCCTGATGCAGTCATCCGCGCAGCCCTCAGCGCTCACATCCTCAGCGCCCTGACCCTACCAGCGGCTGGTGCAGTGCCAGGAGCGCTGCAAGACTCAACCCCCGGCACGGCTGCGCGCAGTCAAACAACACTTTCTCCAGGCGCGCATGGCGCCGCACACCAAAGTTGTGAGGGAGTGCGACTTGGCAGTTGAAGAAGATGAGGGTCGTCATGCAGGGAAACGCGGACAGGTCGCCAAGGGCGACAGCATCCAGAATGCGCATGCGCGGGTCACCGTTATCAGGGTGTGAGTCCTCCGGGAAGCCTAGCGTCAGGTATTGCAGCTTTGACAGCGCAGTGATCCCCGCAGGCAGTGCAGTGAAGCAGTTGTCAGAGAGATGCAGGTATGCCAACTGCTGAAGCGCCAGGGCTTGCTCCGGAAATGCCTGCAGCCTCCCGGTTGCCTGCAGAACTGTCAGCGACTGGGGCAGCACAGGCGTCCATGTCAGTGCCTGCTCGCCCCAGGCAAAGTGGCAAAATTTGCTCAGGAAGCGCAAAGGTGTCAAGTCCCTTGGCACCAGCACGCGATCATTCACACAGAGCTCAGTGAGGCCCAGAAGCCCCTGCAGAGCGGGAAGCTGCACATGGTTCTGTAAGCTGTGTGACACCAGCCTCAGCCTCTGCAGCCCCGGCATCCCCAGCCCCACCTCAAAACCCAGGCCCCTCCAGGAGTTGATCTCCAGCTCGGTCAAGCGCGACAAGCCCGCTGGTACGGAGCACGTGAGCGGAAAACGCGGCCCCAGCACCACACTTGTGAGATGCGGCAGACCGCGCAACACCGCTAGGTCCAGGACTTTGACCTCATCAGTTCCAAACTGACGGGCGCCAGGCAAGTGTCCTGGTGCACAAAAAAGCTCCAGCCCTTGCAGGGACTGCGGCAGGGCCGCCAGGTCCAGTGCGCACAGGCTGTACCCTTCTAAGAAGCATATTTTCAGGTGCGTCAGCGACTGGCACTGGTTGATAGCGTGTGAGAACGCCAGCACGCTGCCCTTTTGCAAAGCCACTTGGGTGCCTCCTCGCTGTCCTAGGTACACGTCAATGGTGCGCAGGGCGGCGTGCGTAGCCTCAACCACCACCGCAAGCACGTTCGCCCAGGTCTGCGAGCTGTACACGTTATCCATCGACGTAATCTCCAGTGCTCTCACCGCGCGGCAGCGACAGGCCAGCCACCTTTCCAGCTTCGCCAGGCGCGTCTTGAAGTTCATGCCCCTGCCTGTGCCTGTGTAGCATACGTTGGTGACTGGTGACCGCTTGAATGTACCAAAGACATGGACAAGAACACAGATGTATAATAGTAACAGACCTTCAGGGCGCCAGAACGCCGCTGCAAAACCGTCATCCAAGCGCTCCCAGACCTTGGTTGGCTTTAACAAGACTTCGCGGAACCGCCTGCGCCTCTATATCTTCATCAGCTGCTGGTCTGAGTTGAGTACAAGTACAGGCTTACGTGTCAGTTCAACCTGCAGCACTCACCAACCTGCATACGAGCGGCAGGCTGGTCAGCGTCTGCTTCTGTGGCACGCGGCTCAGCACGTCTGCGAGCAGCTCGTCCGACAAGCTGTCCAGGCTCGCCATAGATAGCGACCAGGTTATTGTCCGGCAGGCTGAGCTGGCGCAGAGAGAGGTCTGCGCTGCGCACTCGGGCACTCTGCGCAAGTGTGACAGCTGGGACTAGGCTGAGGCTGTACCTGCCTCAAGTAGTCTGCCAGACTCTGCCAGACATCGAGCAGCGCTATGATGCGTACAGGGCTAATTTTACCCTGCTTCTGGGTGGGCTGGTCCAGTGCATGGGAGAAGCTGTGTGCATCTCATGGCTGCCTACCTGCCCAGTCACGATCCATGTCCTCCAGACACACGCCTTTTCTGTAGATGCGTGCCGCGCGCAGAGCGGCCAGGCAGTGCAAGCTCGGCAGCTGCCATGGGGCTGTCAGTACAGCCCTGCAGCGCTCTCAATGCAAACCTGCCACGCGGCTTGACAGGAGGCAGCTAGAAGACTTGAGAGGACGGTTGAAGCAGTCCACAGGTCAAAGACACCTTTGAATACTTTGATGCAGCAGCTGCGACCCATGGTCACAGTATCGTCTGCATCACCACAGCATGCCATCACAAAAGAGGACAGGCCGCGCTCGCATGAGCACAAAGTCTCTGGCAAATAGGTTTCTGCTCCTGATTGACATGCATGCAGCAGTTGGCTGAAACAGGCTGTAACCAGATACGCCCTGGGTGCGGCGAAAGGCGCGCGCAACCAAAGGGCCTTTCATTCATTCATTTCATTCATTCATTCATTCATTCATTTCATGTGGATGCTGGGCACTGCAGGGCAGGACGTGCATCATCATTCCAAAAGCTTCACATCCCAAAAGCTTCACATCTGGTTCCAGGTAATGGCACAATTCCATGAAACAGATGTGTATGGACAAGCTGCAAGTGTGTGCTTTACACAAAGCACAGAAGTGTCTTACATGCACACATGCGGCACGCTCGCATGCAACAGTGTACCCGTCACAAGAGGATGCTTCACAGCACAAAAGCAGCACTGCATAAATGCAGTGCCCCTGTTGCTTTGGCTCACACCAACAGCTCAGCGATGCTGCTCACATGCGCATTCAGGCATACTCGTCAATCAACCTGACCCAGTCCTCCGGGCAGCCCGCATTGCGCTGCACACCCCAGTCCATTGACCCTAGCAGCTGCCGGTGCAATGCCAAGAGAGCCACAGCACTTGACCCCCGACACGGCTGCGCACGAAAAAACCACACTCCGATCAGGCCTGCATGGTGCCGCACACCAAAGTCCTGTGAGAGTGCAACCTGGCAATTGTAGAATCGAAGGGACTTCATGCAGGGAAAGGCTGACAGATCGCCAAGGGCAACAGTATCTAGAATGGGCATCGACTCGTGGTTATTGGGGTGTGAGTCCTCCGGGAAGCCTAGCGACAGGTACTGCAGCTCTGAAAGCGCACTCATCCCCGCAGGCAGCACAGTGAAGCAGTTGTCATGGACATGCAGGCACGCCAAGTGCCGCAGCGCCAGGGCTTGCTCCGGGAAGGCCTGCAGCCTCCCGGTCGCCTGCAGAAGTGTCAGCGATGTGGGCAGCACGGAGGGCAGCACAGGCGTCCATGACATTGCCTGCACGCCCCTGGCAAGCAGGTAGAATCTGCGCAGGAAGCGCAAAGGTGTCAAGTCCCTTGGCACCAGCACACGGGCACTTATGAAGAGTTCTGTGAGGCCTGCAAGGCCCTGCAGAGCGGGAAGCCGCACGTGGTTCCCCAAGCCATCTAGCATCAGCGCCAGCCTCTGCAGCCCCGGCATCCTAAGCCCCTCCTCAAACACCACGCCTTTCCCGGACGTGATTTCCAGCTCGGTCAAGCGCGACAAGCCCGCTGGCACGGAGCATGTGAGCGGGAAGCGCGGCCCCAGCACCACACACGTGAGATGCGGCAGGCCGCGCAGCGCCGCTAGGTCCAGGACTCTGACCTCGCTGCCTCCAAGTGTACAGGCGCCAGGCAAGTATCCTGGTGCACATAAGAGCTCCAGCCGTTGCAGTGACTGCGGCAGGGCCGCTAGGCCCAGTGCGCACAGGCTGTGCTCTTCCAGGAAGCATATTGCCAGGTGCGTCAGCGACTGGCACTGGTTGATAGCGTGTGAGAACGCCAGCACGCTGCCCTTCTGCATGGCCCTTTGGGTGCCTTCCCGCTGTCCGAGGTACACATGAATGGTGCGCAGGGAGGCGTGCGCGGCCTCGACCACCACCACAAGCACATTTACCCAGGTCTGTGAGCTATAAACGTTCTGCATCGACGTGAACTCCAGCGCTCTCACTGCGCGGCAGCGACGGGCCAGCCACTTCTCGAGCTTCACAAGGCGCGTCTTGAAGTTCATACCTCTGCCTTTGCCTGTGGAGTGCATACTTCAGTGAGTGGATGAACATACCAAGACAAGGACAAGGACGCGCATCCATAACATCTTGTCGGACCTTCGGGGCGCCAGAACGCCGCTGCAAAACCGTCTTCCAAGCGCTCCCAGACCTTTGTTGGCTCCAACAAGACTTCGCGGAACCGCCTGCGCCCTGGAAACTTTGCCAGCTGCTGGGCTAAGGTGGCGCTGGTCTGAGTTGAGGACAAGTACATAGCCTGTATCACGCCAGCACAATTTGCAGCACTCACCCACCTGCATACGCGCGGCAGGCTGATCAGCGTCTGCTGCTGTGGCACGCGGCTCAGGATGTCTGCGAGCAGCTCGTCAGACAGGCTGTCCAGGCTCGCCATGCGCCAGGAGCCTGTCTGGTAGAGCAGAGCAGCGTGAGGTGTTGTTTACAGCAACGAGGCACTCTGTGCGCCTAGCAAGGTGCGCAAGCGGGGTTGCTGGCTGAGACTGAAGAAATTTAGCCTCAAACTTTTCCACAAGACGCTGCAGCCGCACTCTAGTCACTCCAAGTAAATAGAGTGCAAAAAATTGACCAGTCTTTTTATCGTCCAAGGCTGCAGCCCTGTAACCCCTACTCAGCCGGTAACCCCTGCTCAGCTGGCGGGGACATTTCACTTGCATCCGAGACTTTGAGAGACACTTGGAGAGACCGCAAGTTGCGCCGACGCGCATGCGCATGCCATGCGTCAGGCTGGCTGCTGGGGCACGCAGCTAGGGGCTGAAGACGTTCCCCAGCCCTTAATAGCCTGATCGGTTGTGTGCTGGAGGCGCCCTACGCTTGCGCTCTCATTGCAGCCACCTGCCCAAGCGGTAGAACCAGGCAGGTCAACAGGCTCTGCTGCAAGTAGTACTTAAAACTTGAATACAACAGCCAGGCCGAGAGTCCCAAATCTATCAAGCGCGCCGGAAATTTGCCCTACTTTCTCATGCTGCTCAAGTTCTACAGACAGGCAGTGGTGCGTGTGCGCGCACAAACATGGACGTCAATTCAGGCGCTCCGTGCAAAGAAATGCAGGACTGCTGCCCACACCGGCTGTGTTCCAATGCACAGGCAACGCGCTCAGCGAGCATCACCTGACCAGCCCCTGAATGTCTAGGCAAACACATGCACGAGAGGGAGGCGCCCCATGTATGAGAGCCGCCCCAGTGTTCACTCCAAGCCCTGAAGCTCTCCAAGCTGACTGCGCTCCAGCGCGCCGCCCATGGCCGCAGCACGCTGCCAGCGTCATCACTGCATGTGCTGTCCGGGCAGCCATGCGCTTGCACACTGGAGGCACCCCGTGCGCGCAAGCAGACTTGGGGCGGCCAGCAGTAGCACTGCTCTAGCACGGCTCTCAGGTGATACGCGCAACAGGCCCCTCCGCCACTACATCTGGGGCGAAAGCTCTTCCGGCATTTGCGCTCATACAGCATGCAGCAGCACACCCTGGCCGAACCCCCACAGCACACGCCAGCGACGCCCCGCCCCGCCATCCTCACGCCACACAGCGCGGCACGCCTGCGTGCCGCCCGCCCGCCTCCGCGCCCCCAGACAAGGCCAGCGCCCTCCAGCAAAAGACGGAGACGCGCGCGGCGGCCGCTCAGCGGCGCTCCAGCACGCCGTTGACGATGCGCAGCGTGCCGCCCGTCTCCACGTCGCCCGCGGGCTCGGGCGTCAGCAGGCGCACAAAGGGCAGGCGCCCCGCGCGCGCGAGCGGCGCCAGCGACAGCGCCGCCAGCCACGTGGCCGCGGCCGCAGTCCCGCCAGGCGTGAGCCAGTCGAGGAGGCCCCACCCCACCTGCGAGCCGACGCGGGTCTAGCGACGGCAGGGATGCAGGACACGGCTGCATGGCAGTGCTCCACGCATGATGCAGTACGACCTGTCTTTGTTGCCGGGAGGGATTTGCACTCCGAGAAGCGGGGCCGGCGGCGCACCGCAAAGCCCGCCGCGATGCCGGCCAGGTGGCCCAGGAAGGACGCGCGCGGCACCACGGCCGACGTGAGCGCCAGGCTGACAAACGGAGAGGCCCACATCGGCATCTCCGCCACGCCCAGCACCGAGAAGGCGCCCTTGCCGCGCACCGCCAGCACGGTCATCCTACGGTCCCCGGAGCATGCGCGTGAATTTCGGTTAGGGTAGGGTAGGTGTAGGGTGGTGGATTCATGGTTGTGCCGCGGCCGTGCCGCAGCAACACCTGTGGCGTTCTTCCCTGCCAAACACCAGGTTGGCCACCAGCCTCTCAGCAGCGTGTGTGACAGTAGTCGCCACCATACCTGATGTGCCGGGGAGAGACGATGAGGACAGACAGGTGCCATCATGGTGTTATGCACACAGAGGACGAGCAGAGTCACCTGCATGTCACGGTGACAGGATCTGGAGTACCATGCACATGCATAAGCACTCACACATCTGTGGGCGCACCAGCCAAAGATGACCGCGCTGTAACCCACAGCGGTCACCCGAAGAAAGTGCTCCCGCCTCAGCCTCACGCCCAGGATGTAGTAGAAAAGCAAAGTCACCTGCAGAGGCAGGCACGCGTTGTGCCCATAAAAGGCAGCCTCCTATGGCTCCAGCGCAGGAGAACCTCTGCTTACTTCCTCTGCTGGCAAGCTGCAGTGTATGTATCACTCTGCTGCAGCGTGCACCCCTTGCCTGCACGACCGCTGTAGAGGCGTGGCAGCGCAGGCTATGCAAGCACCTCGGACGGCGCAGACACACCAGAGCAACTCGCTATCAGACATACAGTTGCTGAGTTGAGCAGAGCGAGGGAGCACACCCCCCCGGACAGGACAAGCAGGATGGCGCTGATACGGAAATACTCCGCCGTGCCGCCGCTGCCGAGCTCCGCCACACCGACCGACCACAGCGCCGACACGTTGAGCAGCAGGTGCAGCAGGTCGATGTGGCTCAGCTGCGCGGTCCAGAGCCGGTGCAGCTCGCCGTGCTGCACGACCTGCTCGTAGCTGAGCCCCACGTCCTCATAGCCGATATGCCGCGCCGTGAGGAAGAGGTACACTGCGATGAGCGCCAGCGCGGTGCTCGCCGTGCCGGGGCGCTCGAGGACCTGCCCCGCAGCGTACGGCTTCAGCAGAAGCTTAAGACAGTGCTCTTATATTGCTGTGCTTGGGTCTAGCAGTGCGCACCTCCAGCAAGATGGGAGTGCCCATGTGCACAGCGCCGCCAGCCCAAAGCGCCGAGAGCGAAGAGCATCAAGGAGCGTCACAGGGCGCGCTTAGCAAGACTGTGCATAACCCAGCTTTGCCTTGCTTTGCTTGGTGTGGAGCGCCATCTTGTCATCTTGCTTCGGTCACGTCGTGCACACACACTTTGTAGGCGCCACGAGCATTATATACTTTACTCTTGGGCTGGCATAGTTGGAAAAGTGTGTGAGCCATTGTATCACACTAAGTGTAATACAGTACTGTCCTGCTTTCTTCATCTGCTTATCTGCAAACACCTGAGAGGACCCAAGCTAAAAAGCGCCCGCCCTGTGAAAGTCAGGACATGCACTCGTCCTGATTCCACATGTGGAGAACACAACACACAGGAGGTGCACACGCATTCAGGCACTTGCCTCTCCACAACAGGCCTCTCCACTGCTGATTTCAATGCCGTAGACTCCGCACCTGCGACGCAACCCTCCACCGTCACACTGGTCTGTCTCCGGCACATATATGTTCTGAGCGCATCCTGTAAGCCCGCTCCGCAAGCTCACACGCCTTCTCACGGCCGCAGTGCGAAGAGCAGGAGCGCCCGCGCGTGGTCAGAGTGGTGCATGAAACGTCTCAGCAACAGGGCGTACCGCCCCTCTGATCAGGTCTGTAAAGGTGTTCATAATCATCATCCCACGCGCCGCTCCGAGCAGGGGCCCCAGGGTCTGTGCAGCAGCAGGTCCAGAATTGCGCCTGAGCTGCGGACTCAGGGGGCTGCCGCGCGCACAAGAAGGCGCGGACGCGTGCAGAGCGCTGTACCGCTCCACGAAGCAGCCGACGAAACAGACGACGCGGCGCCTCGGCGGCGCGCAGGAGCCGCATTCCACCTGCTGAGCCGGCACGCAGACACTTCAGCGCACCGGGTTGCACTGTCAGCAACAGCGAGCTCTCAGCCGATCAGTGTTGCCTGCACGCACTCCCAGGACAGGTGACAACGAGGAGCCTGCTGGGCTGGCACGCACAGCACCACGCCCTGCATGCGTTTGCAGGAGTCGCTGCGCACCTGAGCTCAGCCGCAGCCCAGTCGCGCATGCGCTTGACAAGACCGCCTCGCCACAGCGGCTCCCGACGCGTGCGGGCGCCGCGCTTGCTGTACGCGCGCCCGCTCCATGACGCAGCAGCACGGCTCCGCCGCGCCGTCCCGAAGCCACCTTTGTGTGGGGTGGGAGCGTCAGTGCGAGAGTAAGCCCCGTTGAGTTGGTGGGTTGGCTCCCCACTGGCCACATGACTGTTGCTATGGCGAGCTGCCCGCGGGCCCCGCCTCCCCCGAAGGGGAGGGGGGCGCCGGGGGGACCTGCCCTTGCGGGCCGGCACTCTCTGCCGCTGCGCCCGGGGACTTTCGCCCGGTGGCTGGGTGACTGATGCAGAGCGCCCCGCGCAGCCCCGAAGGGCGTGCGCGGTCTGCCATGGTGTGCACCGAGGTGGCCCTTCGCACTGCGCTCGTGCCTGGCAGGCGGGGCGGCCGCGGCGGCGCTCCCAGCGCGGGTGGCTCAGCCTTCAGCGCATGTCCAGCTGACAGGACGGCGCGCCGCGTGGTTGTCTGCGTATTCATGGGCGGCAGTCAGGTGCCTGGCAGCCTGCGGGGTAGCTTGCTTCAGTGGTTGCATAGGAAACGAAGAAAAGACATGCAACTGAGCAGCAGCCAGACAGTCAGCAGTGGTTGTCAAGAGCGCACGACGAGAGGAGGCCGCACCTGCAGGGCGCCGTCTGCTGTGACAAGGAACAGCTGGTGCAGGGCGCCGCTACTTGCAAGGTGTCATGGCCCTGCGAAGCAGCAAGCACATCAGATGCGGCTCAGCTCTCTGATCACAGACCTTCAAAGACCTTGCGCGCCTGTCCCTAGCATCATGCAACTTCACGAGCAAGCGGCGGCCTCAGGTGGTAGTGCATGTTTGGTTGTCCATCACATCAAGATCGGGTCGAGCATGTTGTTTTGCATCATCAGCCACCCGTCCAAGCACCAGCGTGTCGGCTACAGTTGCGCAAACGACAGTGCAAGGCTGGTACCCGGCAACGCGGTGAGCAGCAAGCCACAGTTTGCAGCCGTCAGCGTCACTCGCCACACTAGTCCTCTAGCGCTCGGTAACATCACTCCCAAGGCTCCTGACTGGAGTATCCCGCAACACTGCACCAAGCCTCTAAGCGCACCGGAGCTCAGCCGCCGGCCGCCGCCGGCGGCGGCCGCCCAGTGAAGCACGTTTGGAGCAGCTCTGCACACTTTGTTCGGACCCTAGTGCGGCCAACCCAGTGCGGCGCGGTGCACAAGCTGACCTGAATTTGCGTAAAGCAAACGCTGAGCAGGCCATGAGGGCTCAAGGCCATACTCAGTGCTGTGCAGAGTATGCACGCACATACTGCTAGTCTCAAAAACCGTGTTGCACTGTCTGCCGCGTCCCAAAAATGATGCGCAGGCCTGGCCTGATGAGAAGCAAGACTGGAGAAGGGTAGGGTTCATGCTGTGGTTGCCCAATTTCATTGGCCATGGCAGTTGGTGGCTTGCTTGACCAACCTCGTGAACCACACTGAATTCCAGGGCCCCGCCTGTACTGCGCTGGTGGACTGCCTTGCGCGCGTGCCCCTGTCCCTGCCTGCTTACCTTTCTGTGTGCAGCGCGCGCCTCGCTGCAGTGGTGAAGGCCCCGCGCGACTCCTTGCTGCGTCCGCCGCGTCCATGCAGTCACCCGGGACATGCTTGAGGGCTCTGTGCCTGTTCGTGCTTGGCATGGCAGCCACGGCGGTAGCCGCAAGCGGCGCCGGCTGCCGCGACAGCCCCGTGGCCGCGTCCAAGTACTGTGCGCTGCCGTACAGCCTGGGCAACTTCCAGGGTGCGCATTCCACTCCTGTGCTCCACAGGCTTTCTCTCTGTGCCCAAATTGCATGGTCGCGGCGAGCATGCGCTGTCAAGTGGTGGTGTGATGCTGGGTGGCCATGCGCTCCTGCCAGGCTTCATGCACAAACTTGTTGGGTCCCCTTGGCATGCATTTCGTATCAGGGGACTGCATCAGAAGTACCTTCTCACTTACAGACGGTCCCAGGCACAATACTCGTATGAGCCATGCTGGTTGGCGACGCGCGCGGCGCAGGCAACCACCGCTGCAGCGCGGACGTGCGCGTCGGGCGGCCAGGCAGCAAGGCGGATGTGCTGGCCATGGTGCGGCGCTTTAACAGGGTGAAGGCTGTCGGCAACGGCCACAGGCGCGCAGTGCTTGGGAGAACCTTCACGTGTTTTCTGCTTTATATCGGTACTGTAGTTGGCTGGCTGCAATATATTCTGCAACAGGAAATGATTGATTAGGTGTGTTTCAACGCTCTGCTGGTCTTCAATAACCAAGATGATAAAGGCGCACAGGTTGCGCGCGCTGTGCTATTTCGTGAATGGCGCACGTTTGGAAGCTGTGAATGTGAGTTTGAGCGTGTGAGGTCGTTGCGCAGCTGGTGGGCCGAAAGCTTCTGTGCCGGCAATGACTCTGGCGCCGTGAACATCGTCATGACGGAGCTACGTGATACTCTGGCCCTGTGCGCCACCCTGCTCCAATGCAATGGCATGAAGGACTTATCATGCAGCATGTCCAAAAGGTCCCTTCGCTTTGAGTGAAAGCTGTGTTGAAACTTAAGGGCAAAATCTTCCGCATGCTGTGCCTGTGTATGGATCCACTCTCTGCGCTGTATGCCAGGCAGAACGCAAGAGGCGTTGCTTGCACAGTCTTGCAGTCAGGGAGAGCAGGCACGCTGACTGCAAGGTGTGCAAGTACACACTCTTGCCTTCTGCCCGGCATGCAGCGCAGCGGCTACATTCATACACAGGCACAGCAACATGAGGGCAAGCGCATGGCGCTTGCCCTCTGTGCGACCCCCTTGCTTGCACCATGGTGCCCGAGTATGCTCGCTTCCTACGTCGCATGCAACACATGCACATCGCTGCTGGGCTGCGCTGCAGGACATGCGCTTGCGGCCCCACCGCTCTGTGCAGGTCGACGCGCGGGTCTTGTACTCACCCTACCCTACCCTACCCTACACTGGAGCGTGTGGCGCAGGATCCTCAACCCGAGCTACGCTGTCAGCGTCCCGCCCAGCTTCCCGATCCAGGTCAGCGAGGCGGCGGGCGCAGCGACCGTGCAGGCCGGCGTGCCGCAGCGCATCCTGCTGGACTACCTGGCGGCCCACAGGCGCGCGCGCGGGGGTTGCAGGGCGGGGTGCGAGCGCGCTCGTACCAGCACCATGAGCGCCTGCAGCTGGTCTGTGCGAGCATGAGTGCCTGCACCTGTTTTGTGCGAGCATGAGAGCCTGCAGCTGTTTGGTGCGAGAGTGTCAACGCGGCGCGCTTGATCACGAGCCCCATGCACCGCATGTCAGAACAGCCCACAGCAGGCCTGCGATGCATGCGGGCCTGCACTATATCTCCTTGGCATGTCCCGTCATGCGCACCGAGTGTGCTCCTGCGCTTCACCCGCTGCTGATGGCTACAGCAGAGTGCCCAGCTGCACCCACAGAGTCGTCAGCATGCGCGCCCCTCTGCATTCGCTGCGCACGATGTGCTGCTGGTGCCGCGGCGCCAGGACGCCCGCGGCGCCGCTGGGCTACTCGGTGGGCGCCTTCAGCTTCCTCATCGACCAGACGGTGGGCGGCGCGGTCGCGACCGGCACGCACGGCTCCACCCTGCAGCACGGCTCCCTGTCGTCCCAGGCGCGCGGCTGGGCCAGCGCTGCCATGTCCCAGGCGCACGGCTGAGCCAGCGCTGCCATGTCACGCTCAGGCGTTAGCCTGTTCCTGCCCTGAACCTAACCTCGCATCGCCCGCACCACATGCCTCATCTTGCATGCACCTCTACCTTCATCAGGGCGCCTAGCTCTGTGGGCTTGCTCAGCGACAGGCGCGCATGTCAAGTCTTTACGTAGGTCCAACTGTGGTATGTGCCTCTGCATGGGGATGGCCTGTCGCGCTGTGTGCAAGACCGCAAGCGGCATGTATCAACACTTGGGTTGTGGCCGCAGCTGCAGAGGGGCCGTTGTGCTTCCGGTACCCGCGCAGGTGAAGAGGATCGAGCTGGCGCTGGCAAACGGCACGCTGGCCTCCATCACGCCCGCGGCGCACCCGCACCTCTGGCGCGCAGCACAGGTCGGGCAGCCAGCGCACCTCCGGGCTCCAGCAGTCACCATGAGCATTGCCGACGCACAGCGTGGCCGGGGGTTTATCGCCCACTGGCAGAGAGCAGCACAGTTGGCGCACACTGCACGCGGACAGCCATTGCCAGAAAGCGACCTGCATGCCTGCTGCAGCTCACATGTTTAACCGTTATCGTATGTATCATCAGTGTTCAGCTCACAGGTCTCCAGCCCAACGAGCAGAAAGCATGGCGCATTGCCAAGCCTGCATTGCCGCCTTGGTGCGTGAAGTCTGCGGCCTCGGTGGCTGAGGCCTGCGGCGCGGCGGGCAGGTCAGCGTGGGCCGCCTGGGCGTTATCACAGAGCTGGACGTGGCCATCGTGCCGCAGCGCCTGCTCGCGCGCACGGTCGTGACGGAGTCGCTGGACGACTTCATCTCTGTTGTTGAGGCTACGGCGGCTGCGCACGCAGCGGCGCTCGCCGTGCATGCGCCGGCCGCAGAGGTGCTGGCGGCGCTCGCGCCCCTTGACATGACGCAGGTGCAGCACCCTCTTTGTTACGGTTGAGTGAGATGTTCTGCATGCTCAAGAATGTGCTCTGCACATGCGGCAGGCAACGTCAGGCAGCGCCGCGAGCGCAGGTGTTCTGGGATATCCCGGGCGGCCGGATCACGCGCGTCGCTCTGCGGCCTGCGCCGCAAGCGGCACCCGCTTCCGTACAGGGTGGGGAGACAGCGCGCTCTGGCCGCCGCCTGCGGCGTGCAGGCGCGCGCCTTGACTCGCTGCCAAAGCAGGCTCTGGCCTGAGCGGCGGACTGCGCCAGCGGCGCTGCGCCAGGGCGGGAGCCCTTGCAATCGGCATGCACTGTGATGTTGACGGCGCTCGGCGGAGCTCTGATGGCTGCGCACTTGATTGCATACAGCTATGCATGCCAAGTCAAGGAAGTTGGCAACTGCAAGGCTGAGTGCATGTCCACAAAGGGCATCCTGTCATGCCGAGGTGTCAAGGAGAGGGTGTACTGGGTAGCACGCCGCGTTGTCCCATCACTGCAGTCAGCCGAACATGCGGGAAAGGGAAGCAGGGATCCAGCTGAGCGCTGCGGAGCGGCGCGTGCAGGCGCGAGCGTGCCGGCCGCGCCCGCGCCTGCACACCCGCCTGCCAATGCGGCGACGGCGCCTGCTCTGCTGCCCGACGTGTACACGCAGGCGCACACCACCCCTGTGCCAGCCTTCCCGGAGGTCGCCGAGGACCCCGGGCGCGCGGCCTGCTTGCGCTGCTCCCACGGAGTGCTGACTGCCGCTGTGGCTCAGAAACGACCTCCCGGCTGCCTATGCGTGAAAGACGCCCCTGCCCCGGTCCATACAGGTCGTCAGTCTCAAGCATGCAAGCAGCCCAGCTAAGGGTAGCTTTGTGACCGCGCAAAGACCATGCAGCTGCGCGCTGTGCGCAGGGCGTGGGCTTCCATCTCCTCGTCGTGGCTGGCGACCCTGCTGACCAACATGACTGGGCCTCAGCGCACGTGCGCGCGCCCTGCGCGTGCACCAACGTGCACCTGTTCGGCGACACCGCACCAAATGGCTGCTCATGAGTTGCGCTCTCATGTGAACATGTCTGGTCACGTGCGCAGCGTGAAGGCCGTCTGATCGCTGCGTCCTCAGGGAGCTCTGCTGACGTGGACGTTGCCTGTGTGTCAGAGGACGCAGTAGCCATGCTCGTCCTAAGCTCTTGACATGTGCCACGATGCGCTCGTGGGCTCAGTTGCAATTCTGGACGATAACGTGCATGCGCAGGGCCATCATAAGCGAGGATGCGTCACTGAGCAAGCAGACGTCCGATCAGTTCCCGGACGAGCAGTGCGGCCGCAGCGCCCGGCCTTGTCCCACGCCTGCTGCTGATATGCGTACCATGCGACCTGTCGTCCTCGTATGTTCTGTTCCTCATGGCATGCATGGCGATGCTGATGCTACAGCATAGCCCTTCCACACGCCTTCAGGAAGCTTGTGCGCGCGCACAGGTATGAGCTGGCAGTACCTCTCCACAGCGCCGGCGCCTGCCTCCGCACGGCGCGCCCTCCGCGGAGCTGCTTCGTTGCTGCACGGCATGCATGCATGCGCCTGGGCCTGGAGACATGGGCATCAGGCAGCACGCTGCGGTGTGAAGAGCTGCAGGGGCATGGTGCGCAGGTGGCGGCCGCCATCCAGGGCTCCAACCTGGCGGGCGGCTTCGTGCTGCCCAACCTGGTCCGCTTCCTGGGCGGCGAGGCCGCGTACCTGTCCACCACGCGCGGCGGCCCGACCATGTTCCTCAACCTGGAGGACGACCTGGCGGGCAGCACTGGCGCGGCCAATGCGCGCTTCCAGGCGCGCGGCCCCATTGCTGCGACCCTGCCGCCCGGTCCCGGATCGCGAGCGGGGCTTGTCTGAGCAACAAGGAAGCCTCTGAGTACGCACGCCTTTCGACGCACAAGCTCGTGAAAAGCTCTGCACAACATGCGTGGTAAGGTGATCGGGCTGGCAGGTCCGGCGCAGTAAACACGCACTTCCAGACGCGTGAGCGCTTGAGCATGCCGCGCTTCCCGCTGCTCTTACACTTTCCTTGCACTGCTGTCTCGCTGTGCTGCCCCTTATCTCTGTTCAGCACTTACTTCCTTGCTTCAAGCACGTGGTGAGGCACGCGGCATCCTGAAATGCATGCAGTGATTGTTTGCACTGGCGCCTATGCCAGCCGCGTCGGTCGGGATGGCTGCCTGTGCGCTCGCCGGCGCGCAGGAAGTGATCCGCATCGTGCGCACCGAGTGCAGCGGCCGCCTGCACTGGGGCAAGGCCGGCTGGCCGCAGTGGGCCGCCTGCTTCGACGGCGCGCGAGAGTACCCCGACACCTGGTGCCACTTTGGCTGCGCGGTCCAGGCGCGCGCTGCCGCTCAGCCAGGTAGCTGACCGACGACCAGGAGCGCTGCGAGCGGCCGGGGGAATATGTGGTGGGGGCAGGTTCTGTGCATGCTGCTGTCCCTGTTCTTGCAGAGCAGAGCTGCAATAATGCCTCAGAGCGCTCGTTGTGCAAGTGCGAGCCACAGGCTTGCGCTGCACGGGGACATGCCGTGCATGATTGGCATGCAGGTCGGGGTCAGGCCCTCGACCTGTGAAGGCAGACATGACCGCCTCGCGTCCTGCACAGGCCACATGCTGCGCTGGTGTGCCCCTGCACGGGCGCTGCACACACATGACACGAACCTTGAGGCATGCAGACGCTGCTGGCGCGGTGCAGGAGCTGGACCCGCGCGGCAAGTTCCGGTCCATGGCCGACGTGTGGACCTGGCGGGCCACGCGCGGCGGCCGCGACGCGGACTTTGCATCATGCTGCGGCCCCGAGGGCTTCAGCGCCGCCTGCACCTGCGCCGCTCGCTTGGACTGCGCCTAGGCTGTATAGGGTTGTGTCAGGCACGTTGCCTGCCTGTGACTATCCCAGGATGGCAGACTGCTTTGCAGTGTTTGACTGCGAGCAGGCCGCGAGCAAACTTGCATGTTACGCGTGAGCGCCACAGCCTGTGGCCAGCAACCTGACCCAAGAGGCGCATGCGGGGTCCCGTAGTTGCTCTGCTGCAGGTTTCTGCACAGAGCGGAGCAGCGCAGCCGCCAATGGCCTGCAGCTCACATGCCAGCATGCATCCCTCTCTGCATGTGGCGTAGCTAGGTTTGCAAGGCCTGGGCATCATGCATCTAGTGTGCATTTTGCTTGCAAAATTTGCTTGCACAAGCGTCTGCCCTGCCTCTCACTTCTGCAGCAATGCTTCACCGCATGCAGGACTTTGAGCAGCATACTTACAGAGTTAAGTGAAGGAATGCCGGTTGCAGTGGCGTGGCGAGCGCTCCGCTGCTGAGCCAGGTTGCAAACGTATAAGCATATGCAAGGCACAGGCATGCTATAAAAAGTCAACCTCAAGACTTGTGCTGAAAAGACAATGCAGGCTGCAGGCAACCACAGCGTGTTCTTGAGGAGCAAGAAGCAGAAATTGGCAAAAATGAAAAGCAAGCGGCGAATGCGAGTTGAACGCATGACCGTCTGAGCTGCAATCAGATGCTCTACCACTGAGCTACCGCCGCTGAATCGACTGGACAGCTTGGCCATCGCGGGCTTTCTGTGCACCTATCTACACACAAAACCTTGTGCGAGGCAATTCCACGCAGTTCTGTACAGACTGAGACTATGAAGCAAACGCGCACACTCTCGATCACATTGGTGTGCGCAGTGCGCACCTATAAAGCAGTCTGGATTGTGCCTGTTGACCGCTTCAGCGCTAGCCTTATGGACCTGCAGATGTGTTGTATAAAGCTCCCGCCGTACGTACATATCTACTGCTTTGTGACAAACTGTGGCACTTCCAGGGAGTAGCATGGATGGGCATCTGACACGCAGTGTGGCACACTTGCAACAAGTTATGGTAATAGTGCATTTCCAAGTGATGGTATGGGTGACGTCTGCAGCCGCCTCACCAGCCGCATGCTTATGCAGGTAGTGATTGGCTTGACTGCCTTGCACACGAGTACACACGCATAGAACTTCTCTTTATGTCAATGCGCAACTCCACCTGCGTACTACTGAGCGAGGCTGCAAGGACATGCAAGACACTGGCAGCACACCAGGCCTCAGCCAGAGGCTCACAGCCACTGAGCTTGCTATTGTATTGTACCTCCCCATCCGCTACAGTGATGGGCAGTGTGGCCCTCTCATCGCCTTACTGCAGGCTAAGCTGTCCATTTCTGCTACCACACCAAGTGGGTAACACTCTGCAGCTGATTCACTTGGCGGTGCTGCTGAGAGCATGATGCTGTGCTTAGAGGCTCTCATGCAGAGCCTCAGAGCCCGAGCATCCTATGCTTGGCAGGCAACTGGCCGCTCATTGTGTTTGGTTGACATGTCAGCCGAGCAGCAGTCAACTCCGGGGCACTGGGCACGTCACTTGCAAAACAGGTCATACACTGACCTCTTGCAGGCACAGCAGACGTATCCCTAATTAGAGGCTCTCATGCAGAGCCTCAGAGCCCGAGCATCCTATGCTTGGCAGGCAACTGGCCGCTCATTGTCTTTAGTTGACATGTCAGCCGAGCAGCAGTCAACTCCGGGGCACTGGGCACGTCACTTGCAAGGCAGGTCATACACTGACCTCTTGCAGGCACAGCAGACGTATCCCTAACATGCCAGAGATGAGCTTGACAGATGGCAGACCATGTCCTGACTCGTTTGTCACTCACTCAACCCCTGCTAGGTGTGATGCGCCTTGGGCTGCCGCACGCCCCGCAGCAGCGAGCGCCAGGCATCGGCCACGCCGCGGCGCAGCCCGGCGGCGCAGCCGCACAGCGCCGCCCACGCCTGCCGCAGCCACAGCGGCAGGCGCCCGGCCCGTTGCCTGGGCGCGGGCGGCGCGCCGAACGCGCCGCGGAACATCCGCGCCTGCGCTGGCGGCAGGGTTGTGGCATCACAGGCTGAGCAGTCGCACACTGATTTTGGAGGGACAACCAAGTCCTCCATGCATGACGGCACAATGAAACGCATGCTCCTCCCAACTGCGTGTGGCTTACAGGAGGCCTCCTTCCTGAGTGACATACATCCCATGCGGTTGGATTGTGCACTTGCAGAATGCACTGTGCCCTGGCGAAAGCCCCTCGACGCGCCTCGGCCGCGCGCTCCTCCCTCCGCGCCGCGCGCGCGGCCGCGAGCTCGCGCGCAATGCCGCCGTCGCCCGGCGCGGCAGCCGCCGCCGCCGCCAGGTCCTCAATCGCGTCCTCGGTGCGGCCCAGCGCGAGGCGCGCGCGCCCGCGCCGGAACAGCGCCTTGGCGTTCCCGGCGTCATGCGCCAGCACCTGCAGCGGCCGCACAGCATATTGGTGCAGCGGGTGGACTCAGGCATAGCTCCCGCTGGCGGAAAGAGAGTCACTTCACATGCAGATAAATGTGATGCTTGGCGCGTAAGCTCGTGCTGGAAAGAAAATGCACCCACGAGGTCCTGCTGGCTGAGGAAAGGCGCCCGGATGCGCCGTGCATGCTGCACACTGTCACCACACCGTGCCGATCAACATCACACGCGCTGTTCCACATCGTGAACGCAGCAGCCACATGAACCAAGACGGGCGCCCTGCAGACGCGCAATGCCGCCAAATGAACTCAGGGGTTGCTGAAGACGGACGCGCACAGGAGGGCGCGCGCGAGGCGCCCCCCGCGCGCCTGCGAGCAGTTCCACTCCGCGGCGCCGTGGTCGCCCAGGCGCAGGTGGCAGGCGGCCAGGTTGAGCAGGATGGGCGCCTGCACGCGCCGCGCCTGCTCCAGGTGGCGCCCCTCCAGCTGCATCAGCAGCTCCTCGTTCAGGTACGACATCGCCAGCGCGTACCTGCCGCGCGGCGCCCGGCTCAGCCCAGCGCCGTACATGTCACGGTTTGCAGGCGTTGCACGCGGCAACACATCATTGCTCGCGGCCCTTGCCCAGCGCCGTACATACCGCCGCTCGCGGCCCTTGCACGCAGCATTCACATCATTGCTCCCAGCCCTTGCATGCAGCGGTTGGGCCACTTATGCGGCTCTCATCTGAGGCTATGACCTGTCACATGCAACTGCAGGATAAGCTTGCACAGCGCCAGCGCCGTTTTCGCATCTCACCTCTGATGCCAACATGCACACTTCATGCCGCTTGCATGCATTTGGAATGCACTGCCTCCAGTTTGTGAGCCGCAGGGGCAGCAGCGGGCAATAGGGGCAGTGCAGGCAGTGAGGCGCAGCCTGCATGTCTTTAGAAACATGGTGTAAGCCGTCCGTCGCACTAGCGCGCCCCACGCCTGACACTCCCGCACAGTTCTACCCCAGCGCCGCACTTGCCCATGGCCTCCGTGGCGTCGCCGGCGGTGAACAGCGCGTTGCCGGCCAGCCGCAGCCGCTCCGCCGCCTCCAGGCGCTCCTCGTACAGCATCTCGCCGCGCTCCCTCGTCTGCGCGCGGGCACCACAGGTGGAGCCGAGCTGCACCCAGGCGCACATGCAGAGCGGATATGCACCCAGGCACATGGAGTTGATCTGCATCCAGGCGCACACGCAGAGCGGAACTGCACCCAGGCACAGGTGGAGCCGAGCTGCACACGACTATGCAAACCTGGTATGCTGTGGACCACACGCTCTTGTGACAGGGCACGGCCGCGCACGTTTGGCTACGGGCAGCCACACAAGCAGGCGTGGAAGTGCAGCCATCTCCACAGATAGCTGCCTAATGAGCCGCGCCTCCCATCAGCGTGCAGGCCCGGTGTGAGCTCGGGCTCGATTCACACGGCGCCTCGGCAGAGCGTGCGGGTCCAGCTGTACTCACCAAGGAGTGCAACAGGAGCAGGCGCCCTGCGATCGTTCAGGCAGCAGTGCTGCCTCAACGGCAGCAGCGCGCACCTCGTCGACGGCCGAGAACTCGATCAGCTCCAGCTCGTACTCCAGGTCCGCGCCGGGCGGCACCGTCGGGAAGGACAAGCTGCCTGGCGGCGGCGCTGGGTGTCACAGCCCGGCTGCCTGGGCGGCCTCACCAAGCCCGAGACAGAGCACCTCTGCACTAAACAGCACGTGGTCGCTACACACACGAGAGAGCACTACACCTGGTGCTTGTTTGCATCCGGTTGGCAGCAAGCGTGCACGCAACTTGATGAGCGAGTTCATGGGTGGCCACACCTTTGTCGCCGTAACCATACGGCGCTGTCACAAACAGCCGACACCTCTCGCCGCGCCGCATCGTGCTGACAGCCAGGTTGAGGCCGGTCTCGCGCTGGGATGCCTCTGCAGAGGGGCCAGGGTGAGTTCGCCATCACAACTTTGTAAAAAAGAAAGCACTGCCCATCTCCGCTCAGGAACACGATGCGTAGGAAATTTTATACTGTCTGGGTATGAACAACCAAGTTGAGCACGAAGTCTTGTCGGCAGACAGAGCGCCCCTGATTGGCTTTGCAGCGATGCGTGGGCTCCTCACTAATGGCCGCTCACGGTTACAAACACAGCTTTGCAAGCCTAGGTAAGCCTCAGGTGCAAGACGTAGGTGCGCACCCCGGCCGGCAACCACATGCACGGGCTCTGCGCTCTGCGAGTCGGTGCGAGTGTCAAAGAACAGCTCGCCGGTGGCCGCCAGGCGCCCCTTGTAATGAACTGCGCAGCAACCCAGTCTTAAGTAGATAATCTGGTTTGCTTAAGCTCAGCTTGTTCACTGTGCTGGCACGCGCACCAAGACATCTGGCGTGCAGTGGTGGACAGTCGCCATGCCCTTGGTGCAGGACCTGCTTAGCAACGCCGCCATCGCTGGTCACAGACACCCGCTCCTGCAAGGGTGCCTGTTCTGCGCCGGTGGCAGCGCTGCTGCTCGCAGCCGGGACGTGCTCCATCGGTTGTACGGCGGCAGCTGCCATGCTTCAAGTTTTATCATAAGTCATACTTGCGTCAGTACTTTGCTCTTCTTTGCATGCATCTCTGCGCTCTAGAGATGTCTCTCGGCGTTACCTACCTAGCCCTCGCAGGTTCAGGCTGTCTAGCAGGCCTGTGTTTACAAAAGTGCTTGAAGTTTCTAGAGAGCGCAACCTTGCTGCTACCTAGTGTCTTAGAGAAGCTCTTGATAATTCTCGACATTTATTCAGTCTCAAGTGCTTTACAGCGTCCACCTGAGCAATCGGCCCTGCTCGTGACTGCCTGCCTGCGCGACAGCGCAGTGATGACCTATCGCGTTGAGCACACGCCCGCCCTGGGCAGACACATTGTGACGACAGCGAGGTGCAGATGGGGCGACGTGATACTGGAGCAGGAGCCGTATGCAGCCGTCCTGTACACTGACGCGGGCAAGGAACGCTGCCACCACTCCTTTGAGCTGACACACGGGCAGCAGAGGTGCGACGAGGCCTTTCCTTTGCTTTTCCTTCGCAGCGCGGCTTAAGCCTGGAACACCACGACTGCCGGTGCTACTGATCCTGCTTGGCGTGCTGGCGGGCTTGTTTATGCATGCGGCGGGGAAGCAAGCAAGCGCGCTGATACTGTGTATTCAATTACTTGTTACTCACAAGTCCAGCAGTGCCAGCCGTTTGCCGCTGCAAACCGCTGACGCTGACCATGTGCTTAAGCTCCCGAGAAGGTGCAGTGTGGGCCACTCAGGTGCTAACTGCTTTTCGTGAAGCGCGCTCGCGCTGGCCAGGTGCTCTCGGTGCCGCGAGGTGCAGTACGCGGACCGCGCTGCGGAGCGCGCGGACTGGCGCGACGGGCACCGGGAGGAGTGCGCGGCGCTGGCGGCGTGCGCGCCGCGCGTGCCGCCGCCGACCGTCCGCCTGGCCGCGCGCGTGCTGTGGAAGCGCAAGCGGTGCCGGCAGCAATTCCTGCATGTCACTTGAGGCCTATCACGCAATATCAATTTCAATGTGTACCTGTGGGAGACAGACTGCGGAGCTCTGCATGTGCCTGTAGAGGTTTACTCAGTATCAACTTTGACACGCGTATGACGTGTTGAAGGCACTTGCGCTTGAACCAGACCACATACGCCTGGACAGGCCCGTTCGCCTTCCCCGGGAAAAATTAACACGGCAGGCGCCGTGGGTGCTGTGCAGGCAGGCGGAGGCCCGGGCGCAGCTCCCGGAGCACGACAGCTACGCGGCCATAGAGGCGCTGGAGCACCACTGGGACCGGCTCAGCGACGAGCGCAAGGAGACCTTTGCGCAGATGGCCGTGCTGACAAGGCGCGGCGCAGCGCCTTGCCCCGCACCACGTACTGCTCGTGTGTCCTGTGGACCTGTTGACACCTGCAGCTTATGGTCGTGTCACCCCTGTTACTGCATTCATCCCTGTTTCTGCAGTCGTCCCTGAAGTTTTGCCCACTCAAGCCTGCCCACAG
>JAABUR0100002829.1_pt1 | contig 25620 bp, 33 predicted proteins | sample 5560091 | NCBI WGS metagenome assembly JAABUR01 (sample SAMN10711879, study PRJNA513375) | rock metagenome | isolation source: Antarctica rocks | place: Antarctica: Victoria Land, University Valley sud
CGACGCCGCGCGGCAGGTGCTCGGCGTCGACCCAGGACGGGTCCCACAGGGCGACCGGCTCGAACTCGGGCTCGGCGAGCAGGCGGTCGCGGCTCTGCGCAAAGAGCGCGGAGACCTCGGCGTGAAGCTCTCCCAGAGAGAACTGGAGGGCGAGCCCGTACAACACGTCGGGAGGGCCCTGCCGGGTCACGGCGGCGGCGACGGCCTCGGCGACGGTGTCGGCGAGCTCCGCCCGCTGCCAGTCGGGGTCGCCGGGCGGTCTCGTGGGCGCCTCGTAGACGGTGGAGTCCTCCTTACACGGCGGGTCGTGCTCCGGGTCGTGCTCCGTGAGGCGCAGGTCGTGCTCCGTGAGGTGGCGCATGTCGAGCCGGAGGAGCTCTCCGTCCGGGGCGTAGCTCGGCGTGATGAGCTGATCGGTGACCAGCCCGCTCCACACCTCGGTATCCGTCTCGTGGATCTCGACGACCCGGTCGCCCACATACCGGTACCGGCCCACGATGAGCCTCGAGTCATCCCCCTCCAGGCCCGGGCCGGTCGCCTGGATGAGCTCCTCGACGCGTCCCTCGGCCGGTCGCCAGCGGCGGATCGTCTGGCGCTGCGGCGGGTCCGAGTTGAAGAAGTCGACCGCCGTGACCTCGCCCGTCCCGTGGAGGAGGAAGGTCTCCGCCCACAGATCGCCGTCGTCGTCGTAGAGCGAGACCGAGACGATGCGACCCCGGGCGTCGAGGCCGTAGAGCTCGGTCCGCGCCCGTCGACGCGGCGGGGCGCGGAGAACCTCGACGGGTGGCAGCTCCTCGAACTCGCGAGCGAAGGGCTCGACGCGATGGAGCTGCGAGCCCTCCTTGGCCCACACCCGGCGCGTCGTCGCCGCCTCGGCGCCGTCGCGGAGCCGGGTGTAGGACCCGGGGGCGTCGTAGTCGCGCACCAGCTCGCGCCACTCGGCCAGCTCCCGGGGCGGATCGCCCGCCATCAGACCCTCCGGTCGACCCGGGAGCTCACGGGCCCGGGTGGGCCACCCGACGCGGCTTCGGACCGGGCTTCAGGTATTGGGCCCACAAGCTCGGGAACAGTCGCGGGTTGACCTGGATCTTGCGCTCGCCGGCGTACGGGTTTGCCCCCGCCGCCCGCTCTCGGCCGTCACCCGCCGGCGCCCCATGAGCGGTGCGCCGCGTACCGCCTCCGCGACGCGCGCTGCGCGGGATGAGCTGCCGCTCGGATAGAGCTCGTCAGGTCTCCTCGTCGGACGGGATCCAGCCGCGTGCGGCGAACTCGGCGTAGCGCTCCGGGGGGAGGCTGTGCTTGAGCGTGGCTTGCAGCTCGTCCGGCGCCGGGTCGTACGGACAGGCGATGACGACGAAGTCTTCTGTGACGTCGAGTCGCCCGGTCCAGGCGAGCTTGGTGAGGTCGGCGGCAAGGTCGCGGAGCAGGGCGGTGATCGCGCGCTCGCCGTCGTCGCGGTCGACAAGCGCCGCCGTCTGTGAATACTGCTCGCATGCGCGGTGGAGCTCGGGATCTTCGAAGCTTGTGGCGTCGTCGATCACGCGCGGGTCATACGGCGCGGGGTCGACTCCTTCGGGCAGGTACTCATGGGGTTCGGGGTTGGTCCAGGGATCCCACAGGATGTCGGACACGGGGCGGTCGACGTAGTACTCGAACTCCGATTCCGGCGGGAAGGTGTTCTGGCGAAGCTTGCCGGTCGGCTGGACCGCTTCCAGTAGGTAGCGGCGGCGAGCTTCGAACAGGGGTGACACTGTCGGGATCCAGTCCGACCCGAGCAGGCTGCCATAGCTGAGCACGATCCCGTACAGGGGCCCGGGCGGGTGGCTCGCGATGAGCGCCTCGGCGATCGCCTCGCTTAGCCTCCGCGTGAGCGTCTCGCGCTGCGAAGCCAAGTCCGGGAGATCCTCGGGCAACGCACGGTAAAGCACAGAGCCGAGCTGCGAGAGCGGGTTGCGCACGTAAAGCTCCAGCAACCGCCCGTCGGGCGCGTAGGTCGGAGTGATCAACGCGTCTGTCCGTCGTCCACTCCATAGATCTGAGAACTCCTCCTCCTCCACCTGCTCGACGCGCTCGCCCGAGTAGAGGTAGCGGGCCACGCTCACCCACGCCTCCCGCCCTTCGCCTTCGATCCCCGAGCCGGACGCCTTGGTGAGCTCTCGCACCTGGCCGTCGCGCAGCCGCCAACGGCAGATCAGGCCGCGGCGTGGCTCGTGACGCGAGATGTAGAAGCCGATCGAGGTGATCTCGCCCGACGCATGACGTAGGAACTCCTCCTCCACTACATCTCCCGAGCCGTCGAACTCGCGCACCAGCACGATCCGCTCGTGCTGGTCGTAGCCGTACAGCTCGACATTCGCCGGGGGTCGTGGCGCCTCGCGCAGCAGCTTCGGCTCAGGAAGCGTTTCGCGCTCGCGCACGAACGGCTCGATTCGATGCAGCTCAGAACCAGCTGCCGCCCACTCCCAGCGCGCCACAGCAGCCTCGGCATCGGCCCGCAATCGCGGATAGGGCTGCGCGTCGTCGTCATATCGCAACAGCAGACCGCGCCACTCCTCCAGCACCCCCACAGCGGTGGGGTGACCAGGGTCAGCCGAGCCGTTCATCGCCCGCGGTGTGGCGTTTCACGCTAAGAAGACTATGGCCTCGAAAGGGCGCTGAAACGGGGAGTAAGGCGAGGCTCGATGTACTTTCGGCCGCGCCCCGCGCTGACGCGCCAGCTCGGAGTGGACACGCGCGATCTGCCGCTGACCGTCGTCGACGTGCTCTCGGGCCGCGTCCCAGCAGTCGACGTCGTCCTCGGCGAGGTGCATGGCCTCGACCTGCTGCCAGCGGCCCGCGAGCTTGCCGGAGTCGAGCTCGCGCTCGTGGGGGAGATGGGCCGCGAGGCGTTCCTAGCAGAAGCGCTCGCGCCCCTACAGGGCACCTACCACGCCGTGGTGATCGACACGCCCCCCAACCTCGGACTGCTAACGGTCAACGCCCTGATGGCCGCCGACGTGGTGCTCGCGCCGGTGAGCGCCGAGGACGAAGGCTCCGCGCAGGGCCTCGCCGAGCTGCGGGGCACGCTCGCGAAGCTCGAGCGGCTACGAGGCAACCAGCCGCGGCTCGTCGCCCTTCTGACCAAGTGGCGCCCCGAACGGATCATGACCGCGGTGATCGAGGACGCCGTAGATCAGCTCGAGGTGCCCATCCGCTGCCGCGTGCCCGCCCGCGCCGCGATCGCGCACGCCGCCGCGCACCGCGTCCCGCTCAGCGTCCTCGCTCCGGACAGCGGCCCGGCCATCGCATACGAGCAGCTCGTCGCCGCCGTGCTCGAGCAGGAGGTCCCGGCGTGAGCCGTCCCACGCTGACGATCGATGACCCTCTCGCCCCTCACCACGAGCCCGAGGCCCGGCCCGTCGTTCCCGTCGAGGCCACCGCGTCCGCTCGCCCCGCCCGGTCGTCGGCCACGCCGACGACCACCCAGACCGGGCAGGAGCCGTGGCGGGAATGGAGCGGCGACGAACGCGTGGCGAGCTTCCGCCTACCCGCGGCGCTGCTCGACGAGCTCGGCGAGCGGGCGGGGGCCCTCGGCCTGCCCCTCGGGCTCACCGTCGCCGCCGCCCTCAGCCATCTTCTCGATCTCGGAGACGAACGGGTCGTCGACCTCGTCGACCGAGCCGACGACGCCCGCCACCGCGGACGTCGCCGTCGTCGCCGACTGCTCTGAGCTGAGCCCTACCGTGGCGGGCGTGACCGACACGCTGCGGCTCACCGTGGTCTACGAGGACGCCGGCGACGGCTGGATCATGGCCAGCATCCCCGAGCTGCCCGGCGTCTTCAGCCAGGGCCGCGACCGCGACGAGGCACGCGACATGGTGCGCGACGCGCTGCGCGAGATGCTGCTCGCCTGGGCGCAGACCGGGGCGCCGCGCCCCCAGGCGCTGCCCCCCGGGGCCACCACCGAGCCGCTCGATCTCGTTCTCGCCACCCCGGCGTGAAGCGGCGCGACCTCGAACGCCACCTACGCGACCGGGACTGCCAACCCATCCGCGAGGGCGGCAACCACACCATCTGGGGCCGCGGCAACCGCCTCGGCCCGATGCCTCGCCACCGCGAGCTCGGTCCCGGCGTCGTACGCACCATCTGCAACCAGCTCGACGTCGACCCGCCGCTCAGCGCGCTCTAGCAGCCGCCGCTGCCGCGCCTGATCCACAGACCGCTACCTCCATTCTCGACCCACCAAGCAGCCCACGTGGTACCGCATCGCGGACCGCCCTCCGGGACCCCATTGGCCTCTCTCACGTTCTCCCTGCCCTCCCTGAGAGCGCAGGCCAGCGCAGCCGGCCCGGCGCGCGTCGGCTGGACCTCCGATTCGAGCCGGGCGGCGCTCAGGACCGCTACGAACTCGGCGCCGGCGCGATTAGAGGCGATCTGAGGCCCTGCGGTCGAGGCTCCGGACCGATCCGTCGTCCGGATTCGGCCGGTGCCGTCTAGACAGCCGCGAGGCCTGCTGCGCGCGTCGTGGCGCGAATCCGGCGTGCCTCTTCGAGCGCCTGCTCGGCCCGACGACGACCACCACCTGCTCGTGCCCGTAACGGGGGGGCGGCAGACTCGGCGCCGGGTAGATTGGGGGCCCGTGCGGACGCTGATCCTCGACCCGGCTTCCGCACGGCTCGACGAGCTGCTCGAACGTCGCCGCCGGTGGGGCGCCGACACCCACGACGAGGTGTGGGAGGGTGTCCTGCACATGGCGCCCGCTCCCCGCGACGCCCACGCCAACATCTCCCAGCAGCTCGCCGAGCTGCTCGGCCCCCCGGCCCGCGCGGCCGGTTTCGTCCCCACCATCGCCGAGTTCAACCTTGGCGTCCCCGATGACTACCGCGTCCCCGACGGCGGTCTACATCGCACACCCGCCTGGGGGACCTACGCGGCCACCGCGGCGCTAATCGTCGAAATCGTCTCACTGGGCGACGAGACATGGGAGAAGCTGCCGTTCTACGCCAAGCACCGCGTCGACGAGCTGCTCATCGTCGACCCGGCCCAGCGCACCGTCCACTGGCTCGCGCTCGAAACCCACGGTGAGTATCGCGCCATCGACCACAGCCGCCTGATCGACCTCAGCCCAGGCGAGCTCGCCGCGCAGATCGACTGGCCGTAGGTCTCAGACCTCACGCCGTCAGCGACGTTACGCCGGCGTGAGACCCGCGTCGCGTGTCTTGGCGCGGATCGCCCGTGCCTCTTCGAGCGCCTGGCCGCCGCGCCGGCGGATGACTACCAGCTCGTGCCCATAGGGGCCGCGTCGTAGCTCGATCCGCGTGTAGCGAGCGTCGGTGGCCACGATGCGCTCCCCGGCGTCGGCGAGCTTGGCGCGGCGCCCCGTCGCGAAAAGGGGGTGCGGAGAGTGGCGCAAGAACGTCAACCGCTAGAAACGTCAAAAGAATGCCTCGCGTGCGCGCGGGCGTATGCGCGCGCGCGAGCGGCAGCCTGCCGTCGAAGCCGCCCTACACCCAGCTCAAGCGAAAATGCGAGAGACAAGCACCGCGCCCCTGCGGGCGCTCTCTGAAGAGGTCTGCGAGAGGGGCACGACCAAGCTGCTCATCCCCGGTAGCTCAGCTCGTGCGGTCGTCGGTGCCGTAGCGGCGCTGGGCACCTTGGCGGGTCAGTCCGAGCACGTGTCCGATCTCCGTCCAGCTCGCGCCGTGCTCGCGCGCCGCGGCGACGTAGCGGGCGGTCAGCGCGTCGGCGGCGACGGCGAGGCCGTTGGCGTCGGCCGCGCCCACGAGCGCGGCTAGCGCCGCGTCGGGTCGCGCCCCGACGACCGGGAGCCAGCTTCCCAACCAGTCCTCGGTGCGGCCCGCGATCGGTGTGCTGGGCCCGCTCGAGCGCCGTGGTGGCCCGCTCACTCGCCATGACAACAGATGTGGACACGCTGTGCAGAGCAAGCTATACATTTACGTGCCGTAAATGCGGGTTACTGCGCGGCTGCGCCGCTCGTGCCCCGTACACTGCCGTCTGGTTCCCCGCCTGGCGGCGGCGATCGCTGCGCTGGGCTCCAAACCACGAAACAGCAACGGCAGCGGCCATGAGTGAAGACACGCCAGCACCACGACGGCAGGGGCGACGGCGGCGCGCGAACGCGCTCGGCGGCCGGACACGCACCCATCACAGCCATCGGGTGCTTGTCACGCTCGAGGAGGAGGCGCGACTCGTCGCGCTCGCCGAGGCGCAGCGCGTGACGGTGCCGCGGCTGCTCGTCGAAGCGGCGTTGAGCGGGAACGTCGAGACGCCGACCAGGCGTCGTGAGGCGATCGTCGAGCTGTTCGCGGTGCGTCGTCAGCTTGCCGGGGTGGCGAGCAACGTCAACCAGCTCGCGCGCGCGGCCAACGTCGACGCGCGGTTGGCGGTTGGTAGCACCGCGGCGCTCGCGGAGGTGCGTGTCGTCGTCGCGAAGATCGACGCGGCGCTTGAGGGGCTCGCGGCGTGATCCCGAACATCACCCGTGGTGGCCGGATGGCGGGCGTGATGGCGTATCTCGCGGGGCCGGGCAGGGATGGCGGGGAGGTTCACACCGAGCCGCACCTGGTGGCCGGCGACCCGGCGATCATGGCGTGGCATGACGACGCCGAGCTTGACCGCGACGCTGCGCTACAGATCGCCGCGGAGCTTGACCGGCCGCGCAAGACGTTCGGCGTGCAGGTCACGACCGCGGTCAAGACCAACGACGGCGACAAGAGGCTCGACGAGGACGGCAAGGCGGTCCGCAGGGACGCGCACGTGTGGCACTGCTCGCTGTCGCTGCCGGCGACTGACGGCGCGCTGAGCGACGAGCGGTGGGCGGCGATCAGCGACGAGTTCGTCGCTCGCATGGGCTTCGCGGACGCGGCGAGCGGCGAGGCGCCGTGCCGCTGGGTGGCGGTGCGTCACGGCGCGTCGCAGGGCGGCAACGACCACGTGCACCTCGTCGTCGGGCTTGTGCGCGAGGACGGCACCAAGGCCGACGTCTGGAACGACCGCATCAACGCGCAGAACGTCGCCGGTGAGTTGGAGCGCAAGTACGGCCTCGAGGTGCTGGCGTCACGCGAAGCGGGGGCCGGCGCGATGCGCGGCGAGAAGCCCGGCGAGCGTGAGCGCGCCGAGCGCCAGGGTGACCCGGAGGTCGCGCGCGAGCAGCTTGCGCGCATCGTCCGTGGGTGCGCGGCCGCCGCCGGCGATGAGGCCGAGTTCGTGCGGCGTGTGCGCGCCGCGGATGACAACAGGGTGCTGATCCGGCCGCGCTACGCGGCCGGGGCCGGCGACACGGTCGTCGTGGGGTACTCCGCGGCGCGCCGCCCGCCGCCCGCGCCGCGCTTGGCCGATGGGAGCACCGATAAGCGGCGCGCGCCGGTGTGGTACGGCGGCGGGCATCTCGCGCGCGATCTGACGTTGCCGCGGCTGCGTGCCGAGTGGCCCGACACCCCCGGCCACGCCACCGCGGCGATCGCCGAGTGGCGCGCCGCGAAACGCCATCAGCCGCCGGTCCGGCCCGGTGTCGAGACGCGCACCCCCGACCCCGAGACGTGGGCCCGTTACACCAGTGAGGTCGCGGCGCTGCGCGAGCGGCTGCGCTCCGTGCCGATCGACGACCGGGCGCTATGGGCGCACGTCGCGCGCGACACGGCCGGCGCGTTCGCCGCATGGTCCCAGGCCGTGGAGGTCACGCCCGGGCCGCTCGCCGACACGGCGCGGGTGCTGGCGCGCTGCGCGCAGCTGCCCGCCCACCAGGCACGGCCGCGGCCCGCCGGGCTCCCGTCCGCGCGCGGCGCGGCGCTCGTGCTCGCCGCCGTCGCGCAACCCGCGAACAAGACGCTCGCGCACACCGTGCTGCTGCGTCAGCTCGCGAACACCGTCAAGGCGCTCCACGACGCCCGCCGCGCCGCCGGCGACGCCCGGGCCGCCGACGCGATCCGCGCCGTCGTCACCCAGCGCCTCATGACGGTCCACGCCGCCCTGCCCGCCGAGCCGAAGACGCCGCCGCCGCGAGTCGTCGTCGAGGACGCCGAAGCCGCGGAAGCCGTGCGCATCGCCTCCCAAGGCCAGCTGCCCTTCCGGGCGCCCGGCCCGCCCGCGCCTGGCACACTGGACGCGGCACGCCCGTCGCCCGAGCGGCACCCCGGCGTGCGGCAACCAGACAAGACCGAGATCGAGCGATGACGCGGAGCGTGCATCGCGCACAGCCACGAGAGGAGTCGTGATGGCAGAAACAGACGGGATCGCCGAGGCCTTCGAGGAAGGCATCCGCGTCGGCGCGATGCTCGGCGGACGCCTCGCCGAGAGTCGCGCTACGCGAACGCGAACAGCGCATGCGCGACGCACAAGTACTCAGCGAACAGCACGCCGCCGAGCTCGCCGCGCGCTTCGACGCCGAGCAGGCCGCCGCCCGGGCGCCGCTCGCAGCCGCGAGCTCTCCCGAGTGGTGGGACCACGCCCAACCGCACGAGATGCGCGAGCTTGCCGAGCTCAGCAAACGATGGGCCGCGATCGACCCCGACGCCGCGCGGGCCCGCGAACACATCCACGAACAGCTCGAGCACCGCTACGGCGCCCAACACCCCGAACGCACGCCGGCCGCCGACACGACCGACACCGCGGTCATCGTCGCTAGACGCCGACAGGGCGCTTAGCGCCGTCGATGGTGAGCGTGGCGGTGCGCTCTGCGGTGCGCGGCGCGCAGCGAGCGCCGCGCCCGAGCAAACGCCGGGCCCTGCCCGGCCAGGCGCGTATGCGCCCACACGCGAAGCGCCTCATCCCACCGGGCGGCGCGGATTCGCGCGACCCCGAGCGCGTCGTTCTGCCGGCGGACGGTCGCCTCGAGGCGCCGCTGCGGCGCGCCGCTAGCCGAGGGGCTCGACGAGCTCGTCGTCGCCGCCCCGAGCGCGAACGCCACCGCAAGCAGGAACACGACCGTGACCAGGCCGGCCACGACGCGCCGCCGATTATCGGCGACCGCGATCATCACACCAGGTGCTCCGCGACATGCAGTGCCCGGGCCGCGGGAGGCCCGGAATCGTCACGTAGATCCGCAACTCCACCGTCACTCGTTATACCCCTTCCGCTTCAAGTCGGCGAGCTCACAGCCGCACACCTTGACCACCCCCGCCGGTAGCGTCGCGCGCCGTGCAGCGCATCGAGCTCCCCGCGCCCGACGTCGTCGTCGACGGCGCCCCGATCGACCTCCTGCACGCTGCTCGGCTACGCCGGCGCCCACCAGCTCACCCTCTCCACCACCCTGGCCGCCCTCGGTATCGAACTGCACTCGAGCTACCTCGGCCACCGCGACGCGGCGAACTCGACGATCGCGCCCCTGCTCCTCACACCCGACGCGCTCCCGTGCACGTCAACGCGAACAGCACCAGGTAGCGAGCTGCCCCATCTCCGTCGGCCGCCGCCGCTGCCTACTCGACCATCTCACCGTCCTCCAAGACGCCGTAGCGGCCCGCTACCGCGACGCGCGCGTCACCGTCGACGAACGGGCCCTGGATCGCGTCGAAGACGCCTGACCGCCCGTAGCCGACGGCGAACACGTGAGGCGCCACGGGACGCCCGGTCCGAGCCGAGCCCGCGCCCATGATGGCATGCCCTACGGGCGCGCGGGCGGACGGGCATCGGCCCCGCACCGGGCGAAGCCCGACCCATAGAGGAGGACAACAGCATGTCCATCGCACCGACCCGTGAGCACGAGATTGCGCTCGAACTGATCGACGCTCCCACCAACGTCCGCGACCTCGACCCCACGCACGTCGACGTCCTCGCCGCCTCGATCGGCCTGCGCGGCCTCATCGTCCCGCTCGTCGTCCGGCCCGCCGGCGACCGCTTCGAGCTCGTCGCCGGGTTTCACCCCCACGCCGCGTGCGCCCGCCTTCATCCCGTAGATCCCCCGGCCCACAGCAACGTCCCAGGCGCGAAGCCAGAAGCCACCGCCACTCCCTGCGGCGAACCCAGCAGCGAGTCAGGACTCAGGCTGGTGGATCGGCGGACTCAGCTCGGCGTCGAGCGGTTTCGCGCGCTTCGCTGTCCTCCCGGGAGAGACGTCGAAAGGAGGGCGTCCTCGTCTGCCGTGTTCACGAGAACTTGAAGCCGCTGAGACCATGACCGGGTGACCGAGAGACGCACCCGGGATGGGGCAGCAGGCGTTCGAAGGGTCGAACCTGAGGAGGCGGCGGCAGCTTTGCTCGGTGGGTTCGGGGGGAGGCTTGGGTGTTCGTGGCGTTGGTCTTCTTGCTCGGGGTCGCGGCAAGGCTCGTTGGTCTTGGGGATCGGCTCTCCCACGATGAGGGCTACACGTGGCTGGTGGCGTCCTCCCCTAGTCCGCATGTGTTCCTGGGGCGGCTGGCGGCGTATGAGAACACCCCGCCGCTCTCGTTCGTGATCTCGGCGGTCCTTCCTCGTGACTCGGAGGCGTGGCTGCGGATCCCGGCACTGGTCGCTTCGCTCGCGTGTATTCCGCTTGCGTATTTCGTTGCGCGGGCGATGGCCGCGCCGCGTGCGGCCGCGGTGTGTGCGCTGGCGGTGGCTGTTTCGCCCTACGAGATGAAAGCATCACCCGCCCCGTCGCTCTAGGGGTGTCTAGGCGACCGTGAGGCCGCGTAGGGCAAGCGCCGCCAGTCGCTCTCGCGCTCCGCGCTGAGCCTGGTCCGATGCGGCTTCGCTGGCGAGCCGTGCGAACGTTGCATCGCCTCAGCCTGTCCGGCGCATCCGCCGCAGCGGGTTGAAGGAGACCTCGCTGGCGCCCGTCACCACGGTGCACTGCGTCGTCGTCGGGCAGGCGACGGTCGGCTCGGTGACGCCCTTCGCCGGCCTCTGGATCGTCCTCCGCGCCCGGATCAGGCGCCCGGACCGGGGGACAAAGGTCGTCTCGCCGCCGGCGCGGTCGACGACGGTGCACTGCATGGTCGTCGGGCAGTCCAGGCTGACGAGGTCCACCCGATGGAGCGGCTTGGCGCCCGGGGGGGTCGGATCGAACACCCCGGCAAACAGCCCGTCATGACTCCGGCGCGGGTCGGCGGTGTACTCCAACGCCGGATGCTGGCCCCGGCCCGGGAAGACGAGGCTCGTGCACTGCCCATCCGACGGGCAGACCGGACCTCCCACGACCCCCTCGAACTTAAAGGAAACGGTCCCCAGGCGCCGTCCTCTTCGGGGGTCGAAGGCGCTTCGGGGGTCGAAGGCGATCTGCAGGTCGTGTGCGTCGCCGTTGACCACGCACTCGCGGGTCGAAGGGCAGACGATGTCCTCCAAACTAGAGCCGAACTGGTCGAAAGCCTTCAGGCCGCCCGCACGCCGGCGACCGGTCCTAGGGTCGAAGGTCAGCTCAGCGTCGAATGGGTCGCCCTCCGGGCTTCCCCCGGTGCCGGAGGCCGAGCACTGCCTCACCGACGGGCAGGCCAGCCCGTCGAAGACGGGCGACGTAATTGTTGGCACCCTCGGCCCGACGAGCGGCCCGCGGGTCCGTCCATTGCGCCGGCCGGTGCGCGGGTTGAAGGGCACGAGCTCGTTGCCGTCGAGCACGTAGCACTGCCCGACGGACGGGCAAGCGAGGTCGCTCAGATGATACCCGACGGGAAACAGCTGGCGAGCGCCCGCGCGGTTGACCCGGTTGGTGCGGGGGTCGTAGGTGACCACCTGGCCGTAGGCCTTGGTGTCGGAGTAGCCTGTCGCGGCGGCCGTGCACTGACGAGCGGTGGGACACTCGACCCGATCGAGGCCGACCGGCCCGACACCGGGCGCGACGAGCTTCGCCGCCGCGCTCCCAGCGCCCGGACCGAGCACGAGCGCCCAGGCCGCCAACAAGGCCAGGAAAGCCTGACGACCGAGGACCATGCGACACGAACGCGTGGGCCTTGGCGCGAAGTTGTGGCTAAGGGATGCGGGCGTCGTGATGGCTGGGCTTGTCCTCGCCGTGAGCTCGTCGGCCGGGGCGGGCTCGGCGCGCCCCGGTCCGGTGCGTCAGGCCATGTTACGCGTAGCGGTCGAGCTGACCGTGGAGCTTCTCGGCCTCGGCGAGCAGCGCGTCGGTCTTTTTACCGAGCTTCAGTGGTGCGAGGTCGCGGGCGTTGGCGGTGTTCAGGTAGGTGGCCCACACGTCGCCGGGCCGGTCGCGCAGCGCCTGGCCGATAACCCAGCCGGGGTCGCGGGCGAACGCGACGCCGAGGTCGTTGCCCTCGGCGACCGCTTCGGTGATGACGGTGACGACGAGCTCGCACAACGCGGTGGAGACGGCGGCGATCGCGAGGAGCTGCTCGACTCCGGCGACGGGGATGTCGCCGCTACGGGCCCCCGACGATCCGCTTCACCGCGGATGACGTCGACCAGGCCCGCGCCGCCGGCGTGCTGCTCGAGCTCGGCCGGGCGCCGATCGTCGTCGACCGCGGGGTGTACCGCGAGCTGGCCAAGACCGCCATCACGCGCACCGTCGACGAGCTCCGCGCCCGGGCCGCCGAGAAGGCCAGCGAGAAGACCGCCGCGCGCCGCGACCAGCGCCCCGAGCGGACCCCGCTCGAGGACCTCGAAACCGAGCACCGCGCCGCCGGCCGCGACTTCGCTCGGCAGGCGCACGCCACCAACCTCGACCTCGGCGCCGCACTGCTCGACAGACTCGGCACCGTCGACCCGACCGACATGACCGTCGCCCGGTTCTTCGCGTACGCGGCGCTCGGCCCCGACACGTCGAGCTACCTCGGCACCGGCGACCACACCGCCCGGATCATCGCCGCCAACGGCATCCGGCTCATGCTCGCCGAGCACCGCACCACCGACACCCCCGCGCTGAAGAACGGCAAGCCCGGCAAGACGAAGGTCACCTACACCGACCCCGACAACGCCCTCAAGTGGCTCTGGACGTTCGTCGACGGCGCCAAGACCGCCGGCGAGCTCTACGGCCGCACCCTCGTCGTCTTCGCCGCCCAGCACTACGCCAGCCAGCTCGCGCTGCCCACCGCCCAGCGCCGCGGATCGGCGATCCCGTCCTCCCACAAGAACCAGGCGCGGATCGCGCTGGAGAAGCTCGCCAAGCCCATCCTGCCCGCCACCCACACCCAGCTCGCCAAGGCCATCGAGCGCGAAGCCCGCGAGCACCGCAAGCACACCGACGAGCTGCGCAACACCACGCGCGACGACACAGACCCCACGGCCCTCGACGAGCCCACCGTCGACGACCAGGACCTCTAGCCCGACCAGCAGCGACCCGCCGCGGCCGTCACGGCGGATACGCGTCCCGTAGGTCCTGCCCGGGCCCGCGGGACGCCTCCACCCCCCAGGTGCGACCCCACCAGCCCGTCACCGACCGAGCGTCGTGGCGTTGCCGGCCGCCACCGGCGCCGTAGGAGCCCCGTGAGGTCGAGAGAGCGCGTGCTGGCCATCAGCGTGCGGCCGGCCGGGCACGAGTCAAGCGGCCCGCCTACGGCGGCGCTACGCGGCCCTGACGGGCTCCGCTTGACACGGCCCTTCCCCGGCTCGCCTTACCTCGGCCATCAGCACTCCACGACCCACCAGGAGGACCACGATGGCCACCCGCACCGACCAGCCGACGGGCGACACCGTCGAGCTCGGCCGCTACCGCACCCCGCACAGCGACCGGATCGTCATCGGCCAGCGGATCCTCGGCGTCGTGCGCGTCACCGACGTCCCCGCCGCCGGCCGCGGCCGTCGCTACCTCGTCGACCGCGAGCTCATCGCCAAGACCGAGCTCGACGGGCTCGTCGCCGACTACCTCGACCAGGCGCAGCGTTACGGCGACTGCCCGATGCGTCACCTCCCCTTCGACTAGAGAGGACCATCCACCATGAGTCAGCTCCTGACCAACCTCGCCGGCGCCGCCGGCGGCGCCGCGGTCCTCGTCCTCGGCGCCGGACCCATCCCGGAGTTCGGGGTCATCCTGCAGTTCTCCGGGCTCGGCGCGCTGCTCGGCCTCATCGTCGCGCTGCGCGCGAAGCGTCGCTTCGCCGCCGACGCCGACCGACGCTGGACGATCATCGCCCGCTACACCGTCGCTGGCGCCGTAGTCGGCGCACTCGTGGCGCTTGGCGCAGACCTATACTCGATTTAGCCATGTGGAGCTCGCGCACCCCACTCACGATCGCCGTCGGGCTCGTGCTCGCCCTCGGCGTCGGGCTCCTCAGCTCAGCGTTCAACTTCGGCTGGTGGGAGCTAACAGCCGCCGGAACGGCGGCGCTCGTGCTCACCACCCTCACCGACGTCGACGCGTTCTACCGCGGCATCATCACCAAGCCCGAGCCGCACCGGCGCCCGCACAGCACCCGTAGCACCCCCTAGACGCGGGGCAGGCCAGCCGGACCCGACACGCGCCCAGGCGACACGCGCAGCACGCGCGTAATCCGCCGCCAAGCCAGGCTGCGCGACCGCCCACCGTGCCGCAAGCCCGTCGAGCATCAGCGCGCGCTCGACCTTCCGCCACTGACGCTGAACGTCCTCGGCGGCGCGCCGATCGGCGCTCCGCTGCGCACGCTCGTCGCGCGCTCGTTCCTCGCGCACCCGGATCAGGCGCAGGTAGCTGAACACCGCCGCGAAAGCGGCAAGCATCACGATGTCAGCGATTACGGTCAGCATCGCTTACCAGCGTAGGCGCGGCCACGTCGTCGACGGCCACGCGTCGACGAACGACTGACCGGTGCTCGGCGCGCACTAGCGAGCTCGTCCAGTTGCTACGCGGCGACGTACGGCCACGCCTGTGGTCGCCCCCGGGTGACCACCCGGCACGAAGGCAAAAGCACGGCGACACAACCGCTGCGGATCCCCAACCTCCTGGTAGCTGCGCCTGGGGGCACTGCGCGTGGGGGCCACCCGGAGGGCGAAGGCCCCCATGCTCGACCCCCAGGAGCCCACCATGACCAGCCGCCCCCGCGGCGAGCAGATCGCCGAGCTGTACCGCTGTGAGGCCAGCCGCATCCACCACGCCACGAGCCGCCACGCCAACGCACCCGCGCACGTCATCGACGACGCCTGCGCGCACGCCTGGGAGCTCCTCCTGACCCGCGACCACGTCGAGCTATCCCCGCCCTGGCGCATCCGCGGGTGGCTGACCACCGTCGCCACCCGGCAAGCGTGGCGGTGGCTGGCCACCGACCGCGACATCCCCTCCGGCGGATTCAGCCCCGGCGACGGGGTCCTACCCGGCACCCTCCCCGAGCTCGCCGACCCGAACGCCAGCGACCCCGCCGACCTCGACCCACAGGACCCCGTCCAGCGCGCCCTCCAGGCGGACAAGCGGCTCATCGTCCCTCCTGATCTTGACGAGAGCGGCGCCGAGCTTGGCCAAACCGCCACCGAGGGCCACGCCGGCGCCTGCCTCCACGAAGGCGACACGGTCTCCGCCTATCTCGCTGGCTACTAGCACGATCACGCCCGCAGCAAGCATGCCGACCACCACGATCACCTCGGAGCGGATGAGCCGTGACACGGCCGCGCCCACCAGCGTCTTCACTATGTAGCCGGTCACGCTCGAGCCGAGTCGGCCTCGAGGAGAAGCGGGGCCTGGTCGAAGGCGAGGACCTCGGCGTCCTCGTGCACGTCATCCCCGCCGAAGTAGATCTGGGTGGTCTTCATCGACGCGTGCCCGAGCTGGCGGCGCAGCGTCTCGGGGTCGCGGCCGCGGCGCCGCCACCGTGTGGCCATCGTGTGCCTGAGCACGTGGGGATGCTGGAGCTCGACGGGGATCCCGGCTCGGCGGCCGTAGCGGCGGATCAGATCGGCGAGGACCGGCTCGCCGACCGCGCCGCCCAGGCGGGTGTAGGACCCGTCACGCCGCCGACGCCCGAGCGTGATGAACAGCGGGGCGTGCGCCGCGGCGGCGCCGAGCGTCCGTGTGCGCTCGCGGTCCCAGGCGACGATCGCCGCTGCCGCGGTCGGTGTGAGCTTGACCCGGCGCTGCCGATCGCCCTTACCCCGCCGGACATGCAGCACGCGGACGTCGGCACCCTGCCGGGCGGCGAGAAAGTCGCGGCGCTCCAGCCCGGCGAGCTCTGAGCAGCGCAGCCCGGCGTCGCCGAGCGTGCGCACGATCGCCAGATCACGCGTCCCGAGCAGCAGCCGGTCGCGCGCCAGCTCCGCCGTGACCACCGCCACCAGGCGGGCGTACTGGCCGTCAGACAACGCACTCGGCGCCTCGCGCGCCTGGGCGCCGGCGCGGGGTAGGCGGACGCTGCGTGCGAGCTCGGCCTGTCGGCGCTCCAGCGCGCCGTGCTCGGCCGCCCACCCCAGCAGCGAGTTCAGCGCCGCGCGATGCTTGCGCACCGTGCTCGACGCGCGCCGGCGTCCGGCGGCGTCCGGGGCGGCCAGCTCGGCCTGGTAGGCGGCCATCGTGTGCACCGTGAGCGCCTCCACGCCCGCATCCGGGCCCAACCACGCCAGAAACCGGGCGCACGCCAGCCGGTAGGTGCGCTGCGTGGCAGGCACCGCGGCCAGCGACGCCACGAACGCCGCGGCCAGCGGCTCCAGACTCGACACCAGCTCGCCGCACACCGGCGTCGACGCCACTGCCGACGTCTCCACCGCGACCAGGGAGAGAGCGTCGTCGACGCGCACAGCCTGACCGGAGGCCATCACCGGCCGCCTCTCCCCCTGGCTGCCGCCGCGGGCGCGACGGATGCCGCCACGGCGTCATCGACGCCGGCGCCGAGAGTTCGCACGCGATCGTCACGGGACGTGTAGAGATCCCACGCGCGCCCGATCGCCCCCGAGCCCGGAAACAAGTCGGCGAGCTCGTCGCCCGGCCGGGCGCCGAGTTGACGGAAAAGCCAGACGCCGAACTCCGGGGGCTTCATCCCCGTCAACGCGCCCGGGAACGCGTCGTAGCGCCCCCGGTAGTCCAGGACGTCGAGCAGCTCCTGAGGAGCCTCCACGCTCAACGGCCGGCCACCGACGACGAGCAGCGGCTCCCACGCGCTCAGCGCCCGCCGGCTGCGCGCCGGCCGCGTGCGCCGCCGCCACACGCACACCCGCACCTCCGGCGGGCACAACGCCAACACGTCGCGTAGCGCGGCCGCGCTCGTCGAGAGCGCCCACCCGTCCGGCCAACCTGCCTGCAGGCGGGCGATCAGCTCGGCGTGGTCGACCTCCTGGCGCTCCGGGTAGTAGCCGGCCCTCCCCGGATACGGCGGATCGGCATAGCAGAAGCGAGCCGTGCCCTCGGCCAGGTGCTGCAGGCGAGACGCGTCGGGGGGATCCCGTCGACGGACGAGACTCCTCGCCGGGGCCCCGGGGACCGCTCGGCCGAAGCGCCAGCGCGCCTTGCGGCACTTCGCGCCGCACACCTCCGTGTCGACGCGCGCGCCCTCCCGGATCGGCCCGGCGCACCACGCGCACACGCGTCCCCCGCGTCGACGGGACTCCTCGGCGTGCACGTTCGACGTCGCGTCGGACGCGTCCCCGCTGGCCAGGCGCGACGCGTCCCCGCGAGCTCGGCGAGCGCCGGGACGCGTCCTCGGATCCCCCGACACGACTCGCCGCGCCCGCCAGCGCGCCTTGCGGCACACCACCCCGCAGACCTCGGAGTCGACGCGCGCGGCCTCCCGGATCGGCCCGCCGCACCACGCGCATATGCGTCCCCGCGCGCCGGAGCCACGGAACGCGTCCTCTACCACCGCGGTGGTCGGGGACGCGTCCCTCAGGACCTCGCCGACGCGTCCCGGCTCGAGCACGTCGTAGACGTCGAGCTGACGCGCGCTCACGCCACTCTCCGGAGTGCTCACGGCTCTCCCACGCCATCGAGCCGCAACTGGCCGTCGGCCGGCCGCTCGACGCGCTCCGTGCGCGCATGCCCCCAGTGATCGGTGACCTCGCGCGCCGTCGCCGATCGCCACGACACGCGCCGATCCAGCGGCTCAACACTGAGACCGTCCATCGCGCCGGCGCCGACCACGCGCGCGTAAAACAATCTGCCGCGCTTGTTGATCAGCACCAGGTCACCACGATGAATCGCGCGCATCCGCACGCCGTCACTCCAACACGCGCTCGAGCCGACCACTCATCTCCGGCATCGAGACGAGCCGCGGCGCGGCGCTGTCGATCACCTGCCAGAGCAGGTCCTCCTCGGTCTCGCTCAGCTCGTTCACGAGGACTCGACGCCCTCGGGCTCTTCGACGCTCTCCGCCCAGGACGTTGCCGACTCGCGCGCCGCGGTGAGCGCGTCCTCCAGACCCCAGAGGCCGCGAGACCTCGCCGTGCCCGCCGCGACCGCCAGGCGACGCGCGAGCTCGCGCAGCTCGTCGCTGTATCTCTCATCAGCCGTCATCGGTCCTCCTTGCGGTAGGTGGGGTAACGCCGGAAGCCCCGGCCGATGACCCCGACGATCCAGCATGAGACGCCGAACCACGCGGCGACCGCCGCAGTCATGAACGCGAACACGGCGTCGAGCTCTCCTGCTGACCTGGGCATGCTCCGAGGATCGCAGCGCCCCCGGACGCCAAGTACCCCGGGGAACCGGATTTCTCTACGCCCCAGCCGCTACCCCGAGTGAGGTGCTCACGAAATGCCGTTGGCCGCAGCACGCGCCACAATGGCACGGTGACCGAGGACACGACGACGGCCAGGAGTGGCGCGGACCCCAGAGCAGCCACTATTGATCCCGTGACCGGGGCACCGGCGCGGCCGGGAGGGGCCGGTCTCTATCTGCACTGGGAGGGCCGCCGCGGCTATCGGACGCGAATGCCGGCGCCGCGCGTCCTTGAGCCGGTCGCTGACCTCTCCCTCGGCGAGCCGCAGGGCAACCGGATCATCGAGGGCGACAACCTGCAGGTGATGGTCTCGCTGCGCTCGCAGTATCAGGGCAGCGTCGACGTGGCCTACCTCGATCCGCCGTACAACACGGGCAAGCGCGACTTTCGCTACTCCGACCAGCGCTTTCGCGATCCCAACGCCGACTCCGACGACGCCGTCTACGTCAACAACGAGGACGGGGGCCGCCACACGAAGTGGCTGAACTACATGGGCCCGCGGCTCTGGCTGACGTGGCAGCTGCTCGCCCCGAGCGGGGTGTGCTTCGTGTCGATCAACGACATCGAGCTCTATCGCCTTGGCCTGCTGATGGATGAGATCTTCGACGAGTCCAATCGCCTCGGGATCCTGGTCTGGCAGGGGAGCGTCGATAACAACCCGACCCGCATCGCGGTCGGCCACGAGTACGTCCTGTGCTACGCCAAGCAGAAGGAGCTCGTGCCGCCGGTGTGGACCGGCCACAGCGCCGCCAAGAACTGGCTGCTGACGACCTACGAGGAGCTGAACGCCAACCACGGCGACGACCTCGCCAAGCTGCAGCGCGTCTACCAAGCAGCGATCCGCACACACGTGAAGGCGCTTAAGGAGGCGGGCGAGCGCGGCGAAGAGTCGGCCGAGTTCGTTGATTTGGGCAGCCTGGCTCGCTACAGGTTCGTCGACAAGCGCGGGCCCTATGCGGCCAACCGCAACACCGACAACCCAGGCCGCCCGGGCTACTTCTATGACGTTGTGCACCCGAACGGCAGAGTGGTGGCCAAGCCGACGACGGGCTACCGCTTCGCGCCCGAGAAAATGGAGCAACTCAAGGCCGAAGACCGGCTGATCTACGGCAAGGACGAGACCAAGCTCGTCGAGCTCAAAAAGTACTTACGCGACATCCAGCCGCCGCTACGCAGCGTCCTCGATCTTCCTGGCCGCACAGGCGCTAACCGCCTCAAGAAGCTCTTCCCGGACGGCGCCAAGCGCTTCGCGAACCCCAAGCCGGTCGAGCTGATCCAGCAGCTCATCGAGTTCGCCGGCGACATCGACGCGATCGTGCTGGACCCGTTCGCCGGATCGGGAACAACCGGCGACGCCGTGCTCCAGCTCAACGCCCGCGACGGCGGCGCACGCCGCTTCATCATGATCGAGGAGGGCACCAAGGAGGACCGCTACTGCCGCACGCTGACGGCGCCGCGCATCCGCGCCGCGATCGAGCAAGACGAGCTCGACACGGGGTTCCTGTTCGAGACGATGGGCCGCCGGCTGAACCGCGACGCCATCCTCGAGCTCGAGCGCGAAGCGATCGCCAACCTCATCGTGCAGACCGACGCCACCGGCAAGGGCCAGGGCATCACCAAGATCCCCGGGCACTACATCATCGGCCGCAACCCACGCCAGGAGGCGATCTGCCTGTGCTGGAACGGCCGCCACGACAGCACCGTCACCCGCGAGGTCCTGGTGACGATGTTCGAGGAGGCCTCCAGCCTCGACCTCCGCCGCCCGCTGCGCGTCTACGGCTCGACGTGCGACGTCGGCGAGACCGACTCGTTCCGGTTCTGCCAAATCCCCGACGAGATCCTCGCCGCGCTGCAACTCGACGAAGACGAGACTCCCGAGGCCGAGCTGAACGAGATCGAGTCCCTCGAGACCGCACTGGCCCATGGCGGCCGATAGCTTCCGCCTCTTCCCGTTCCAGGAAGAGGCGGCGCAGGCGATGCGCCATGCCGCGCTGGGCTGGGAGGCCTACGCGGTCACGAACCCGCCGCCACGCTACGGCGCGGCGCGCATCCCCTTCCTCGGCCAGCTCAAGGCGGTCACCGGCTCCGGCAAGACCCCGATCCTGGCCAACGTCGTCGGAGGCCTCGGCGACGCGCTCGTGATCTGGACCACGCGCTCAAGCGCCGTCGTCGAGCAGACCTTCACCAACCTCAACGGCCGCTACGGCTCACTGCTGCCCGCCGGAACCCAGGTGCTGCGCGACATCCCCAGCCAGGCCGTGTGGCGCGACCTCGTCGACGCGCCGAAGGGCTTGACGATCTGGGTCCTGACCGTCGCCTCGTGGAACGAGCAGGAGGCCACGACCAACGGCGGCTCGGCCGACGCGCGCCTGAACCTACATCGCCCGCAGCCCGACTGGGCCGGCGGCGATCGCTCGCCGTGGGATCAGCTGCGCCACGACCTCAAGCGACCGCTGTGGATCGTCTCCGACGAGAGCCACAACCAGAGCACCGTGCAGCTCGACCAGCTCGCCGCGCTCGGTCCGCAGGGATTCTTCATGGCGTCCGCCACCCCCGTCGTCAACGACCTGTTCGTCAAATGGACCGAAGCGCTGCAAGCCGAGGACGCCACCAAGGCGCTCCTGGCCGCCGGCCAGGTCCCGGTCCGCACGCGCGACGTCGTCGACGCCGACCTGCTCAAGACGACCATCGAGCTCATCGACTACCGCAGCGGAACCGAGGAGAGCCTCGACGGCGCGCTGAACGCGCTCGAGCAGGTCCGCACCTCCGCGACCGCGGAGGGCACCTCCGTCGCGCCACGCGCGATCTACGTCGTCGAGCGCAGCAATCCACCGCGCGGCTCGCTCGACGACCCGCGGCCGGTCGTGATCTGGCGCCACCTGCGCCAACGCGGCGTCCCGGCCGACGAGATCGCGGTGTTCACCGACACCCGCGAGCTGCCCGAGGACGCCGAGCGCGTCACGCATCTCAGCCAGCTCGCGCCGCGCTACCGCCACATCATCTTCAACCAGAGCCTGCAAGAGGGCTGGGACGATCCCGAGGCCTACGTCTGCTACTTCGACGGCGCGACGAAGTCGTTCACGCGCATCCGCCAGATCGTCGGCCGCGTTCTGCGCCAACCGGCGGCCCGGCGCTTCGAGCACGAGGAGCTCAACACCGCGACGCTCATCCTGCAAACGCCGGCCGAGAGCTACGAGCGCGTGGTCACCGAACTGCGGGCCGAGCTACGCCTCTACGCGCCGCCCGACGAGCCGAGCTTTACGCCCGTGCGGCTCAAGACCCGCAAGGAGCCGCTCCCGCCGATCCCGATCAAGCCCGAGCTCGCCGGCACGCTCAGCCTCCCTCGCCGCACGCTGCGCGCCCCGTCGATGCGCAAGATCGAGCGTGACCTCGCGACGACCGCCGAGCGCCCCTGGCCGCAGGACGCGCTCGCAGCGCCCGGCACCGGCCGCCGCGCGGTCGTCTCACTGGAGACCGGGGCCGAGGAGCTCACCGCCATCGACGTGCTACGCAGCGCCCGCACGCTCAACGGCGTCTTCCTGCGCCACCGCATCCTGCAGCGCAACCGCACGTGCGTGAACGCCATCCACCCCGATCGCTTCCGCGGCCCGGCGTTCGAGCAGGCCAGCTGCTACGGCTCCCAGGCGCAGGCCAGCCTCACCGACCTCGCCGCCGACATCGTCGACTACTTCGAGGACCGCGTCACCTACCAGGAGGACCCAGACCCGCTGCGCGCCCGCTGGACCGTCGGCGACGACCAGCCACGCGCCGGCGAGCTGCTCGAGTTCCAACGCGCCGCGCACTCCCAGTACGCCAAGGTCGACTTCAACACCGACGAGCTCGAGTTCGCGCGCGCGCTCGATCGCATCGAGGGCGCGGTCTGGGTCCGCAACCCCGCCTTCGCCAGCCGCGGCTACGGGATCCCACTGCCGCGCAAGGTCGGCGACTCCGCCACCTTCTACCCCGACTTCCTGGTCTGGCTCGACGCCGACTGCTGGGCGATCGACACCACCGGCCCGCACCTGCTCGACGAGAAGGTCAGAGGCAAGCTGCTCACGCTCCAGACGCCCAAGCTCGCGCTCGCTGTGCGCGGCACCGTCGACCTCGGCAGCGGCAGCCGCAAGGGCAAGGACGGATGGAGCCTCGTGTTCCCGCGCGAGCACCTGCAGCCGATCGTCGAGCAAAACGACGACCTCGACGCGCTCCTGCGCCATCTCGTCGCCGCGGCCGCCACGACCACCTAGCGCGCGGGTCGGCGGCCGCAGCGCGGCGCGCGCGCCCTCGTGAGTACCGCGCGCCTAGCATGGCGTTCATCTCGCAGCACCGCGTTGTCGTGGAGTGGATGGGCGAGTCGATCGAGACGCTCGAGGACCTGCTGCGCCCCGGATTGGACGCTGTCTGCGTCGGGATCAACCCGGCACCCATCAGCGTTGCCGCAGGCCACTACTACCGGGGGGGCGCAGGCCGGCGCGTCCTCGCCAGGCTGCGCAACGCCGGCGTGATCCCCGCCGTCGCCGACGGGGATCAGTTCGACGACGACGCCGCCTTTGCGGCCGGCGTCGGCTTCACCGACGTCGTCAAGCGCCCCACCTCGAACGCTCGACAGCTGCGCCGCGCTGAGTTCGACTACGGCCGCCGGCTCCTCGCCGAGAAGCTCGAGGCCGTGAAGCCCAAGGTCGTCATCATCACCTTCCGTGAGGCGGCCGAGCGTCTCTTCGGCAAAGGCATCGTCCCCGGCGTCACCCTCGCCGGCGCCGACGTCTTCGTCATGCCGGGCCCGTACGAGCGCGTAGCAACCGCCACGGCGTTGCTCGATGAGCTCGCCGGCATTCTCCAGCGCACCTGAACGCGGGTGAGCTCCTCCCGACGATCCCCGGCCCCGCGGGTCGGTACCGCGGGGAACCGCCTTTCCCCCACCTACCGAGCCGAGCCCGGGCGGCACGATCTCCGGCCACGCTGCGGCCGCCCGGGGAAACCTCAGCGCGAAAACCACGGTACCGACGCCCCGAACGGTATACGAGCGCGATCAGCGGCCGGCGACGCGAAGCACGGCGCAGCAGCTCACCCCCCGCAGCCGACTCATGATGACGCTCCCCTGGAGGCGCTGCGCGTGGTGACCACCCAGAGGGCGAAGGTCACCATGCTCGACCACCAGGGGCCCACCATGACCGACTCACCGCGGATCGTCATCTATGAGGACGACAACGTCATCTTCGACACCAGCGACCCCGGCACCTACACCATCCTCGACAACCCCGAGGACCTGCTCGCCCCCCTGCGCGAAAACCTCACCGACCGCCTCGAGCGCGACCTCGCCGAGGCGACTCGGTGAACGCCGCGGAGGGCTCACACCATCGCTCCTCAGCACCCCGAGCACGAGCCTGTGAAAGCAACGGAGCCGACTACGATCCCACCATGGCCACCGACTCGCGTAAGGACCCGGAGTACGACCTCACCGAGCAATGGCGCCGGCGGGCCGCCGTCGCTGTGCCCCGCACCGACGACGACACCCCGATCCTGGCCGGCACGGGCGGGCGCCGAGCCACCCGAGAGGAACTCATCGCCTTCGTGGCCGAGCACGCCGCCCGAGCCGAGCGCGAAGCCCGCGAGCGCAAGAGCTAACCACTGGCGCCGCCGTTCGACCCGCTGGCCGCGGTAGAAGCACTCAACCGCCACCAGGTCGACTACATCATCGTCGGCGGCTGGGGCGCCCAGCAACACGGCGCTCGCCACGACACGCAAGATCTCGATGTCTGCGTGGAATGGTCGCCCGAGAACCTCGACCGGCTCGCCGGCGCGCTGCGCGACCTCGACGCTGAACTCACCATCTCACCGCACGAGAGCCTGCCTGTTCCCGTCATCGATGCCCGACTTCTCGGCAACATGGAGATCGGCACCTGGACCACGCGGGCCGGCGGTCTCGACACGCTGCGAGGCATCCCACGCGACGCCGCCCGCAACCTGGCCGGCTATCGCGAACTCGCACCACGCGCGAGGCCAAAACACGTCGCCGGTCACGAGATCCGCGTCGCGCGCCTCGAAGACATCGTGCGCTCCAAGCAGATCGCCAACCGCCCCAAGGACCGGGCCGCACTGCCCGAACTCGAGCGCCTCGTCACCGAGCACGCCACCCGCTCGAGCTTTCCTATCCCACCATCGGCACCCACGCGGACCGGGCCCGAACCACCGGAGGCACCACCAGCCACACCGCGCCCGCGATCCCGCGACCGCGGGCCTGAGCGATAGAGCGCCTCGTGGTTCACAAGCGGCACGCACGAGCGCGACGGTCGCGCCCGGCGCCTCGTGCAACCCCCGGCGCATCGGGCCGCCCCCGCGCCTGTCTCCCGGGGCCAGCGAGGCCAAGAGACATGTGTCTCCCCGCTGCGCTAAGCTGTCTCCTATGAGCGCATCAGCAGTCGCAGGCGAAGTCGTTGGGCCCGTCCTCACTAAAGGTGAGGCGCGGCCGCTGGAGAACCAAGCCAAGCGCCACTTCCGCGCCGCGGCTCGTAACCTCGCGCGCTTCGCCGTCGACCTGCGCCGACTACAGGACGGCCAGGCTCACCTGACGCGCGGCTTTAGCTCCTTCGGCGTGTACGCCGAACACACCTTCGACGGGCTCTCGGCCGCCAACGCGAAGAAGATCAGCGTCCAAGGCGCCGTCCTGCTCGTGCTCGAGCGCCACCAGCGCATCGCACTCGACGGACCCAACCTGCCCGGCGCCACCGGCCTCCGCGCACTCGCGACCGTGCTCTCCAGGCACGGCGAGCACGCCATGGTCGAGATCTACGACCGCGCCGCGGTCCTGCGCCCGGGCCGAGCCGTCGTCGACGTGACCGTCAACGACGCCGTCGCGCAGCTCCTCGCGCCCACCCTGCCCACCAGTCCAGACCCCCCACCAGGCGCCGACGAGCCCGTCGACGACCAGGACGACGACGAGGACCGCGACGAAGACCCCGAAGCCGTCCACGAACTGCACGACCGGCTGATCGAGATCCGTCACGCCCTCGACGACCTCGGCGCCGTCACCGCGACGCTCGGCGCCACGCGTGGACGCCAGGAAGCCCAGCGCATCCTCGACGAACTCCTCGGTGAAATCGGAGAGCTGCCCGACGCACTCGCCGCGGCGATCGACGCGCAGTCCGCCTGATGGCTT
>JAABUR0100002830.1_pt1 | contig 25606 bp, 28 predicted proteins | sample 5560091 | NCBI WGS metagenome assembly JAABUR01 (sample SAMN10711879, study PRJNA513375) | rock metagenome | isolation source: Antarctica rocks | place: Antarctica: Victoria Land, University Valley sud
CTTGGTCCAGGCGGCCAAACGCAAGGCACGCGGCTACCGCAACAAGCAGAAGATGATCACCATCGTCTACCTCATCGCCGGCCGCTTGCTCCTACCCACCATCCACACGATCTAGCGAGGAGCCCCCGAGCCACCGCCACGAGTCCCCAGGGGGAGCTGGTTCGGCAGGTCCGACTGACGGGACCGAGCCGGGCGTCAACGGAGGTTGACAGGCGCTGTCCGTCAACTTAAATTGACATCCATGAGCGATGCGCGACAGCTGGCCTCCGACTGCGGCAGCCGCGACCCGGCACTGGGCCTGCGTTCGGTGCGCGCGCTGCGGGTGCTCGTCGAGCGTCTGGAGGCGCTGCAGGTCCAGAACGCCCGGGACAAGGGCTGGTCCTGGCAGCAGATCGCCGCCTGTCTGGGAGTGAGCCGGCAGGCGGTCCACAAGAAGCATTCCGGCGTGCGCGGTCTGCTCAGACGGGAGCGGTAACGATGTTCGAGAGGTTCAGCGGAGACGCCCAGGACGCGATCTCCCGCGCGCAGGGGAGCGCACGGCGTCTCCGCTGCGGCTACGTGGGCACCGAGCACCTCCTGCTCGGTCTGCTCGAGCAGACCGACACTCTCACGGGCCGCCTTCTGGTCGCACACGGTCTTGACTGGGCGTCGGCCGAGGCCGCGACCGTGCGGCTGCTCGGCGCAGCGGGGTGTCGACCGGACACCGGCGACCCCCGCCGCGGCGCTGACGGAAGGGAGGCCGACGAACGCCACGCGGACGCACTGGACGCGGACGCGCTGGAGGCCATCGGCATCGACCTGTCCGCCGTGAGGGACAGGGTCGAGGCCGCCTTCGGCGCCGGGGCGCTGGATCGGGAGCCAGCGAGGAGGCGGGGACGGTCGGCCACCCGGGGCGCGGTCCCGTTCTCCCGCCGGGCCAGGAAGAGCGTGGAGCTGTCCCTCCGCGAGTCGCTGCGCCTTCGGCACACGTACATCGGTGCCGGGCACCTCCTGCTCGGAGTTCTGTGCGAGGGCCAGGGGCTCGCGGTGCGGGTCCTCGCCGACGCGGGCGTCGACCTGCCGGCGCTGCGCAGCGAGCTGGAGGCGATGATCCCCAGCCGGCCGGAGCTCTGACCCGGACGGTTCCGCCGAGACCCCCGGCTGCCCGGGGAGGACCGTCCCCTCGTCCGGCGTTTGGCCCCGGGCGGCGGGACAGGTGGAGGCGGAACTGCCAACCACGTTGCAGACCTGCGCAACCACGTTGGGTTTGTCCAGCACCGGGGGTGTGGGTTTCCCGTGTCGGGGCCAGGGTCGGCGGGTCAGGCAGAGCAGCGGACGGTTTGAGGACTCGTGCTGTGGCGGGAGTGCGTGGGTCAGACGTACGTCCGGAAGCCGCGCCCGGTCTTGCGGCCGAGGTAGCCCGCGGTCACCAGGTGCTCGAGCAGCGGTGCCGGTGCGTAACCGCGTTCCCGGAACTCGAGGTAGAGCTCGCGCTGGATGGCGAGCGACACGTCGAGCCCGACGACGTCCAGCAGCTCGAACGGGCCCATGGGATAGCCGCAGCCCGTCTTCATCGCCGTGTCGATGTCATCGACGGTCGCGTAGTTGGCCTCGAGCATGCGGACCGCGTCGTTGAGGTAGGGGAAGAGCAGCGCGTTGACGATGAACCCGGAGCGGTCCCCGCAGGACACGGGGCGCCTGCCGAGGCCGGCGCACAGGTCGCGGACGGTCGCGACGACGTCGTCCGCCGTCGACACCGTCTGGACCACCTCGACGAGCGTCATGACTGGAGCCGGGTTGAAGAAGTGCATGCCGACGACGTCCGCGGGGCGCGACGTGACGACCGCGGTCTCGATGACCGGCAGTGACGAGGTCGTCGTGGCGAGGATCGCCCCCGGCCGGCAGACCTTGTCCAGCGCACGGAACAGCTCCTGCTTCGCGGCGAGCTCCTCGACGATGGCCTCCACGACGATGTCGACGTCGCCGAGGTCCTCCAGTGCCGTCGTACCGCTGATGCGCGCCACCGTCGCGTCCGCCTCCGCGGCGGCCAGCCTCCCCCGCTCGACCCCCCGGGCGAGGCTGCGCCCGACGGCACCCGTGACGGCTGCGACCCTCTCCGGGGAGCGGGCGACGAAGGTCACGGCATACCCCGCCTTGGCGAACACCTCGACGATCCCGGTGGCCATCGTCCCCGAGCCGACGACACCGACCGTCCGGATCGTGCGCACCGTGGCGCCCGGCTCGACCGGCCCCCGGGGCGTCAGCGCGTCGGCGACGACCTCGGACGAGCCCGGCTCCGCGTAGGTGTAGAAGCCGCGCCCGGACTTGCGGCCCTTGAGCCCTGCGCTGACCATCTGCTTGATGACCGGGGTCGGCGCGTGCAGCCGGTCGCGCCCCTGCTTGTACATCGTGTCGAGGATCTCGTACGCCGTGTCGAGGCCGATGAGGTCCATCAGCGCGAGCGGTCCCATCGGCAGGCCGCAGCCGAATCGCATTGCCGCATCGATGTCCTCGCGGCTGGCGTACCTCGTCTCGTACATGGAGACCGCGTGGTTGAGGTAGCCGAACAGCAGCGCGTTGGCGATGAAGCCGGCCTTGTCCGCGACGACGACGGGCTTCTTGCCCAGGCCCTCGGCGATCGCCTTGACGTCCTCGAGGACCGAGTCCTCCGTGACGACGGTCCGGACGACCTCGACGAACTGCAGCACCGGGGCCGGGTTGAAGAAGTGCATCCCCACCACCCGGGACGGGCGGCTGGTGGCGACGGCGATCTCGGTCACCGGCAGCGACGAGGTGTTCGTCGCGATGATCGCGTCGTCGCCGACGATCGTGTCGACCCGGGCGAGGACGTCCTTCTTGAGCTGGAGGTGCTCGGGCACGGCCTCCACGACGAGCTGGCAGCCCTTGAGGTCGGTCATCTCCGAGGTGAACGCCACGCGGTCGTGCAGGGCGCGCTCCCCCTCGGCCGTCAGCTTCCCGCGGGACACGGCGCGCGCCGTCGAATGCTCCAGCACGGCCCGGCCCCTGGCCACGCCCTCCTCGGACACCTCGACCGCCACCACCTCGATGCCGTTGCGCGCGAACACCTCGACGATGCCGGCGCCCATGGTGCCGAGTCCGATGACGCCCACCCTGCTGATGTCACGAGCCATGCCAGCGAGTCTGTCAGACCCGGTCCGGTCTCCGGCCCGCGTCGGTGCGGGCGCCGCCGGCAGGCACGGCGGTGGTGGGACGCTGTCCCCCGTGATCCTCGGCCTGCTCGGTGCACTGTCCGCCGCGGTCTGCTACGGCGCCGCGACCGTCCTGCAGGCGGTCGGTGTCCGGCGCCTCGCCGACGCGCCGCCCTCGCTGGGCCTGCTCGCCAGGGCATGGGCCGGACGCCTGTATGCCGTCGGCCTGGCCCTCGACGGGCTCGGCTTCGCGGCCTCGGTCCTCGCGCTGCGTTCCCTTCCGCTCTTCGTGGTCCAGTCGGCGGTCGCCTCGGGTCTCGCCGTCACCGCCGTGCTCGGGGTGTGGGTGCTGCGGGCCGGACTCTCCGGGCGTGAGATCGTCGCTCTCGCCGTCATCGCGGCGGGGTTGCTCGCGTTGGCGGCGAGCGCGTCCGAGGGACCCGCTACGCGTCTGGACGGAGCCGGCCCGTGGCTGGTCCTGCTCGGTCTGGTCCCGGTCCTCGTCCTGACCGGGCTCGGACTGGCGACGCCGCGCCGGTCCGCGGCGTCCTCCGGCCTGCTTGCCGCGGCGGCCGGGCTCGGCTTCGGTGGGGTCGGCATCGCCGCCCGGGTCATCGAGGTGCCGCTGCCGTGGTGGCACGTCGTCGGCGACCCGCTCGGGTGGGCACTCGTCGGCTACGCGCTCGCCTCGCTGGCCTGCTACGGCCTGGCGCTCGAGCGGGGCCACGTCACCGCCGTGGCGGCGGTCACCGTAGGCATGGAGACGGTGGTGCCGGCGGCGGTCGGGCTGCTCTGGCTCGGTGACGCCGTGCGGCCCGGCTTCGTCCTCGTCTGCGCCCTCGGCTTCCTCGCGACCCTCGGCGGTTGCCTCGTCCTCGCCGGGCGCGCGGAGGTCCCCGCGCAGGCCTCGACGCCGGTGCGACGCTGACCGGGCATCCACCCCCGGGGGTTGCCCGGGCCACCTCGGCGGGCGCCGAGGCCGTTAGGCTGCCCTCTCGTGCGACTCGTCATTGCCCGCTGCAGTGTCGACTACGAGGGCCGGCTGCAGGCGCACCTTCCCCTGGCCACCCGGCTGCTGCTGGTCAAGGCCGACGGTTCGGTACTCGTCCACAGTGACGGCGGGTCCTACAAGCCGCTGAACTGGATGTCGCCACCGTGCGCGATGGCCGAGGCCGGCCCCGAGCCCTCCGAGGTGGCTGACGGGGTGACCGTCGTGTGGGTGGTCCGGCACGCGAGGTCCGACGACCGGCTCCGGGTGCGGATCCACGAGATCCTGCACGACTCGACACACGTGCTCGGAGTCGACCCCGGACTGGTCAAGGACGGGGTCGAGGCGCACCTGCAGAGTCTGCTCGCCGAGCACATCCACACCCTGGGACCGGGTTACACGCTCGTGCGCCGGGAGCACATGACGGCCATCGGCCCGGTCGACATCCTCTGCCGTGACGCGGACCGCGGCCACGTTGCCGTGGAGATCAAGCGGCGCGGGGGCATCGACGGCGTGGAGCAGCTCACGCGCTACCTCGAGCTGATGAACCGGGACCCGCACCTGGCGCCCGTCCTCGGCGTCCTCGCGGCGCAGGAGATCAGGCCCCAGGCACGGGTGCTCGCCGAGGATCGAGGGATCCGTTGCCTCGTGCTCGACTACGACGCCCTGCGCGGCATCGACGACGTGGCCGCGCGGCTGTTCTGACGGGGGACCGGCACAATCGTCCACGTGAGGTCCGCCGTAGCCGCCACCTCCCCGCCCGCGGTGCAGGCGGGGCTCGATCTCGTCGGGGCCGGCGGCAGCGCGGTGGACGGGGCCGTCGCGGCGATGGTCGTCGCGATGAGCTCGGAGCCCGGGGTGGTCAGCCCCCTCGGCGGGGCCTTCGTCAGTGTCTGGCCGGTGGACGCGGATCCGGAGGTCGTCGACGGCAACGTCGAGATGCCGGGCCGCGGGCTGCCGGCGGAGCGCTTCGGACAGGGGCTGCGGGAGGTCACCACCGCCTACGGGGGCGGCCTGACGATGTATGCCGGGCACGGCTCGGTCGCGACCCCCGGCGCCTTCGCCGCGCTTGGCCTCGCGCACCGCAGGCACGGGCGCCTGCCCTGGGCCGAGGTCATGGCGCCGGCGGTCGACCTGTGCCGGGGCGGGTACCACCTCGGCTCCGCCGCGTCGGGGTATCTCGCGGTCACGGGCCAGAGCGTCTTCGCCTGGGACGCCGAGACCGCGGCGCTGCTCGGCGGACCCGACGGGACCCCGCTGCGCACCGGCGACGTCGTGGTCGACCCCAACCTCGCCGACGCCCTCGCCCACATCGGGCAGGCGGGTCCCGGGGACCTCTACACGGGGGACATCGCCGAGCGCATCGCCGCCGACATGCGCGAGCGCGGCGGCCTCGTCACGGGGGAGGACCTCGCGGCATACCGGGCAGTGCTGCGACCTGCGCTGCGCCTGCGTGCCGGGGACTGGGACCTCGCGACGAACCCGCCGCCGTCGGTCGGCGGCCCGCTGCTGGCCGTCATGCTCGGAGAGCTCGTCCGGCGGGCCCGGTTCACCTGGGCGGACGTCATCGAGATCCAGCGGACTGTGCTCAGCTACCGGCACCGGGTGCACGACCACTCCGTCGACCTCGAGCAGGACGGCCGGACGCTGCTCGAGCTCGTCCGGACCCGGGGGCTCGCCGGGCTGTCGACCTCGTCCTCGACGGCCAACGTGTCCGTCGTCGACGCCGACGGGATGGCCTGTGCGATCACCGCCTCGGCCGGCTACGGGTCCGGGGCCACGGTCCCCGGGACGGGCCTGCTGCTCAACAACTCCCTCGGGGAGCCCGAGCTCAACCGCCGGGGCGTGCACGTCCTCGAACCGGGCACCCGGTTGGCCTCGAACATGGCGCCCAGCGTGGGCCGGGCGTCGGCGGGCCGGGCCCTTGCCATCGGCTCTCCCGGGGCGGACCGGATCACGACCGCGCTGATGCAGGTGCTCGCCCGGCACACCCTGCTCGGAACCGGGCTGCAGGAGGCGATCGACGCCCCACGGGTGCACGTACGGGTCCTCGACGACGGCTCGGTGCGGGCCGAGGTCGAGCAGGACGAGGAGCTCGAGGAGGCCGCCGCGCAGGCGGGGCTGCCCGCCGTCGTCCATCCGAGGGGGTCGATGTTCTTCGGCGGGGTGGGCGCGGCCCACCGGGGCGCCGACGGCTCCCTGGGGGCGGCCGCCGACGGACGGCGCGCGGCGGCCACCGGGACGGCCTGAGGTCGGGCACCTGGCGCTGTTCGGTCCGGTCGGCCCATGCCGGTCTGCTCACCTCGCGAAGGTTCGTGCACCTCGCAGAGGGTATGCCGTGCGCGAGGAGCACGAACCTGCGCGCAGTGGCGGGGGCGGCCCGCTGAGCGGTGGGGTGCCCCCGGCCGTACCCGGGTCAGCCGGCGGTGGCCGGTTCCCGGTCCACGCTCAGCCCGCGGGCCTGGCGGATGAGCCGGACGAGCTCGCCCATGATGTCGTTGAGGCCGAAGTCCTTCGAGGTGAAGACCGCCGCGACGCCCTGTGACCTCAGCGCGGCCGCGTCGGACTCGGGGATGATCCCGCCGACGACGACCGGCACGTCCGTCACCCCTGCCGCCGTGAGCCCCGCGAGGACCTCCGGCACGAGCTGCATGTGCGAACCCGAGAGGATCGACAGGCCGACGAGGTGCACGTCCTCGGCCACGGCTGCGGCGACGATCTGGGCGGGGGTGAGCCGGATCCCTTGGTAGACGACCTCGAAGCCCGCGTCCCGGGCCCGGACGGCCACCTGCTCCGCGCCGTTGCTGTGGCCGTCGAGGCCGGGCTTGCCGACGAGCACCCGCAGCCGGGTGCCGAGCTCGGCACCGGTGCGCCTGACCTCCTCGCGGACCCTGGTCAGCGCCTCCCCTGCCTGCGGGCCCCCGGCACCGACCGAGACGGAGACCCCGGTGGGAGCCCGGTACTCGCCGAACCGCTCCCTGAGGACCTGGGACCACTCCCCCGTGGTCAGCCCGGCGCGGGCGCACTCGAGGGTGGCCGGCACGAGGTTCACCCCGGAGGCGGCGTCCGAGCTGAGCCGCGCCCCGGCGGCGAGCGCCAGTTCCCGTCGTGCCGGGTCGGCGTCGCGCTCGGCGCGCCAGCGCTGCACCGCCGTCACTGCGGCCTGCTCCACCGCCGGGTCGACCGTCTGGACGGCCGTGTCGAGGTCGGCGGTCAACGGGTTCGGCTCGGTCCCGGTGAACCGGTTGACGCCGACGACGACGTCCTCGCCCGACTCGATGCGCTGGCGCCGGGCCGCGTGTGAGGCGACGAGGGCCGACTTCATGTAGCCCGACTCGATGGCCGCGACGGCGCCGCCCATCTGCTGGACCCGGTCGATCTCGGCGCTCGCGCCGGCGACGAGCTCGCGGACCCTGCGCTCGACGACGACCGAGCCGGTGAACAGGTCGTCGTGCTCGAGCAGGTCCGACTCGAAGGCCAGCACCTGCTGCATCCGCAGGGACCACTGCTGGTCCCACGGGCGGGGCAGGCCGAGCGCCTCGTTCCAGGCCGGCAGCTGCACGGCCCGCGCCCGGGCGTCCTTCGACAGGGTGACCCCCAGCATCTCGACGACGATCCGCGCGACGTTGTTCTCCGGCTGGGCCTCGGTCAGCCCCAGCGAGTTGACCTGCACGCCGTAGCGGAACCGCCGCTGACGGGGGTCCGCAACGCCGTAGCGCTCCCGGGTCAGCTCGTCCCACATGACGACGAACGCCCGCATCTTGCACAGCTCCTCGACGAACCGCACGCCGGCGTTGACGAAGAAGGAGATCCGGGACACCACCTCACCGAAGTCCGACGCTGCCACCTGTCCGGAGTCGCGCACCGCGTCGAGAACGGCGATGGCCGTGCACATCGCATAGGCGATCTCCTGCAACGGGGTCGCCCCCGCCTCCTGCAGGTGGTAGCTGCAGATGTTGACGGGGTTCCACCTCGGCATGCTCGTCACGGTGTAGGTGACGAGGTCCGTGGTCAGCCGCAGCGACGGCGCGGGCGGGAAGGCGTACGTGCCCCGGGAGAGGTACTCCTTGATGATGTCGTTCTGCGTCGTGCCGGCCAGCGCCCGCACGCAGTCAGCCGGGTCCTGCCCTGCCGCGATCGCCTGGTCCTCGGCGACCACCTGGTAGAGCGCGAGCAGCCACATCGCCGTCGCGTTGATCGTCATCGACGTGTTCATCGCCGACAGCGGCAGGTCCCGGAAGAGGGCAGCCATGTCCTCGACGTGGCTGACCGGGACACCCACCTTGCCGACCTCTCCCCGTGCCAACGGGTGGTCGGGGTCGTAGCCGGTCTGGGTCGGCAGGTCGAAGGCGACCGAGAGCCCGGTCTGGCCCTTGGCGAGGTTTCGCCGGTAGAGCGCGTTGCTGGCCGCGGCGCTGGAGTGACCGGCATACGTGCGCATCACCCACGGCGCGTCCCGGGCGGGGCGCGACGACAGGCCCCCGGGCACCTCCCCCTCGTCATCGCACACCCTACGGACGGTATCGGCGACCGGCCCGGGCGCGCACCACCCCCGCCGAGCAGAGTCACCACCGGGTGGACCGGGTGCGCACCGCGGCCCCGGGGGGCGACCGACGCCGGCTCCGGTACGGACGGGTCAGCCGAAGGGGTCCTCGTCGTCCGGTTCCCGGGTGACGTCCGCCCCGAGGGCCTGCAGGACCGTCTCGAAGCCGGGATACCCCCGGTCGATGTGCTGCGCCCCGCTGACGGTGGTGACGCCCTCGGCGACGAGGCCGGCGATGACCAGCGCCGCCCCGGAACGGATGTCGCTGGCCTGCACCGGGGCGCCGGAGAGCTGCTCGACGCCGTGGACCATGACGTGGTGCCCGTCGACCCGCGCGTCGGCGCCGAGCCGGGCCAGCTCCTGCACGGTCCGGAAGCGTGCCTCGAACAGGTTCTCGGTGACCATCGCGCTGCCGTCGGCCACCGCGTTGTAGGCCAGCGCGAAGGGCTGCAGGTCGGTCGGGAAGCCGGGGTACGGCAGGGTCGCCACGTCGATCGCTCTCGGCCGACCGCCGCGGCCGGCGACGCGGAAGCCCCGGTCCGTCACGGAGACCTCGCTCCCTGCCCGCGCGAGCAGGTCGAGGGTGACGTCGAGGTGGTCCGCGACCCCCCCGACCACCTCAATGTCGCCACGCGTCGTCGCCGCAGCGAAGGCCCAGGTGCCGGCGGCGATGCGGTCCGGGACGACCCGGTGCGTCGCCGGGTGCAGGCTCGGCACCCCTTCGATCTCGATCTCCGGCGTCCCCGCCCCCGAGACCCTGGCGCCCATGGCGACGAGGAACGCGGCGATGTCGGCGATCTCCGGCTCCCGGGCGGCGTTCTCGATGCGGGTGGACCCGGTCGCGAGGACCGCTGCGGTGAGGACGTTCTCGGTGGCACCGACACTGGGGAACTCCAGCCGGATCTCGGCACCGCGCAGCCCGGCGGGCGCCGTGGCGATGAGGTAGCCGTGGGCGACCCGCACCCGCGCGCCGAGGGCCTCGAGCCCCACGGCGTGCAGGTCCAGCCCGCGGGACCCGATCTCGTCCCCGCCGGGGACCGCCACGTCGGCCCGCCCGCAGCGGGCCACCAGGGGCCCGAGGACCGAGATGGACGCGCGCAGCGCCCGCACCAGCTGGTAGTCCGCCCGGTGGCCGATCCTCTCGGGCACGTCGATCTCGACGACACCGGTGCCGGGGTCGTAGTCGACGTCGGCGCCGAGGCGACGCAGCAGCTCGGCCATGATCGTCACGTCGAGGATGGCCGGGACGTTGGTCAGCCTGGAGCGCCCGGCCGCGAGGAGCGCCGCCGCCATGAGCTTGAGCGCGCTGTTCTTGGCCCCCGTCACGAGCGCCTGTCCGGAGAGGGACGCCCCGCCCACGACCCGGAGCCGTTCTGCCACCCGAGCACCCTAGCCGCTGCGGGGGATGGGAGGCTGGTGGCCATGGTCAACCTGACGAGGATCTACACCCGCACGGGCGACGACGGCACGACGGCTCTCGGCGACTTCAGCCGGACGTCGAAGAACGACCCGCGGCTGCTCGCGTACGCCGACGTCAACGAGGCCAATGCCGCGGTCGGGGTCGCCGTGGCTGCCGGCGGCCTGCGCGACGACATCACGGCGACGCTGACCAGGGTGCAGAACGAGCTGTTCGACGTGGGCGCGGACCTGTGCACGCCCCTGCGGAAGGCGTACGACTTCCCGCCGCTGCGCGTGCAGCCGCCGTGGGTCGACGACCTCGAGACCGACTGCGACCGCTACCTGTCCGAGGTCGAGCCGCTGCGGTCGTTCATCCTCCCGACCGGGACCGTCGGAGCGGCATACCTGCATGTCGCGACGACCGTGGTGCGCCGGGCGGAGCGGGGCGCCTGGGCGGCGCTCGACGCCCACGGGGATCAGCCGGGTGCGGCTCCCGGCGAGGGGGGCGTCAACGTGCTCACCGCCAGGTACCTCAACCGGCTCTCGGACCTGCTGTTCATCCTGGCCCGGCTGGCCAACCTGCCGATGGGCGGGGACGTGCTGTGGCAGCCCGGCGGTGGCCGCGTCGAGGTCCCGGCACGGCGGCGGAAGGGCCGGAAGGAGACGTAGGGCTCAGGCCACGTGGACGTCGTAGCCGGGAGGCGCCGCCTCGAGCCACGAGCGCAGCGCCATGTAGGCAGGCATCTGGAGGGCGAGCTCGAGGCTCTCCCCGGCATACCGACAGGGCACCCGCATCCCCTCCGGAAGCTCGTCGATCCGCTGCTCCCCCACCAGCGGGGAAGGCGCCTCGAGATCCAGCCCGGTGCGCTCCCAGTGGAACTTCGGGCGCAGCGAGAGCCCGCCCAGGGAGTACCACTCCAGCCGCTCGGTTCCGAAGCGGACCAGCCCCAGCCGCCAGCGAGCGGTACCGGACCGGCGCACCCCGCAGACCGTGAGGATCTTGCCCCGGGCGATCGTGCGGCGCCGGACGAAGACGACCGCCAGCAGCGCGATGACCAGCCCGACCAGCGTGCCCACGGCGAACTCGACATAGGCGAGGACTGAGGGCATCGACGCCTCCGTCAGCCCTTGGTCCCGGTGACGTCGACGCTGTCCGCCACGATGGTCACCCGGTCGTGCTCGACCGAGAGGAAGCCGCTGTCGATCGTCGCGGTCTGGCTGCCGCCTTCGGTCCCGTGGATGATGACGTCGCCGGAGACGAGGACACCAAGGAACGGGGTGTGTCCCGGCAGGATGCCGAGCTCGCCCTCCATCGACCGGGCGCGCACCATCGTCGCCTCGCCCGACCAGACCTTCCGGTCGGCGGCGACCAGCTCGACCTGCAGTGCACTCACGTCGTCCTCCGGTTCCTCGGTCCTCCCGCTCCCCGAGTTTAGCCCGCAGCGCGCACTTGGCGGGCACGGCCCTGCCCCTACCATCGTGGCCATGGGCACGTGGGGGGAGGTCGCCGCACTGGCCACGGACGCGGTGCGGCTGTGGCGGCGCTTCCTCGGCCAGCTGGTGTTCTGGTTCAGCATCGGGTATGCCGTGAGCCTCGCCGCCCGGGAGGGCTCCGCTCGGCTCGGTTCCGGCCAGATCGTCCTCGCCAACGTGTGCTTCGGGATCTCCCTCATCGCGACGGCGTGCGCCACCCTGTTGATGATCCACTGCCTCGGTCCGGGCCTGCCTGCACTGCAGCGACTCCTCCGGCCCGTCCGGGACGGTCAGCCCGCGGCGCGAGCGCCCCGGGTCGACGGCGCACCACCCGAGCTGCCTCCGGACGTCCTCGAGCACCGCGACCGCCTCGACACCCTCGCCGCGGTCGTCGGCCCGGTCCTCGCCGTCTACTCGGTGTGGGGGCTCGTCGAGGACCAGGTCCGGCAGCTCTTCTTCGTCAACGCCGTCGTCAACGGCCTCTTCGAGCCGGAGAAGTGGTCGATCAACTTCGACCGGATCGGGTTCTACCTCGGTGGCGCGGCCCTCGTCTGGGTCGTACGCACCGCGCTGGGCCGGGTGACGCGGCACCTCGCCGACGAGCACACCCCGCGGGCCGGCCGGCTGGCGCGCTGGCTCACCCCCGGCTACATCCTCCTCGAGGGTCTCTGGGTCTTCCTCGCGTTCGCCGCCGGACGCCGCCTCGTCGAGCGGGCGCAGACCTGGTGGTCGACCCGGACGGTGCAGGCATGGCTCTTCGACCTGTGGGAGGGCGCGACGGGGTTGCTGCCGACAATCGTCGTGCCGGTGCCCGAGCTCGTGCGCGGCGTCGGTTCCTGGTTGTTCACGACCCTGCTGCCGGTCACCTTCCACGAGGTCGCTCTCCCGCTGGTCCTTCTCGCCGTCACGTGCATGGTCTTCGGCTGGCGCGAGGCGGACATGGGCGAGCTGGCCGGCGCGGCCGGACTGCGCCGGGCCCGGACGAGGATGGGCGGCAGCTCGCGCCGGCTGCTGCCGCGCGCGACGACCCTGCTCACCGAGGACGTGCGCACCCGCTTCGTCCCCCTCGTGCACTCGCTACGAATGCTCCTTCGAGGAGGACCCCGGCTCGTCGGGGCCTTCCTCGTGCTGGCCGCGGCCCTGTCGCTGATGCAGGGCGCGGTGCCGTGGGTGCTGCTGCGGGCGGTTGGGCCGACCGGCTCGTACCCGGGCGTGGCGCTCGGGTACGCCCTGGACCTGGCGGTGGGCGTCCTCGTCCAGCCGCTGCTCGTCGCCCTCTACGCGGCAGCCTTCGACCGCTCCCTGGACCTGTTCACCGCCGGCGAGGCGCGAGCCGGCCCTCCCCGCGCGAACCGCACGCCCGCCAGCGTCACGGCCGAAGCAGGATCGCCTGCGGCGGCCGCTCCCGCTCGACCTTGACAGCCAGGGTCGGCGCTGCCCCCTCCGGGACCGCGAACAGCAGCAGGATCCGGCGCTGCTGGCCCGGGACGAGCCGGCGCTGCTCCTCCGTCGACGGGGTGCAGCCCCTGGCACCGGCCCGGTGGTCCGCCGACACCAGCGCCTGGTGCTCGCCGGCGCGCCACTCCCGGCCGGTGGCCGTGTCCAGCAGGGTCATCCCGCAGGTGTAGTCGTCCAGGCGTGCGCCCGGCTCGAAGCTCTGGCGGAGCAGCACCCGGACGAACCTCGCCCCTGGCGGCGCCGGGATCGCCTTGCCCTCCTCCGTGGCGAGGGAGTCGAGGACCGTGAGCGAGTCGAGGCCGAAGCTCGCAGCGCCGAGCCCGGCCGTGCCGCCGCCCGACGCGCTGGCGATGACCGGCGGGGTCTCCAGGGCCAGCACGTCCCGGGCGACGTAGGCGCAGGTGCCGACCGCCAGCAGCAGGGCCAGCAGGCCGGCGGCCGCCCAGCCTCGCTGTGGGGTCACCGGAGCACGTCCTGGGTCGGGCTGGCGGCTGGGGGGAGCGAGTCGAGTACCGGCGAGGCGGCCGTGAGCCCGAGCGGGACGCGGACCGACAGGTCGTAGCTGAGGACCTGCTTGCGCGGCGTGATGCTCAGCACCGCCCCGCTCAGCCGGGACGGGGGCACGTCGAAGACGGTCGTCACGGTGGCCACGAACCCCGGTTGGACGACCACTTCCGCATGGTTCGACGCCGGGTCGGGCAGGTAGACGCGCCCGTCATCGGTCAGCAGCTCGAGCCCGAGACTCGGGACCGCGCCGGTGCCCCGGGCCGCCAGCGTCCACGTGACGACCACCCACGTTCCGCGGGCGTCGGAGCGCCGGTTCGACGAGGACGCGATGGCGTGGGCCAGCCGGACCGACTCCACCCGCGCCGAGAAGGCCCGTGCGGCGCCGCTTCGGCCCACCCCGGCCACCTCGACACCCTCGTAGGACGTCGCGTCGAGGTGCTGCCTCGCCCAGGCCGAACCGGCGACGAGCAGCAGGCACCCGACCAGGGCCGCCCACCCTGCCTGAGCGGGGCGCGTGCCGGGCCGCCGGCTCACCGGGCTCCCGCCGTCCGACGGTCCAGCACCGGAACCCGCACCGCGCCCACGGCCGGTCCCGTCACCGGGCCGCTCGCCGCGAGCAGGAGGTTCGGCCGGGGCGGGACGTCCTTGTGCAGCACGACGACCACCGCCTCCGGGGCTGGTCCGCTCTGGCGCCCGCCCCAGTCCCGTTCCAGGGAGATCCGCCTCGGCAGGTCCGGGTCCAGGTTCGAGGAGGCGAAGGTCCTGCCCTCCTCGCCGACCCGGACCGACTCGTCGGCGGCGGGGGGGCCGGGGAGCAGGGTGACGCTGTCGAAAAGGGCGAGCGGCACCGACTTGCGTCCCACGTTGTCGACGGTGAGCCAGACCCGGACCCGGGCGGGCTTGGAGGGGTCGAACGGCGTACCGTCAGCCGAGGTGTTGACCATCTCGGCCCGCTCGACCGTGACGACGAACCGGCCGAGGCCAACCGGTTCACCGACGGGGAGCGCCCCGCCGACGCGGGAGGCCTCCGCGAACCCGCCGGCCGTCGCGAGGATGCCGGTGGCCACGAGGAGGGCGAGCGCGGCCCCGACAGCGCCGCGGTGTCGAGCCAGCCACCCGCGCAGCGCCCATCCACCCGTGGCGCTCATTCCGCCCGGCCCGGCCCCGCGGCCGCGCCCCCGTAGCTGCGGACCAGCCGGTCGACGACGAAGGCGAGGTTCTCGTCACGCACGGCCACCGGCAGCGGCGGGAGGAAGTCGTCCCACAGCGCCATGCAGGTGCCACGCAGCTGTGGCATCCGTGCCGGCCTGGCGATGAAGAAGACATGCAGGTGCGCCCCGCCGTCGCCCCACCTGCTGACGTGGACCCGGCCGACGCTCGGCAGCGCCTCGACGGCCGCGGCGAGGTGCACGATGAGCCGCCCGAGCTCCGCGGCGCGCTCGTCCGGCAGGTCGCCGAGGTCGTGGTGCTCCCTGGGCACCAGCATCGCGACGAGCGGCGCCCCGCTCGGGCCGAGCGCCGCCAGCCTCCAGTGCTCGTCCTCCCAGGCGACCCCCTCCTGCCGGGAAAAGGGGTCGGCGCACTGGCAGGGGCGCCCTCCCTCGCCGTGGCGCGGCTCCTCGGCGGCCGCCAGCGGCTGCAGCGGCTTGAGCCGCAGCTGCCCCGCCTCGAACGGGAAGATGTCCCAGTTGGGGATCTCCGCCGCCACCAGCGCCAGCCGCCGGTCCGGGCCGAGCGCCGCCTCGACGCGCGCGTGGTAGTCCTCGACGCCCTCCGGCATGGGCGTGAGCGTACTGAACCGGGCCCGAGGGACGCCATACCCGGTGCCCTAGCATCACCGGGATGGGCATGTGGGCCGAGCTGAGCGGGCTGACCCGCGCGAGCGCCGCCCTGTGGTGGCGCTTCCTGCCCCGCCTGCTCCTGTGGTTCTGGCTCGGGTATGCCGTGCACGCCCTGTGCGTGCAGTCCGCGGCGGCCTTCGGCGCCGACGCCAAGGTGACCGGGAACATCTTCTTCGGGGTCGCCCTCATCGCGACGGGTGGGGGGACCCTGCTGATGCTGCACGCGCTCGGCCCGGGACTGACCGAGTTCCGCCGGCGGCTCGCCCGGTTCCGGCGCACTCCGCCGTCCAGTCCCGGCGAGACCGGCCCGGTCCCCGCGATCCCCACCGACGTCGCCGCCTGGCGCGGTGGTCTCGACACCGTGGCCGTCACGATCGGCCCGTTCCTCGCCATCTACTCGGTCTGGGGCATGGTCGGTGACGAGGTCCTCGGGCTGTTCGTCACCAACGCCAAGAACTACGGCACCGGCAGCGTCGACAAGTGGTCGATCGACCTCACCGACACCCGGTTCTACGTCCTCACCGCCGCGGCGGTGTGGGCGGTCCGGCTGGTCGTGCTGGCCGCCGCCCGCCTCGTCCGGCGGCGGCGCCCGGCGGGCGACCAGGGAGGGACCGGTGCCTGGGTCGCCTTCGCGGGGATCGTGCTGGAGGGACTGTGGGTCTTCCTTGCCTTCGTCGTGGTGGGGATCCTCGCCGGCAACCTGCGCGAGTGGCTCGCCGGCCGGGTCGTCACGCAGTGGCTGCTCGCGCAGTGGGTGCGGCTGACCGACCTGCTGCCCGACCTCATCCTGTTCCAGATCCACCTGCCCGACCTGGTGAGGTCGCTCGTGAGCTGGACGTGGACGACGCTGCTCCCCGCCGCGAGCCACGCCGTGCTGCTCCCGCTGGTCTGGCTGGCCCTCACCGCAACCGTGTTCGGGTGGCGGGACCTGCGCCTTCGGGACCTGGTCGGGCTGCCCGTCCTGCGCTGGACGACTGGCCCGCTGGGGCCGGGGCGCCCGATGGCGGGGCTCGGCCGGCTGGTCAAGGTCGCCACCGGCGACCTGCGCACCAAGTACCTCCCGGTGGCCAGCTCCCTGCGGATGCTGCTCCGCGGTGGGCCGCGGTTCGTCGGCGCCTACCTCGTGCTCGCGACGGTGCTCAGCACCACACAGGAGCTCGTCGAGGCGCTGGTACGGGTCAGCATCGGTCCGGTCGACGTCGACCGGTGGTCACAGACGCAGCCGTTCGCCGGGCTGCTCGTGGGGACGGTCTTCACCCCCGTGCTCGTCGCGCTCTACGGCGCGGCGTTCGACCGCTGCCTGGCGATGGTGCCCGAGGACGCGGTCCGGGTCCGTGAGCAGCGCCTGGGACAGCTCACACCCGGAAGCGGACCGCGACCGGGTCCTGGCGAAGGGACTGGCACTCGAGGGTGAACGTGTCCGCAGCGCTCCGGGGAACGAGGAAGGACACCGTGAACGGCGCCGGGCGACCCGGTGGCAGCGGCCGCGCGCCGGCCCCGCCGCACTCGGAGGCGTCATCGCTGGGCCGCCCCCCTCCCCCGCCCTCCGTGACGGGCGCCCATGAGCGCCCGTCCGCGCCGACCAGCCGCACCCGGCAGCTGACGCCGCCGGGACCAGCGGCGCGGACGAGGACCTGGGTGAACCTCGCGGTCACCAGGCGAGCCTCCGCAAGCACCGTCGCCCGCCCCTGCGTGCCGTCCCCCGGCTCCGCGACCGTCACGTCGTCGAGGGTGATGTCGAGCTCACGCAGCGCCAGCGCGCGGTGGACCGGACCGGTGGCGAGCAGCCGCGGGTTGGCGCCGGGGTGCGGGACGATCGCCTCCGAGTAGCTCACCGTCAGGGCGCTGGCGAGGGCCAGCGCGGCGGCGAGCCACCACCTCACCCCGTCACCATCGTGACCGCCTCGGGAACCGGCACCGGCAGCACTGGGGTTCGCGGGGGCCGGTCCAGCCCGAGGGGCACCCGGACGGTGGTGTCGTAGAGCTGCACCTCCCACAGCTGGGGGGCCAGCACGAAGGCGGCTCCGGCAACGGCATCAGCCGGAAGGTCGAAGACGGCGCTGAACGTCCTTGCGAAACCCGGCTGGAGGGTCCCGGTCGACGCGCCGAGACCGGTGCGCGGTGCGTAGCTGCGGCCGTCGGCCGTGTGCAGGGTCGGCTCCTGGACCGCGACCGGATGTGTCGCGCCCATGGCAGTCCACCTAACGAGCACGAACACCCCGGTTGCCGTGAGCGGGCGCCCTCGGGCGACGACCGAGGGGGCGAGCTGTGCCCCGTCGACGCGCACGTCCAGCTCGCGGGCGTGGCCGCTCACCCCCGGGGGGACGGTGACGAGCAGGCTGCGTGTGGATGCGGTGACGAGGCGTCCTCCGGCGGACAGCCCGGCGACGAGCAACACCGCGGCGGCCAGCGCCCACCAGCCGGCGACATCCGCCGGCCGCCTCATCGGCGCCTCAGGTGCGTCGCGGCCGCGCCCTGTCGCAGGCCCCGACCGAGCAGGCGCAGCGGCGTCATGGGCCCACTCGTCGGTCGACCAGCGCGACGGTCACCCGGGCGCGCTCGGGTCCGGCGACGAAGGTGTCCTCGTCCCGGCCGGCGACCGGGCTCGCCGGTCGCGCGTCGGTGCGCAGGCCCAGCTCGAGCGTCGCCGGGACCGGCTCCGGCGAGGTCCAGGGCACGAGGACCCAGAGCCGGGTGGGCACGTCCGGGTCCAGGGCTGCCACCGTGGGGTCCACGGGGACCACGTCGAGGGCGGACGCCGCCGCCCCCGGTGCCGCGAAGTTCTGGAACTCGGAGACGGGGCGGGTCTGCCTCGTCACGTTCGTCACCCGCAGGGCCACCCGCAGGCGCCCCCCACCGGTGGGCGTGCTCTCCAGCTCGGCCCCGTCGACGGCGACTGCCCACCGGCCGAGCGCGACGGTGTCGGAGGGCTGGTGCCGCACCGGCTCGGCGGCACGGAACCCGCCAGCGGCGGCCACCAGGCCCACCGCGAGCAGGAGGACACCGGCACCGCCCAGCTCCCCGCGACGGATCAGAGGCTCTTCTCGATCTCGGCTGCCTGGCGCTCGACGTCCTCGAGGCCGCCGCACATGAAGAAGGCCTGCTCGGGGACGTGGTCGTACTCGCCGTCGGCGATCTTGGTGAACGCCTCGACGGTCTCGCTGAGCGGCACCGTCGAGCCCTCGATCCCGGTGAACTGCTTGGCGACGTAGGTGTTCTGGCCGAGGAACCGCTGGATGCGCCGGGCCCGGTTGACGAGGATCTTGTCCTCCTCGGACAGCTCGTCGATGCCGAGGATCGCGATGATGTCCTGCAGCTCCTTGTTGCGCTGGAGGATCTGCTTGGTGCGCACGGCGGTGTTGTAGTGGTCCTCCGAGATGTAGCGCGGGTCGAGGATCCGTGACGTCGAGGTGAGCGGGTCCACGGCCGGGTAGATGCCGAGCGAGGCGATGTCCCGCGAGAGCTCCGTCGTCGCGTCGAGGTGCGCGAAGGTCGTGGCGGGCGCGGGGTCCGTGTAGTCGTCGGCGGGCACGTAGATCGCCTGCATCGAGGTGATGGAGTGGCCCCGCGTGGAGGTGATGCGCTCCTGCAGCACCCCCATCTCGTCGGCGAGGGTCGGCTGGTAGCCCACAGCGGACGGCATCCGGCCGAGCAGCGTGGAGACCTCGGACCCGGCCTGGGTGAACCGGAAGATGTTGTCGATGAACAGCAGCACGTCCTGCTTCTGGACGTCACGGAAGTACTCCGCCATGGTCAGCGCGGACAGCGCCACCCGAAGCCGGGTGCCCGGCGGCTCGTCCATCTGCCCGAAGACGAGCGCGGTCTGCCCGAGGACACCGGCCTCCTCCATCTCGACCATGAGGTCGTTGCCCTCGCGGGTGCGCTCACCGACACCGGCGAACACCGACACGCCACCGTGGTCGCGGGCGACGCGGGCGATCATCTCCTGGATGAGCACGGTCTTGCCGACGCCGGCCCCGCCGAACAGGCCGATCTTGCCGCCCTGCACGTAGGGGGTGAGCAGGTCGATGACCTTGATACCGGTCTCGAACATCTCGGTCTTGGGCTCGAGCTGGTCGAACGCCGGCGCCGAGCGGTGGATGCCCCAGCGCTCGGTCACCTCGAGCTTCTCGCCCTCCTCGAGGTTGAGGCACTCCCCCGTGACGTTGAAGACCTTGCCGAGGGTCACGTCGCCCACCGGCACGGAGATCGGGCCACCGGTGTCCTGCACCGCCGCCCCCCGGACGAGACCGTCGGTCGGCTGGAGCGAGATGGCGCGCACCATGTTGTCGCCGATGTGCAGCGCGACCTCGAGGTTGACGTTCTTCGTCTCTCCGCCGAGGTCGACCTCGGTGGTCAGCAGGTTGTACTGCTCCGGCATCGCGTCGGCGGGGAACTCAACGTCGACGACGGGACCGGTGATCCGCGCGACCCGGCCGAGCCCGCCTTCGCGGGTCTGGGTGTCCTTCGTGGCTGTGGCAGTCATCTGTGTCGTGTCCTTTGCTGGGCGCGGTCTGGGCTAGGCGGATGCGGAGGCGAGCGCGTCGGCGCCGCCGACGATCTCGCTGATCTCCTGGGTGATCTCTGCCTGACGGGCCTGGTTGGCCAGCCGGGTATAGGTCTTGATGAGCGCGTCGGCGTTGTCGGTGGCCGACTTCATCGCCCGCTGCCGCGCCGCGAGCTCCGATGCGGCGGCCCCCAGCAGGCAGGTGTAGATGCGCGAGACGACGTACTTGGGCAGCAGGTTGTCGAGCACGCGCTCCACGCTCGGCTCGAACTCGTAGAGCGGCAGGACGTCCTTCTCGTCGGGCACGTCCTCCCCCTCGACGATCTCGAGGGGCACGAGGCGCAGCACCCGCGGCTCCTGCACGACCATGTTGCGGAACCGGGTGTAGACGACGTGGATCTCGTCGTGACCGCCGTCCTCGTAGTCGCTGAGGAAGTCCTCGACCAGGCGCCCACCGATCTCCCGGGCCATGTCGTAGGTCGGCGAGTCCGAGAACCCGCACCACTCCTCGGCATACTCACGGCGTCGGAACTTGTAGAAGGCGACCGCCTTGCGGCCGACGAGGTACGGCACCACCTCCTTGCCCTCCTCGCGCAGGCGGCGCAGCAGCGCCTCGCTCTCCTTGAGCACCGCGGAGGAGTACGCGCCGGCCAGGCCACGGTCACTGGTGACGACGAGGACACCGGCGCGGCGCACCTCGTCGCGCTCGGTCGTCAGCGGGTGCTCCTCATTGGAGTAGGTCGCCAGCGCCGACAGGGCCCGGGTGATGGCCACCGTGTAGGGGGTGGACTCCTCGACCCGCTGGCGGGCCTTGATGACCCGGGACGCCGCGATGAGCTCCATCGCCCGGGTGATCTTCTTGATCGCGGTGACGGACCGGATGCGCTGCCGGTAGACCCGGATCTGCGCTCCCATATCGTGCCGCCTCTCTGTGGTTCGGAATTCGTCGGTGCTGCGGGGTGGGGTATGCCGTGCGGCCGGGCTCCGCGGCCGGGCTCCGCGGCCGGGGCTCCGGGGCCGGCGGCCGGGGCGAGCGTCCCTCAGCGGCGCTGCTTGACGATCTGCTCCTGGTCGATGTCCTCGTCCGGAAGGTCCTCCGGGTCCGCCTCGTGGCCGGCCTCGACCGAGTGCTCCCGGCCGCCGCCCGCGAACTGCTCCTTGAAGGCCTTGATGGCCTCCTCGAGCCCGTTGCGGGTGTCGTCGTCGAACTTCTGCGTCTCGCGGATCGACGCCAGCAGTCCGGACTTCTCCCGGCGCAGGTAGTCGAGGAAGTCCGCCTCGAAGCCGCGCACGTCCCCGACCGCGACCGAGTCGAGCTGGCCGGTGGTGCCGGCCCAGACGCTGACGACCTGCTCCTCGATGGGGAACGGCTTGGACTGGCGCTGCTTGAGCAGCTCGACGAGCCGGGCACCGCGGGCGAGCTGGGCGCGCGAGGCGGGGTCGAGGTCGGAGGCGAACATCGCGAACGCCTCCATGGCGCGGAACTGCGCCAGGTCGAGCTTGAGCCGGCCCGCGACCTCCTTCATCGCCTTGATCTGCGCCGCACCACCGACCCGGGACACCGACACGCCCACGTCGACGGCCGGACGGACGTTGGCGTTGAACAGGTCGGCCTGCAGGTAGATCTGCCCGTCGGTGATGGAGATGACGTTCGTCGGGATGTAGGCCGATATGTCGCCGGCCTTGGTCTCGATGATCGGCAGGCCCGTCATCGAACCGGCCCCGAGCTCGTCCGAGAGCTTGGCGCAGCGCTCGAGCAGCCGACTGTGCAGGTAGAACACGTCACCGGGGTAGGCCTCGCGGCCCGGCGGACGGCGCAGCAGCAGCGACACGGCCCGGTAGGCCTCGGCCTGCTTGGACAGGTCGTCGAAGACGATGAGCACGTGCTTGCCGTCGTACATCCAGTGCTGCCCGATGGCCGAGCCGGTGTACGGCGCGAGGTACTTGAACCCTGCGGCGTCGGAGGCGGGAGCGGCCACGATCGTCGTGTACTCCAGGGCGCCGGCGGCCTCCAGGGTGCTGCGCACCGACGCGATCGTCGAGCCCTTCTGCCCGATCGCGACGTAAATGCACCTGACCTGCTGCTCCGGGTCGCCCGACTCCCAGTTGCGCTTCTGGTTGATGATCGTGTCGATGGCGATCTGGGACTTGCCGGTCTGCCGGTCGCCGATGATGAGCTGGCGCTGGCCGCGCCCGATCGGGGTCATCGCGTCGACGGCCTTGAGGCCGGTCTGCAGGGGCTGGTGGACCGACTTGCGCTGCACGACCGTGGGGGCCTGCAGCTCCAGCGCCCGGCGGTCGTCGGCCTTGACCTCGCCGAGGCCGTCGATCGGTTGGCCGAGCGGGTTGACGACGCGGCCGAGGAAGGCGTCGCCGACGGGGACCGAGAGGACCTCCCCCGTGCGCTTGACCGGCTGGCCCTCCTCGATGCCCGAGAAGTCGCCGAGGACGACGACACCGATGTCGTGGACGTCGAGGTTGAGGGCGATGCCGAGGGTGCCGTCCTCGAACCGCAGCAGCTCGCTCGCCATCGCCGAGGGCAGCCCCTCCACGTGGGCGATGCCGTCACCGGCGTCGGTGACGCGCCCGACCTCCTCGCGGGAGGCGGCGCCAGGGTCGTAGGACTGGACAAAGCTGTCCAGGGCGTCCCGGATCTCCTCCGGACGGATAGAGAGCTCCGTCATCTGATCTTCTCCTCGGTTGCCGGTCCGCTCTCGGGACCGGATCTCGTGTGTGCTGGTGCGGGTGCGGTGTCGCGGGTTCAGTTGAGGGTATGCCGGTGGGGCTCAGGAGTCGAAGTGCCTGCGGGCACCCTCGAGCTTGCGCAGGATCGTCCCGTCGACGACCTCGTCGCCGATCTCGATGCGGATACCGCCGACCACCTCGGGGTCGATGACGACGTTGAGGTGCACCGCCTTGCCGTAAATGCCCTCGAGCGCCCGGGAGAGGCGCTCACGCTGCCCCTCGTCGAGGTCGATGACGGAGACAACCGTCGCCGAGAGCTGCTCGCGGCGCCTCGCGGCCACCGCGAGGTAGGTCTCGACGGTGCGGTCGAAGCGCCGTCCGCGGGGTGCGAGGACCGCTTGGCGCGCCAGCCGGAGGGTCTCCGTGCTGACCTTGCCCTCGAGCAGGGCGCCGACGACCTGGGCCTTGGCCTGCGGGTCGCCGGTGCGGTCGGTCAGGGCCTCCCGCAGCGCCGCGTTGCCGGCCACGATCCGCTCGAAGCGGAACAGGCCGTCCTCGAGGTCGTCTGCCGTGCCGGCCCGCTCCGATGCCATGACCAACGCCTGGACGGCAAAGCCCTCCACCGCGTCAGCCAGGTCCCGTTCCGCGGCCCACCGCTGGGCTACCAGGGTGGCGAGCAGGTCCGTCGCCGGGGCGCCCACCCTGCCGCCGAACAGCCGCCGGACCAGATCGCCCTTGGCCGACCCGTCGCGGGACGGGTCGGCCAGCGCCCGGCGCAGCGCGGCGTTGCCGTCGAGGGCGCCGGTGGCCCCGAAGAGGTCCTCCGCCAGCGCCCCCGCATCGACGTCACCGGACAGGGCCTGCTCCAGCGCCTCCTGCCCGGCGACCACGGCGACCCGCGAGGAACCCTGCATCAGCTGTCCGTCCCCGCCTCGGCGTCGCCGGCGGCCTCGAGCGCCGCAGAGTCACCGGCGGAGTCCGACGACCCGCCGACGGCGGCGCCGACCTTCTCCGGCCGGATGTCCCCGGACTCGAGCTCGGAGAGGAAGCGCTCGACGATGCCCTTCTGACGGGTCTCGTCGTGCAGCGACTCGCCGACGATCCGGCTGGCCAGGTCGGTGGAGAGCCGCCCGACCTCGCCCCGGAGCGCGACGATGGCCTGTTGGCGCTCCGCTTCGATCTGCTTCTGCGCCGCGTCGGTGATCCGGGCGGCCTGCTGCTGCGCCTGCTCGCGCATCTCGGCGATGATCGCCGCCCCCTGGGCCTTGGCGTCCTCACGGATCCGCGAGCCCTCCGCCCGGGCCTCCTGCAGCTGCGCGGTGTACTGCTCGAGCGCGGCCTGGGCCTGCGCCTGGGCCTCCTCGGCCCTGCCGATGCCACCCTCGATGGCCTCGGTGCGCTCGGTGTACGCCTTCTCGAGGTTCGGCACGACCTTCTTCTGCACGATGAGGTACAGGACGGCGATGGCGATGATGCCGAAGATCAGCTCACCCCAGTGCGGCAGCACGGGGAGCCGGTCGGCCTCCTCGCTCGCCAGGGTCAGGACCGACGATGCGCCTGCGTAGAGCTGCACGGGAACCTCCTTGTGCCTGGTGCCGGGTGGGTCCGGGTCGAGCGGGTCAGGCGCTCTTGAAGACGAACGCCAGCACGAGGCCGAAGATGGCCAGCGCCTCGGCGAGGGCGAAGCCGAGGATGGCAATGGACTGCAGCTGGCCGCGGGCTTCGGGCTGGCGGGCGACGCCGTTGATGTAGGCGGCGAAGATGAGGCCGATGCCGATGCCGGGGCCGATGGCGGAGAGGCCGTAGCCGATGATGGCGATGTTCCCGCCGATGTTGATGGTCCCGTTCACGATGTCCTCTTTCGTCCTTGGTGTCGGTCGGCACGGCGCCGGCCGGGGGGGCGGTGGTGCGTCAGTGCTCGTCGGCGAGGGAGCCGGCGATGTAGGTGGCTGCGAGCAGGGTGAAGATGTAGGCCTGGAGGAACTCGATGAGGGCCTCGAAGACCGTCATGACGAACGCGAGGACGAAGGAGCCGGCGGCCGCGACCTTCAGCCCCAGGCCACCGCTGCTGAACATGTACTCGCCACCCGTGATGAACAGCAGCAGGAGCAGGTGGCCGGCGAACATGTTGCCGAAGAGCCGCAGTGCGAGCGTCAACGGCCGGGTGACGAAGAAGGTGAAGACCTCGAGGACGAAGATGAACGGGATGATCGGGCGGGGCAGGCCCGCCGGCACCAGCGCCTTGAAGTAGCCGACGACGCCGTGCTTCCTGATGCCGAGGAGGTGGTAGATCACGAAGACGACGAGGGTGAGCGCGATCGGGAAGGCGACCCGCCCCATCGTCGGGAACTGGATCGGCGGGATGATGCCGAACAGGTTGTTGACGAGGATGACGACGAAGAGCGAGAACAGCAGCGGCACGAAGCGCAGGAAGTCCTTGCTGCCGATGATGTCCCGGGCGAGCCCGTTGCGCACCAGGTTGTAGACGCCCTCCGTCATCCATTGGCCCTTGCTGGGCACGACCGCGGCCCGCCGCGTGCTGGTGACGAGCCACACGGCGATCAGCCCGACGGACAGGACGAGGACCACGGACGGGCGGGTCAGGGCGAACGGGCCGTCGCCGAGCAGCGGCTGGTAGAACTCCTGTGGTGTCGGCGCCTGGTAACCGCCGCCGGAGTCGGTCGGTGCCCCGCTCAGCGCGGCCAGCACGTTCAGGCTCACAGGGTCTCCTCGATCTCGGTCTCCTCGACCTCACCGGCCATGACGCTCGACGGCCTCACTTCTGGTGCGTACCGTACCTGAACCAGACAAGGTAGAGCGACATGGCCATCCCACCGAGAATGCCCACCACGACAAGGAATCCGGTGCCCAGCCAGTGGTCCAGCGCGATGCCGGCCCCGCCGAACAGCACCGGCCCGGAGATCAGGTAGGCCACCGCGTTCCACATCGAGGACTCCGCGAGCCGGCGATGGCCGCCGTCCGGGTCCATCTGCGGTGCTCGCCCGTCGCTCATCTGCTCGCCTCACCATCTCAGGGCTGGGTCCCGCCGGGTGCATC
>JAABUR0100002835.1_pt1 | contig 25566 bp, 30 predicted proteins | sample 5560091 | NCBI WGS metagenome assembly JAABUR01 (sample SAMN10711879, study PRJNA513375) | rock metagenome | isolation source: Antarctica rocks | place: Antarctica: Victoria Land, University Valley sud
AGCATGCACTCTCTGTAGTCATCCCATTCATCTATATTGGGCTCATAATAACCGTCCATTGGCGTGTTCGAACCCGACTGCGATAAGAGAACGAGTTCTTTTAGCTCATCCTTGGCATCCACGAGAGGCGCTTTCCATAGGAAGCCCGCTTTGCGGTGGTCTTGGTCGTAGATCCAGATTCGGGGCCATGTGTCAGGGGTGGTGAGCCCTTCATCGGTATCAAGCTCACGTGCAGTCACAGTAGGTTTGTCGACAGGTACGTGGATGTTCTTTAAAGACACCGGGGCCGGAGCAGCTAAGGCCCAGAATTGCAGCCACTCCACTGGATTGCTTGGGTTTTTCCCAGGTGGATCCTGGTCGAGAGTTTCGATTCTGTCTAGAGAAGGCGCCGCCTTTGAAGTTCGTGGCTGCCGCGGGACCGTGGGCCGGGAGATTATGGGCGGATTATACTCGAACATCTGGTGGTCAATATTAACAGAAGGAATCTGCCGTTTTCTCTTAATGACACTCGTGAAGTGTTCACCATGGAGCTCGAAGTGATCAATTCTCGATACCAAGCCAGAATGCCATGGTCGGTAAGTGACTGGGCCAATCCAGGCTGTCCAAGAGTAAGTGGGCAGGACCAATTGTTGCTTGGGGGTGTCTTCATCCTCTAGTATCCTGCGGTCAATGGAATCCTTTGGTCTCCATAGAAGGGCATGGTCCCAGATCTCTTTTGGTAGACCCTTAAAGAATGATCATTCATACATCTTCTTACAGACTACCTGGGCTCCTTCAAAAGCGAGGAGAATGTCTCGTGGGTAGCTGAGACTCTTAGCAGAATACAGTTCTATCAATTGAGAATATGATTTCCATGTATCAGGCCATGGAGTCGCCTTCACCTTCGAGAGCAGCCCCACAGATCGAACGCTTGAGCTTTCGTATAACGATGTAGATTTCGGGAATAGTTTCAAAGCTCCAAAATCGGGAGTGTAATAAAAGGTATCCTGGTCTAAGTCTGAGGATACACGCTCGCAAACGATATCTTCACGCATAGAATCACATCTGCAGTCGAAGTGTACTTGTCGATCAGTAAATATAAGAGATCGACGCGAAAGTAGTCTTTCTTGAAAAGTCCAAGCTCTGGTATTCCACATGGAGGTATTCAGCTGTTGAGACAGCATCGGCATTGGGACTAGAAGTCTTAATCCTTGAATTACATCTGTGTATTGAGTTACTGATCTAGAGCCCGGGCGTAACCCGGGTAGTGAAGCATCTGCATTAGTACCCCCGGCGGCTATGATACTCAATACTGCCTGGGAATATATCAGACCCATCTGGCTTATTTGTTCAATCTTCTCTTTCGGGTTATCTTGAACAATGCAAAGTTGATCACACCACAGATATCTTTCGCCAAGACAGCCAACGAGCTGTATAGAATCCAGAAGAGTTTGACCTAATATATCAGTCCGCTTCGCCAAGGAAGAGTCCTTTTCCATAGAGAGTTTGTTGCGCATAGTCAGCTGTATGATTTTGGCATTACCCCATACATAGCTCAGAGCAATATATCTGGAGTGTTTCGAAGCTTTCACAATACACATCCTCTTCACGTCGATGAGCCTAAGTCCTGAGGGAAACTGTCTGATCTTCTCCCATGGGGTATAATCACATTCAAATGTGTGGTTCTCTTTACAGTTTTGTATCCAACCACGAACTAAATTGAGGTCTACGCATTCCTGAAGAAGCCGACCATGATACAGGGGTAATTCTCCAATAGAGACTGCATCATCGGCTGCAAGCTTTATCTCTCCATGAGGAAATCGCAGTCTTGAAGACTCCAATGACAACGAACTGTTGCTTGTAATGCTGAGCGTAATTGCTTTATGCACCTGGGCAATTCGCGATGTTCTGCTTCCAGTCACAGCAGGATTTATACCACATGTGACCCTGCCGCCGTCTGAGGTCTTTAACCTTGTGAGATCTTCAGGCGTCAGAATTTGATCTGGGCGACTCGAGCATATCGAATGAATAACCAATCGACAGAAGGCACAGTATATTCGCTTTGCTATATCATCCAGATATCCTAAAGAGTGCCAACACTTAGTACTGGCTCCGCCAGGAGCGCAAAACCTGTCCTTCCGTGTATGCAAATCGACCTGTTTGAACATATCGAGAAAGTTCAGGCATCGACAGGAAGTACATAGAGAGTCGTCTACTTCCACGGAATTGTAATCCATGCCTTTGGTTGGGCTTTCTCTACTTCTGGTGCAGTGAGTGATCCTTACACGAACAGCGTCGTCTTCATGCGTAGAATAGAGATAAACGTTAAGCAACCTCAGGGGTTATAGAGCAAGAAAGTCTTAGGATTCTGCTTTGAGCCATGTACTATCGAGGGTCAAAGATTCATGTGCCGAGATGTAACTTAATGATACGGAGTCTCGGGACTCGGGAGTGATGCCAGAGCGTCGCGCTAGCAGCTCCCTGCATGTTAAAATATGCGCCTTGTCGGTGTAGGGCTCAGTACTCCGTATGCAGCACTGATTTGAACTTTCACGATTCGGGCAATCCTAGATGGGTAGGTAGTTATCCATGCATTTTACCAGCAGCGCAATCGCTTTACAGTATGTGAGCAAAGACTAACTCATCTCTAATACCTCACTTTCGTATCTACCGGCAGCGTATCTACCATTGAACAAACAATACATTGAACGCACGACATAAAATTCGAATAGAACATTAACAGAATATACCTTAGCGATGACAGATGTTTTCCTCGGCGTAAGCTCGGTACCGCTCTAGCACGTCAGTCTTCTCAATACCTCCGTCTCTAACCTGCCATGAGAAGGCGTAATGCGCTGCTACGGCTTTACCGTCAATCACGGCGTCTGGGATAGATAGATCAGTATGAGAAGTTCCCCTGTTGAAAAAAGAAGACCTACGCCTTCCGAGTCTTTTAGGAAGAGTCACTGTCAAGAATTCCTCATCATCGTCTGGAAATGGTCGATTGTCCACAACGTCGTCACCCCATATGGCGATCAAGTTGATGCTCACACGATAGTATTGGTAGTCCCACATGTCAAAGTGGTACTTGGATATTTCTGCTTCCCCCCCCTCGAGGGCCTCCAAGAATGAATAGTGCTGCTGCGCAAGAACAGCCCAGCTCTTCAGCCCCGGCCCAGACTGCAGGTATGTGGCCGTTGTTATGGGAGTACCGTCTAGGTTATATTCGGGGCCGAGAGGCAGCCATCGATGGGTCTTGGAGAGCGGTGAAAGCGTCCTCTGGAGGGAGAATGACGGATGACCAGTCCACATGGGAAGCTCAGATGCACGCCAAGAAGCTTTCTCAGGCAGTTGTTGAGGCGGGTCCAATTCGGGCAGATATGGACGTATTACGCCGAGATGGTAGTGCACCCACGAAAGCGCTGGGTTGTTGATGGTGTTGGCGGATGTGAGAAGGTTTTCGGGATGGGCAACTTTCGAGGCAACTAGGCGAGAAATAGTGGAATTATCAATAAAGACCTTGAGTCCTCCTAGTTAGCATGAGTATACGTCATGCTTTGCAGCATGACCGAAAGAATGTGTCTTACCACATCATCGTCTATCTTAATGTACATCACCCCTCTTTCAACGTTATCCCATACCGCGCCGTAAGGAACTCTGCTCGAATCGCCGCTGGAGAGTGTGAGGTTTAATCTAGAGTAGCCGCTTGTGGTAGATACCAGATGGTCCAACCACTTCAGATCTTCCGCGTCGTTGGTTCGTGCAACAAATATAACTTCGTCTAGCAGCCCGCCATTTGTAATAAGATTATGCTATAACGATAACATGTCAACCTCTCGCATAAATGAGATGAAAGCGGGAAAGTTATACTCTAAGGTAACAGTCCAAGATAGACACTCGAGAGCGACGCCCGTAAAACACCAAAGCCTTGACTTGAAAATTGGGAGGAATTTCAGGCACAACAATCTTTCGAACCGGGCCTAAAGTCGGTTTGTAGAGCAGGGTCCCCAATATCAGGAAGATCGTAACTAGAAATCCAAGCACCAGAATCTTACACATCACTCCAAAAGCTCGACGCCTTGGGACTATATTTTCTTGTAAAATGGTATAGGGCGGGTAATGGTATTGGGGAAGCATTGTAGTTGGCGCGAACCCTGTGTTGTAAAACGCGCTGCACGAGAGTACAAATCTGCCCGAGATCTGCGCAGCATGCTGCTTTCAGAAAGACACTTGGAGGAACAGAGAAGAGAGTTTTGGGTGAAAAGAAAGATTGCTCGTGCGCATAATGGTGTCCTGTACCCAGCAAGCTACTGTAGCAGTCAAGATCAAAGGCATTCTCGTAGGGAAAATGAGAAGCTTTGTCTCGTGTGCGAACAGGCCAGTTGTGGCCACGTCTATGCGACGCCCGCAAGAACCCATGTTTCGCATCTTGCGCCGACCGCCATGTTTTAATTAGAACGACTATATATGATGCAGGCAGAAGGTGTTGTCCAAGGTATTGAAGCAAAGTGTTGAAGGATTATCGAGAGGGTTCGTCGCATAAGGGAACCAGGCTAAGCCCCATGTTTCGCATTTTGAGACCTCAGCCTCACGAGGCTGAGGGCTTACGAGTAGGTCGTGTAAAAGCATTGTTGGGACACGGAGACCGCTCTTGCGAAAAGTGAAGATGCTGAGAAAAGGTAGCACCTGCATCGAAAGCGCTTCTTCCAGGACGACGCGCTGATGCTTAGTGAGGAAGTGAAGGTTTACATACCTTAGCTATTGCACTTTGGAGACACAAAGCAATCGAGGCCAGAGACACGTACTGGGGTGGTACAAAAAGCAGCGCAAGGCAAGCACTGGGAGAATGGGATGGACGAAGCAGCGGCTTGGGGCAGTGTACAGCCACCAAAAGCGGCCCCCGTAAACCCTATACCTAAAGTAAAGAAGGACATGGGATTTGATCCATCATATGTGTTTTTTCCAAGCCCTACGAGTAGCTTGAAGTGGGCAAATGGCCCCGAAAGGATTCGGGGCCTGTCATTCTCATTCAACGCCTTTGGTGGATTTTTATTCCTGGTTTGACAGGGGCCTATCGTGCCACTAACATCGTCACGTGTCGAGGCGGAGCGTGACAGTCCTGCTGTTGAGCTGAGATAGATCCAGGGCTGAGATCCTGCCAGCGAAGGATGGAAGATCTGTTATGACTCGCCATGTCCGCCATACGGGTACGGAATACCTGTATTGATATTATCTCAGAACCAACCGAATGTTCCCTGAAACACTGACATATTTCGCAGCGCCAGATGTCAAAGGTACATGCCATGCCATGCTCTCAACAATAACCTAGAACCCAACCCGCCTACTTCATGTTGAACATCTAACTAAGTTCTTGTGACTCAACCGTCTGCAAAACACATAGACTGCATCTGAGCATGTAAATCTCAAAGCTTCGCCTTTAATATCCCGTCTCACCATTTCCTTTGGCCACGAAATCTCAATACCCGAAAATTCATAGTCTCTGTAGCGCTCTTGTGACTGCTTTGATCTAACGAATGAATAGTTTTAGTCATGTTAAGCAGAGTAACACTAGAGCTCTGCCCAGCGTCGAAGGTGGTACCACGTACGACTTCTGGAGTGCGACGGTCGAGGTCAGCAGCAACGGCGCTACCCAACAGATCAGTATTGGGACCATCAGACTTATACCTTCCTCATTCTCAGTTCTCTTCACAGAATATCGTTCTGGTTTCCCTTCATGTACCTTTTTTGTCAAGTCCTTTAAATAGAGAATCAGAAGACTTGAAGCTCGACTGGGCATATTCCATGTTGACGGACCATTGTAACTGATGTCCTTATGATCTTCCCCTTGCCCTTCCGCCTACGAAAATTTTGTAAATGGAGTATGTAGCTTCGCACCAATCAGCCGTGGTAAGCTTGTTATTACCGCCAAAGATATGCTCCAAAGGTCCAGGAGCAAACATCGGCTCATTTACTGCGATCACGATGCTGTCCATGACGATAAGCTTATTGTTGCGTTGTAGCAACACTTAGGTATACTGCTTATACTGCTACCTGTTCTTGTAGTTTTCGATCCCTCTACGTTCTGGGATAGCTGAGCTCCCAAAATTGTTGCATTTATGTCAGAGTAAAGCGTCAGTCCTCCGGTGTGTTTTCTCGGCATCCAGATGGAAAGCGAGCTCTTCGTTTTCGCGATTGTGATTATACATGAAGGGATCCCATTCAGCTCGGGTAAGCCTCACAGCCAATACAACGAGGTACTGCCTTTACCCCATGCCAACAAACAAATCCCCGCAATGCGCCTTCGTCGAAGACTAACACATCACAGTAGTCAAATGCACTGAATCCATCAACATAGGGCACATGGTATGGTGTGGCTTCCATAAGGCGCGGAGAAAGCCGGGCATAGAGTGCGTGGCTTGTAAAGAGGCGAGGCTACGCGCAGGAACTGCGGCCCTTGTTGCGAAAAGGCAGAAGGAAACGGTAGATAAGCAACGAGAAAATGGTTCGAATTCAAGGGACAATGGTAACAACGGAGGTCGCCTAAGCAGTGAAAATCGTGCGAAGAAAGGGAACTTCGAGAGCGCACCAGACGGCGGAAACCAATTTAAGGCTTTCTTGTGAGCATTGATATGCTGAAATTCCGCTGCTATTGTCTCCTCAGGGCAGAGAAAAGGCAAGGAGAGCATAGAGTACTTGCAAGACCATTCTCATGCAAGACCAACCTCGTGCATGAAGCTTTGATTCATGTTTGTCTCCTATGAGCAGTAGGTTGACAGAGGGAAAAGCTCGTAGCCAGCGATGCAGTTGTATCACATGGACCGATAACCTCACCAATCAACTGCATATGGATACGCTCTGAAAGTTAGAATCGACCAGCGGCTTGCCTTAAGGCCAACAGAAAATTGTTAGGCTTATCGTTAGAAACAAACACAAACTTTCCCCAGACGATATTATAGATTACCGCTAAGATGTCGCTAGAACTAATACGTGAGTGTTAAGGTAAGCAATCCCTGTCAGTCAGCACTTTATTGCCTCAGTTCTCAGACGTGCCAACGTCGCTAAGCCCCTTCGGGTTAGCGCTCTGCTGACTTCGCAGCATACGAGCGGCACGTCTGAGTGCAAACCTCTGTAAGATAGATTGATCTGCGTTAATTTGAAATAATATCAAACTTTGTCATCATCTTATTTAATTCAAATGTAATTTACAGTATTAATGAGATATTCATGTATTTTAAGTCTGCATCATTAATCTTAGCAAAAGCGCATTTAACAGTGAGTTGAGTGTCATTTTTCGATTGAAGTGTGATCAATCTACAAAGTGAGCAGAACTTAAACATTTCATTAAGCTCATAATACAATAAGAAAAGAAAGATCTTTCATGTTCAGCAACAAATACTATTCTACAAAGTCACGAAGTGAAAGAATGAAGAGATCAAAGAAAGCTTCACATTGCTATCAAAACTGCTATTTAAAGAAAATTTATTGACAAAACTGCGTGATGTGCATTTATCATTCAAACACATCTTCAATTTCAAGTTGAATCAAAGATGTTATCTTGCTTAAAATCAGCTTGATATTAAATTATGATCTTGAAGTCAATCTTGAATTCAAACTCATCACACTTGAACTTCTTGAAGCTCAATTGAATCTGATACAGATTTGCATCTAAACTTTTTTTACTCATCATGCAATATAGTTTTCTTCATCACATATAATAGTAAATGATTTCAGTTATTACTTTTTCATCAATGTTGATATCATTGACTAGCATTTTCTTCTTATGTACATGTTTCAAAGAGATGTGAATTGTGTGAATCATTTTTATGCTATCAAAATTGATGAAATATCTTTGATGCAACTTCTTGATCATAAGAATCAACAAAGCTATGATTGTAATATAATCATTCAAGTGAATCTTGAATTGAAAAACTTCATCATTGAGAACAGTTCAAGACAGTTTAAAGTTCATGTACAAAGAGAAATCATCATACTGATTGAATGATTTGAATCTGCTTGTGATAAAATGCTTGATATTTTGTTTAACTAAGTCAAATAAAACATAATGATTTGTATGAAAGTTGCACAGAATTGTGAATGAGTTGCACAAAGAATTATTAATTTGATGCTTCTTGAAACGAGTTTTTTTCTTGAAATTCTTCTTTTCATTATTCAAGACAATCTTGTGATGACATTTTAATTTAAACTTTAATCTTAATTCTGTGTTGATTATTTTAAGATTAAATGATTTCTTAATCATTCTCATTTTATGTTTTTTCATGATTTCTTCTTCTTGTTGATCAATGTGATCTTACTCTTCTCAATGTTGAACACATCATCATCAGACTCATTTGAAATTTCATTATTAATTTCATTATTGAATTTTTCGTCTAAATCATTCTTGAATTTCTCAAACTTTTTATTGATCTTCTTGTGCTGCTTGTGATTTTTGAACATCTTCTTCTCTTTATTCTTTTTATTTTTCATTTCATTAACTGTCAAATCATTGTTATCTTTCATTACTATGTTTGTCTCAATTTTTCAATAATCAGTCTCATAAGTTACAGTTTTCTTCTTAATCTTTGTTTTTTTTTCTTGCATTCTTGAGAGTTTTATTCACAGTTTTCTTAGTCACATTTGTTAAGATCTTTTCATTCTTCTCAGTGAGCTTGAAGAATTGAGATGTATTGACAGTGTGAAAAGCGTTAACAAGACTATTCAAAGAGAACATAGTCTTAAACACTTAAGAAAGTTCTGCATCATTTTTAAGTTTATTTGACTGAGCAGAATCAGAAGTTACATGAAAAGATACTTTCTGAATGAAATAATCAGTGAATGATGATGATTAATTGACAAAGCAAAGATACTTATCTTCTCAGCATCAAGTATCATGTCACTCTCAATGTTCATGATGATGAAGTAACTGTAAAACAAGATAATTGTATTTAAGCAGTTAAGAATTATTAGTGAGTTGAGAAAGAATTTGAATGAATTCATGTGTCAGAAACTACAAGAACTTAAAGATTTTTTGAAGATTAAATTTAAATGTGCGCTGAAATTCAAAGAAAGAGATTTAAATGTACATTGAAATTCAAAGAAAGAGATTTAAATATAAAGCTGTTTTAATAAAAATATTTTCTAACAAAATGATAGAAATATTTTATCTTTTACTTCTAATCTTTTAATTAATTAACTCGCTTAATTACTTAATGCTTTTCTTCTATTTTTTAAACATCTTTCAAAAATTTATTGTTCTGAAAACTATTGATATAAATCATCATATAATGAAATCTATTCTGTTGTTGTTGTTGTTGTGATTATTATTATAGTTTCTTTTAATATTATTCTTCTTACTAATTAATACATTCATTCATCATGTTGTTGTTGTTAATCTTGTTGATCTTCATTTTACTCTGTTAATCTCATTTCTCTTTTTTCATCTTATTAACATGTTTACTCAATTGATCTCTTCTAGTTATGTCATTCAACAAATTGCTTTTCATAATTCACTTTGACTATCTTTTTAATTCACTCGCTTTATTTGTTGAATATCATTTCTCACTCTTAAACTTATCATTTAATTTAAATAGTTATGTCAGATGCAATTGCATCAATGTTGTTCAAGATTTTTCAAGATGCTTTGAAAGAAAACATCATGATCATAGTTAATATTTTAGTGAAGTATCTTATCAGCAGCATGATGATTAAATCAGAAGCAGATATCAGAATTATGATAAACAAATGAATTATTGCACAAGATAAAATCACTGAGCAATTCAATGAGCTGCAAATTTTTTTTCAGACTGTTAAAGAGAATTTAAAATTCATGAATGAGATTTTATTAAAGATTTAAACTGTCTTGTTGAACAGAAAGATTTAAAGAGCAAAATTTTTCATACAGACTAAAACATTGAAAGTCATTAACATTTCGCTATTGAAGAAACTTTATCAGCAAGCGTTGAGCAATCAAAATCATAAAAAGAAGTATATGCATCTGATTAAAATGAAATAAAAAGATAATATTGATGACTGATCATTTAATTAACTGAAAGAAAACTATCTTGATGCAATAATAATAATAATAATAAATTCATACATTCTTGTGACATCGATTAGATCAATTCATGAGAGACTTTATGCTATCTGTATCGAGTGAACAAAACTCTCTGAGATAGAAAATCACTCGCAGTCTACACGACTGCTTCACGCAGTCGAAACAGTGAGTTTTGAGACTATGTATCAAATTTGTTCGCGTTGATTGCACGTTAGAAAACGAGTGTTCTAGTCACTCTAAATTGCTTTAAGAGCTTCGTTTTCATCATCATCTTCGCTACTGCTCTGAGATTCTTCGTGATGATGACGATTATTTGATAGTTTGAGAAGTTAGCATCTTGTAGCATTCTTGATCGCAGGTGCGATCAGTTCGAGCAGTGCATGAGTACATGCTTCGTCGTTTGATGACTTCATTCGCAGTCGTATCGCGAGCTATTCATGTCTGAAACGTTTCTAGAGTGCAGATTAATGTTCAGATCTATGCGTTCGATTCTGATGTGCATTGCAAGAATGCTTTCTGCTTTCTGAAGATTGTCACGCATCTTTATCATCTTATTGCTCAGATGCAATCTTTGTGCTGAGATTGCATTGACGTCTGCGACGCGTTCTCTGTACTTTTCTCATCGTTGATTTCATTGATCTTTGTGATACTGCGTTATTGCGATGCTATCGCTTGTTGAAATCGTTGTGAAGAAGAAAGTGTGTCGTCTGCGTCTTGACTGTATCTTCGCATCTTCTCGAATGAAGACATTCAGAAGTACTATTTTCTTGATGACGAGTGAGCGAGAAATGACGCGATTAACTTTCGTCAAACGAACGCGTATTAGTTCGCATGCTTGTCTGATCTCTTGCGTTCGATCGTCGACTCAACTGTGTAGCGTGATCTTGTTCTGTAGCATGTTCAGATGAACATGTAGCGAACTCATGTATGTTTCTGTCTCTAGAGTTTCGATGTTTACTCTTTTGAATGCTTCTGCTACGTGACGCAGAGTCTGATTCTGAAGTGTTTCTAGTCTGCGTTCTTTGCTCGACAGTTCATCTTTCTTGTCGCGCTGATGTCAGACTGACGCTTCGAATGCAATTTCTGACCTCACTACTGCTGAGTATACTTGTCTCGCTTTTGTGAAGATAGCTTCTCATGTGAAGACTTCAAGACGACTAAGTGTCAACATTCTTGTGACGTGATTCGTCTCTATTTGTCGAAGATGCGCGCTTCATCGCAGTTTCGTGTTCAGTTGCATCTCTAGAACTCGTACGTCTGATTTTGATTTGATAACTGAGCTTTCTATTTGTATGCTAGTCATCATGTCGAACCTCTTCGATTTTCTAGTGAAATGCGTGAGCTCGTACTTTTCTGATGCGAACGTTGCGTCATGAGTGCGAGCTCATTTCGCGCAGACGTCGTGTGCCTATCGAAAATATGTTGTATACGTTGCATGCAACATACATAGAGCACGATTTCTATGCTGGTTTTCCCCTTAGGCTCGAGAAATTACTCAGAGAGTTTTCTCGCGACAGATTCACAGTTCAAGGCGAACAAGATCTCTCACTGCTCAGATTTCGGCAGTTTACTTCTTAAGCATGAATCGCAGACGTATCGCAGTCGATTTCTTCTCTAATCACATCGACACGCGCTACTGTTCTCTCAAGCTATACAGACGATGTCTTCGACTAGAGGTTGATTCTACCATCAAGGCATTCGAGAGTCAGAGCTCAGTGAAGGGATGAGATTCTCGAGATCGACAGTCGTCGTCATTGTATATCACGCCTCGCAGACGCTCGCTTCGCTTGTAAGACGTGCGACTCATCTGTTTCGCGTTATCTGTAGAGATCTTTCTCGTGCAGATCGATCGTGTCTTGCAGAGATGTTCATATGCTACACTTCTAATCAGGCAGCGTAGTTCGATCATTCTCTACTAACTCGCTTGTGTTTCTCTTCTCTTAACGAAGTCTTCTTGCCAGCGTATTGCTCATGTATAGAATGTCTGTGTCTGAACGTCTGTTAAACGATATCAACGAGACTTTCGAGTTTGCTCGTGTTGAACTTAACGAGTCTCGTGAGTTGCTTATATCGTAGTAACAGGCACGCAGTCTTAACAAGATCTATACGTAGTTAGCACGTAGATCTAAAGAATGTTCATGATTCGAGTTCTTTCTGCTAATCATTCTCAACAGGTCAAACGCGAGAGTGTTCTGTCTCAGTTCTTGTCATCACGACGACGAGATACTGAATCGAATGATTTTCATAAGCGATTTCCCTCGTAGTTCTGCGTTGTATTTGACTTTCTCATCTGCGTGCAGATTGCTTGTAGCATGCGCATTGAGATTATCGAAGTCTGCGTGATCGCGAAAACTCTGCACGCGATCAACGCACAGCGCTTCATCATCACGCAGCGTCTCGATGTCATTTAAACTTTTGATAATTTCTAGACTCTACTGTAGCTAGACAGTAGATTCGTAGTCAGCATCACGTATAGATGAGTTTTATCGCTGATTATCTTGATGCAATGATGATGATATTTAAATGATACAATTTTAAGAAAACAACAACAATGATCATTTAAATCATTATGACTAAACTTTGAAAAGTAAAGAATGATTAAAAGTCAATGTGTCAAATCATTACTAGCGACTGACAGAATTTAAAAAGAATAAATCATGATATTGTAATTAAGTTATTAATAAAGACAACATCATCAAGTGAGAAATTGATTGCTTTTGAATTAAACTTGCTAAGATTAATCTTTTTAAAACATGAAATATTCAATGAAGTGTCTTTGTTTTGAAAATAAATACAATATATCAATCAAAAGAGTAAATATGAGATTAAATGAAATAAGAAAGATAGTGATATGATGATCAATGTTAATAAAGTTGTGAAATCAATGAGTGACAATGACAGTGATAAAAAGATATTAAACGAAGAAGTATTTAATAAAATGTATGAAAATGATGAGTCAATTGAAAAGACTTCAGACTGTAAATGCAGCGAAATTTTCAAGATGATATTGAAAAGAGTTGTTAAAACACAACTTGAGTTGAAATAAAAACTACATTGAAATAAAACATAAAACACAGCATGATGAATTCTGAGCTAGTAAAATCATGATCACATGCTAATAATTCAATATATAAAATCATTGAAATCATGAAGTGATTCTCATGATTCAGAATCTGAGTTGACAAGATCATTCAATGATTCAGATGATCACATAAATCTTTTATGTTTATATAATGAAAGATCAATTCTTAGATAGAAGCTTCATGCTTAACTTATATAAACAGTCAATATATATTATTGTCTCAGCTATATTCAGACTTCAAATCTAGTAATAATGATTACTGTTTAATCTCTGTATATATCTTGTGTTATTAAAGAGACAATCATTACACTTTAAGCATCACTCTTTCACAAGATATCAGAGATGTTCATTCTCTTTAATCATGTTTAGTCAGTCAGAATAAATCATACTCAGTCAAAGAGCAAGCATCTTCAGCATAAATAAAATCAAGATTTCAACATTGAACTTGTATCATGATGATCAAAATAAACTCAAAGCATATTTAGTACAGATAAAGCTGTACATCAAGCAATATTCATTTCAGTTCAAGTTCATTAAGAACAAAGTATTCTTTGCATTCATTTATTTAAGAAATAATGCATTTACATGATTTCATTACTATTTAACGAATTATTTGCAGAAGAAATCAGAGAAATGAGAAGAGAAAATCAACATAATATTTCATGATTCTCAAACATTCAAGAAACATTTAAGAAGAGTATTTAAAAACATTGACAAAGAATGTACAGCAAAACAACAGTTGTACAATTTGCAACAGAAAATCTTTGCAATGATTTATTTCATCAACTTTCAACATATTGCAATGAATATGAAATGAAATGATGCAGTTCTTATCAGTCAATTCTATCAGAAATTGCGAAAGAAAGTTAAGAATGAAATCACTAAAATTGATAAACTCATTGACTTGCAAAAGATGATATTCAGAATGATGATCATTGATAACAGACAGTATAAGAAATGTCTGAAAAAAGATAAAGAATTAACTATGTCAGTAGTATTAAGTTGAAAGTTCAAGAAAAGATGATGACAATCATACTATGATTCTTAATTTATGAAGTTAGATGTAACTTGAAAGATATTGATGAATACTCATGATAAAACAGTTCAACAAAGCAAAACATGTTACATATGCAAAAAGCTGAATTATTACTTCAAGAATTGTACTCAGAACAAGTATAAGAACAAATTAAAGTTTTATGATAAATAAGACAAATCTTTCATAACAACGAAAGAAGTCAAGAAGAACATTTATGATAAAATGTTCTGAACAAAATGTTATGATGATCAGTGTTGCATGCATCTGAGTGATAAGAAAGATTTTGAATGATACTCAAAACTTTTATGAAAGAATTGTTTTTATACAGCAATTCATCATTAATTGAAAGTGCATGATGAGAATAGTGATGAAAGTTTATTCACTATAATCGTGAAATCAGAGATTCTCGACAGCGAAGCATATGACTTGAATAAATTGAATGACATTGAAGAAGCTATTCATCAAGCAGTTAAGAAAGAAAGTTGACTTAGCAAAATTTTATGAGCATTCACTATTGCAGCAGAAGATGCTTTTAAGCAAAGAGAAGATTATCTTGAAGTAAAGAAAGATTTCAGAAAGCTTACAAGTCAAGTAAACTTTATAAGCATGTATAACAAATTGTATACTCTTTTTAAACAGAAAAAGAAAGATTTTTCACAGTGAATGCAACAAATCAAGAATGATATACATCAAGCTATTTATGACACTATGCAAGATGAGTTGATTACATCATGCAAAGACATTCATTATCATGACATAGTCATGAAGAAGTCATTCACAAAAGTCAAGTTTATTAAGCAAGAAAAATATGTACTTTTTAATGAAAATCATATATTCAGAAAACTTAGACAAATGACAAAAGTCATTAAAGAGAGATTTAATCTGTGTGATTCAAAGAAATATTCACTTAAGAAAGTCAACTTAAATTGATTTCAGTACATAAAACAAGTACTGAAAGAGCAAAATTCTAATTCAAAAAACTAAAAAACTCTTCAATTAATAAATTATTAAAGAAGTTTAGTCAAGAGTTGAAAATTAAAAGCATATTTATCTTCATCAATGACTTAATACAATTACAAGTCTGAGTCAAAGTTAATGATCATGCAGCATGATTATTTATAAACAGTGACTGCACAGAGAATTATATATTTTCAGAATTTGTTAAAAAAGTGTGAATATTTATGCAGAAGAAGAAAGAATCTTACAATTTGCAAAACTTTGATAAAACACTCATGAAGTATAATAATGAATTAATAGATCAAGAGACTTGATTCATTCATTTGAGATTTGAACATCATTGAAAGAAGTTATGTTTAAATGTTACAAAGCAGTCAGACAGCAATATAGTTCTAGACATATTATGACTTCGTATGATCAATTCAATGATAGATTGAGTTAATGAAATAATTGTTTTTCTTTATATAGAAATGATGCAATTGCACTTGATATTAAAGTCATCAGAAAGTGTGAGAATATTCATCATGATGAGCGAAGAAATGCACGAAAAGTTCAAAGAAATCAATGATGCACAGATGTTATGAAGCAAAGAGATTTAGAGTGATCATTCTAGAAATTTTGCTATTGCTATTATCTTTAAAAAATATCAGAAATATAAAATTCTGTTTGAGAAAGAAAGTGATTAAGAAACACTATTTAAACATCAATCATGAAATCACAAGATTAAGCTCATTGATGACAAGAAACTCATAAAACAGTGTATTTATTCATTGTCAGCAGAAAAGCTTGATGCTTTGCAACAATATCTGAAAAAGAACATGTAAAAAGAATTCATCAAAGAATTGCAGTTATCAGCAGAATACTTAATTTTGTTTATTTTGAAATTAAATGAAAGTTTAAAACTATATGTCAACTATAAAGCATTGAATAACATCATAATTAAAAACAGCTATTCATTATTGCTCATAGCAGAACTGCAGAACAGACTGCAAAGTGCATAATGATTTATGAAATTCAATATACTTGAAACATTCAATTGAATATAAATTAAAGAAGAAAATAAGTGAAAGATAGTTTTTCACACTCAACTAAAACATTATGAGTATTTGATCATGTTTTTTTATTTAATCAATGCTTCAGTCACATTTCAAATCTTTGTAAATAATGTGTTATGATGTTATCTGAATTAATTCATCATAGTATATCTGAACAATATATTAGTATACTCAAAGATGAAGAAAGAATATATGCAACATGTTAAGAAAGTTCTACAAACTTTAAAGAAAGTCAATTTACACATCAAGTCAGAAAAAAGTGAATTTTATGTACAGAATGTACAGTTTTTGAAATTCATAATCATGTCTCAAAGTCTAAGAATGAATTTAAAGAAAATAGAAGTTGTTACAACTTAATCAATGTCAAAGTTGAAGATTGAAGTTCAATTCTTTCTAGAATTCACGAACTTTTATAAATGTTTTATAAAGAACTACTTCAGAATTATCTCGTCACTTACAAATTTTACAAGAAAGAACATATTATTTGTGTGAACTGAGAAAGTAGAAGAAACTTTCAAGAAGCTGAAGAAATTATTCATCTTTCAGTCAATACTGATCATGTTTGAATCAGAAAAACTCATTACGCTCAAGATAAACGTGTTAAACGAAGTTATTGAGACATGTATCAATCAATCAAATGATAAGAAACATCTGCATCTCATTGCATTTTATAATAGAAAGTTTACAGACGCTGAATTAAACTACAAGATACATGATAAGAAGCTGTTAACTATTGTTAATTCTTTCAAATAATAAAGAATGAATTTGAAAGAATCTAAACATTAGATTCAAGTATATACAAATCATAAGAATCTGTTATACTTTATGATCATGAAAGTTTTAAATTGAAGACAAATTAAATAATTAAAAAAGTTGTCATTATACAACTTTCAAATTCAATATTAAAAGAGATCTGAAAACTTGAAAATTAATGTCTTGAGCAGAAGAGCAAATCACATGATAGATAAATTACAGATAAATCAGACTATCTTGCAAAAGAATTTAAATGATTCAATTGTTTATAATAAACAGAACGCAGCTACTTTATGAATCAACAACAGAGATTTTAAGAAATGAGTAAAGCTTAAGCTAGCGAAGAACTCAGTCACGCAAAATATTATAGAAAATATTAAGAACAACGTGAACTTTGAGATTATCAATGAAATATTGATATTTCAAGATCTCATCTATGTTTCAACAAGATGTAAACGAGAGATAACAAATGATTATCACAAGTCAATGATACATGAACATCAGAATTTGAATAAAATCATTGAAAGAATATCTAAAATCTACTATTTCTTAAAAATGAGAAAACAGATAAAAGATATTATCAGAAAGTGCAATGTATATATTTGTACAAAATACAATTGATACAAACTCTATGAACTTTTGAAAAGCTTCAGCACATCAGATCATGCGTGAAAAAGCATAGCTTTGAACTTCATAGTCAAGTTATTTAAATCAAAGAAAAAAGTCACTAAAATCATTTATGATTTTATCTTGATTATAATGAATAAATTAATCAAGTACAGATACTTCTTGTCATACAAAAAAGCAACATTCACAAAAGATTTAATTTACATATTTCTAAGAATGATTGTAGCAAATCATGAATTATCAGATGAGATAATTTCAAATAAAGATAAACTCTTCACATTAAAATTCTGAAAATTCTTGATGAATCAACTAAAGATTCATCATAAGCTGTCAACAACTTATCATTCACAAACAGATGAACAAATGAAAAGAATGAATCAAACATTGAAACAGTATTTCAGATGTTATATTAATTATAGACAGAATAATTGAATACAGTTAGTGTCAGTAGCACAGTTGACTTTTAATAGTGTAACAACAGAAGTAATCAGCATGTCATCATTCTTTGCAAACTATGAGTTCAAGTTAGAAACTTTTAAGAAATTATGTGATTTTGCACAATTAACTCAAAAAGCTATGTTACAGATAGAATAATTGCAGTTGCTACAGAAAGAATTATAGAAGAACATACAGTTTCTCAGCAAGTGCATGACTTTGTATGCAAATAAAAGAAGAGATAAAGAATTTACTTTTAAGAAGAGAAACAAAGTATATTTACTAAAATGAAACATCAAAACAAAAAGATCAAGTAATAAACTGAATCATATAAAGCTAGAATTTTATAAAATTCTAGAGATCAAAAAATTGATTAACTACAAGTTAAATTTATTAACATTTATGAAAATACATTCAATATTTTATATTTGTCTTTTGAAGTTTGCAAACTTGAATACATCAACTTAGACAAAGTCTTCAGAAATTGATTCAGAAAGTCAAGATGTCAAATACGAAGTAAAAAACATACTAAATCAGCAAAATATTAAAAGTCAGTCTCATTGATTAATCAAGTGAAAAGATTATGAACATATCAAGAACACTTGAGAATCAAAGAGAAATCTTAAGAATTGTCAGAAGTTTCTGTGATAGTTTCAGCAAAGAAACTTAATAATCAGTTGAAATCAGAAGAAATTTTGAGCTGTTTGAAATCAATGTTAAGAAAAAGATCACTAATAAACAACTCAATCATTTGATGACATTCATTCTTCTTAAGTTCTTCAATATTCTTGAACTTTTGTCACATCATATTCTTTCAGCAAGATTCAATTAATTCTTGTTGCTTTTGCAGATGAGTTACTTTAATCAAAGTCTTACTCAATTTAATGTAAAGATGAGTTCATTTCTTACAAATTTACTTTCATTCAGTCTTTGAGATAATCAGATTGCATTTGCAATCTAGATGCATACATTTAACACAATGATCAAAGTCAGTGTTAACATGACACTTCATGAAATGATTGAAACAATGATTGCAAGAATGCATGACTGAACTATCATTGTCACGAAGTTTCTTCAAGAGACAACAACACTTTGCAACGAAACTCAATGATTTGAATATTTAATTCAAATACATAAAAATGATAATTTCTGAAAACAGAAATCTTGAAGAGAATCTAGTGTTAAAACACGACTTAAATTGAGATAAAAACTATGCTGAAATAAGATGTAAAACACAGCATGATGAATTCTGAGTTAGTAAAATCATGATCACATGTTAATGATTCAGTATATGAAATCATTGAAATCATTAAGCAATTCTCATGATTCAGAATCTGAATCAACGAAATCACTCAATGATTCAGATGATTGCATGAATCTTCTATGTTTATATAATGAAAGATCAATTCTTAGATAGAAGCTTCATGCTTAATTCATGTAAACAGTTAATACATATTATTGTTTCAGCTATATTCAGATCTTAAGTTTAGTAATAATGATTATTGTTTGATCTCTGTATATATCTTGTGTTGTTAAAGAAACAATTATTACAAAAGTTTGCAGAAAGTTATTCATAATTGTTAACATGATGAATGAGATGAAGTGTATCAACACATTAAAAATCTTTGTAAAGATAAATCTTGAAGAAACTAGTTTAATGCATGTTTATCATAAACATCTTCTTCATCTTACTGATCACTTTGATCTACAAGTCAAAATGCTCAATTCAGCTGAGTTAAGAAATTGACTGTGTTAATATTAAGAACATTGCAGCGATCTGATTGCATTCAAGATGAGTTCTCAGTTTACACTATGATGATGTCTAAAGTCAAGATCATGAGTTGAAAGTGATAATCATGATATATATGCAAAACATTTTATCAAATCAAGTCTTTTAAAATCATTTAAATTTAATAAAGCAAAAGCAATCATTAATGAGATTGCAGAGTCTTCAATATGAAACAATTGAATTGAGACAGAAAATCTGATCATGAAAGATGTTTTTAATTGATTGTAAAATAAGATGATGATTGAAAAGTTTTATGAGTTCAAATATGAAAACTTAATTAAAGAAGAATTCAATTTATATCTTCATCATTAATGTGAATGAAATAAACAGTCAAATAAAGACTGACTTTGAACTATGTACTTTTCTTTGACTCAGCAGATTATTCATCAGAATCTACAGTACTGAGCTTTATACATCTGTCTGCAATCAGATCAAAAGATACGTTTAGTTTTCTATCTTTACTATGCAAAGTATGCTCAGATCAATGATGCAACATACTTTAAACATATTGATATGAATATATCAAAGTACATCGAAAGTGATCACGAAGCAAATATCATTCAAGAATCAATTTCACTTGATGATGAAAGTATTCATGAATGCACGAAGCTTGTATCTGATTTTCATAATCATATTATTGATTGATGAGTAAATGTGTGTTCTTGTAAGTGAGTCATGAATGATCATATACATGATCTTGAGAAATTATGAATCTCAGACAACATTTTAATCTATGATGATTTTGTTTCTATTTCATGTTAATGTAATGATGTTTAAATGATCAGATCTGAAATACTTCATGAATCAACTTTTGATTATGATGAAACTGTGTGAAAAATTGTGCTGTCTTAATTCATGAAAGTGTGTAAAGATGAAGAGATACTTAATAATGAAAAGTCAGACAAATGAAATGATCTGATGATGATTCACGCAAGTCAAACAATGATGTTTCTTATTTTCTTTGAACTTGTCAATTGCTTCAAATCTATATTATACAAATTTTCTTCATCAACACAATTAATATTAATATCATCAGTTAGTCAAGTCTTGATTTATCAAATGAGTTAAAATGATTTCGTTATATAAAGTCAGATAAATATCATACTAAAGAATGATCAAGTGAATGCATGAAGAAAGATTGAAGAGCATTGACTGAATGCATTACATGCTTTCAAGATGATCTTTGAAAGAATTAAGCTGATGAAACAATTATATTATGATTTTGATAATTATTATAGCTTTTAACATTGTTAAAATAGTGTTGATTAAAACTTTGAATCTTCTCATTATTGTATTTAGTCGAAATAATAAACTTGATTGATGCAAGACAAAATCACGTCACGCAGTTTTATCATCAATTAACAACATTAGCAATAACTAACATTCATCATCATAAAGATTGAGCAGTTCAGATAGTAACATCATCAGAAAAATCTTCTTTATTCTCAATGACATTGTCAACAAGCTTATTAATCATTTTATCAACAAGCTCAAATTGATCAGATTTTGCAATCTCTTCAAAACAGCATAATCAGATGAAATAAGTTAAACACTTGCATCAATTGTTTTCAGAAATTGATGATATTTTCTTCATTGCATTTGATTCATTCTTTATCATTGCATTTTTTAACAAACGAAGTTGAAAATGTTAATGTTAATGCACGCAGTATGAAAAACTTCAAATAATAATAAAGAAACTTCAAGAAATGAGATGATCTGTATAAGACTTTTTATTCACTTTATGCGAAAATCATCATTAACATACTATGTGCAAAGTGCATGATCAGTTTTTGAACTTTGCTTATGTTGATCTGTCAGATCATGAAGATTTCTTGCAAGTTATTGAAATTGATAAAAGAGATACTTTGTTTTTGAAATAAGATTAAGATTGAATCATGAAAACACTTCAACAAGAAATTAAAACTTTGACAAAACATGATGTCTTTGAATCATTTCAGTCGCTCATTAAGATGACAGAGCTTAAATCACTAAATTTAATTAAACAGACTGTGCTCGCTATTAAGCTGCTGATTTCTTAATGACTTAAACTTATTAAAGTCATCTGTCAGAAAACATAACTATGAAAGTCATCAACAATAGCGATGAAGTATTTTTTCATATGACATGTTGTAATTATATTCATCATTCTTATTCATATAATGCAACTTAATCGATTCATTAACTTTCAGACTGTAATGAAACTTTATCTGTATCAAGAAAGCACAAGATGACAAGTTCTAAATACATTATGTCAGCTTGAACTCATAGCATTCTACATCATACTTCAATGATGAATGAAAACATTAATTGCTGAAGCTGAAAGAAAAGTTCAAGTGATAAATCAAGTCTTTAATGATATTTTCATGTATGATAATCTTGAATTTACAGAGAGTAAATGTGATGAACGAGTGAGTGATTAATAAGTCTTCAGATTAATCACATTCTGTCTTGTCATTTCTGATCGCAAGTTCAACAATGAATTCATAAGATAATACATGTGATACTTCAGTAACAGTTTACTGTCATCAACAAAGATTATCAAACATTTACTGCTTGAAAACATGAATCACGAAGTACATTCTTTTGCAAGTTGACTTTCAAACAGCAAAGTTAATCATTTTACTATTTCAGATTCATCTTCATCATATAAAGTTTATCATTCAAGCACTTTACATATTGAATGTTTTATTTAGCGATGACATTCAATATTTTTGAATCATAGCAATGCTCACATTATAAAAACTTAAATCTGAAAAAACGAAAGTTGTTTCTTTAAAATCAATCATGAAGAATGAAAGTACAACATTCAACAATATTAAAATCATTGAGAATATTTACATATGTTAATTTAATTTGAAAGTGAATGATTTCATCTTTCATCATGTACTGCAACTCATATATAAGAATCTCAAGACTTAATCTTGCATTTATTTTGTCAAAAAATTACGTTGCAACATATTGAAATAGTTGTTCAATCACTTTGACTGACTATTATCTGAGCTTGACTTATGACATCTTCATCTAAATATGCTGCAACTAATTCACAAGATTTATTGAAATGATATCAAGTCATCAGATGTCTCAACATTGCAGTATGTAACAGATAAATGATATCAAGCTTGTATTGTTCAGTTGAATGATTTTCAGACTCTTGAAGAATTAATTATTCATAGTTATTAAGCTCAAATGATGAGTATTTAAGTCAAACATTTGCAATGTAAAAAGCTTAATCATCAAAAAATTGAAGAAACTTTGCTTTGACTTTTAATGCAAACAATGAATAAGTCTGATTCTTGACTTCAAGTGTTAAATTCAATATCTGATAAAATTCATTAATCTTCACTCATGATTAAAGTCATCATTAAATTATTAGCATGTGATGAACATTTTAACAATCATCAGAACTATTGTGCTCATGTTGAAACATACTTAATTTTTCAATACACAATTAAGTATGCAAATATTGATTTTCTTCGTTATGCATTACGTCATACAACTGTCATGTTTCAAACAGAAACTGCTGAAACACTCAAATATGAGTAAACTTTATTGTATATTTTTCACTTAATTGATTCAGCAATTGTAATGACATGATTTCAAGAATACATGCTGATCAATAGTTTAATGAATTTATAAAGTGTCAAAGATTTTAATTTTAAACTGAATTAACTTTTTAAGTTATTGAATAACAATTTGAAGATATTTCAGCGCAAGCGATCTAGTTTCACAAAAAACAGTAATCAAATGCTTGAGAATTGAACTTTAAATGAATTTTATTTACTGAAACTTAAGAGCGTGATGAAATCTTGCTTTAAAAGATTGCAAGCAGAAAAACATGCATCAAAATTCGCAGTTGAAGACATATAAAGCATAATGCTCAATTTAACTTTCACGTCGCTACGCAGATTGAGTCAAGATAGATTCTCACTTCACTTAACTGTTAATCTTTATATCACAAAGCTTAAAAGACTTGATGAAAACATCTTGAAGTATAATCAGCAGCATAATGTGAAAGTCATATCTTTTGATATCATTAATGATGACACAGAAGCAACTATTAATTTCATTGACTCAATTATTAATCTGTCAAATAGTTTCACTATTTTGACAGATTTTCTTGAAACATGCAATTACTTGTTTATCAATTGAAATCTTCATGCTCAAAATTAACAAATTGACATCATGCAATTTTAATTCTCATATTTAGTTGAAAGCTTTCTTTTTCACTCTGTCATTTTTAATGATGAAAGTTTTCTTAAATTATTTATTGCACTATTGATTTCTATCTTTTGAAGCATTTTACAAGACTATCATGTATCTGTTGAATTACTTGCATCAGTTTCAAACTTTCACTCATTCTTCATTAATGTTTGCTCAAAGTTGATTGATTGCAATGCTTTATCATGTGACTCATTCAGCATTGAAGATTGAATCTTTTCTTTAAGCTTTACACTCTTCATTAATGACTTTCTCATCTTGACTCACTTTCATGAATCATTCACTGTGTCTGCTGCATCTTCAATCAACTTATCATATTTACAAGAGATGAATCAATTGTTTTTTTAATTATTGAAATTCATCAAAGTGTCATTTGCATTCAAATCTGAAATTCTATTTCTTTTTATATTATTAATTCATCTTCATTCATTGAAAATCTCGCTTGCATCAAAGCTTATGTTGTGACTTTGTTTTAATATGATTATAATCTCAAAATAATATATTCAAAGATCACTTTACTCATCTTCAACTCAGCATCATAAACTCAATTCATCATGAACATATTCAGCTCAATTTGTCAAAGACTTTAATATACTATTGAGCATTATCAATGATGAACAATAATTCATATAATCAGTGAGAAACATTCTGAGAATCTTCTTTGCTTATCACTCTTGAAGCTGACAACATAGTCATGAATAATAAAGTGAGTCTTTCTTTGAATCTTTGATCAACTCATCGTGACTTGCAATGAAGATTTGAAAATTCAAATCACAACTAGAACAACAAGATCTAAGCTTTATATAAATTGAAGTTTGATAAACTTCATCTTGAAAGAAGTCTAGTTTTATATTGTGAATGCAATCATTGCTTGTTGAAATATTCAATAATTCTTAAAACTCAACTTTCATATTATAACATTAATCTAAATCAATGTAAGTTACACTTTTTTTTTGTTTTAAACTTTTTTTTTGTTTCTTTCTGATCTGTATTGTTTTGATCATTTGTTTTTTTTTCACTTCTGAACTTTATACATTAAAAAGAATGTAGAAGTATAAAATTTGTTTGATCATTATCACAATGCATGTTTTAACTCAGATGTTGATACAGCTTTAACATACTGCTTGATAGCAATCACTGCAAAACTCTCACTACATCAAAATTGTTAACATCAAATTCATAAATATTTATTGCAATTAAAATTTAAGATGTTACACTTTCAATTAATGATTTTTTAAAAGAGATTGCAATTCTAGTTTTATCAGTTAAGATCATGTTAAAAAAAAGATGTCATTCAGTTCTTGAAATCATGAAAATATTGTAAGATAATGAGATCTTTTTACATGAAACTGCGTAGTAAAAGATAATAAGATAATATTCTATTGATGATAGAACTAATTGTTAAGAAACGAAAGTAAAAGCTTGCAGAGTTTTCATCTTGTCAGAATCGTGTCTAGATGAGTCAATCAGCGAAAGTCAGAGTTGAATAGTGCTTGATCTTTAGAGATAGCTATAACTGAATATTAAGAATACAGAAGAAGATGAGTACAAAAGCTTCTATTTAAGTAATATTCAGAGACTGCG
>JAABUR0100002838.1_pt1 | contig 25534 bp, 23 predicted proteins | sample 5560091 | NCBI WGS metagenome assembly JAABUR01 (sample SAMN10711879, study PRJNA513375) | rock metagenome | isolation source: Antarctica rocks | place: Antarctica: Victoria Land, University Valley sud
ATCGTTTATTTTATACTACGTCACGCTCAATCTAGAATATCTGTTCTCGCTTTAATCGACTCTGAAGTCTTCGTCTATGCTTTTATTGACAAATTCTTCGCGCAACATCACAATCTTTCTCTGCATTCTCTCATTTATTCTCGTCGTCTTCGAGACTTCGACGATCAAATCGCTTTGATCAAAGACATCATTCATGTAGTCGAAATCATCATGACACTAGAAGATCATATTGAAAGACTGTTCTTATACATTATTGATCTGAATCAATACTTCATTATTATGAGTCTTTCTTGACTACGTCGTCATGAAATCGACGCTAGCTTCGAGTTTAATACTCTCACTATGTTCTCGTTTTTCTGTTTAGCTCACTGCTGTCAAACTTCTGTCAAAATACATGAAGTCACGCGAGAAGAAGAATTTCTGTCTCTCAAAGAGTTTCAACGAGTATGAGAGCTTGAAGATCAAGAAACTCTGCTCAGTATTAATCAAATCACATCATCTCGTCTTGTCTTAACTTCTCAGAAGCAACTCAGTGCTCAGTCGATTTACAAGAAGTCATTCAGTTCTCAATCTGCTTGCAAGAAGCAATCTAGCACTTTAGTCGTTCACAAGAAACAATCTTGAATTCAAACTGTTCAAAAGAAACAATTCAGTTCATTCAGTCAATTTAATCAATTCAGTCAATGCAGTTCTGTCTCACTCACTGTCGAAGAAGACATCTCGAGTCGTATCGCTCGAGCTATTCAGAAGAAATATCAATCTAAGATCAAGTATCGAAATTCTTCGTCTTGTCGTATTTCTATCGAGAGATCAGCTCATCAAGTCGAACGCTCTTTTATACATCTCGATGTAGTCGAGTTGAGAGCTCGTAGCTTTGATCATGCTGCACGTCTCAAGAAGTTCGAACTCTTTAGTCTCATTCTCGATCAGATAGATGCTTTTCTGAGCTGTGTCTCTTTTAATTGTTTCTCAATTTCGCACTTCTTTGTTGATCTTCATCTGAACTCAGAAATTTAATTCTCACATGTGAGCATCAAGCTTCGAATCTATGATCGAGATCAACGTCTAGCTCTGTATCAAATGAAGAAGAAACTTTATTTGTTCACGATCATCATCGCAAAAGAACTTGAAGCTTATCAACAAAGTAAGAATGTCGATTTTATCACGCTCTTGCTCAATCATTATTTAAAGCATTTACACGTCTTCTTCAAGAAAGAGATCGATATCTTGCTCAAGCATGAGACTCATGATCATGTCATTCATCTTAAGAAAGATGCTCAAGTCTCAGTCTTCGTCTTGTATGATATGAGTCATAACGAAGCTTAAGAACTTCGTCAATATTTAGATGAGAATCTTGATAAAGAGTTCATTTGAGTCAGTCACTCTGAAGCGATCATTCTCGTTCTCTTTGTGAAGAAAGCTGAAGAAGATCTTTGCTTCTGTGTAGACTATTGAGATCTTAATGCAATCATCATTAAAAATCGCTATTCTCTGCTCTTAATCTTCGAAATCTTGAATCGTCTTAGTTGAGTCAAGATCTTTATCAAGCTTGATATCATTGCTGCTTTTAACAGATTGCATATTCGAGAGAAAGACGAATTTCTGATCACATTTCATACTCATTTCGAACTATTTAAGTATCTAGTTATGCTCTTTGATCTGTGTAATGAGTCTGTCTCATTTCAAAATTACATTAACAACATTCTTTGCAAGTATTTAAATGAATTCTGTACTGCATATCTCGATGATATTTTAATTTATAGCGATAATGAAGTTGAACACGAAATTCATGTCAATCATGTTCTTCAGAAGCTAGCTCAAGTCGATTTACAGATAAACATCATCAAGTGCGCATTTCATGTTATCGAAGTTTCATATCTAGATTTAATCATCATCATCAAAGAAGTCAAAATGAACTCAGTTAAAGTGAATATCATCGTTAATTGATCTACTCTTGTTAACGTGAAGAACGTTCAGAGCTTTCTTGATTTTGTCAACTTCTATAGAAGATTTATTAATGACTACAGTAAAATAGCTGTCTCGTTAACTCGACTCACTCGCAAGAATGTCACGTTTGAGTGATTCACTGATTGTCAAGCTGTCTTTGATACTCTGAAAAAAGTCTTCACGTCTGATGTTATTCTTTGTCATTACAACTCAGATCTTCAACTCGTAGTAGAAATCAATGCTTCAGACTATGTGTCTGAAGACATTTTATCACAGTACGACAAGAATGATGTACTTCATCTCGTCACGTACTTCTTCAAGAAACATAATTCTGTCGAGTGCAATTACGAGATTTATGACAAAGAACTCATGATCATTGTTCGCGTCTTCGAAGAGTGACGTCTTGAGCTTGAAGACTCATCAACTTCGATTGAGATGATCACGAATCACAAGAATCTCGAATATTTCATGTCAACGAAACAACTTAGTCGTCGTCAAGCTCGTTGAAGCGAGTTCTTGTCTCGATTCAACTATCATATCATCTATTGCTCAGAAAAAGTCGAGAGCAAATCAGATGCCTTGACTCGTCGATCAGATGATCTCTCTAAGAAGAAAGATACTCAGAATTCTCGTCACTTACATCAGCATCAGACAGTGCTAAAATCTCATGTTTTAGATCTCAGAATTCAAGAAGACTTGCAGAATCTCGTCTTTGAGCTCAGAATCATTGATCTGCAATGTAGAATCATTGCTCTAGATTCTATTCAGTTACATCTAGTTTCGCTACAATCTTTGTCTTTCATCGCTCTAGTCTCAATGAATTTAGAATTCGAAGAACTCGAACTTGAAGTCGAAGATTCAGAATCTCAGTTAGATCAAGAGACTCTTGATTCAGAAGAAGATTCTGTCGATGTTCTCACTCAGACTCTATGAAATCAAGTCGAAGATAGTGATAAATTCGCTTCTCAGATTCTCGAAGCACTTCGCAAGAAAGTACGATATCACAGCAAAATTTCCCTTGCAGAATGTGAGAATCTAGACAACTTCTTATACTTTCGCGATAGAAAGTACGTCTCTAATTTCAATCGTCTTCGTCTACGAATCATTCAGCTAGCTCACGATAGCGTTGCAGATGAACATTCAGAAAGAGCTAAATGCTACGATCTAGTCAGTCGTGTCTATTGATGACTCAACATATACAAGTATGTTCAACGCTTTGTTCGAAACTGTCATGTATGCATTCGCTTCAAATCATCTCGTCAGAGAACTCAAGAGTGACTGCGTTCTCTTTCAGTATCTCAACGTCGATGACGTGATGTCTCTATGAACTATGTAGATTCACTTTCGCTCAGCATCTTCATGAGTGTAATCTATAGATATGTTCTTGTCTTTGTCGATCATCTTATCAAGATGAGACATCTAGTTCTCACTGTGATCATGAAAGTGAAAGAAGTCACAAACGCATACTACGCTCATGTTTGAAAACATCACGAATTACTCGAGTTCTTTCTGTCAGATCGAGACATTCAGTTCATCTTCAATGTCTGAAATTACTTATGTCAGATGCTTAAGATTGATGCTAAGTTATTCACTGCATATCATTCTCAGACGAATGATCAAACAAAACGCTTTAACGTCATTATGAAACACTATCTTCGTGCGTTCGTTAACTACATGCAGAATGACTGAGCTAAATGAATTTCGAATGTTGAATTTTCTGCTAATAATGCTCTCTCGATAATCATTCTAGTCTCGCTCTTTCTGACTAATTCAGGTCAAAACTCTCGTCTAGAATTCAAATCTTCGAAATCTCTGTCTTTTGACATCTTCGCTCAGTCTCGAGCTAAGCTCATTGATGTCGAGAACTTCACTAAGAAAATGAAAGAACTCATTGAGCATCTTCGCAATGAAATGTTAAACGCTCAAGTCATTTATGAAGTCAATGTCAATCATTCTCGTCGCTCTTGCTCTCGATACTTTGTCAACGATGAAGTCTGATTAAATGTCAAGAATCTTAACATCGCTCATTCTATAATCAAGCTAAATGATCATCATGTCGATTCTTTTCGAGTTAAACGTGTATTCGAAAAGAATTCTCTGATTGTCGAGCTTAAACTTTCTGAATTCATGAAGATTCATTCTGTCTTTCATGTTACTCTTCTGAGTCATGTGACTATCGACTCTCTGCTCGATCAGCATCAAGAATCTCGCGAGTTCGTTGTCGCTGAAAATGACGAACGAGCTTGATATGTCAATCGTATTCTGAACTCTAAGCTCGATCAACGTTATAGCTCTTCGCTACTCAAGTACTATATTGATTGAGAAGATTATTTTTCTATCTGAGAATCTTTCAATCTCGTTGACAACTGTCAAATCGCTTTAGAGAAGTTTCATGTCATCAACTCTGTCATCGTTGAATCTCATGTTCAATCTTGCATGATTTCTCGTTGTCAATGCAACGATCTTTAGTTCTTGTCTAGATCTCGTTTCGTCTTAGTTATCTAGTCTCGTTCTCATTTCTCGTTTTCAGTATTTAGTTCTTGATCATTCAGCATGACAGTAAACTGCTTCAGTTTTCTTTTGTTCTTCAACACTCTCGTTATCGTTATCTCATCTCATTCTTCGATCGATCAGTCGCTTCGCAGAAGCTCAGTCTTTAAGAAGAAAGCTACTGTCATGATGCTAGACTGAAAGCTCGATCGAGTTGCATGAAAGTCATGTGATTACATGTCTCTTTCGCGACTGCGTTAGCAGATCTAATTTCTCATGTAATATAGTCGCTTCAAGCTCATCTTGCTTTCTTTTCTTCTTGTCTTTCGTTCTGTACACTACTTGTATCTAGATCTGACTCTATCATAGCTATCATACATTATATTGATAGTTTTTCAAACCTAGTTTCTGACAGATCTTCAGCATAAGATCAGCTCAGATCTTCAGTGAGCAATGCTCAATGAATGAATCACAAACTTGAACGAGTTTGTTGACATCTGCATGCAAGTCGATGTTAGATTGACTGAATTGAATGCTCGATCAGTCGTCAAAGCATCAGCTACTTAAGCTGTTTGCTCTGTCATCAGCACATTGACTACTCGACTTACGTCATCAGTTTCTTCGTGAAAGAAACTCAGAAGATCGAAGCTCAATTCTATTCAGAAAGAGTTGTTTAAGAAAGAACTCTGCTTCAAATGCAAGAAGTCAGAATATAAAGCATATGACTGCTTTGAGATGATTCAAGTGCATGAGATTGCTGTGAGTTTGAAAAACGATCTGTTCTCGTCAAAGTAGTGACTGAAAGCAATATACTCATATTCTGTTTCATCAACATGTCTGATGATTCATTTAATTTCAAGTCGTTCATTGTTGATGTCATCTTGAATAGTTTAGAAAAGATATTCAGATTTCTCGCTTTGATAGATATTGAAGTTATTGATATGACATTTATTGATGAATTTCTGATGTCAAAGCTATGTGAATGCTTTGATATTCAGTCAATATCGTTGTTGAAATCAAAGTCAATTCAATCATATGATGAAATTTCTGATCGAAAGTTGATTACATACGCTCTGTATACATCAATTATGATACAAGAACACAAGAATGAAATGATGTTTCTATTGATAACTTGTTTAAAACAACACAAGATAATTATTGAAAATCTTTGATTGAAAAGAAATTAAATTTTGATAGATTCTGCAAACGATCGATTAATATTCTCATTGAATATTCAAACATTGAAATCTGTCGTTTTAAAAACAAGCAGTCAATCAGCATTTTACAAATCTGAATCAAGCGAAATCTGCGAAATGAAACAAAAGAACTTGAATTCAATGATTACATCGACAATCATCTTGAAGCAACTCACGAATCAAAAACTAGTGAATCAGTTCATTGAATCTGTTTGATTCATTGAATCTGTACTCATATGAAAGCAAAGCACTTAAGTTGATTTCAATCAACTTCGTTTCTTTCAGTCAACTGAGAAAAAGAAACTCATCAATATTGTTATGATCAAAGTCGCTGCATATCAAACTCTAGTCAAGAATAAGAAGATCAAGATCTTTTTCTTGATCATTAGTGAAATCAACAAAGCGCTTAGCTCAGTCAAAGATTTCGCAAAACTGAATGAAATGATTTCTGTCATGTCATTAAATGAATCGAAGAAGAAACTTTTGATAATTTATCATGACTTTCTAAATGTTTTTGATAAAGAGAAGATAACGCAGTTGCTCTTGCATTGATCATATGATCATAAGATTGAATTAGAAGATGAGAATCAGTCTTCTAGAAGTTGATTGTATTTCATGTTGAGTCACAAGTTGCAAAAGATCAAGAAGTATCTAAAAGAAAACTTGAAGAAGAAGTTTATTACACTCAGCAAAGCTTTCTTCGCTTCGTCAATACTATTTATTGAAAAGAAAGATGATAATCTTCGCTTTTGCATGAATTATCAGAAACTGAATGCTCTGATCAAAAGAAATCGTTATTCAATATTCTTGATAGATGAAGTATTAGCTTGAATTCAAGACAGTAAGTATCTGACTTGACTCAACATTATCATCACGTTCAATAAACTGTACATGAGTTCAGAAAGCAAAGATTTAACTACTTTTGTTACTTTTTTTGATGTTTACAAGTATAAAGTAATGCTTTTTGAATTGATCAATGAATCTGCATTCTTTCAGCATTATATCAACAATGTGTTGTTCAACTGTCTGCATAAGTTCTGTCAGACATACTTGAATGATATTCTTATCTACAGTAAAACATTGAAAGAACATAAAACTTACGTGAAAGAAGTGCTAGACAAGCTTCGTGAAGCTGATCTACAGATGAACATTGACAAGTATGAATTCAAGATTCAGAAAATCTCGTTTCTAAAATTACTAATATTCATCAATGATCTACGAATGAACTTTCAAAAAGTAGATGTGATTCAAAGCTGAAAAGTGTCGTGATCGTTGACTCATATGCAGATCTTCATTGATTTCTGCAATTTCTATCAACGATTCATAAAGAACTTCTCAAAAATCATTTGATTCATGATAAAGCTGATTTGAAAAGATTATTCATTTGAATGAACAGAGATTTGTCAGATGATCTTTGAGAAACTGAAGCAACAGATGATAACAGTTCTCGTTCTGAAGCACTTCAATTCAATCAAAGAAGCTATTCTGAAAACGAACTTCTTGAACTATGTCAACGATGAAGTATTGTCTCAGTATGACGATGAAGACATTCTACATTCAATGATCTTTTATAACAAGAACATGATTTCTGCAGAATGCAACTACAAGATTTACGACAAAGAACTTTTGACTATTATTTGATGCTTGAAGCATTAACGCTTTAAATTGAAATGTACTGATATTTCAATCAAGATCTTCATCGATCATCTGAATTTGAAGTACTTCATGATCATCAAGAAACTGATCAAACGACAGACTAAATGAGCTGAAAAGTTATTTGAATATAACTTTAAGATCATATATCAGTCAGAAAAACAGAATCTGAAAGCTGACGCGCTGACTAAAATGTCAGACGTCAAGTCAATTAAAGCAAATGATGATTAAAAGTTATATCAGCATCAGATGTTATTGTCAGAAGATAAATTTGAACTGCAGTCAATAAAAGTTAATCAAGAAGATGATCAGAAAGCTGATTAAGATCTGATTCAGATCTTGCTCAGATCTGACTCAGAATTTGACTCAGATTCGAAACTTGAATCAAAAGCTAACAAAGATTTGATCAAAGAAGTGATTTCTATTCAAAATTAAATTATAGTTGAAAATCAAATGAATCAACTATGTATTAATATTTGAGCAGTCATGAAATAAAACAGAAAAACTTGTCAAGATATTAATCTGAACAAATGCAGAGTACTTGATAAAGTACTCTGAAAAGATGATAGACTATGAATTTCTCAGTCAATGATTACTCAATTAATAAGAAAAGCACATAATCTTTTAATCAGTGATCATTCTGACATGAATTGAACATTAGACTTGTTGAGATGATCATATTGCTGATCGAAGATGAGAATGATGATCAAATGCTACATTCAAAACTGTTACGTTTATTGTAGATCAAAAGCATCAAGAGATCAAATCAATGAACTGCTGAAGTCATTGCTCATATTTGAACAACGATGACAAAACATATCATTGAACTTCATTATCAATTTATTGAAAAGTGATGAAAGCAACGCGATTCTGACAGTCATAGATCGACTATTCAAGAAACGACACTATATATCATGTTGATCAGATGACGAAGAAATCTTCGCAGAATAAACAGTCAAGCTGCTGTTGATATGAATCTTCAGAACTCATGAACTATCGAGATCAATAATATTCAATCGCGATTCTCAATTCATATTGATTGTCTGAAAGTCTTTATATCTGAGACTCAACATCAAGATGAAACTATCTATTGACTATCATTTGCAAATCAATAATCAAATGAAAAGAGTGAATCAGAATGTGAAATGATATCTACGAAGCTATTGCTTGTATATGCAAGATGATTGATTCATCTGATTATTTATGACTGAATTTGTTGATAACAACACTATTTCATCGTTGATTGAACAGTCAACATTCTTTCTGAATAAGAACTTTCACTCTCACATGAGCTTTGATTCAAATTCAATTGAATATAAAATCACTCAAGCAAGAATTGAAGCAGATAAAGCAAAGAATATATTCAAACACATGAAATGATCACTAGCGTTGATTAAACAAGCATTAGCAAGAGTCAGAGTCACAATAAAGAAACAGATTGACAAGCATTGAAAGAAAATAATTTACAAGATAGATGACATGATGTTTCTAGATTTTAGAAACATTACGATTGCAAGATCATCAAAGAAACTAAATGATAAGATGCTAGAATCTTTCAAGATTCTGATTAAGATTGAACATGCATATTAACTGAAATTATTATTGACAATGAAGATTCATTTGAAGTTCATCTTGAATCTGCTTCGACTGAATTCAAAGAACTCTCTGAAAGAACAATGAAATGAGTCGTCGAATTTTATAATGATGAGTGACGAAGATGAATGAGAAGTGAAGAACATACTGAACTTCAGACACTACAGACAACGACTATAATATTATGTCAATTGAAAAGAATACAACATTGATTTACATTGATACAACGTTGATGAAAATGAGTTCAAGAATTGTCAGAAGATTGTAAATGACTTTCATGAATGATATTCAAATAAGTCGAGATAAAAACTGAAAGAAAGAATGATCAAACTGCAGCAATGAGAACATTGCTAAATGAAGAGAAAGAGTAATGTTGCAAGCGTGCTCTTCAAGTTAGTCTAACATAAATCATGTCAAACTATCATAAACTAGTATAAAGCTGATGTTGACACGCTAGCGATCTAGCGTGTCTTCGTGAGTAAAACTCATGACGTGTTGCATCTTCTTTCTTCTTTAGCTTTGAACTTCTAGTTAGAATACACTCATATGATTCGCTCTATGCAAACTCATAACAGCAATGAGTATAAACAAGCTATAAGCGAAAACAAGCTCAAGCTACATAGCATTGAATTGAAGCACTGCAAGATTGTTGATGACATTCTGTTCAAAAAAGATTTACTATAAGTTTCTGAGAATATGCATATGAAATTGCTAAAGAAAATTCATGATCAGTCTTTCATCTTTCACTCTGACAATTGAAGAATTATTGATTTAGTTCAACGTTTTTATTATTGATCAGATCATCAAGCAATGATTAAACATTACATTTGAAACTGTCATGTTTATCAACAAAGTAAGACATTTAAAGATAACATCAATGAACTTTTTCATTCTCTCTTGATTTCACAGAAACGCTGAAAGAATATAGCTATGAACTTCATCACTGAGTTATCTCTATCAGAAGATTATAACGTCATTTGCATAATCATATATTGACTCATCAAGAAACATCACTATGTTCTTTGTCATTGAGAAGATGAAAGCATCTCAGTCGAAGAAATGATTTGAATCATGCTATGAAACATTTATCGACTTCATAATCTATCTAGTTCTATTGTTTCAAACAAAGACTCTCAGTTCACATCAATCATATGACAAAGTCTTTGCAAGTGACTAAAGATCACAGCTAGTTTATCAACAGCTTATCATTCTGAGATTAATGATTAATTGAAACAAGCTAATCAAGATGTTGAATGCGAACTAAGAATCTACTGCAATTACATGCAGAATGACTGAGCAAAATGACTATTAATGATAGAATTCAGCGAGAATTTCAATATTTTCTTGATCATCTCAATGACTTTGTTCTACTTCAATAAGAATTTTCACTCACGAATGAGTTTCAATTCAGATACGACTGATTATGAAACTATTCATGAATGTCTTGAAGTTAGAAAAGCAAACAATATTATTATTTGAATTAAAGAACTTCTTATCTTCAATCATCAGCAATTGAAAAAGACGAAGCAGATCATTGAAACTCAGATTAATAAACATAAACAAAATGTCATTTATGAAGTAAACAACTGAATTTGATTATTTTTTAGAAACATAAAAGTAACTAAATCATGTAAGAATTTAAAAGATAAACAGTTAAAACTTTATTAAATCACTGTCAAAGTTAAGATCTTTTATCATCTCTATTTATTAATAAGCATGAAGCAGTTGCATTTGATGTTCAGTTTAAAGCTATTATGTTCTTATTTTGATGATCTTTTATCAAAACAGCATTCAAAATTATTTAAATCTCTCACTATTGAAAATGATGAACATTGAGAGATAAATGATATTCTGAACTTTAAATGATATTGAGATTGAATATAATACAAGATCAAATGAACAAGACTAGATCAAGACAATGAATAATACTATGTTGATAAAGAAGAATTTAAGAACTCAAAAGAAGTTTTAGTTGAATTTCATAAGTTTTATTCAGACAAGTCACATTAAATTAAAAAACAGTGAAAATTTTTGCGTTTCATTTGTTCTATTCATGTGAACATGAATTTTCAAAGTGAAAAGTAATGTTACAAATGTGTCAAAGAGCAAATTTTAATCAATTCATAGTGAACGTTAGCAAGTTCACTGCGTATTGATTAGAGCTAGTCAATAATTTAGTTGAAAGCTGATCTAGATCTGATTCAGATTTGACTCAGATATGACTCAGCATCTTTTCTCTTTTCTAACATCTTCTAATCAACTTCTATTGTCTTTTAAACAAACACACTTCTTTGTGTTACAAGTAGTTAACAGATGTTTATGACAAACACATTTCTTTGTGTTGCAAACATCTTTTAAATAAACATCTTTCTTATGTTTCAACACATTCTCTTTGAAACTAACGTCGAATCTGAGTAACTACTATATAGAGCGTGTTCTTCTTGTCTTTTGTATCTTCTTTCTTCTGTATTTTTAAAGTCTTAGTTATAGCTATCTTTATAGATCAAACATTCTAGTCACGCACGCACTTTGATTAGTTTCTAAGCACGATTTCAACAATTTTAAGATTTCATGATTGCATGCATGTTAAAAGAATAATTTTATAATTTCATAGTTGAAGACTTAGTGTGAAGTACTGTAAACTAGAACTTAACTAGCTAAATTGCATCTTTCAGCTGCTCAGAAAATGATATTGAGAATAAAAGATAGAGCTTGAACATGTTAATAAATCATGTTTCAACGACTTAAGTAAAAGAGCAATGAAAAAGAGAAAAGAAAATGAAATTTATAATCAGGGAAAATTCGCGTCATCTCTTGAGTCTCAATATACTTTTCTTTCTTTCTGAAAACGAAAAAAAAAAATTATGAACACTTCGCCCTCATTTTTACCACAAGACAGAATATTCACAAAAGTTTTCCTCAACGGAAATTTATTTTTTCTTTATTCACTCACCATTTCTCCTTCACCCCGCCTCTACGACTTTCTTCACCCCTCCTTCGCCCCCCCTCTCAACTCACCACCCGATACGCGCCCTGTCTCACCGTCCCATTTCCCCCATCCCCATCCCCATTCCCCCAACCCCCGGGCTCAAATTCGCCCCCACCCGTCCCCCACCTACCCTCTCCATATCCTTCAAAATATAAAACTCCAAGGTTTGCGCCCCTAACTGCGCCTCAAAAGCCTCAAGCGCCTGAAACAAGACCTTCAGCATACTCCACAGTATATACCTGGTCGGCTCGACCGTCAGCTGCACGCTGCCAAAGACCCAGCGCAGAATGCGCACTTCGCCACGGTCGAGGATGGGGCCGTTGCCGTGGTGGAGGATTTGCTCCCTGACATCCCTTCTGGCGATGTGGACGCAGCGGAGAAGCACTTGGCCCGAGATAGTGCTGCCGCGGTTGAAGAAGTTGATGGTGATAATGGGGTTGTCGGGGATGAGGGCGCTTTTGAGAGGGGAAGGGTAAGTTAGGGGTTTGGTTGGGTCTTGTGGGGGGTGGGGGGGAGAGAGGAAGGGGCTAGACTTACTGAAGGCTTGGGTTTTGATGTGTGTGGTTTGTTAAGACCGATGATAAGTTGAGGTTTGGGAGACCGAGGTAATGTGGCGGTGTGGGGGTGGAGAAGACAGTTATCCGGCCAAGAATGTTTAGCTGAAATAGAAGAAAAATAAGGTACAAGGTTACAGAGTACATGGCGAATTGATGGCTACCAGTTAGAAACCAAGTAAGGGTTGATGAGGAGATTCTGCAAGCATGGAAGAATAAGAAGTACGAGGCCAAAGCTTTTTCAAAGAGTAGACCTTGTTCAGTGCATGAAAATGACGCAGTAAGCACAGCGAACAGTCAAGCAGAATAGAGATTGAAAACAAATCATCGGACCTCTAATGCTTTTGTCTGCGCCGTCGGCTAGTTGATCGCGTAGAGATGTTTGCGGCTGAGTTAGAGGCGCAAACGCGAGTGGTTTGAAAGCCTCCGAATCTCTAAATGTAGACGTCTTCTCTGATTACCGCGTCGCTAATAGAGATAGTCTTGAATGCAGCCTAGACGTGCTCGATGCTTCGAGCAACCGTAAGATCTTGGTTGGTGGGCACAGTTGATCATCGGAAGACCTTGAGAACGCACAAACTCAGCGCACACTGCGGAAAGCACACAAACCTACTATCCCAAAGTAGTTCAATTTTTAGTGATGTTCACTAACAAAATTATAAATATTTGAGGTTTACATTATATATTGCAAACAAAGATGTGATCAGCAAAATCGTTTTCAATCCGCCGAGGGTGTAAGAACTATGGTATGCTGCAATGCGCAGCATATATTGATATATGACTTTTGTAAGGCAACCTCTGACTTCAAGCGATTAATTCAATGTATCTTCCCCTCACTTGTATGCATGCAAGATTTCTCTCGAAATGTCTGCAGCCTGTGCCGCAATTAGTCTGATTCTTCTGTTGAAATTTCAGGTGTGATTTGGTTGGTAATCTTCGCCCTATAGGGCTGGGGGCCGCTAGTAGAGATTTCACCTTCCGCCTTCTAGATAGACTTCAATCCAGCTTCAACCTCGTCTACTAAATGCTTTATATGACCTCGTATTCCAACATCTTCAAGCATCATTTGCGAATTTATTTACGCTCGATAAGACTATACAACAACTGTTCCGCTTCCGTCATCTGAATTGAGACACTGCGGGAACTTGAAACAGCTCGCATCATCTTGAACAGTCGTATACGTCGCCCACCACTGCTACATCGCCTTATTCCTCTATATCACGAATGCCTCGTTGTCATGATTTGCTTTTGCTTTGAATGCTGACACATAATTGCGGCTGGTTTATTCTCAAATACAGCTTCTGCTCTTATGTGAGCTGCTTGCCCTTGAATGAGAAAATTTAGTGTTTTCAAAGAACAATTACCTCTTTCACACTAATTGTAAAATACAAATCATATAAGCTTCAGGCCCGCCTCCCTCAGAGGGCGATGAGCACAAAGGTCTTGCCAGTCTAGCCACACTAACCGTCATCTTTAGTCTAGGTACAATTCTAGTAATCCTTCGACTGTATGTCAGAATCCGAATGCTTCATACTCTCTGGTGGAATGACCTTCTCATAGTGGTGGCGACGGTAATCCATTCAATGCAAGATGGTTGATGACTTTTATAACGATATTCGGGTCGCCGCGCTCGCTGCTATCTCCATCGCTGCTCGGGAGGTTTACCTTGGCCATGGTCGGCATGCATACCAATGCCAATTGGACAACAGATCGTTGTTGGCAAGCTTCAAGCATTCTTTCAAATACCCGTTATGATCTCTTAAGGTTGTACAAGAATATCAATCGCTCTGTTTCTGATGCGACTTTTCGTGAATGATCAGCGATGGAAAGTCAAACGGGTCATGTATTCTTTTATAGGTTTCCTTGCGGCAGTCAATGAAGTTTGTGTTGTTGGAAACAGGGGAGTTGGTAACCTCCGCCTCATAGGGCTGGTAGGGCTGCGGCCTGCTAGTAGAGTTTTCACCTGCTCGCTCCCAGATAGACTCCTAACAGCTTCAACCCCATATACCAAAATGCCCCATATGACCTCGTATTTCAACATGTGTCACTCTTGTTCTGCCACAATATAGCCCTGGGATTGAGGGTAGGTGTTGGATGCAGGATTGGGTAATTTTAGTCACTCATGACAGTTAGCTCGCAATCAACCTTCTCCTGACGCTCATACGCTAAAGCCACTGACTTTGATCCGTTCAAGTCGTCTCAATCTTGTCTGACCTGAGCCTTGCTACGATCGCTAGACGGGCGAGGTTTCACTTGAGCGCGGACTGACTGAAAAACATGAGATGATATTTCGGATCTAGTCACATGGGGGCTGTAACTTTCCATTATTTCTCGAAAGTTGGTTACAAACTGACTTCTGATCGCACATAGTCTCGAGCAGAACGTAGCTATAATCGCTGCCACCGTTCCATCTCTGCGTCCGCTTTTTCGAGTAAACTGGGACCGAAGTAGATACACTGCTCAAGTTTCTAGGCGGACTACATATCACAAGAACAGAAGTACCAATGACCGTCACTGAATCGACGCTTCTCTCGACGCAAACCTCTTGAATCAACCTAGTACGCAGCAGCCCAGCAACTTTCTAGGGAAAGGAAACAACATCACTTCATTACAAGATATCCCACGGAATAATGAAGACGATATCAATTAGTCAAAGATCATCCGAAGGCTCCGAAGATCGCGCGAACGGGGCCCAGGCAATGTTGACGTTGAAAGAACAATTCATCAACAACATAGTCTAGACCGCGCAGATACTTCTGACGTATTGAGAATGACGAAGAATCTGTTTGAAAACGAGGCTGATCCTTATTCCCGGGAGCTAAGCCATACATGTCATTCCCTTTCAGAAATTTGCGATCATGCGGCTTGAGTCCGTATTTGAAAGCTGAGCTTCTCTGCACCATTGTCTCAGCGCTTCGGCTCAACCATTCTATCTTGACGTGACACTCTATTAGTATATTTGATGATGACCCTGCTATGTTGACGCCTACTCGTGTAGGTGAGCTATTGATTGACCACCATAAGTAATGCGTTCGCTCAGCTAGCAATTCATGATCAACTCATTACATGAACAGCTTCATGTTGCAATAAGGAGAGCCGGGAGACGAGATAGTGTGAGGTGGTCAACTACTACTTATGCGAAGTTCAGACCTTGGCAGGATCTGATGACACAGTCTTCTCCACCAACTTGGCGTCCGTCTTTTTCCTCGCCTCCTGCACCTTCCCCAAGAACCCATCCTCTCCCGCCGTCTTGTTAGTCTGATGATCCCACTCTTCGTCATGCCTTTCAATTTTCCCCTCCCCGTTCATATGTAGCGTCACCTTTGAATTGACGGTCTTCTCCACTCCCTTCGACTTGAACGGAATAGCCGACTTGAAGACATAGTGCTGAGTAAGGTTGAGTGCCAACGCATTAGGTGGCGAATCGGCCAGAACATCGCACATTTGGGTTGTGGATTCGGCGAAAAGTTTTGGCATGCCGTTGAATTGGGACTTGATGCTGTCTAGGCCTTTGGCGATGCTGACTGGGTCATGGAAGACGTCATCAGGGGTATAGTGGGAATAGGCTTGTTCGCTGGGGTTGAGCTGGTAAAGCTGTAGAATGTCATCGATGAGGCTTTTCTCGTTGGCGGTGGGGGGGCGCGAGGCATGAACGCCTGCTGAAGATTCGGTGGCCATGGTGGCCATGGTACAAGGCGTCGTGATTCACCTTGTATGGAGAAAATTTCCATAGATTTAAGAACCATGAAGCTGAAGCTGTAGATTAAAGTCCTTGAAATCGATGACGAGGACTATGACGGCATCAATATGGGAAAATGGGACAGACCTCGGCTCTTCCCACGCCTAACCTCTTCTGACGTCTCTGCAATAAAACATGACACTCTTAATACTGTGATCAATTCCACAGCGATTTTTCAGCACCCCCCAACGTCAGCCGTGAATGATGTTACTTAAACAAGTCGAAGAGATGTTCTTTGTTATTCCTGCAACCTACGCTTTTCGCTGAAACTCGCCAGGTAAAAATCGCTGTGTAGTGACCATACACTACTATGCTCCGGCTAAGTAGCGGCATGGTAGGCGCCTTTTTCCGCTACGGTGAATGTTGCAATATGACCAAGAACGATGCCATTCATTCCATATTGTAGCGATTTCTGCGTTGACTTGGAATTTCCACCTTCGAGCAGGTTAATCGAGAAAAAGACACGGTAGCCAGCTGTGCGTAAGAAGTCCTAGGCTGTCTTCTCTCACTTGGGGAGCCCTTATCGATCGGTACTATTATGCCGCATCAATGTGTTTCCCGGAAGCAAATCTTTTATCTCTTATTTTCTTCTTAATGCTGACGCAATGATGCAGGGAACCATCCGTAGTCGAGGGCACCAGATTTGCTGTCACCAAGCAGATAGAGTCTCTCTGCTATTGATCATGTGATATGCTGTTGGATACGTTGTAAGCAGTCTAGCTCAGCCGGACGTGATAGACTCTCAGACTACCCAAGTACCTATCACCCTTGATGAATCCTTCATAACGGACATTATCCACTGACGATCACTCGAGCCTGGTGTCGCAGGTGGCTCAGCCTGACCTTGAGAGAAATGCATAAAGGCTATGTATGGGTGGACATAGGGTGGCTCATACCAAAGTGTATCTTAAGCCATTGTAATCACTTTCTCCGCTGCCGCTTAGTCCTTGATTGCGTAGTATCCTCCGATTGCGCCCTGAGTCGTTTCCCGAGAGCGTTCGATGTCTGCACTGGAAATAGAGCTTGGCTCTGCATTGGCGAGAATGTTCCGCCCCTCAACATGTCAGTTGAATTACTCATTCCTGATGGAGCTCTGCTCGGTGCTGGTGTCGCTGTTCTACTCTTAGGCACCGCAACAGTCTGTCCGTACCGATAGAAATTAACGTTCTGTCTGGATTTCAGTCCTTTTGGGTCCCTTTCCAATCTTCTTACAAGAGCTTTAGCAGCATCGCTGAACAAAAAACGAAGCTCATTTGCTCCGTATGCAATTAGTATTGTTTTGAAGGTTCTAATTACTGTCTCTCGATCAAAGTTGCTGTGTTTCTGAATATACAAAAATTCTTGATACTCGAACCTTAATGAATAATCCGGTATGATGAAGCACTTCTTGTCGGGTTCTCGGGTGGCTCGATGAATGCGAATTGTAAGACCTTCGGTACTAGCTACCACTGAAAAGAATCGTACTTTGGTAAAGAAGTTGTTTTCGTGTTCTGCTCCAGCGTCTCGAAAGAATTCGAACATGTTGTGCAGAGCCTGACTCGCGTTATTCAGACTTTGGCGCTTTCCTACAGTGTCATCGGCTGAGATGTTTGCCTTTTTAGCCTCAATTGTAAGGAAATGAAACACTCTTTCTCTCCCGGTCTCACGTGTATTCTCGTAGCAGGCAAGACGCTTAGTCGCATTTGGCAGGTTCTTCCACAGGTTGTCGGGTATAAGACTCTGCCTGCGGAAACACACAGCAAGGTCAGGCTTGGGTTGCGTTAGAAATTTCAAGCCCTTCCCGTACGCTCGGGTCGGCATTGGTGGACAAGTCCACGCCTCTTCGACGCTGAAATCAAGGTAACGTTTGTTTCTAGCGCCTCTCTGATAGATAATAGAGTGGCGCGCGATTAAGCTCATCATGAGCGTTCGCTGAAAGAATGCCTCGTTGGATCCTTCGTTGCATCTGGCCTGGTCCAAGGTCCAGAGCTGTCCGTGCAATTCCTTTTCGCCGTCCGTTTCCGAAGCGGACTCTTCAGGAGCAAGAAACTTGATATGATCTGCATGAGAGTCAAGTGTCGAGCTTTCCCCCAAATCGACATTACGATCGTCAAGGCCGTCAGGAAAATCGGGGTGCTCAGCGCCCATTCTCGTAAACTCTCCTGCCTTAATTGGATCCGCAATGATTGCGTCTATGATAGCTACAACTTCTACATCCAGTGGTGGTAGATAGCCCCAATTGCGGTAAAATGTTTGCATAGAATCGGTATCCGGTAATAAGAGAGGTAACTCTTCATCGGAATGCTCCTGGGAAGACACGTAGCCAATTCGTCGATATTCTGCTGTGAGCGAAGCGTCTATTGCAAGGCTGTCAGGCCGGCTGCTAAGGGAACTTTCGAGCTGATCTTGAGTTGGTGCTCCTTCTTCGACTTTTTGGGGTTTGCGAGACTTTTGAAGAATGCGATCAGGATTTTCTACAAAGAGCAGAGCTGTATCAACGGAAGGTCTTGATCTGAGATCAAATCTGGTAGCACGACGAGGGCTTGGGGCTGTCTTTGAGGGGCCTATCGCCTATCGTTGGTCAGAGTGTGCTACTCTGAACATTTAGTGTCGCTTAAAAGAGTGCTTGACCAACTGTATCTCTAACGGCAAGCATCTACTTGCAATCTCAGTGACAGTAAAGAGACTCTTACCTTTTTGTGTCTCTCTCGATCGACCGCTTCGACGGGTCTTGAAACCGTTTGAGACTTGGACCCGAGATTCTTTCCCTTTCTACCTCGAGACATTGAAGGCGCAATGAAGACGCATTGATTCCAGCTGTTAACCTTAAGCAACACCCTTACGAAGTAGGAATGCACGTCAAATTTATCAGATACAGAAAGCAAGTCTGTGAGCTTTCTTATTAATGAGATAAGATGCGTCTTTTGTAAATGCGGGTCCACGTGGCGGCATTCATCAGCAACGCACAGGCTTCTATTGGTCTCAATGGTCGGGGCTATCGATTCCATGCATGAACCTCCCTCCTTACTTTCCCTTATCAAGACGGGTACATATATCCATAGCGGTCAAGCCTCAAACGGGCCGCAGGCTACTATAGCTCATTGGTCAAAATTCCACCATGTCTACCCGATATAACTACGTGCATGCTGACCTCGTACATAAATCAACTGTTCTTCTTGTGCTTTGTAATATCAGTGCGCATGCTCTGTTCTTGCAGTATTGCTTCGAACATGCTGAGCCAACACGCAAAATATACCCTTTCAAAGAGATTGAAAGGAATTACGATCGAACTCGTTGTTAGAAGACTGCTTTTCAGCTGGCTGATCGCAAGCCAATTCTCTGATCGTTTTTGTCGAAATCCAGGAGTACCTTAGAGAAGCTAAACTAAGCGGGATGAAGTTCTGGGCAGCCCTTACCAAAAAGACAAGGATAGGCTGCCGTGGCTGCCTACACTGTTACATAAGCTCAGTCCTCGAACTACATTCAGTCCAGCACGACTTTCATGATGGTCTGCAGTGTTTCCGATTAACATTCACTGGGTAACTCATCAAGCTGTGTAACCACAGAATATCGCTCTTGAAAAAGTGCAGCAATCCAATCACCACCTTTGTGCCTCGTAAGTGCGGAAATTGAGGCTGAATTCTATAACTCAGCTCTAGCCCTTCGTGTATGGCCCAAGTCGTGGTATAAAGGCTGATCCACGCACCCGGCTTTTACACTGTGAGCCTTTGATAGAGCTTAGCTCTCTTCGTCGCTCTCGAACTAGAGCACAGTTGAAACTTAAATCCTAATAGAGTTCTCTTTGGAAACGCACACTTTGCCAAACATGCGTCGAGAGTCTTCATTGAGACCGAGGCGCCATTGGTTCCTCTATATTTGATCGAAGTATGACCAGTATCTGGAAAACATCAGAGAGTCACTACCTACGAGATTGTCGAAAAGGCTCGACTATTTATCGTGTGGAATCGAGATTTCTGCCGCAAGTTTGAGTTTGATTTGTATGATGATTCATGGTAATCTTTCCCTCTTTTCGACTATAAACTCCTAGATGAGTAGAGAGGCAAGATTCCTTCTATCATGCCTAGCACTCTGACATCAACTTCTGCCACAGGGAAGATGACACAGTTTAGTCGACGGCATTAAGATATCATGTCGGAGAAAAGCCTAAGGAGGCTGGTTATTGAAATCGTCTCCGTCTTTACGACAAGCTATCATACAAACAAGAATGTCAGGAAATTACTGTCTTGGTGACAGTCACGACGTATGACGGATAGTTTCTCCTTTAGTGGCTATCAACCTCAATGGCAGTCGTAGTGATGCAGATTCATGAGAAATGCTATAGGTCAAACAGAGGTCTTAGGGTGAGCGTAATTGTGTTTTCATGCTATCGTTATATAATTAGGAGGCGGGGTGGCCAACCACCATCACTTTGAATTCTCATGGTAGGAGGAAGCACACATTAACCTCGTGATAGATTCGGACACAACAAAAAGCTCGATTGTATCAGCTTCTAGACATCTTGGGATTCAGTTGCAAAGAAAATCAACTCTGTTTCACCAAGTAACTGTCAAAGACCACAGGTATGTCATTCATGCCACTGTAAAACTAATTTTACCATTTTCGACATACGTACGTCATGCCATGTGTGGGGAGGTGCGGTTCTAATAGCGTAATGAATATCTAGAAGACTGAATATTGCTGTAGGGTAGGTGACTAAGAGGAGTACCTGGATCACGTTCACATAAGATGTGGAAAGGTGACATTACGTGAGCAAACCGGAAAAATAAGAGTCGAACAATTGCAGTGACTTCTTCGATAGGAGAACTGTCTATGTCAAAGCTTGAATGTGGTGCTTGGAGTTAAGCCTTGAACGAGCCCGGTAACTTCGCCTAGTACCCTCGGGCTATGTCGTCAATACTTTGGATGGGTCCATCAAAATCTCTTACTACCGCAGGCGCGGCACTTGAGACTGCAAGGTAATTGTGGCCGCCGATGGCAGGGTCTGCATGGGTTGCACGGCGAAGTAGAGTCTAATGTACCCAGTTGCCCATCTCTTTGGCAATCACAGGATCATTGGGGGTGAATCTTGATGCGGCTGAAAGCATGCTGTGTGCCTCCTCCAATTTCCCTAGTCCCTTGAGTGCTAGTGCTGTCCGATAGTAGAGCTTGGCATGGTCGGCCTGGGCAGGTACGATGTTGCTGAATGGATCAATTTGGATGGTCATGAGATAATTGATAGCCCTGCTGCCCCATTCATAAGCCGTGGTCCAGTCTTGCAGCTTGAGGTACGCAAGGACGGTATTGGCGGTGAGTTGGACCCTCAGAGCGTTACGAGTATCTTGTGCATTCTGCCCTTTGTATGTTCCGCTCTCCAACCGTCCATTGAAAAAGTTGCTCATCTGGGCCGCCACCCTCTCGCTGAGAATGTCACGATCAATGTATAGACTCTCGAAGGCCTCTTTGTATTCAGATATAGCAAGCTTATAATTCGAAGCATACAGCTCCATATTGCCGGCATTCTTATGCTTCACCGCGTTCTCAATGCATTCGGAGGGGGAGGGATCGGGCATAGCCATTGCCGCTCGAAGATCCTTTTCGACCGACTCGCGTTTGTATCCTCCAACAACAAGCTCATCAAGGCCCTTGACGATACCGAATGGCATCATTAGGGAACGCTGTAGGTTTTTCGAGGGATGGCTATCCGACTGATAAGGATCTTGTATAGTCAGTTCGAGAGTAATGTGTTGATTCAGACCAGGATTTCCGAGGTTGGAGCGAAACCATAGCCTGCAGAAGATATCGAGGTCTTCACCACACATGATCCAGCTGCAAGATGGTTTTTCAGACGCATACACAAAGTGTGGAGAGCCTAAGATCACTGTCATATGCCAGGCAGTAAAGCTATCGGCCTTGACTCCTCTTGCGAGCATGGGAACACGACCTTCGGTGCCAACATGCTCTTCAGCCTCAGGCCACGGAGTAGTGACGCGTACAAAGATATTTTGACGAAAGATTCTCCTGGCCTCGAAGTAGATTTGGCGATTTGCTAGAAGAAGAGCCAGGCCAAAGTCGTAACGCGCGTAGCCGTCACTCAGATTTTGCTTTATGCACTGGCTCGAAAGCAGCTCTGCATAGATTCGATTGCGAAGTTCTCCAGGGAGGTCAAGGAGTCGGAAAGGCTGTTGTGTGGTTGAAGCCATGAAGAACGATGACGGAACTGCTGAGGCTGAGAAAGTGTGAAGAAATGTAATATTCACTAGTTCATACATGTATTACCGCTAGTCGTAGCGGTTTATAAGGTACAGATTACCCTGGCGTACCCAGCACTGCTACACTCCATATCTTCCTCAAGACGTGCATTTCAGGCAGCTTTTATTCCTTTGCAATTACAGAGCTTCATTGACCGCGAACGTTCAAGATAGGGCAGGCGTTTTTTTCTACTTCATCATGCAGTCAATCTATGTGGATTGCTTGCTCTACTATGCCAGGCTCCTGGGCCGACTCTAGCTCTGTCCGCAAAGGATCTTTCGGTCCACCTGAAGTCGCACGGAAATGGATTGGAGGTCATATGGTAACTTGTAGCTGCACTACTGCGAGGGAACGATGACCGGTAGAAATTCCCCGCAGAGCTCAGCGATCTTTTCTTCTGATTTGACTCCATTTTCGTAATACTACAACAGCTATCACTAATTCCATCCGCGAAACAGCAAACTCCAATTCAATTTGAGACCGCATTGACTTTCTGTCTCAAGCAATGGCACTCGGTCCCAACCTACAGCTACAGTGGTCTCTCGACAACTCTGCTGGAAGCATTTTCTCGATTGGTCGAGGCCTGATACAAGCCGCATCCAGCGACAACGTACAAATATTAGCCCTGCTTGCCTGTGAAAGATTCAGTACTACCCTTCCCGTCAGAACTACAACCTGGATTAAAGTAGAGCAACTGGCTAGGCAAAGCAAAAGTCAGGTACTCATTATCATCCAGGCACAGGTTGGTTATAGCAATGGTGACTCGGCGGACGTGCTGTCCAGATCCGATTGGGGTAATAAGGTTTCTATGTCTTGCTGCCATACTGGTGTCCTGGGGCCCTACACACGTAGAAGCGGCCGTACTGTCGAGCGGTTAATCCGCGAAAGCTCAAAGGAATATCAACCTTTACCAACGCTACATCAATTGTTTGACCTATTGGAAGCGCTTGAGCCGAAATTGCTGCAATCAGGTTTTGTGCAAGAGAATCTGGGCTGGAACTTCTGCCAACCAGAATTAGGGCTAAGCTCAAAACTCAAACTAAATCTTCCCCTGGTTATTCCGGAAATAGATCAGATCAAAGCACTTGTAGATAGTTTGCGATACTGTTTTCGTATCAGAGAGCAGAGTGTTACGTACGTTGACGAATTCCATACCTGGGGCGATCGCATTCGTGAAATGGTTTCTAGGTAAACCACCAATAGTTCCGCGACCAGATCAGAGTATGATCCTGAACGCCGATTTATCTGACGTGTCTTTGAAGCAGAGCATGGTTCAGTGCCTATTTAAGGTCTCTCTCCATCACAGGTTTGATGATCTACACCAATTGTTTGCGCCGTAGAGATACTTGCTAATTAAACATTTGACCACAACAGCAGCCACCGCTTAGCGCCAACTGACGAACGCGTCTATATAGCTATCTAAGCATCCCCTGTTTCCGAGATTAAAATCATCAGCAAGATGAAAGGACGACAGAGAATCTAAGGGATATTGATGTTACTGTTGCTGATGACAACACCAGAGAAATTCATAGAATGCTGAATGACTATTCGAACAGACCACTCCCAAATTCTCCTCTGAGATCCATCTTCAGTAGGTTTTTCTCGATGACCTCGTCCTTCCTTGCTTCTAATTCGTCCACATCCCAGTTGGCAGACATATACCGCCCGCTTAAGAATTGCGCCTGTGGTGAAGCTAAGTATACGGCAGCGCCGGCAGCGAGTTCAACTTCAAGTCCCAAGATCAACTACGTTAGCTTGGTTGTTGGATTTGGTAAAGAAAGCGAAATTGGAGACGGCAGTAAGATTAACGTACCTGTGTCCTTACAGAAATGGAGGGTTTCTGGATGACTGTCTGCCATATCGGTAATTATCATACCAGGATGATAGTTCATCGAGGAGACTTTAGGATATGCCAAAGGGATAGCTTCCGACAATCTACCCTGAGCCATTTTGCTAATTTGGTAACTAGTACCTTGCGGACTTACCGTGAGCATGCCCCAGGTACCAATGGTGACGATAGTTGCTTCTCTTTCCAACCCTACCAGCCTAAGAAATGCTCTGCTCATAAGGTAGCTTCCTTTGACGTTGACTTCCTAGATTCAATCAAGGAACCGGTTAGCCACATGTTCCCTCCTATACCAGAAAGCCAGGACGAAGGTATCTTACAAAATCTGCCCACCATTCCTTCGGCTCGCTCTCTCCAATCGTCTCCGTGGACGACCAGAGACCGGCACCATTGACTAGGACATTGGGGATCCCGAACTTAGACTTGACAGTCTCTTCTAGATGATTCACGCTATCTTCGGAAGTAGTATCCACTGGGACAACCAAGACATCAACATTGGGGTTGATCTTGAGCAACTCTTGTTTAGTTGCCTCGAGCTTTTCGGCGCTGCGACTCGCAATGACGATTCGGGCCGCATCTGCCTTCGCAAATGCAAGGGCAATGGCCTGTCCGAAGGTCATATTAACGTACAGATAGATAGCTTTACAAAGGGAGATAAACTTACCTTGCCGATGCCTTGGCTAGTACCGGTGACAATGACAGTCTTTCCTTTCTGCGACAGCTTGGGCGATGCCGGGTCTATCGAAGGGTATTGGTCGCGGTGTACCGTTTTGGTAAATTGATGTGTCTTGACAAAGTAGTCAGCAGGCAATAGTTGAGTAGAAATCGCGGCCATTTTGTGTAAATTCGATTGAACGTATGATTTGTTTGAGGTGGAGATACGGTGATTCAATATTTTGTAATGTGGTAATAATTCTGGAGCTGAGATGCCTTTTTTATATCACTTTTCGTTGGCAATTTCATCCCATTGAGCCACGGCCATTCTCGCCGCGCAGGATTACGGTTGTGTCTGAGATTACGTGGGACGCGCGACCGAAGGTTCGGCAATACTTAAAAGGGTATTTGGTCTCAAAATTCAGCCTGATACGGTTAGTCGAGTTTGCGGCACCAATGGGTTCAGAGAGCAGTCTGCAGCGGTAAATATAAGCCACTCGCACCTTACCCGGCTGGTTCTCTTTCTCCAACGACCGTTATCCATTTCGGATCCTTTCAACCATACACTCACTTTACATCAGCCGCGCATCGGTCGCAACTTTGACAAATGACGACTTTATCTCCGAAATTCTTAGTCTTTGACAG